>Ga0307507_10000895_pt1 | contig 66157 bp, 68 predicted proteins | sample 7_EM_MG_FD_207223 | JGI IMG/M metagenome (GOLD analysis project Ga0307507, IMG submission 207223) | Populus trichocarpa ectomycorrhiza microbial communities from riparian zone in the Pacific Northwest, United States - 7_EM | ecosystem: Host-associated > Plants > Roots > Unclassified | place... | reverse complement strand
CTTTACCTTAATTGCATGTCAAGAAATATATAGTTACCTTTTAAAGTTGCTAAGTAGGTTAATTGCGTGTTAAGAAATATATAGTTAGCTTTTAAAGTTGTTAAGTTAGTTAATTGCATGTTAAGTTAGTTAAATTGCGTGTTAAGTTGGTTAATTGCATATTAAGTTAGTTAAATTGCGTGTTAAGTTGGTTAATTGCATATTAAGTTAATCAAATTGCGTGTCAAGTTAGTTAATTGCGTGTTAAGTTAGTTAAATTGCGTATTAAGTTAGTTAATTGCATGTTAAGTTGGTTAAATTGCGTGTTAAGTTGGTTAATTGCGTGTTAAGTTGGTTAATTGCGTGTCGAGTTAGTCAAATTGCATGTTAATTACGCGAAACGCGAAAATCAAAGTCTACTTAAATCTCATCCTGCGAATATTTTCCCGATGTAGGTTGGATAGTTTAGGTATTATAGTAAGGAGACCTTGGCGTTGCATAGCTATATAGAAGAGGGCTGTTATGCGCGCCATGAAGCCTTGCTTAATAATTAGTACTACTTAATGGTACTTGGCATTCTTCTGTATAAATGGTGCACGATTCTATAGAGTAATGTTAGATCTTAGATAGTGGTGCGCCTTCTTTTAATAGTCCTTAGGCGCTAAATGCGTGTGAATAATGGTGTTGCATAGATTTATCTTAATATGGAACTATATAGGTATACTAAGGAGCTAGTTCTAATGGTTAAAAGGATAACCCATGTGGGCCTGTTCCTGTTTTATTAACCTAATATAATGCGCAGTAAGCTGGTTACTATGGGTAAGCCAGAGCCGATTAGTAAAGTTGTTATATATAAAGCTATAAGGGTTATTTAGAGCCTGAAGTCTAAGCTGGTTAAGGAAGATATTCTTATAGACACTGTATGTACCCTAGATAGTACCCTTGTCTTCTATTATAGCACTAAACTGCTAGAACTTGGTCTTCCTAGTGTTAATACAGTGTATACTTGGCATTTAAGGGAAAAGATTACTTTTAGTAAAGACGCGCTCTACCCTATATAAATGAACTCCCTTTATTGCCCTAGTAATAAGATAATGGCTAATCTTTAGTATTAACTCGTCTCCAATAAAGCCAGGTGACCGGAAGATATTATTAAGTTATAGCGGTTTTATTGGATTGTGCATTAATTGGCATAGCTCAGAGAGAGGCAATTTAGGGTAGAATATAATGGCCGCGGTCGTTAATAAACGTATAATAGATATATGGCCAAGCAACTTATTGCGTTTTATGTCCTTAAAGTTTATATTATCGTATATAACCACTGTTTGTGGGTTATGCGCTAGAGTTTTAAGATGCCTTTATAAATATTAGCCCCTAATTGGCCTAGAAGTTTATAGAAGTTTATAGAAGTTAATCTAATTGGCCTAAGAGTTCGTAGATATTTATAGAAGTTGTTATTAAATAGAGATAAGATAGTTAATATACCTCTACCTCTTCCGCAATACTGCCTATAATGCAATTTGCTAAATAATAACTATAATATAGTCCAAAGCCTAATAACATTTTAAACACCCTCCTTTTTATACTAGAGCCTATAAGATAGATATCTATAAGTAAAATAAAGAAATTAGACCGCTTCTTTACTCTAGAAGTATAAATTATACTAGTAATAGTATATATCTGCTTAACTAAAATGTCTTAAGCCCCCGCCTTCTGACCTCCTGCCGGATAACTTGCTTTATATACGCGCTGGTTACTAAGCAGCTGTAGTAAAGTTATATACCATATTAGGGCAATATCCCGTATAGTATAGAAGGCGACTTTAAAGTCTAGCTCCTTTATATTCGACGTCTTGTTAAATATATTAAAATATAGCTCCTAGATAAGGCGGTCTAACTCTACAGTAAAAGACCCTACTGGTATAACTGCCCCTTAAATATAGCTAAGTTATAGATTCTCCGTAACTATATCTAATAATGCTCGCTATTGTTTTTTAATATAATTATACTAACGGTGCCTAATTCTAACCCCTTTATTATCCGCATTATCTACTCTAACCTAGGTAAATAAGAATTAAGCGAAGCTCCAACCCTCTTGCTTTAAAGTATTAACTATAGCTTATAACTTCTTTGCGCGCCACCACTATCTTCTACTTCAGTTTAATAAGGGAGGTTTAGGCTTACTGGTACTAGGTTAGCTGTCATTATCTATTTAGTTATTATTATTAGAGGAATCTTTAGATATATTAATAAGGTATTCTAGCGGGCTAGAAAGGCCAAGAGGGCTAGATATAGGACTCTAGGCGTCCTGCTCAGATATACGCCTATTAGGGGGACGGTTGGGCTCCATTATAGATGGAATATATAGAGTAGGAGATAAGCTTTTAAATAAAGGTATTAGCGAGCTAGGTAGCGCTATATTAGGGGTTAAAGTACGACATTAAAGGCGATACAACTGTTGTCTACTAGTAAGGCTATATAGCCCTTATAAAACGCGCCTATAATCTCTTAGACCCTTAGAGAGGAATTCACCTTGGCGCTCTATAATTGGCTGCTAAAGATAGCACAAGCGCTAATGCCTACGGCATATGTTAGGCTACAGCGCCGGTTGCTAATTAGCTCAGGAGTTTGCAGGAGTCACAGGGGTTATAGAGGTGTGGCGGTGCCAGCCGCTAATTGGCTCAGGAGTTTGGAGGAGGTGAGGTGGATTTTCTCTCCGAGGGTCTGAGTCAACTGAGATAACCAAATACGATAATATAACCGTGCGGTAGCGTGTCTCGGAGTACTTCGGTGTTAAAGCGCCCGGGATGTTTATTTACTATCTGCTTGCTCTTCTCCTAAAGTGACCCTCCCTCTCAAGTCCTTGTTCAAATCACCTTTGTAACTCTTGAATAAATTGCTTTTACACGTCGATTTACCTCTGGCTTCTATATTTGCATGGATGCAATTACAATTGAAAATCTAAATTTATAAATATGGGGTGTCTCTGTTATTGCAGTAGCCACTACAGTAGCCACTACAGTGACAAAGACACCCCATATTTTAGTGAGCAGTTGATTTACTGCAGTCCAAAACTTTGACCGTTAGAAATTTGGGGCGTCTCTGCCACTGCAGTGGCAAAGGTACTCTAAGTTCAACACCACGCCAAGCATCACGACTTTCCTCTAGTGACCAAGCAACCCCAAATCTTATTAGGCTAGCTCCGAATTAATACAACCGTAGAATTTTACGATTAAATATTTCCACGTGTAACACCATGCCAAGGATCACGATGTAGATTACTTAGATATAGCTTTGCTGCGATGCAACGGCTGGGCTCTATTGCAGATGGATTCTATAAAGCAAAAGAAGGGCTTTTAAATAAAGGTATTAGCAAGTTAAGCAGTGGTATATTAGGGGGCGATATACCGCGTTAAAGGTAATACGTACAACTGTCGTCTACTAGGCAGCTGGGCCTGCCTTTACAAATCGCGCCCATATTCCCTTAGACCAGAAACATCCGAGCCACTGAAATCACCATCAGAGGAGTCTGCATTCCTTTCAGGATCCAGAATGGCATCTCCGTCGTCTCCGAAATCGGTGGCCCATATTTCAGCTTCCAAGGGAGTACTCAATTTTCCTTCACGCCACAGCCTATATGCGATATGCTTCCTCCAGCTCAGCTCATCTACACTCCAAATATTTGCTGCGCCCTCACTTTCCCTGTGCTCTCGATGAGAGCACTTGCCTCCAACTTGGGCGTCTTCACACCAACTCCCGCCGTAGTGGTTTGCTCTAATCTGGTGAGCTGCCGCGAACCTATTGCCGAACTTTATTAAATACGATCCAAGATCATCGAAAGGAGCTTTCCGCGGTTTCCAGTGGGTATTTCGATAACACATTTCGCAACTTAAATCGAGATTGTGATTGATTGAGGCTTGCGATAGGGAACCGGCGATACATTCAGAAGCTTTCAAGAAATTTTCGTTAATATCACAATTAGATTGTGCCACTCCATCACGGATGTCGTCTTCTCGTAATACAGACTCAATACTATAGCCGGCGCCTTCTAATGCGTTACACCAAATTACCCAACATGTTGGAGAAAGAGCAGTATCAGAGGGCATCCATCCACTAGAATTATCGGAAGGATCGCAGCCAGCGCCGAGGAACCGTATGAGGAGGTTGACGAAAGCTTTGACTTGGATAGAGTCCATAGTATAGTCGTTGCAAGAAGAGAGTCTCCGTAAAAGTGAAAGCAACGAACCAAAACCACTGGAATTTGCTGCGAGTGGATCTGCCCCGGCATTTAAGAAAATTTGGGCGACAGAAATAACATCCCGCTGCGGGACATCAGACAGTGCGACTAAAAGTGGGGTATTACCATAATAATCTTGCTCCTCGATATCATAGCCGCTTTGGAGCATCAACAGCAACGGATTGCGATAAATTCTCGTGTACCTGTGGAGTGCGCCAAGTACTAGACTCTCGGTGTTTTTTAAGTATTTGAGGCTGCCAATTTCTCTTACTTCTACTGCTGCTGTCATGTCTAGACCGCAGTACCTGATAAGCAGACGGGTGGCGTCAATAATTTGTTCCTCACTCATATTTCTACATTTTCTCATTTCTGGCAAGTAATAAATGAAAGCAGTCAGGACGGAATTGCCGTACATATCACAATCGAAAGCATCAGACCCCTCTCTCAGCAGAAGGCTGCAGATATCGTAGTCGAAATACCATAAAACCCACTATTATATATTAGCATTCACAAAGCTATAAATTTTTTGGCACTTTTCATACATCAAGAAGGCTATTGCCATTTTGATCACGGTCTTTTGGTAAGACCAGACCTCGAGCGAGCAAGTCTTGAACTCCGGAAATATTTCGATCCTTAATGCATGAGAATATCGGAGAGTCATTGGGCAGAATCCCAAACACGGAAATGGACGGCAAAATCACGGAATATTGATCGAAAGTCTGTATGAAAGATGCCGCGAGCCCCGAAACCCGAAAATTTACACCAGGGATGAAAAGAACCCGCCCACCCATAGTTAAGCAGTTATCCTGCGATAATACGGCATCATCCACGTAGTGTTCGGTGATGGCAATGATGAGTTTCCCTGTGGGTAATAGTAATTCAGTAATAGTTTCGGCCAATAGTATTCTCTCCGCGGCTTGGGCTCGGTGAAATGCTAGTTTCTTCAGGCGCCAACTCCGATGAAGCTGATCACGTGGCGTGAGTGCTGTGTTTATTCGTGTTGATGAGTTTCTCCTGTGAGGAGGCTGTCGGCCTAGGGATCCATTCACTAGGTCGTAGGATTGGTTCTGAGTTGCCGTAGTAATTGCGCATTGGAATAGGTTTTGGAGTTCGGAATCAATCCAGCGAGCCAGGTCGAGAGATTGCCCTGACTGACTTCCAACTGAAATCCTGGAAAGTACCTCATAAACATGAGGACACATGTGGCTTAAAGACTGGATAGCTTGAACTGGAGAGCCCAGGAATGAGATCGATGGTGCGGATTTTTCTCCAGCAACGCTAATTTGAAGATTATTCAGGCGAAGTATCTTTTCAATTCCGGTTTTCATACCATCCTGACAGCTACTTATGCTCGCCAACTGCTCCTTGGTGTCAGATATTGATTGGGTAAGGTCCGTACAGAAACGATGCTGGCTTTGACTAATGTCATCAAGTCGACGCACGGTCTGCGTATTAGCTTGAAAAATTTTAGCTTCCGTGTTCGATTGTTCTTGGGTGAACTCGCCGAGACGTTGAGTTAAGTTCGAGTGATGTGTATTGATATCGCTGCTGGATTTGGCGATGTCTTGGCGTAGTATAGTGTGCCTATGCTTAGCTTGCTGGGCCTCGATTGATACTTGCCCTTTGATAACATTTGACTGAGATACCAAATTGGCTTGGAAGCCGTGTACTTCGGCGGCTGTGGACCGAATTTCCTCGTAGATTTGCAGGTCATTCCGTCTGGGAGAGGTTAGACTTGTGGTAGATTGAAGATATGAACGCTGATTAACCATCCTCGTGGAAATAGACATTCACGACAACTAGGTTGAAATGCTGCCGAAGGAATGGCGCATATGAGATTGCAATTACCTTCCAATGACAGATAATGCGTTTGAGAGAGAGGCCTTATGACTGTCCAACCTCTGGGAGATTTTCGTGATCTCTTTCTCTTTAAAAACGGTCTTAAATCTCTTCTGCAGTTGACAGATGAAGCTTTTATCTAATGTCTTAGTAGATCCTGGTACTATCTTCTGGAGTAATCTTAGGTCGCCGGTACACGATTTGAGGTCTTCGTTGAGAGTGTTAAAGGCGTCCTCGTTGCCCAAGAGAAGAGCCGAATTTTTATATATTTCTGCGAGCTTCTGAACGTCAAGTAAGATCCCGGCGAGTTCCTTGATCCTTTGATTTAGTCTGCGGAGCTCGTCTGAGGCATCTTTGAGCGCTGAAACGAAGGTATACAATTCTCTTGCGACACGACAGGCCAAATCCGCAAACTGGACGGCTGACGCGGCAATGGACAAAGCTTCGGCCATGAGGAAACCGTTTCCCGCTGGCTGGTGTATTGGAATCTTTTAAGATGGTCGATGTAGAATCAAGAGAGCGAGCTGTCTCAACCTGGGGGATGGGCTGAGTATCGGCCAAGGTAGACCGAGAGGCTGAAACGCTGAGCCCCGGCCTTGCTACCTTGCGGGAACATTTTGCTGTAAGTTTTCGAACATGTGGCACATTAATTATCACTTTCTTGCTGTTCTTGGGCATAATTAGGGGGCAGTGGGTCAGAGTCGAGAACGGAAAAAGGGCTATAGTAGACCTGAGTTCTCGTGCCTGTAGATTCCTTTTTCTATGATCGTTATTGCTATCTTTATAAAGTTAACGATCACATCTTTAGGGGTTCTGCGATGGGGGCGGGCCTCACTATCCTTGTGCCATTTTCATCGGTATCCTTTAACCCGTCAAAATGGGTCGTACGGTTTATTGATAAGGGCTAACCAATTGAATCAATCAGATCAAGGGTCTGCGGTCCTGACGGGTTAAGGGATAAAGCACGGCAAACCGGAAATATGATCCATGCAGCAGGAGAAGACAAAGATGATAAGAGTTACCTGCGCGTTATTAGGTTCCGATGAAAAGATGAAGTCTCATAAGTCGGTATAGGAAATCCGTTACGGGTCAGGCAAGAATGAAAATCCGAGATCTAGAGCCACTGAAGTCACTTTGCACGGATTCCTATTCAGAACCTCGTGTGCTTGGTCTTAGGGCAACCTTTAAAGTTTGGTTGAAGCAAGTTTCGTTGCTTTGGAAGGCCTTGCGTAGCTTCTCGTGTTTCTGGAAGATACTGGGCTCGATTTCCCTTGCCATTATTTGGATGCTCCACGATGGCTGCATGATGGTTGAGAACGACCCGCTGTCGTCATCAGGCATACTTATGCAGCCGCTCGTCCTCTCGCATGCGGCGTGGCAGTAATACTGCGGTCGTGACTCGCCGAATATAACCAAGGCTTTTGTGGGGAAGTCTTAGGATCGGCACAAGCCGGATAATCAGGGTAACGACCAACTTTTTGAGGCACAGTGCATGCCAGGGTCCAAGATGGGTTTTTGTTTGGGATTGTAGAAGCTGAATGCCGGGATCTTGGCAGTCCCGGGCGTTGAGTCGCAGATACGTGTTCTAGATAATTGGGGAGCGAACGAAGATGCCGTCCCCGAACATTGTTGGAGTGCGTTTTGCTGTTGACGTCTTGGTGACGACGGACAACCCTCACGACAAGGTGCTTTTTCAGTACGACGAGCGTTATTCCTGTGCGCGTAGGCGATCGTGAGGATTCATCGCTGCGGCTCTTTGTGAGGGTGTCGGGTGTTCGAAACGGTGCGTATGACATCATTCCGGGGTTGAAGACAGTCCGCATGATGCCGACCATTGAAGGCTCACGCCACTGAGCAATGTGAAATAATACTATGTGCTCGCGATTTTGATCCGGCAAATTTCTCATCCATAACGCTTCCACCTCGAAATCACTATTCATCTCACAGCTATCTATTTATTCAACTGCTTATCCTGACTTTGATCAAACTATTGCTGGTAATCGACACTAGCCACACTAGTGTCCTCGCCATTCCCTGCCAGGACCTGTTCACCAATCACCGCTCCTAATCGCCCTCCTACCCTACGCCAATCTACTCCCAGCTCCTTTATCCTATTTATAAGGCCTGAGGCCCCTCAAATACTAAGATGGACAAGCTAGCTCTAAAAGCCATCGCCTACGGCGCAGAACGGATCCCCGACCGGGTTTTCGAGGCCATCCCGGGTGGATATTTCACCCCTCAAGAGAAGAAGGATATTAAGAAGCAGAGGAAAAAGCGGGCAGACAAGCATAGAGACAGTAGTAGCGGCAGACGATCACATCGCCCACATACTCCGCCGGACGAGTTCTCAGACTACAGCCCCTCCGAGGACAGTGACGGCTACGACGACCACGGACAGAGACGCCGTAGCCGACGACATAGTATGAGTGGAAGCTTGAGCAGGGGCGGGGACAAACGACAATCAAAACAGGAGCAAAAGGAAAGAGAGTGGGAGGAAATGGAGAGAGCAGAGCGCGGTGAGCCTGAGATGAGCTACCCACCACCTCCAACATCGGAGTCGTATGCGCCGCCTAGGCCGTACAATCCTGTAAACTACGCACCTGCAGGAGCTGCAGAAGCTGCAGGGGAGGCTGTAGCTAACGAATACTACGATCGCCAGGCTTCTTCAGCCGAGCACGAATACCAGTACCCAGCACAGGTAAATACCCCTTTCATGTGCAGTTATCCTCTTAATGTAGTTTCCTATCCGTCAAGCAAATGTCCCAATGAAGAAATTTCGTATCCGTCATGCAGCTCTTAATTTGGTTCTCTATTCGTCTTTCGAGCCGCCATTTGCACTTTGGTATTAGCAACCTAACTCGCCTCAGCCCTATGCACCGTCACCCACAATGCGGCCCACCACCGCCAATTCGGCGACTGCAGCACGGTACACACCGGCCGGATACTATCCTCCCAACTCCGCCACCCACACACCCGTCAACACGGGTTACGCTCCCTACAACCCAGCCGACTACGCATCCCCTAGCCAAACTGGTGGGCCCTACGCAGCACCGGGTAGCACCTACGCTTCTCCACCCCCCTTCTACCGCCAAACCTCCCACTCCCAGCCGTCCCTGAACCAATACGCATACCCACCCAACAACCAGCTCGTCTACCAAGAGTCGCCAAGCAGGTATGACAACACGCGGTCCTCGCACAGGCACAAGCACCACGGAGACGGCCACTCTCTCAGGCACCGAACTAGGTCTGTGGGAGGCGGACGCAGCCGCAGCCGCATGACTGACCAGGTGCGCGACAGGCTCGACCGGCTGAACCTGGATGAGAAGGACAAGAAGCTGGCGGCAGGCGCTGTAGGTGCGTTGGCGGGCGGGCTTGCGGGGAACCAGGTTGGTCACGGGACACTGAGTACGCTTGTAGGGGCCGCGATCGGAGGGCTGGGAGGAAGCGCGCTGGAGAAGAGACATGAGAAGTGAGTTAATTTTCAGTGTTTTAGCGCTGTGTAGTTGAAAGATGTGTATATAGCAGAAGGGGGTTGGGATGTACAAAATGGTTGCATTTAGCGGTATACTGATTTTCCTTCCAGTGGATATAGGCATAACGAAGCCAGGGTCGCGGGCGGTGGGTCCGCGGGCAGTCCAGGGATCGCGAAGAGCACTGGCGGCGGCAGTAGACGACTACATGGGAGCAGGCGGGATAAGGACCGCGGTTATCGTGACGAAGGCTCGTACGACAGCTACGACAACGATTCAGTGTCGGACGATGACCATTGAAGGAGGCGTAGCAGTGGGGAGAGTCTCAGGGACCGCGATCCGTTGACTGATAGCTTCTAAATGTGCTAGAAGTGGTGGAGGTGGAGTTGGTGCTTTGGATATCTTTCCTTTCATCTTCTATCCCTCTCTCCTACAGGTCTCGTTGATGCTCCTACGGTGGCTTGCCCTTACTCCCTTCTTTCTTCTGTGTTACACAAATCCCCCTTCTCACTTTTGCTCGTTTGACGAATTATGAATCACGACGAAAAAAGAAAAAAAGACAATGCATCAGCGTGCGAGGGCCATAATTCTGTCTTCACTGCTCCATTGTATAAATTATTTCTTCGCTTTTTCTTTTGCACAAACCTTAGGCGGAATTTTGTACCCGCATCCGAGCAAGCAAGCGGTATCGTTGCATCTGCCTCCTACTTCTTCCTTACTGTCTCTATCCTGGGCTAGACAATTCCCTGGGCTGGATTTTGCGTTATGGACGATGAAGATGAAATAGAATGCCGAGTTTCTTTTTGGAATGATATTGGCGGATGACAGACGTATGTATGATAGCATGAAGGAATGAGATCAATGATAATGGAACTAAAAACAGTATTGAAGTGGGTTGTATGGATATGTTGATGTGGTTGCTTGCTAATAGGAGAATATATGTACTGATGCACGGTGTAGGTCCTAGGGTTTTTGGATGGATGAAATGGCCGGTTGAATGTGCTGGCGCACGGAAGTGAGTAGGCTTGAGACGGAGTTTTCGTACCATTTCACGGTGAAGATTTGACTCGGTGGTTCATGGCGGTCGCGGTAGCATGTTATTAGCTACATATGACTTGTTCTAGAATTTAACCTGACATAACCCGCATGCGCGAAACCTGTTCACATCCTGAAAATTGCTCTTGCGCATCGTGCCATCCGGTATACGCTTTGCTAAATCGAATCTCACTAAGCGTGAATTCTTCTCTTGGGCTGCGCTGATAGGTTACGCATTTGCTAAAGAATTCGGCGCCATATGATCGGTCTTTATGTGAAGACCGGATCAGGTATTTGCATGGCTCCTCGCTCAGGCCTCTACATCCCACTCTCTGTCCACGGATTGTCGAATAGTAGAACGTTGGTCTATATTCATGTCGAGCAGACGAGGGTGTTTCGTAAATCTAGTAAGACTATTGGGTCGGCTGGGGTGATTCCCTTCTGGCGATCTGCTGAATGCCTTAAAGTTCTGGCGACTCGAACTTCTTAGCGGACTTCTCGCTTTCTATGTATATATTTACTCTTGTTCCTCACAAGTGCTCCTCACAAGCTTTGGTTCCAGAGGGCTTCTGAATCATGGTCTGAAGCCCAGTCTTGGTTGGAGAGCCCTCTTTTGCTTTGGGTCGGGCTGTCTTCCTAGTCTGGCGTTCGCTCCCAATAGGGAAGCGCTTTTTGGAACCGCATGTGCTACATTCAATAACAAGAACATCTGCCCAAGGCTTTTTCCCGCCTCGGCTTTGGTTCTCAATCGTAGTAGTGGAGGTGCGGCCAGGTATTAGAATAGTGTTGCAGCACTTGCAGATTGAACGTTTGAGGTCACGGGAAAGTCGAACTTGGCCTTTTAGCGATACGCCACGGAGGTGAGAGCTCAGTTGCAGCGCGAGTCCTGAAGAGGCGGGTTTAGTGGATTTTGGTGCCACAGAACTTGTTGAAGATTCTAGAACGGAGCCATCTAAGTTTGCACAGGCGACTTTTGAATCAGAGGCGGTGGCGACTTTAGAGGACGTGCCAGCACTTTCGAGAACCTTGATGTCCTCATGTTCCTCTGCGGATTTTGATTCTTTCTGAAAGATTTCAGTGTTTTGCTGAAGCGATAGATAGGCGGCGGCCTGATATAGGTATGAGATGCGGGAATGGAGATGTTTGTTGGGTACGCCTTTCGAACCCTTTGCTGTCTTGATTTTTGCCATGAGAAACACGGTTCTAGAAGGTGTCTGAGAAAGAAGAATTCGCTGATTACACAAGCATGCTCAGCGGCCGATCGTGTTCATTGTAAAAGGTGGAGCTTCGCACGAAATCTGAGAGACAGCATGGATCAACAAAACACGTGACTGTTTAGCGCGCCCCGTTCGCAGCCTGATTCTGTCCGTTCACGTCCTTCCCTACTTCTGCCTCACCTCACCTTCTACATCGCTATCCTCATTAGTCTCTCATCTGCAAGCGACCTATCCATCCATCTCCTGCGAGCGATTTAAAACCACGGTTTGCGCCATTCTCTTGGACCTCACTCCTGCGACAGAGCCGGCACCCGATCTGAAGATCTGAGAGACTCAGCCTTGTTTCCCCAACTTTGCGTTTTTGAAGGTTCATTTAACAACCTTCGCTATCTCGCTAGTTACATTTTCGACTATCACCAGTTCAACTACGGCTTCAACATGTCTCACGAGGAGGACCTTATCGACTACTCTGACGAGGAGCTTCAGACCACGGATGCTCCCGCTAACGGCGCAGCTGCGTCCAGCGATCAGAAGAAAGGAGACCTGACCGTCACTGGTGGACCAGCAGATAAGAAGGGCAGTTATGTCGGCATACACTCAACTGGTTTCCGGGATTTTCTATTGAAGCCCGAGCTTCTACGTGCTATCACCGATTGCGGTTTCGAGCATCCTTCGGAGGGTCAGTTAACCTTTCCCCACAAACTCCTCCAGTATCATTCCTGAAGCGTCCGTCCATCTCCGCAACGCGTCCTCGACCTTTCATGTAAATACAATGGCGGCCCCGAAGAAGTCATAAGAGCACCGGAAAAGGGTGCGCCACACTGTATTTCGGCTGCAGTGTTGGCATGAAGCCATCGTGCTTATCGAAACTGGAATCTATACCTCTCACTCTTGTCAATAGACTTGAAAATACGAGGAGGTGGTTGGGGACTTCTGGGGCCGCACGTACCTTAATATACTACGGTAGATAGCGGTGGATTTGTGCTATTTTGGATATATATTGGGACAGATATGCTTTGAGCATCGATTCATATCTACTGGCCTAGTTCGACAGCAACCTGACCGTGAGATGGACGGACGCTACGCTGGATTGGTTCTTGTTCTCAAACTCTCTTGAAAAAATATCTAACATCGTCCTCGGTTATCCGATACAGTCCAGCAAGCTTGCATTCCTCAAGCAATCCTTGGAACCGACGTAGTTTGCCAGGCCAAATCTGGTCTTGGTAAAACTGCGGTCTTTGTCCTCGCCACGCTCCAACAAATCGAGCCGGTTGCCGGCGAAACCTCTGTTCTTGTCATGTGCCATACTCGAGAATTGGCATATCAGATCAAGAATGAGTACAATCGCTTCTCAAAGTATATGCCCGAAGTGAAGACTGCTGTCTTTTATGGTGGCACTCCGATGCAGAAAGACATTGAAATTCTTGCAAACAAAGACACTCATCCGCATATCATTGTTGCCACACCAGGCCGATTGAATGCTCTCGTTCGAGAGAAGAAGTTGCGTCTTGGCAACATCCAGCGATTCGTTCTTGATGAATGCGATAAGATGTTGGACCAAATTGGTGAGTCTACTTCCCAAGCTGCCAAATTGAAAGATGAATAGTGCTTACATTCGCGTCAAGACATGCGCCGTGATGTGCAGGAGATTTTCCGAGCTACACCGACGCAGAAGCAGGTCATGATGTTCAGTGCCACTCTCGCTGAGGCCACCCGGCCTATCTGCAAGAAGTTCATGCAGAATCCTCTCGAAATTTACGTGGATGACGAGAAGAAGCTCACGCTCCACGGTCTTCAGCAGTATTACATCAAGCTCAGCGAAGGCGAGAAGAACAGGAAACTGAACGATCTCCTTGATACTCTCGAGTTCAACCAAGTCATCATCTTTGTGAAGAGTACCTTACGTGCTACTGAGCTTGACAAGTTGCTCAGAGAATGCAACTTCCCCAGTATCGCAGTTCACTCAGGTGTGAGTCAAGAGGAGCGGTAAGCCACAGACCTCAAGCATTTGAGTTTATCGTTGATTGCTGATAGCCGAACAGGATTAAGCGATATAAAGAGTTTAAGGAATTTAACAAGCGAATTTGTGTTGCTACCGACGTTTTCGGACGTGGTATCGATATCGAGCGTATCAACTTGGCGATCAACTATGATCTCCCCGCAGATGCCGATTCGTATCTGCATCGTGTTGGTCGCGCTGGACGTTTTGGTACAAAGGGTCTGAGCATCTCGTTCGTGAGTAGCGAAGAGGACCAAGAGGTGCTAAAGTCTATTGAGAAGCGGTTTGATGTGGCGCTCCCGTAAGTTATATTGGCAATCATTTTGAAAATATACTGATGATCTGCGCAGTGAATTCCCGGAGGAAGGCATTGACGCTAGTACTTACATGGCCAACTAAGACGAATGAAATGAAGCTATAGTGGGCAGGCATTGCGTGCGTCTCGGAATGGGATTTTGACAACTCGATGGCAGTTTGATCCGCGGTTCGGCCATGGGTTGATCTTTTTGGGTTTTCATCTTCAATGGCGTGTTGAGCTGCTATACAAAATTATCTGGCGTTGCAACTTGCGGTGTGTTTTTAGTTACTTGCTGTACTTTAGATGGAAGTATCAATTGACATTGAATTGGTATCCACAATGACGCTCATGTTATGATTGTGCGATATCTGCTATGAACAGGATGCATTACCAATCGACCTGAAGGATTTGAATCGGACGAGTGGGTAAGGTTGCGGATTTCAATCAAGCTCGTACCCATCCGCCTACAGTCGGATTCGTTCTCCCGCAGGCCGCAGAGCCCCTCGTCTCTGCCTAGTTTCGGACGTGGAGAAAAGGCGCAAGCGCTGACACTGCAGGAGGCGAACGCCCCCAAAGATCTGAAACTTGGCGGAACACTCGACCATTAACAACGATAGGATAAGGCTTTCGGACGAAGATTGACCAATCTTGCTTGTAAGAACTTTATGGAAGGATGGCGTGCTTGAAAGTCCTTGCCGGTTTTCCCAGCGTGTAAATGCGCGTGAGATTGACAAAATATCTGGAATCTAGGAGGACCGAAGATCAATGCGGGATTTGGTGATTGAGCTGGTAGTTTGATCCAAGATGGGGGATGTGGAAGAAGCGGGCGATGTGGCATGGCGAGTTCACGATATCGAATATTTCGAAGTTTCGATAGACGTTCTGAAGTACGGGCGAATGAGGAAATTGCTATCTTCAGCCACTTACGATACGAAGGGGGGATCTCACCCACAGCAGCACACAGACCCTGCATGGGACGCAGCGGCGGCTCTTGGGGGATTGCTGAAAGCGTGTTAGACCAGTTGGTTTGGGAAGCGCCAATGTCAGGAACGACTTCAGGATCGCTCGCTTCCATCCTCTGACAGGTTCTGCATTCTGCTTGGCGCATTCCGGTAGTCCTAGATTTGGCGTGACAGCTTTTTGACGCATCGTCTTCAAATGCAGCCACTGCCACGTCTGCCACAGCCCTCTCGCTTCTCGCCTTCTCCAGCTTCACGATCTACAGGACCTAAACCCGGCATAGAGGTGTCAAGGCGCTGTCCCCAAGCTCCGTAACCGAAAAGGCTTCGACTCTCGCATATCTGTTCACCGCAAGTCACGTTGGCGCCGGGGGCTATCACCACCAGGGCGGCGCCAGTCATCGGCCTTCTCTGGCAGCAGCACGCTGAAATAGTCACAGGTTTCCTCACCATTTTGAGGCTTCAAAGGCCAGAGATAAGAGAGTGGTTGCGGGAAAAGCGGGACCCTGCTTTTTGAAAAAAATTCCGGGGTCACAATGAAAGGGGTCTGAGGCTTCACGGCAAGCCCGGTTGCACAAGGTTTCGACGATTCGACCCAGAGGTACTTTGATTCTGCATGTCTCGGAGGAAGGTTAGCACCACTCTCGTGGCACGCTGTCTCGGGCGGCTTAAAGCAGATCCGGCGTCGACCTTGGGCAAAAAAAAAAAACAAGGAAAAAAGAAAAGCTGCTGCCAGTAGTTCGGACATAAGGTTTATTGCCTCACAGGGAGTGAATGGGAGGCTACACTTCTGAGTAAGACTTAGTTGCCTTAATTGGAACTTAAAATACAGTAGAAATTCATCAATTAGGGAGTGGGATGGTGAGGCACTGCGTTCCTGAAACGCTGGTATCGGTCATGATGAGGCGCTGTAGCGTAAATTGACCTGTAAAGGCATGAACTGTTGCTAATAATACAGAGGATCTAGACAGCCTGAGGGTTCTGAAACAAATGTCAACAGATGGTCGACGATAGGGTAAAGATCAACGCTCAAAGACAGGGACCAAAACAGCGATCTTGAACACTAGATGTGGCGTTAAGCGATCGATACTATTATTACTCTACGGTACTAAATGACAATTTAACATCAAACTCACCGCGCTCGGCACTGCTGGGCTAATGTATTGATGTGCTGTTGTGCTACGTATGGTCTTTGGTTATCCAGTCGCTGTGCAGCCCGCGTTTTCGCTTAAACTATGACGGAGCCCAACGGATCTATTTAGATGAGAAAAGGGGCGCTGACCCACGAGCAGGTCAATCGTCAGAACGTCAGGACATCAGGAACGTTCAAGCGCGCGTTGCGGGAACCGCTTTATCGCGAGATCAATTGGCTTTCCCAGGCTCAACGTACAGCCGTGATGGGGCTATCCCCATGCAACGATTACATTGCACGCCGTTTGGTTAAGTTCAAGGATGTGGACATTTGCTCTACGCACGGTCCCGGTGTTGATGATGAATTGGCTGCGAGCTTCTGCCCGGCTGCTCTAGGGCTTGGTGAGTCTCCACTGGGAAGCATCCTGGTGAGAGCCCGGCAGAGGGCGAGAGGTTAGCTTGGCCGACATGGCCGACATCAAGGCCCCTTCTTCAGCAGTTGCGCGGCGCTGGAGGGGCCGCTCGTATGAGCAGCACATTAAGGGAGCTACTCTGCATGCAATTGCTGCCGGTGATGTTTCGCGATAGGTGGATGCGCCGCTCAGGCCTCTATGATGCAGCGCTTGATTGGAATGGACTAGCAGTGGGAGTGGACTGGGAGTGGACTAGCACTGGACTGGCTCTCCACCGGATGGCCACGCAAGCAAGGTTCAGCGGCAGCCCGGATGTCGGTGCTTGCGGTGGACGCCATACAGGAATCCCACCGAGCTGTGTCGATAGGGCACTCTAGGGCACTTTTGTGAGCTGCTCGTCTCCATGGCGGCCGCTGGACAGGCGTGATCAGGCGCGGGGGGGCAAACAAGCAGCAGCATGTGCATGAGCAGGCTCACTGGTGCGTGGCAGACGAGGGCGATGCGGGCAAGCTAGGTGCAGCTGCTGTCTTGATCTGTCTTGAACAACAATAATAATACATATTCCTGTCTATCAATTGCCGTGCGGCGGCCTAGCGGGACGTGCTAGGTACGCGGCGGGAGGTGTGCAACATCAAGGTTTAAGATAGGAAATCAGTTCACTCTCCTCCTTCCCTCTCTTCCGCCAGCCATCCCTAATTACCACCCCTCACAAGATCCGATCCGCCGCGACACAATCTACTCGCTTTTGCACGCCGCGGTAGCTGCGGCACGGTTCAGCCCAGCGGTGTTGGCTTCCTGTAGTCTCTTTGTGGCTCGGCCCTAGCATCTTCGTCGCGCCTAGAACGAGGTGGCAGTTTCCGCTTTCAACTTTGGCGTCTCTCGCGATCGCTAAGAAATCTTTCTGAAAGCCCTCCGTTGTCTCTCTCCTAAGTCCCTCTTTATCGCCGTTACATGCCGACGTTCTGAGCTGCCGTCGACTCCAGCACGCTCGTTCCCACTTATCTTAATCACTTAATTACGGTGTTCGCTCTACCCGCTAGACATTGCGCACGACCTGGATACGCGGCAACTTACGCCAACATTTGGCACCTCCAACCATCCAAGTCGCCCGTCTTTTCAATAAAAGTCGAAGAAAGGCTCCACCATGTCTCCCGCTGTACCTCGACTGCGGATACTGTCAGGTTCGTAGAATCCATCCACCACACTCGCACGTGCGACATTCAATTGCTCCCCCCGCTGGCTTGTGACGACGCCGCCCACATCGTCGTAGCCAAGTTTACTGTTCTTATCCCACCACGTTACGTTGGTACCCCATCTGGATACATACTGACTATTGTCATCTGTAGTGGGCGGTAATGCTGTCTCGGCGTTCTTGTCATGGCGGCTTCAAGCAACCAACGCTTGTGATGTGACGCTGGTCTGGAAATCCGGTTTCGATCAAGTAGCTCAATACGGGATATCTTTCAAGTATGTGGCATGCTGTATAGTTATTCATGAATGAGCTTGCTATTAACACATCTTCAGATCTGGAATATTCGGTAATGAGAGATTCAAACCACATGCAGGTACGTCATCACTTGAATTTCAATCGACAGTAGAAATCCGTGACTAACAAGATTCCTTCACAGTTGTTCGAACACCAGAAGACGCTTCACACTCCTCTAAACAGCCGTTCGACTACGTTCTTCTCTGTGTAAAAGCTCTCCCCGACGTATACGATATTGCCAACATCATTGAATCCGTCGTCTTACCTCAACACACCTGCATCCTTATGAACACGACACACAGTCTTGGAGTGGAGACATATCTCGAGCAAAGATTTCCTACAAACATCGTCTTGTCATTGGTCTCCGGAGCAGAAGTTACGCAGATTGGTGCGAGCGATTTCGAACATAGGGGGGCAACCGAAGTTTGGGTCGGATCAGCGAACAAAAATCCTTCCATTCCAACATCAATTCAGGCCGATATGGCGGAGGCTTTGGCTATGACTCTCAGTTCAGGTCAAGTAAACTGCAAGGTTTCTCCAAACATTCGACAGCAACAGTTTGAGAGAATGATTGGGTTAGTTAACCAGCTTAATCCTCAATTTTAGCATTAAACCCACTAACTTGTGATTCCTAGAAACATTGCATTCCATCCCGCAAGCGTTTTATTCGAAACTCCAAATCACGCTGAATTAATCGAGAAAGTTGGTGTTAGGCCTCTAATTCTGGGAACTATCGATGAGTTGATTCAAGTGGCAACTGCCCAAGGCTGTGAATTTCCAACAGATTTCCGTGAAAAAACAGTAGATTCCATGATTCGGCCACAAGAAACCAACAGTACTATGTATATGGATTTTGAAGCCAAACGACCTATGGAAGTCGAGACTTACCTGGGATCATCTCTGAAACTGGCCCAAGAGCTCAATATTCCTGTACCTCGCATCGAAACACTATACGCAATGTTACATCACATTAATATCGTAAATCGAACCCGACCCGTAGGACCAGCTCCATCTCCACTTGGTGGACCGCCACCTCCAAGGTTATCATCTGCTCCACTGCCAAGAGGGCCAGGGCCCATGATGAACGGGCAAATGAACGGCCCCATGAAGAACGGCCCACGTCCAGGTGGTAGCAGGACACCATCGATGATTGGACCTCCACATCCGATGATGCGTCGTGGCCCTCCCCCAATCAACGGGTATGGACCAAGACCTATGAACGGAAATGGTTATCCTCCCCAAGGCCCTCCGATGCAAAGGCCATCTTCTTTTGAAGGGAACGATCTTGAAGAATTCAGCCATCTTATGCTTTACGACAGCATTCCCGAGGGCACTATAGATGGCCCGAACGGTATTTATGGCGATGGGCAGATGATGGCTTCATCGAGCGACATTGCTCTCAGAGAGCGAGAATTGATGCTACGACAGAAAGAGCTTCAATTAAGGGAACAGGAGTACAACATGCGTCGTGGACAAAGGAGAGGACCTCCATCCCACGTTAACGGGTTTGATGAAGATGACGAGGAGTATTTTGATCCTGCAGATGCCCGTGGACCAGGTCCTAAAATCGACCCCGATAACTTCGACATGATGAGTGTAACCTCTCGTCGCAATCGCAAAGTGCCGAGTGCCAGCCAAATTCGAAACAATCCAGATCCAGGACTCGACCCTCGCAGCCAATCCCGTATGAGGAACCCTTTCAGTCGGCCTGGTATGAATAAGAATAGAACCAGTGCCAGATTGATGGCAGACGTTCCAGGTCTTCACGATTCTCTGATGAACAATGCTTTGATGGGATATTCGTCTAATCGATATGGCACTGTAGATCGACAAGCTATGGGACAGGAATCAAGAACAAATTCACTAACAACTGCTCGTTTGGACGAACTTCAGCAGGGAGGCAGCTACGGTGGCTATCCTCCCATTAATCGACGAATAAGCCAATCGCCCGGTAACCCGCTCGGCGCGGGACCTCGACCTGGAGGAAGACCATCTCCTCCTAACGGCTATCCGCAACCAAATGGACGGCCATCGCCGCCAGGAGTGAGGCAGCCCGTGCCACGACACCCAATAGGTCACGGAAATGCAGTGGCGCCTCAACAAGTCGAGCAACATGCTGGGGTGAGCAACCTTTACCCGCCCAAAATCGGTCCTCAAGTGCGCAGTCTGACTGGCAGTGCGAGCGCTAGCGCGGAGAGTGGTGATAGTGGCGCCAGCGCTCAATTAGATTCCGAGAACTCTGCACACAGCAGCCAGAGTAGTCTAGGACCTCGTCCTCCTATCGGCGTTCGATAATAGAAGGGGATTTTCGCTTTGCGGCATTCGAATTGGAGTATTTTGGGAGTTTACATGCACACCGTTTTTTCTTTTCCAGCGACATTGACGACACTATACGGGTCCAAAAATCACACGGCCCGGCATGTCTTTCCCATCACTCTCACCATTACCGCTTTTTGCCGTTGACGGCACTCACTACAATACACCACACCACACCCACTGTCTTTTCTCCGAGATTCTCATATACGGACCGAAATTTTATATTTTTGCTTATTGGTAATAAGCTGGCTGGGACAATTTCATGAGGTAAAATAAGCGCTGGAGGGCTTATTGACAGATACTTAATGATGGGAAATAGACGGTGGCTAAGGGGGGATACTTGAACGTGCACACACGCTCCTCGCGAAAGGATGGCTCTGTTCGTTTTTTGTTTGGGTTTTCAAATCCTGTATATACTGCAGACGTTAAACGACAACGTCTTCCTGATGTACAACTAGCACCAACTAATTTGTTTCTTGCATGGGGCGCGTCAATTATTGGTTGGTTCTGTGTTTCTTGCCTCACCTTTCATACGTCTATATGTTCTTTGGCTTCGTCGCATCTGAGTGGTATGCGGGCATTTATTCATGACTTGTAGTTGGCTTTACCGGCCAACAAGTGTCTACTATCTATAACTTTTGCTGGCAAGAAAAAGGGGCGATGGAAGAGAAAGGCAGCTCGTGTCACGGGGGTGCGGTTGCCGCGGGCTCCCTGGAAGGTTTGTAGCAAAGCATACATAAATATTGGCAAAAAAAGATTTTGGTTCACCAGGCAGCACACATATTCAGAGCATCTTGATCAGCACGATAACTGTGACGGTGATGAAGCTAGACTCGATTTTCGGATTTTCGGGATTTTCAGATGAAGCTTCGTGATAACATACGAGCTCTACACCACCTTGGCACATCCAATTGAAAGCGCGTGTTGATCGCGCAGATCAAACTACGCGGATTTATACCCTAAAATACGTTAAAATATGTCAAAATGGTCGTGCTTATTAAAGGTATAAAATTGTGCCGTTTAATCGCCAAGATCAACACGCGTTTTCAACCGGATGCGCCAAGGTGGTGTAGTTGCATAAACGACGGAACAGATTCAACGATGCATGTCTCACCCGCCGGAGGGTTTTGCTGCTGTCTTACAGTAATCACACTAGTGAAGTACGTGCTTAAATGTTGTGTGCGCCACTTTAGGGGATGAACTACAGAATGTCTCAGAGGCTGAGAGATTCGCAACATCTGAGACCTCCCTAAAGTCATCACTGCCGATCCGCGAATCCGCCCATCGGCTCGCCGTTGATCCTCCTGTTTTTTCGTCCCTGTTTCGGATGGTCAACGGCTGTTCAGATAGTTAGGGAGCAATTGGGCCGCAATTTCACTTTTTGAAGCAAAGAAAAGAGAAATACTTCCGCTATGGCTGAGCAGATTCCATGAAGAAACCAGGAGCCCTCACAGCCTCCCCCTTCGCTACATTTTTCCGTGAAATTGCTAAATATACGATTTATGACTATTCAGCTATTAAGGTATAGATTTTATGACTAACCAGCAACGACCCGTAAGCGACGATTTGGCACGTGTTTTGTCCTGTTTGTGGGTCATTGAAAGGTCCTGGATAGACTCACGCTGAACAGAAATCTTGGTTGTGATGATACGAGCTCATAAGTACTTTACACAGCAACGTCTACAGTGTATTGGGTGTACTAATACATTCCCTTGATCGGGCCAGATCTATACAAGGCACTTCTTCGCCCTTTCTGAGACGTTAGATTCCTCAACCACGCGCTGGAGCTCATCGATCCTTTTGTCGATCGCCCAATTGGCCCAAAAAGACTGGTCCCTTTGGCGAAGCCAAATAAGACGTATTTTATCGGTTGACACCTTTCAATGAGGTTTCTCGAACATTGGGAAGGACTGAGGGTTGTTGTATCTAACATCTGACATTGTTGGGGAAGATGTACGCGACCTCCTAGTATCGAGGGCTTCCTCGGATCCTAGGGCATCACGGCAAGATAAGAAAGGCGATTGGCATGACCTGGCCCTATTTCACAAGTCGGTTGAGGGATACAAAAGAATTTTGTGTGTAGGAATTCTTCTCATCCTATCCTGGCTGCAAAGTTTTAACGTTGATATTACCTAGGGCGGAGCTTGGGCAGAAGTAGATATGGCTAGGGAATTGGCAGCGTGAAGCTGTCAGCGCAATCACGAATTTGCAGGTACTCGAATGGTTAACCTTCGGTTGATTGGTGTAGATGGACTTAAAGATAGATCTACGACTAAATGGGAGTTTCCTCCCTACCCTGCGGGTCAGGAAGAGAGGTGCATGGTAAGCACGTGAGAATGCATAGGGCATGGGCATCGAATCGGTTCAGCCGCCGACGTAACTGGAGTGAGGAGTTCTCTTGTCAAGCAGATAGAAGAGCTAAACGGCCTCACTCGTCTCAATTGCCCTTCCCGGCACGCCGCGCAGACGTTCGCCTACGGCAGAAAGGGAATTTCTTCCAGCCGTAATGTGCATGTTCTCATTAATTGCTCTTCTCCATTGACGCCCAACCGCCTTCAACGCCCGCCACCAGCACAAAGAAAAAACGCCCACCATAGGAGACCCACGCGCCCACTTACCAACGTCGATAATACCTCACGACCCCGCTATAAACCCCGCCTGCTAAAACGGGCTTCTCGCCCACAACCACCACCAGCCCTGAACTCCAACGTTACCACCAGTTGGCGGGCATGCTCGTCGCAACCTAGCCTTGCCAACTGTGTATGTAAAAACCCACCTTCCGCTTCAGCTTCAACTTCTGCGGAAGGCCGACAAGCTACTCCTGTCCGACAACTGTGCAAACCCCGTCACCTATTCAGCCTCACTGTAGTTCTACTACTACTACTCATCCAATTCTTCCTTCCGCGCCTACTTCAAAATACCTTCTACAATTTTTCACGTACCAAGCATATCTGGCCTGCAGCCTCGTGTCCCGCATCGCCTATCCTCTCCTCGAGCCCCAAGACCTGTCCCAAGGCAGAGCAGCAATTGGAATTCTCCCACACCTTTTACACGCAGACTAAGCCCAGCATGAAATTGGCAGATGAAGCAAAGCGGGTTGCCGCTGAGTTCGAATTCCCCGCCGAGGGTGTGAGGAAAGCAGTCAAGGAATTCATTCGGGAAATGGGTTAGACTTCTCTATCTTGCGTGCAATGCGCCCTCAATTGGGCAATTACTGACTCTACTGGGCCTTTCTCAGATGAGGGATTGCAAAAGGATGGCACGGAAATGAGCCAGATTCCTACATATGTCACGGCAGTGCCTAATGGTACTGAGAAGGTGCTTAAATTCAACCTATTCCATTACCATGCTGCGCATTCAATTGCAGTTTTAACTATTCACTAGGGACTGTACATGGCAGTGGATTTGGGCGGCACCAACTTCAGAGTCTGCTCAATCCAGCTTCATGGCAACACGACTTTCTCCCTAACCCAAAGCAAAGTCGCCATTCCACGCGAACTGATGGTGGCCAAAACCTCGAAAGAACTCTTCTCTTTCCTGGCTAAGCAGATCGAACTCTTCCTCAAAACACATCACTCGGAGCACTACTTCTCCCACATTCGACGACGAAAAACCGGCCCGCAGGATCCGGGATTCAAAGACGAGGAAATATTCAACTTGGGTTTCACATTCAGCTTTCCTGTTCACCAGATTGGGATCAACAAAGGCTTGCTTATGCGCTGGACAAAAGGCTTCGACATCCAGGATGCTGTAGGCAAAGACGTCTGCGCGCTGCTCCAAGCAGAAATCGATGAGCTACACCTTCCTGTGCGCGTCGCCGCTCTTGTTAATGACACTGTTGGTACGCTCATGGCCCGCTCCTACACTTCCCCTGGTAAAACAGGCACGCTATTGGGGGCCATCTTCGGCACGGGCACGAACGGTGCATACGTCGAGAAGCTATCCAAAGTGACGAAACTCGTAAACAACAAAAACGCAGGCGAATTCGACAAATCAACAGGCGAAATGATCATCAACACCGAATGGGGCTCCTTCGACAACTCGCTCCGTACCCTGCCCAACACGCCGTACGACATGGCCCTCGACAAAAACTCCGTGAACCCAGGCATCCAGATGTTCGAGAAGCGCGTGTCTGGCATGTTCCTCGGCGAGATCCTGCGGCTCGCCCTCGTCGGCATGCTGAAGGACTCGACGATTTCGCTCTTCCGCGACGAGAACTCGGCAACCAACGACATCCACTCGACGACGCAGATCGCCGAGTCCTCGGGCCTCTGGAGGCAGTGGGGCATCGACACCAGCTTCCTGAGCATCTGCGCCGGCGACCAGAGCGCCGGCTTCCGCATCACCCGCCAGACGCTCGACATGGACTACGGCATCAGCGCCTCATCGGCCGAGGACGCGGAGGCGGTACGCATCATCGCTGGCGCTGTTGGCAGGCGCGCCGCCCGTCTCGCTGCCGTTGCCATCGCGGCTATTGTGATCGAGACGGGCCGTTTGGATAACTCGACGGGCTTGAAGACTACGGCGCAGAAGGAGGGCGTCGAGCCTGCGCGTGGCGCGGTGGGGAGCGAGGGCCGAGGGGAGGTGCCGGAGGAGGATATCATCGATATTGGTGTTGATGGGTCTCTGGTCGAGTTCTACCCCGGCTTCGAAGACTATATCCGCGAGGCGCTGCGTGAGGTGCATGAGATCGGGGTGGAGGGCGAGAGGCGGATCCGCATTGGCATTGCGAAGGACGGATCTGGTGTCGGTGCTGCGCTGATTGCTCTTGTGGCTGGCACTGTCGAGAAGCCTTTGGACACGGTGGAGAGGTAGGGGTGGGCAGACTTGTGAAGAGCGAGTGAGGGGGAAGAGGGGCAATACAAGAGGACAACATATGATGGAATGTGTCATAAAGTTTGGTCGGCATTTATTATTGGCGAGCTTAGACTACCATGTTCAATCTTTGATGCTAAAAATGTGGTGCTCTTCGCATTGGGAATTAGTTTCGTGTATTATGCATTTTTCTATCCCTAAAATCTTGTTCCTCAAGGTCCCAATGTGGTCCGAATCGTAAAAGATGCCGGACGCTGGGGCGGTTGGTGCCCTTCTATCCTATATGATGCTTCTTCGCGCAGGTCTGCTGCCACTAAGCTTATCCCGGGAAGGATTCCCAATCCCTAGACCTCATCGCTTCGAATCTTCCTCGCAAACAGTCCAAATCGTAGCACAGCTCCATCCATCCAGCCATACACACCACCCACCGAGCACAACGCCGCAGCCACAACACCCGCATCGTCCCCAACCTAAAATCCCAAAGTTCCACTACACATCCTAATCCCGCACTCCAATCCCTTCTATCCCGCCTCTGTTCCCCCCACCACCCCACCCCACCCCACCAAATCCCGCACCCCAACCCCCCTCCGCACCACCACCGCCCCCGCCGGCCTCAGCTTCCGATAATACGCCTCCTCCCTTGCCTCCTCTCTGAACCCGCGCTTGGCATACCACTCGCGCGCGTCCGCGTTCGCCTCCCACACGTGCGCCGTCACGCCGCCGACGCCGTGCTGTGTTATCGCGACCGCCGTCACGCGCGCCAGCAGGTGCGCGGCGAGGCCGTGGCGGCGGTGCGATGGGAGCGCGCAGAGGGTGTTGATGTAGAGGGTTGGGTTGGAGGACGGGGAGGGGGCGAGGCGGCAGCGGATGGCGGCGGCGACGATGGCGGGCGGAGTCGTCTTCGGTTCGGGGTCGGATGCGGGTTCTGCGGCGGTCTCTGGAGCTGGAGCTAGAGCTGTGGTTGTAGAGGTTGTGTGCGGCTTGTCGTGCCACAGTGCGAGCAGCGTGATGCTGCTGATAGTCGCGTCGGCGATGCTCTCGTCGTAGAAGGAGGGCGGGTACGCGACGGGGAGGAGGCTGTTCAGGCGCTTGAAGGCAGGGACGAGGGCGGGCGTGAGGGGCGTGAGCTCGACGTTTGGCGCGAGGGGTCGCAGGTTCGAGAAGTTTGAAGGAGGAAGAGGAGTCGACAAGGGCAGAGGAGCAGGAGCAGGATGCCGCAGCGCGGGCGTGAAGGTGGAGATGGCGTCGCGCGCGACGGGTCCTGCTGCGGCGGGCGGCTTGGCCTGCGTTGTGGCAGGCGCGTCGGTCAGGGCTTTGGGCTCCCGCAGCCACGCTGTCAGCGACGTTTGCGGCATGGCCCTACGCAGTAGTAGCGATGAAGCGCGATGCGGCGGTCGTTCGATGAAGGCTCTGCCGTGCAGTCGTTTGATCAAGGCTCTGTCCGTGGCTTCAAAACGTCGATTGGCTGTGCTTCCGACGATCTACCGACCGTGCACTGATTTCCTTGATAGGCCTAGTGCCTGCTTGCCTACCTGCCTGTAGTCGCAAATTTAAAAGCTGGCCCGTTGATACATCTCTTCTGCCGCCTCGTGCTTGCCCTGACTGTAGAGCGCATTGCCTAGCTCGTTAACGCTATCAAGCGTCTCAGCATGCTCTTTTCCTAGTACTTTCTCCCTCCCCTCTACAGCCCGTCGATACATCTCCTCTGCTGCCTTGTACTTGCCCTGATGGTAGAGTATATAGCCTAGGTTATTAACGCTGTCTAGCGTCTGAGTATGCTCTTTTCCTAGTACTTTCTCCCTCCCCTCTATAACCCGTCGATATATCTCCTCTGCCACCTCGTGCTTGCCCTGACCGTAGAGCGCATTACCTAGGTCGGTAACGCTATTTAGTGTCTGAGTATGCTCTTTTCCTAGTACTTTCTCCCTCCCCTCTACAGCCTGTCGATATATCTCCTCTGCTGCCGCGTACTTGCCCTGACTATAGAGCGCATTGCCTAGCCTGTTAACGCTGTCTAGCGTCTGCGTATGCTCTTTCCCTAGTACTTTTTCTCTCCCCTCTATAGCCCGTCGATATATCTCCTCTGCCTCCCCGTCCTTGTCCTGATAGTAGAGCGCATTACCTAGCCCGTTAACGCTGTCTAGCGTCTGAGTATGCTCTTTTCCTAGTGCTTTTTCCCTCCCCTCTACAGTCCGTCGATACATCTCCTCTGCCGCCTTATACTTACCCTGATCGTAGAGCGTATTACCTAGGTTATTAATGCTAATTAATGTTCTAGTATGCTCTTTTCCTAGTACTTTTTCCCTCCCATCTATAGCCCGTCGATACATCTCCTCTGCCGCCTCGTACTTGCCCTGATTGTAGAGCGCATTGCCTAGCCAGTTAACGCTGTTTAGCGTTTGAGTATGCTCTTTTCCCAGTACTTTCTCCCTCCCCTCTACAGCCCGTTGATATATCTCCTCTGCCGCCTCATACTTTTGCTGTTTGCTTAGAGCACCGCCAATATTCTCTAAGATAACAAACTTGATATGTACCTCCTGATTCTCTACCTTGGTCAGTGCAGCGTAATAAACCTTGAGCGCGTCTTCCAACTTGTCCAGTCTATCATAAAACTCGCCAATAGCCAAAAGTACATGGACAGGAATTTTATCAGCCACTTGTAAGATGAACCCGAACAGCATTCTAAGGGGATCATTAAGAATCTTAACCCTTCGTAGGTGAGACTGTAACTTGAGGATCACGTCAACTTGTCTGGGCAACGGCAATATCGTATGACTATTAAGGAGATTCAAAATTTGGGAAACTGCATCAGAAGACTCTTTCGGATCTTTGCGGAAGACGATGCTGACAACTTCGGGGTCGGGATTTGGCTCCGCATAATTAGTAAGGTCTAGCAAGTTTCGCCATCGCTCTGTGCGCAAGTCGTCTTCCCCAAACTTTCTAGTTCGCTTTGCAAGTTCCTGTCTCCAAGACATTCGGACTTTGTCTTCAAAGGGCTCGCACAGGTGATTTCCTTTGTTCAACCAAGATGCGAATATGTCGAACTCATCCGCTAGTATGCTGTTAGATGGATCATCTATCCAGAGCATAGCTAGGTATTCGACCCAATGGGCAAATTTTCCAGACTCTAAAAAGTCATTTATTTTGTCTGTGATCATCGAGCAAGGGGGCCCGGACCGCATGAGATGGGGAATTGCATGCCTGGAGGCATATTCTAATAACGGATATTGAGTTCCAAGCACTGAAAAGGCGTCTGAGTCGTGCAATGGAAAGCCATATTCGTTCATCCCCAAGTAGTCAACACAAATACAGCCCAAAGACCGATGTGTAGCTTCTAAATCAACTCTGAAGCACACTATTTTGCGGTCATCGCTGCACAGCCATTTCCCCTCTGGCCGGGTTAGAAATTCTTTAACGGGAGTATGGATGAGCTGCACAAGGCCACCCCTTATGTTGATGAGATCGCCACAAACGTCCAGAATTCCTTGATCTGGCTGTAGAAATAAATGCTCCTCGAAAGTTGAACTGGATCTGGAGTCTAAAGCATAGGCATATCGCAGCTCATCAACTCTCAGTGCGCGACACGAGGCGATCGTTAAGGCCAGGACTTTTCTGGCACGAATCAACTCCAGGTTGTCTAGCTTCTCGACAAGCCTTAAGAAGAGAAGTCGGTAGGCTCTTTCGAGCCCACGCGGTAGGTTGCGCAGTCTCTCCATGACTTCGAACTGCGTGGCCGACTTACGCAGGTCATCAATCATCAACTTTACCCAGAGAAACATGCCATCCGACTTTTCTTGAAGGGCTTTGAACACGAAATCTTGCAATTCTGGGATCCTAAGATTTGGAGAGCTTTCTATCTTGGCATAAATAAACGTCTTGATATCTTGCTTGATTAAATCGGAATTCATCTCGATATTTAGAGATGTTGCACGAATCGCCGCTTGAAGTGCATATGGTCGACCAAGCAGAACGACATGGAAATTTGCGAGAGAGTTGAGGAGATCAAGAACGTGCTTAACTAGCCCCCGAGTTGGGTCGTCACATTCGTCGATGCATTCGTCGACTCCATCAATGACGCAGTAGACCGATCCCGTCATCAATTTCGCAGTTTGCTCAAAGGCATTCAACAATCCAGGTGTGGCAGAGGGGCCTCTTAGCATTAGGTCGTTCATAATTTCAGAGCACTGTTGGTCTGTAGTTTCCTCCAACAACTGCCACAAAATAGTACGAACAAAGCTGTCTACGGTTTGTCGTTTGCCATCCGTGCCGGAAAAAGAGAAGAACAAAGTTTGTTGTTGTTTGCCCTTTAGGCCCTTGACAATGGACGAAGCCAGGACGGATTTCCCACAACCGTGAGTTCCGTAGATACACAACAATCGATCTGAGCCCGATAAGGACAATGGCACATTCCATGTCATGAAAGTGGGTTCGCTCCAGATCCAGTCACAAGTTCCCTGCAACTTGGTTTGATGAGGGAAACAATCATCTAATGGCTTCAGCCAGCTTGCATACAAAATTTTCATGTTTTGTTGATGCATCGACGCCGTCTCTAGTAGTTTTGTTAACTAGTTAAAGGGAAGGTGGGCATCTAATTCATAGGTTTTACCTATATAAACCTCTTCGGATCTCTGCAATCTTGCCGCCACACTCGCAGAATCGACTGCTCCGGATCTCTGACTGAAGTGAAGTGTAAGTGTTGACTTGTATGCCTCTAGATGCCTTAGGATTACCGCAACATCCTTCTCTTTGCGAACGCTTGCAATCGCCTTCCAACTCCGCCGCAATGTGGAGTCAGTCGAGGCGGGTAGGATCTTTTTGATAAGTCCATCAAGCATAGTGATTTGGCTGAGACTGCCTTCCACTACGTGCGATAATGCACACTGCGCATCGGCTGAAAAAGAACCTTCTGCGCGTTCTCTCTCGATCCGCCTCATGATGTCGATGAGGAGTGGCAATTGTATTGTGATATGTCGAAAGACTCCGGGCGTCTCCTTAGCGATTGAATGAAACTCGCGGAGACGCTCTAGCACCTTAGTGCTGACATCGACAAAAGTGACGATGGAAGAGGCAAGGCCGATTACTGTAAAGGCTTCTGCCATGATGAAGATGGCGGTCAGGATCTCGTATAATAGGCTGGAATGCTGTCGACAATTGTTGGGCGAGGGGAATCTTGCACTTCTTGCTATCTTGCTGATGAGGTGTGAATTTCGCAAGTTTCGCACTTAAGTACATGAGCTAGAAAGCAGAGGGGCAGATATAGGTGTTTGCAAGCGAAAATGGGATGAACAGCTCCAGCATTCAGACAGCTCTATGCTCGAACAGGCAGATGTACACCGCAGTAAGGACTGTCAGCATTGTTCGACAAAACCTGCTGAAGAAACCAAGCAGTTTTCCAGGACCAGCTCTCAGACAAGTATAGTGTCGTAGATGAGATGATAAAAGCTGACCTGATGTTGAAGTTACTATTGCTGCCTAACGCACCTGACCATTGCTGGTTGAGGTTCCTGTTAGCGCGGGCGGAAGCTCGTTTAGTTAGCGGGTCCTGAGCCATGCCAAGCGGTTGCGTTGCAAGGAACGTCAATTCCCGCTTTACGTGCCGATAACCACATCATTCTAATCCCCTTCCCGGCTGCTGTGTGAATAAAATGGGGGCTGGCAACTCGAAACCTACGTCAGAGCACTCGCAGCATGTCTTTGCGGCGTGAGTTTGTGCTTTGGTCGGCCCAATTGGGCGCTGTCCTTTGGGAATCGATGGAGCTGACCTGATTTAATCACAGAGATGCTCCTGTGCGATTCTCGAACGAGCTGGTCGATTCGTTGCAGAATAGCACGCAGGTCAGCTTCCCCGTCCGGTTACAGCAGCAATTGAAGCAGAGGAGACTGACAGATAGCACACCCGGCAGTCCGATTCTACACGGTCGAAGAACCTCGAACTCCAGATCCAAGCGCGGGTAAAGTCTGAGCTGGAAAAACTCCAGGCCCAAGAGGCAGCGAAGTTCTCGCAGATCTCTGAAGCCCTCTCCGATGAACCGGCTGCGCCTGAGGAACCCTCGCTCGTAGAGAAGATCGGCGACACCCTCACCTCGTCCACGGCGCTCGCCGACAAGCAGCGCAAGCAGAATATCAGCCACAACAGTGTGTCGAAAGAGATTGTAGAGTTGAAGAAGAAGCTTGAGGCGCGGAAGAAGCTTGAGCAGGTGGACCCGGCCGTTGAGAAGGCGAAGGAGGATGTTGTCACTTGCTTAAGGACGAACGACCGACGGCCGCTAGATTGCTGGAAAGAGGTTGAAACGTTCAGGCGAGAGGTGGGGCGGTTGGAGAGAGAGTTTGTCGAGAAGACGGTGCGATGATTGTTCGGCTCCTGCCTATAGGGGGCCCTGTAAGTTTGAAAATGGTTGGGCTTGGGTTCTGTGTAGCATAGACTGAGGTGTATCCGTAACCTAGACGGCGTGCTGCGCCTTTTGATCGGTTGGGCAAGTATGCATTTTCCTTCGGATTGATTGACATTGCAGCGTGATCATTATTTGGGTCCTCTTCACCATATCCAGCCACCATTCACCTATGGCGTAACGTCGTCTTCATGTCCGAGAAATGTTGAGTGTCAGTCCTTCTAAGGCATTGGTCTCACATTCGCAGATATCAAGTTTTCTTACCAGTCTATGTTTCAGCTAGTTTTACCCCTATATGTGTTCTGCTCTCAGCAAGCCCAGGAGTCCTTCACAGATATTAATGTCGGGTACGTTCTATTCAATACCACAACTCATAAGCCAGCCATTCTCATCTCGTATATCAAAGCCGCTATACACAAATTCGAGAAGTAGTGGAGCATTAATTCGAGATGAGCCAACTCGTCCACAGGAAGAATACGACAGTCCTGGATTTATTTCAAACTCGCCTTTTGGTCAGAAGAACGATTACCCCAGAAACCTCCTCCATACCAACCCCATTTCCCCTCCCACCCCACATCCCTACACTCAATGCGCATCTGCCCCCCTCACCCCTCCCTTCTCCCAAAACCTCCGCGCTCTCTCCACCCACTCCTTCCCCATAACCTCAACCCCAACCCCCATCTCGCGCTCCAAAATCCCCCTAATCCTCTCCTCTCGCTCCCCAACCCCTTTCTCCCCCCAACCCGTCCCCCTCCGCCCAATAATCGCCGCATTGCGCGTGCTCGGAATTCGCAGCATCTCCTTCTCAACCACATACCCAACCTCAGCCGCCAGCTTCTCGACCCAGGCGCACAGCGCCGCGTACGCCGAGGGCGGCTTCGACGGCTTTGGCGCGGCTTTGAGGAGGCTGAGTTTGCAGTATGGGTCGTTGCATTCGTGGGCGGGGGCGCCGGGCGCCGGGGCGTTTGGGGCTTGGCTGGCGGCTTTGGGCTCGGGCTTGGGCTTACTCTCCGCGGCGCCGTCGCTCTGGCTGGTGTAGTCGGTGCTTTCGGTGTTGCTTTCCGAGGAGCCGTCGGCCTGGTCGAGCTTGTTGTCCTCGGAGTCTATGGAGGAAGGGGAGGAAGAAGAGGGGTGGTGCCCCTCGTGGTGGAAGTGGGATTGGAAATGACTATGCGTGTGGATGTAGGCAGGCGCTCTGGGGATAGGTATGGGTGCGGAGGGCGCTCTGAATCTAGCACCGGCGAAGTTGTGGCTGCAGCAAGGGATTGCAATGAAAGGGGAGTGGGAAAGCGAGGCGAGGAGGGGCGTCCAGGGTGTCAGCTCGTCGGCATGGTTCGAGACAATGAAGGTTCCTGTTGGGAATATGCCGTTGTGGAAAGGGGGCTCGGTGTTAGGGGCGCGGATATCAGGACTTTCCACTGGCCCGTCAGCTGAAGGCACTAATTCTTTCTCAGAATTTATGAACGGAGCGAGTGACTTGATCGACGCGGGAGGTACTGCAGTGGATACGATAGGTGAAGATGGCGAGAAGTCTGATTGGCTGGCAGGGGTTGAAGATGTTAACGGATCTTGAGAAGGGTTGTGCACCGGTGTTCCAGGGAGACCGAAGGTAGGAGCAATGACTGGAGGTGATGAAGCCCCACAGGAGATAACAGCAGCTGGGAATTTTGGTGTGGTTGTGACGTTTGGAAGATGTGGGGATGGAAGTGGCGGAAGAAAGGCCGGTGAAGAAGTTAGAGACTCTGAAGAAGTTGCAAGAGATGGAGTAGACAGTGCGCCCGAGGATTCGCTATTAGAACCAACCGTAGCCATAGAACTTAACGACATCGAAATCTCTGAGGATGCTGCAGCAGCTGGCCTAAATGGTGTAGATGATCGAGACGAGTTTTCTGAAAGAGGTTGGGGCTCTGAGGACTGAAAGATTTCTGGTACTAGCAGCATCTCTTTCAATCTTTCTTGTACCTCTGCGGGAAAGGTATTCCAAGTTTTCCTCCTCCTAGCATCAAAGCCCCACCCATTCCAACCCTCCTTCAGCAGCACATAAACTAGGAGACCATTTCCACAGCCAATGTCCACGAACCCAGGGAACTTTTTCTGTGCATCTGCCTTGACAGCATCATTCAACCCAGTCTCGAGCTCCTTGTGACGCTCTTTTTCTTTCAAGCTCTCCGAATTCCCGTACATCTCCGCCCACAATTCAATCAGAAAAGCTGCAATACCCAAATCTTCGAAGACGTGCTTTGTGGCTGGCGTCTGCTCCACCCAGTCCCGTATCAAAGTCTTTGCATATTTACCCTTCAGGTACGTGTAAGTGTCCTGAAATCTTTTCTGCGGGACTACAATGTCATGGTGCACACGCTTAGTATAGCCTTCTTGATCCCCGTGACCATGTTTATGGATGATCTTCAACAAATTAAGTGACGTCCGTTCCATTCGATTAGTGAGCTCGATGCCCGGAAAGAGGTTGTAGTAGAGTGAGAGATTTCCAGGAGGCGACGGAGAAGGATATTCAGGCGACCATAAGTATAAAGTTGCAAGGGCACGTACGGGTGGGTGATACCATGGAATATCTTCCGGACATGTTGCGTGAGGTAGATAAACAATAAGGCTGCGCTCTTCGGTGAAAGTATGCTTTACATTCGCAAGTTTTCCTGACTTTGCTCCGTCTATTCCTTGTACCGATTTTTCATTAGTGGAGGTAAAGAGGTGACATGTCTGGACCAGCGGCTTGTCCAACTGTGGATTCCGTGGGATCAGTTTCCGCACAACCGTCCATGTCAGCTCATATCCTGGAAATCCACCAGGGACGATCAACGGCCGGTATTCAGCCTTCATGTGCTGGATAAAATCACTTAGATTCTCAGCAACCTGTGCGGAATGATTGAAGGACGCATCGTTCTGGCTGTCATAAAAGATCTCCGCACGGAAAAGATGGGAGGAGGTCAGGTTAGGGTTCTTGAGGAGATTTTTTGATACTTGAAGGAAGCAACTTGGCGGAAATACGGACGGTGTGGATAGGATTGGTGTCCATAGCTCTGGAGGTAATCCTGAGATAATATTAGAAGGCGACTTGATAAGATCGGTGGGTTCGAAGCGTCGCCCTGGGATAGTAGACTCTGCAGGTGCATCTGAAGGCGTCGCAGAGAAGGCTGATTGCCACGGTCTAGTTTCTAAGTGTGGTGTTGTGCTTTTTGGTAATGTAGGTTCGGACTGGGCCAATATGAGACTCTCGGAATCTGAACGACCACCGTCTGGGCAAGATGTGGGTTTGGTTGGCGAGTGCATTGCGTTAAAAAGTTCGTTGCACGAAGCTATTGATGATAAATAAGACGCTATTGAAGAATATATAATAGACCTTCTCTTTCGTTAACACTAGCCGTCGATCATCTCTTCGAAAATCAAAATTCCACCACCTTGATGAAAAGAGGGACGTGATCGTGGCAATTGACCAAGAAAGAAATAGAGCCTCAGCTCAGCCAAATGAACACGATCAATAACAGATGACGAGCGAAGGGCACAATATGCTCTTGAATGATTATCCCTTAACAAGTCAGAGCACCGGTTTCAAAACAACGCGTATATCTATATAGAATTCAGTCATCAATTATACCGCCACTATGTTTTCCAATCGTGCTAGAATTGATGTAGACCTTGTTTAGAAGACGATATAATGTTCCCCCAAATAAGATGGCGAAAACAGCTCCCCCTAAACCCTGGCCGTTGCCAGAATTCACCTCTCCATATTAATAATTAGGACGACTATGGCTCGCCAAACCCCCCTTCTAACGTTAATATATATAACCTTTTCAAGTTATTTAGACTATCCTTTACGGATGAGATTATGGTAAGCTTAGGAGTAGATAAATAAGCACGCGGAGCTCTATCCGCTACGCACATGGCAGCTAATATATAGGCAGGAACTCTACGCATACTTCGGAGTGCTTATCCATAGGAATTACTATAGAGCCGGCTATTAAAGACTACTAGAGGGATTTAAACACACATGGCAGCCTCATATTCCCAAGTACGGGCACCAAATTTAGCTAATCTGATTGGTTGATTTTTATCGATAACCTAAGGACCCGAATTAACGTGTTTAAGGGATAGGTTCCCTTTTTGCCGCAGAAATAAAATGAATAGTGTCTTGTTTAAAGCAGTCATATCAGAAATACAGGAAGTTGATTAAAGGCTCTCATCGGAAATGGCGACAGATCAGGTTCCTCAGCTAGTGTTCTCGATTAGAGCGTTTAATGTGATAACGTATATAATCACGAATACAAAGTTACAACTCCTAGCTAACAATGGGCCGATAAATAAAAATGTGACAACTGATATTCTTAGAATCCAAATATCTAGCTTGTATTCTATATTTCCTCCCACAGGACCCTTCGTCCATACACAACGCCTTGCCGAAATGCACACCATAAGTCTTCTCCACCCACAATTTTACAGGCTCAAAGTCCATGATATAAATGTAATCGGGTCTCATAACAGCATTCCTCAAACCGGACTTTTCTAAAACGTTAACTCCTCAGTTTCTCTACCACTCCTCACACACTGGGTTTCGGCGCTTCATAGTAATGCGCCATCTCCAGCCCGGCCCTCTTGAAGCCGCACTTGACGTAGAATCCCTCGTTCGCCTCGGAACAGTCGAGGATGGTCTGTACACAATCAATATCGGGAGGGGAAAACGTGAGATATCTGGGTGGAACGCACCTTATAACACCCAACCTTCTCCGCAACATAATCCAACGCCTGAATAATCCTCAACCCTAGCTTCTTCCCCTGCTGATCCTTCGCAACCGCGATATCCTCAATATGGCCCACTAGACCCAGATTATGAATACTGCGACACCGCTTATTAGCATCCTATCCCCTTCTCATCTCCCACCACCAACCATCAACCACAACAGCAGAAAACAGCCGCAAAGAAAGGAGAATGGAAAAGAAAGCTACTCACAACTTCCTCTCCACAATCAACGCCCCGGTCCCAACAACCTTCCCCTCCCCATCCACGATAACCAGCAGGAAATACTCGTCCCCGCGCTTCGCCATCCACTCGAACCGCTCGTCCCACTTCTCCTCGCTAATATCGCCCACCGTCGTCAGCACCCGCAGCACATCCAGGAAGCCGGCATGGTAATCGGTGCGCTGCAGCGGGCGGCAGGAGTAACCCTCGGGCAAGGCAGCCAGGACATCGGGGGAGATGAGCGAGGGCGCGAAGAGAGGGGCTGCAGGAGTAGACATGGCTGCCGAGCTGAGCGATGATGGTTTCGAGAAGCGGTGGGGAGGTTCTCGGCAATTGGCAGCAAGCAGTCGACCCGGGGAGTTGTGCAGGGCACTCGGAGGCAGCCAATTGAGGATTTATTTCTGTTGCGTTCACCCTCTCCGTTAGCAAGTGTCCCGCACCGCACAGCACAGCTTAGCACAGCACAAACCGAGTTACCTTCGAACCGCACACGCGGCTATCGCAAAAAGCAATTGGACGTGAAAGAGCAATTGAGCGGTCTCAGCAACGCTAGAGTAGAAAAAAGAAGGCCTTAAGTACACGCAAAGCTGGTCCGAACCCTAGTCGCTGACGGCTGAAGCTTCCCTCTGCCCTGCCCTGGCTAAACCCTGAGAAGGCGTTCCTGAGGCTTGGCTGAGGGATCGGCGGTGCCAAAAATAGGTGCGGCGAACCAAGACACGCCGAAAACTCCACCGCGGTTTTGCGACGTCGAGACTGGAAATGCAGGGCAAGCGCTACTTTTAAATTTTTTTTTTTTTTGGGTAAACCTTGTAGGTCAGAAGAAATAATAAGGGGAAGTGGCATTGGATAGCTGGAAAGGCCGTGAATGGTCCGGGACCGCCAATGGTTTGGAGTGCAGCCAATTCTTTTATTTTGTATTGGGACAGCAGCATTCATTGCACTCTCGTTCTGTACTCAACCCGTTAACTCCCACTTATGGACGACAGCCCCACCGCCATTCCCAGACCCAGCCTATACCACATCGACACAGATGCCCATCGTAGATACCACCGCACAAGCCTCTAACGCCAACCCAGCCAGAGCACGTATTGAAGTATACCTTCCCTCTATCCCTTTCCAATACTAGTCACATCCGCCCCATCCGCCCCATCCCTAAATCGCAGAGCTCAAAACCCACCTCACAAGCCCACACAAATCCATCAAATCCCCGCCTCCTCCCATATCCCCAATCTCTCCCCTCAAGACCCAGTTACTCCCAGCCACCCCTCCCCGTCCTCGTCCCCAAATACACCTTGAGCGCACTAACCCTGCTCTCCTCCGTCCTAACCGTCCCAACACTATCCACACTTTCCCTCCCCCCAGCCCCAGCCCCACCCTCCCGCACACTCCTCAACCGACACGGACACTTATTCAGCCTCCCCCCACTCTTCAGCACCGCCATCAGCGCCGCCTCCAGCAGCCTGTTCTCGCGCTCCAGCATCTCAACCCGGGCCTCCAGCCTCGTCTCCCTGCTCGCCGAAATGAGGGCGGGAGAGGAGGAGAGCAGGCTCGAGGCGATGCCGGCGCGGGAGGCGTGGCCAGGGGCGTGCTTGTGTCTAATCCCCGCACCCGCGCCTGCACCCGCAGGCGCCGAGCCCGCTGCTTCGACTACCGCGGAGTTCTGAACGGCGGCAGTGCCGGGTGCGGGATTGGAGGTAGCTCGTGGGGCGAAGCGGTGCTTCGCGCCGCCTTGCTGCTCCATCGCCTTTTCGAGTTCGGAAGCCTGCGGCGAGGTTTGGCTCGAGACGAGGGATGGGATGAGCCCGTCTGCTGGCTTGTGCTCTTGCTCGGCTCTGCGGGCGTCTGCTATGGTTCCGGTGTCTGAGAGTGATGTGGCTGTGTCCGTCTCTTTTATATCATTTTTAATGCCACTGGAAGTCGCAGGCGCGCTTTCTGCTGCTGATTCCGCTGCCTCGCGCACAGCTACGGCTAGCGTTGTGGCGTTGTGGCGTTCACGCAGCACGAGCCTGGCTGGCTTCTTGGCGACTTTGGGTTTGGACATGGGGATTTGTTCTGCAACAAGCATGATAGGAGTAAGAGATATGCGGCCAGAGACAGGAGTGTGGCGAGTAGAATATCCTAGGGTTGGTATGGTTGAAAGGGTATCAACAGAGAGGTGCCGAGTATCTGAGTCGTCCTGAGTTTGGGATTCGAGCTGCGATTGGGGTTGCGTTTCGTTTAGAGGCTCTAATTCCACTTCACAATTCTCGGTGGGTGCGACAGTGTGAGCAGTCTCAATGGCTAGCCCCGGTAGCGTCATCCCATCAACATGCTGCTCGAGCACTTCATCCATATTATTCCTCGTCCGCTGCGGATCACGCAACTTCCTCGCTCGAATCCTCTCCTCGCGACCCTCCCGTATCGAGTCTTTAGCTCCCAGCCCATAGACACTGGGATCAGCATAAGGCATCTTGCCAACCCCAGAGTCCTCACGGTTATGGCTATTGCCGCTCGTGGAATCTTTCGAAGGGGAATCTGAATAGCTTGTTGCCGACTTGCCTTGCTCGAGAGAAGGTCTGCGCATGCCTTGGCCGGCGAGCCGCTCCTTACCTCGTTTGAAAGAGTTTCGGCTTTCTTCTGAATATGGTGGTTGAGGGAAGTCGGGAAGACTATCGTTGTCACTATCCTCTCCATCCTTGGTATTCGAAGACACATCCACAGCATCTGCAGTCGATGGATGCATTGATGGAGGGTTGCTGAACGGAGCCGCCATGGCATCCAGTGCCTCAGAGTATGTGACCGCAATCTTGGGCTGCTCGACAGGACTCAGGCCAAAAAGTACGTGCGATGATTTCAGCGCTTTCTGGTCACAGCCTTCCTTGGAGCCCTCACGCTTCTTGCCCAGTAATTTGTCTCTTTCCTTTCGAGTATCTCTATGCTCCTCTTCGACTAATTTGATCGACTTTTCTTTGCTCTTCTCGAATTGCAATTTCTCTTCACCCTGCTTCTGCAGACTAAGGGTCAAGAGCCAGGTGTCAAGCTCATCAGTACTCGCAGTTTCTGTTGTCTCAGAGAATGTAACGGAGAGTCGCTGCTTGCGATGTTGGTTTTTGCTCGAGACCCTAATTAGTTCTTCAACATGTGAAACAATGAAGTCATGTGGCAATGAAACGTACCTCTTCGGAACCTCAACCTGTTTCGTGGGTGCAGTCTTTTCATCTGCGATAATCTGCAAATATTTCTTTCCTAAAGCATCCAGGTGAGTAAGAACCTTGGTCTTGGTATCGCATCACTTACCATCCTTCGATATCTTCTGAATCACGTTATCAAGTGGTTTGAAGAAGGTCGGCGGAGCGTTTTTGTCAGCGTCAGGGGTACTGATGAGCGACACGTTAGTGACCTATCCATGCCATCATCTCTTGGTCCCTCCATCCTTCTCACGCCTCTTAGCCCACGGTTGATGGTTTGAACATAGAAAATGTTCAAAGAGCAAACGCTCACCCCGCGCTCTAGGTTGCCTCCAAGAATACCCTCAATAGATTAACCCAGTCCGGGTAGCCCGGCACTTCTCAAGCAGGCTTGTTTGTTCACAACATCAAATCAAGACAAGCTCCCTCACCGAACCAGAAAAGCGAAGTCTCCAAATGCAATTAAACAGCAAAAAAGAAAAACGTAAACGAAGATCACACTAACCATTCAACACCCCCTCCCCTCGCCACCGGACCCTTCCTCCCACCCACTCTCAAGAACCTCAACTGGCTCTTAAACCTATTCATCCTCTTCCCCATGACCCCACCCTCCAGCTCAGTCGGGCTCGCTCCAGGTCGACTCGGGGGACCCGTATTCTTGAGAAAATACGCGATATCGAACGACGGATTATTGGCGGGCAGCACCGCGTGATGCTGCTGATGTGGCGGCAAAGTCGGCAGCGGCTTCATGGCCAGCGCTTCGGGCTTCGGCGCGCCGGGTGGTGCTGCGCTCGCGGGCGCGGCGCGGAGCTGCTGCTGCTGCTTGGGGAAGTCGCGCGCGTACGGCGAGTACTCGCCTGCAACGGCGCACTCGAAGTCGCTGGAGTCGTTCGAGGCCCAGGAGTACGGTGCTGGGCGCACTGGCGACGTCGCTCGTGTTGTATCGCTGACGTTTGTCGGACTTGGGCTCGAGCTGGGGGCCGTGGGTCGCTGGGAGCTGTCGGAGCCGTGGCTGCGGCTGGTTGAGGTGCTGGGAGGGTGGGTGCGGTTGTCTAGGTTGGAGTAGTAGGCGTATGGCGGGGTGCTTCTGTCAGCGAATGAAGCACTGTGGAACGGTGAGTGTTGGTCGAAGGAACTGAAAGGACTGAGGTTGGGAGAGGCGCGTGAGGTCTGGGTACACGCCCGAGAGTGCGAGCGAGATGAGGGCTCAAGGGCATCTTGGACCGCCATTTCGAAGGCGCGAGGCGTGTGATTGATGAACGACGGGCTTCGGCGCGACGGATAGACGGTAAGTTGCATTGGCTGGTTTCGAGGTGCCCGAGCCCGAACTGTTTTACCACTCTTTCGTTTTCGTGGTGCAGCGCGAGACGGGATGAAGGATTAGGTGCTGACCCAGTGGCGAGTGCACAGGGTGCGGCCCCTAATTTATAACAGATCGAAATTTTGTTTTGTTAACTTCTTTTTTTATAATGGACCGGGTTGAGAGAGGTGCTTTAGGTGCTAGACTTCATGGAGGTGTGCCTAAGTCATGCGGGTGGTTACAGAAAAGTGCTGTTGAAGTGAATTGCAGTTTGCTGCAGCCGAGAGAACTGTCGTGTACCAAGACCTAAATTAAATATCACCAGGGGGAAATAGGTGCGTAGCTTGTTTCGAGAAGGCGAATGCTGGCAAGGGGTCAGGGGTTTAACAAAAAAAGTCTTCTTTTTCTTGACTTTTTTCTTTTTATATTTTTACTTTTAATGTTAGCTTTCTTTACCTATCAAACCATCTTAAGATAGGACGGTTGCACGGCGGTGAAGCTGACAGATACCAACTGGATGACGGACCCGGCTACTGCATTATTTACAGGGCCTTGGAGGAGCTGGAGGGATACGATAGGAAGGTTGAAACAGAAGAAGTGTGGGAATAGGACACGAAAATATCGAGAACTGTAGGACGACTGTGGTGAAGTGAAGACGCTCGAGGAAGTTTTTACTTCACTCTAATTTTAACTTGGCGGTGTTTGGTCTTGGAGGGCAAGATTGAATTAGGTCAAAAGGAAGGGGACGATTGGAAGACTTTCAAGGAGACGGCGGCTTTCAGGTTACTCGGTGGACCTGACGTTGTATTACTAAGAACGAGGGGACATATCGACGTCGTGCGAATTGACTATTCCGGCAAGCCCATGTAAAATGTGCGGCAGACATCCGACCATTACCACTCTGCCCACGGACTTCATCAAAAGCACCGCTCCCGGAAGAACTTCCAAACGTGACCTTCTAGGATCTCCCCAGGAACTGACGTCGGATGTCGAGCAAACATCACGGGTATAAGGTCACTCAATTAATCATACCAGAAGCCATACCACTCCCAAAAGGGGCATGTTCCCAGGGGCAGCTCGCTCATCTCACCCGTCGAACACATTCACCGCCATCGATACCACTACGTCTCTAGCTTCGGCTGCATCAGAAAGCCACTCAGAGCAGCCAACCGCTACGCTATCAATCCATCTTACACGCAAGACTACCGAAGCAAGGTAAAAGAAAATAGTGCCGAGGAAATGCTAGACACGACCAGCCAGACACCGTAAAATGCTTGACTCGCTGAAGAAAAGCGCTCCATTCGCACCAAGGCCCAACTTGAACCAAGACGGACATAAAGCTCAATCCGGATGCATGCGAAAATATCCCCGTCCACGTATAGCCTAGAAACATCCGAACCATGAACGAAGCTCGGACCAATCCATACCATCACTTGAACCCGCCCAATGACACAGAGCTGGAGGGTAGTGATACGAACCAAAAAGCACGCATGCCAGCCGTTGAAGAAGTCTTCCATTGTAAACGTCCGAACGCTGCCTTCTTCCCAATTAGCCTGGCTTCGGTTTCTTGGGCCGATTGGGCCTGATGAAGGGATCCACCTCCTTTTTCCGCTTTGGAACCGGCATCTTTGGACGCGGCGCTGGAGCTGGCGCGGTACTACCTCCGAGTGGACGCCCTGTACCTTTCTTCGAATCCTCTTCAATAGCTTCTTTCTTCGGGCCGTTGGCTGCGCCACCCGGAATGGTAACTGGGGTTGAGAGCCCACTGGTTTTGCTAGAAGCATCCTCAGAGTCGGACGGCGCATCTTTCATGTCCACGTCTTCATCGCTGCTGAAGAATCCCTTTCGCTTCCCGTTCTCATTAGCTGATTCCACTAGTTCTCGCTTCACAGATATGAGGCCATTACTAGACGAGCTAGCTCGTCGTGTGATATTAGCCAGTTTGACATCCATATGAAGGCCCACGGGCTGTATTCGATTTTCCTGCTTTATTTGCCCTGAATTGGAGTTCTGCGTGGGGTCATTTGGTGCCTTCATAGGTGGTTTGGATAGCTTTGGGGCGGCGCTCTTTCTCGGAAATGCTGACGAGGGTTTCTGAAGCATGGTCATGACATTTCCTTCCGTGTACCGATCTCTGCTCTGAGCATCCTCAACCAACTTCCTCCAGAACTCTCCACGGATCAAAGACTGCGAGTTGCCGAGCACCCAAAGTGAGGATTTCGCACGAGTCAAGCCGACGTTCATACGGCGGATATCCTGCAAGAAACCAATACCACCTGTTGGAGAAGCCCTGACGCAAGAGAAGATGATGACTTCGCTTTCACGGCCCTGGAAGGCATCCGTAGTGTTGAATTCCACAACATCGAAGATCGATTGCCCATATTTTCGAGAGAATCGATCTTTCAGTTCACGTAATTGACTCTTATACGGTGTGATGATACCAATCTTGCCCTTAAAGTCAACGCTATTGAAGTCAGACGTCAATCGATGGAAAAGCTGCAGAGCAACATCAATTTCGGCAATGTTGATGAGTGAATGGCCCTTCGACGCAGCTTGATGTTGGCCTTGAACGTCAAAGAACCGGTACGGGCCAAGTAGACTACTAGAATGCCATGGCCGGTCACGGAGAGCGGCCATGTCATCGCCATCCAAAAGCCTACCGTCATAGAAGGTTTGGCTTGGGAAGACGCTGATCTCAGGATGCATACGGTACTGTGTGTCAAGGAGGTGGACATCATCGGGATGGTTGCCTTGCATACGGACGAACAAGCTCTGCTCGTACTGGAAGCGTGCTGCTACTTTCGAGAAGACGGTTGGTGGAAGCTGTTTAGGATCACCGACGAGGATACACTTGGCGCAGCCATATTTGAGAGGGATAAGCGCGCTCATTTCTACACACTGAGCTGCTTCGTCAACAACGACAGTCTCAAATTCAATGTTCAGGCTCTGGAACATTTCGTGACCACTACCGCTGAGTGTAGCGCAAATGACATGTGCGTCATTTAGGATTTGCTGTTGTGCTCGACGACGATTCAGCTCTGCCTGACGATTCATCGTGGCCTCATTGTCACGGGCATTGTCGATCTGCGTGCCAAGCTGTGTTTTCCTCCGCCTGAATGCATCAAAATCTTCCTTCAGCTTGACAGCTTCTTCGCCCTTGAACTGACCCGAGTCAAGCTTCTCTCGTGCTTCGCGGAGCTTCTCTGACACTTCTTTATGTTCCTGGAAGAGCTTCGGCATCTGTTCCTTCTGGCTTGCCCCGTTCACGGGATCCAAGTTGAGTTTCTTATTAACCAGCTCTTCCAGCGTAACATCAACCACATTCGTATTAATAGCATCGCTGCGACCGATTCGAACAATGTTGATTTTACGATGTTGTCCCCCTAGCGTCTTGACACCATCCTTGAAACGCATGACCAATTCATCGACAGCGGCGTTACTGGGCGCGCAAACAAGGAGTTTCTTAGGAGCAGAATCATCCGCGCGTTGGTTCAGACCCCTTGGAGTGCCAATAGCTGTCCCCTGCTGACGCAAACTATCGGTTAGTATCGCACCAACGATGGCGACGATAGTCTTGGTTTTTCCGGAACCGGGAGGACTGGGAAAGTATTAGTGACATATTCAATAGTCACAACGACATGCAAACTGATGCTTACCCTTGGATCAAAGTGAACGCATCGTTGTCTATAGCAGACTTGACAGCCTTTGCCTGTGCTCTGTTGACATTATAGTTGCTGATGATTGGCTCAAGCATCTTGTCGGTGTACTTGAGTAGCGGTGACGGTTTCGCTCTAATGATCTCATCACACAAGTCGTAAAACTGTAATCCTACCAGAGCACCATACTCGCGCTCCAGTGGGGTAAGTGATTGAATCTTCGCACCATAGATTGTAGCATTAGGAGCAAGTGAAGGTGATAGCGGATTGCCGGGAACCACTCGGTATGCAACCTCGAGGTGATTCTTCTTCCGGGTGATGCGGAATACTCTGGCAAGGCAGTGGGGCACTTGAGCTGAGGGGTCTTGTGTTTTGCTCATGAGGATGATATCGCCTTCTGAAATGTTGAGATCCTTGTTGTCTATGTGCGTCATCGTGCTGCTAACTTCCTGGAAAGCATCGACACTTGAACGGGCCACTACCTTGATCGTGTACGTCTTAAGACTGTTTTCTTCCCGAGCCTTGACAAATCCTTGCCAAGCCTCAAGCGTGAGCAATGGTGTGAAAGTTTCTTGGTATTCGTTCGGTGTACGGAAGGAATTAGGTACTGCAGTATAGATATCCGTTCGGGAATTTGGCGGATAGTCTCCGTTGTGGAAATAATCCCAAGCGAGTAATGTTCTGTGCAGTTGTGTTAGGTCTGGAGCTAACCGGGCACGCATGTCCTTGGCTGTTCGGATGACTCTTCTCTTCTTGACCGGGCCTTGGGGTATGCCGTTGAAAATGTTAGTTTTAATGCCCGTTGACCCAGAACCCTTCTTTGAGGTCTTTGTGAGTCCGAACAATTCAGCATCAAGAGGATCAGCATCATCATCACTCTCATCAGATGATACCATCATGCCTTCTCCTTTGACAGTATGTTCTTTGCCTAAGACACCAAGGCCTTGTAATCCAGAGCCTGCTTCGGCAGTATGATCTGACCAGCCTCTAAGAGCACTATTTTTCTTTGCCAGCGCGATGGCCTCGGCGTCCCTCTTTTTCTTTTCCTGTTTTTCCCGCTCTCGCCTCCGCATGAATTCCTCACGATCAATCTCTTTTCTGCCAGCTATTTTCTGTGTAACTGGACCTACAGAAGCCTGTTTGGCCTTGAGCGATGCTTGCCTGGCCTTGAAAGCCTGGGCACCAGCAGTGGTGCTGGAGATGAGCTTACTATAATCCGAGTCGACATCAGAGCTGGACGCAGAAGCCGTTTTCGATTCTTGCTTTGAAGAACCGGCGGTAACCCATTTGTTTAGCAGTCCTTGCTTTGATACCTTTGTGGGTTCTGGTGATTTTGTTATAGAATGGCCCATGTGAATCTCGAGAGCTCGCTCAAGTTCCGCTTGTTGTTGACCGCTAAGCTTTGCTCGGACCGTTCCCTTGAGGACATCCTCGATATAGAACAGAGTCTCTTCTACAACCTCTATAGACACATCGTGCAACCGAACAAGAAGCTTGCTGATCAGTGTGACGGACTTGCTAGAGAGGAACTCGTCCCGCAGTCTGAGCCACTTGACCATACCATCTACCGTTTTGGCCGGAGAAGATAGTAGATTCTTGAGGGTATCAGAGCAGTCCTTGCTGCTTCTACTGCGCGTCGTGGCCTCGTTAAGAGCGGTAGCAAAAATGCCGCATTGATCAAACAACTGATTGGCGAACTGCATAGTGTCGCGGCAGAAATCCATCATTCCGGCTTTGTCGTGTCCTACGACGCTCCATCCCTCTGTCGCCATAAAAATGGCCGTAAGGGCTTCCCAAAGATTCTGCCAGAAGGCTTCTGTTACTTCTGCTTCCATCGGATTCAAGGTTCGAGAGCGAAGAAGCCCATCTTGAGAGTTGCACAGGAGATCCACAACATCAGCGCACGTCTTTATCATGCTCAAGGCAGGTGCGAATATCTTCTTCCGCGAAACGCGCCGAATGGATTCCGAAAGGGAGTGGAGAGTGTTGGAGTAGAATGAGACCAAAATGTGGTTAATTGCTTCTTTTCTGCCGTCTTGCGAACTTACGACCTTGAGCAATTCAACCGTTGCCTGCCGAGTTTCAATATTAGAAGAAAGTAAGGTGGAAATCACGGCAGCAGCAGAAGCTCGAGTCTCAAAAAGTGCATCAAGCTGTTCCGGAGCAAAATCATTTAGTGTTTCAACCGTATCAGTGACAAATCGCGAAAGAGCGTCATATTTGTTGTTGAAGTGTTTCACAGCATGTGATACTGTTGCTTTAGTGGATTTCACAAAAATTCTCTCCAGGCCAACTAGAGACTTTGCGCTCATCAGAATCCGGATAGCAAGTTCCAAATTTTCAATGTCGATGGCTTTGATGACATCGCTCCATATTGCGTTGGATTTGCTTGCCCCACTTTGAATAGGCTCTCCTCTGGCGACCATCTCTCTTTCAGTTTCTAAAGAGGCACAGTCAAGAGCAAGAGCATTCTGGATAAGAGAAAGGCTAACTTTAGCGTGTCCGCCTAATAAATGTGAACTGTTGGAGAGTTTGAGGTCGTTTATTACTGTGTCAATGTGATTGGCAAGCAATTCCATGATCTCGGCAACCGTGGCTTGTCCAACGAAAGACATCGGTGTCTTAGTCTCATTGAGTTTTCGAAATGCATGATCAAGCACCTGTACCCCAATTCTGCAGCAGTATACCCTTGATGGAGAGGGAAACTTGCTCGATTGAAGACGACCCAAGAACTGATTAACAAGCGCTCTGCATGGTGGGGCGATATTTGAAGCTTTGATCGATGTGAATAAAGGCATTACCCACGAAAGAACATCATCCAGAACGTTCAAATCCACATCATCCTCTCCCCCGGCTTGAAGGAGGATACTTCGGAGTACCGGGCTACCGAAAATTTGTTCGATAATGGTAACCGGTGAGATAGCACCCATGGCATCCCAGAAATCGCTCGGGGATTTCTCCAATAGCTGCCGCATTGTGCAAATAAGGTCAAGGAAGCAAGGCGAATCCAGCTGGAGATGCTCTAAACATAGCTTGTAGATGTCGATGTCAATAGCTCGGAGTGAATGTGTAATGAGATCCTTGTCAAGCTTATTGACAATTAATCTAAATCCGGTCCAGAATGTTGGAACAAAGTTAACATCCAGTGCAGATATGTGAACTCGTTGCATGGCATGGACAAGATGTTCACGCACCGCCCAGTCAAATTCAGTGCTTGTGAGGTTCCTCTGAAATTTGGACCAAGAGTAGAGGGCCCATTCCAAGCGTTTCTCATTCGCACTGAATATGAAGCTCGTCATGGCGGGGACGTACGTGGTAAGTTTGAGAGCCCGCTTGGTCTGCACGAGTCGGAAGGGTGTGTCGAAATGGCGCTCAAGGAGGTCGTTATTGTTGAGCATGGTGGCGCAACTCAATGTCTCGAAAATGGCGTACATGGCATCATTTGGAAGGACACCGATGCCTCGCTGTCGTGGGTTGGTTTGTAGTAAAACATTGGTTGCACTCTCTAGACCTCTCGTGATTCGTTCAATGTTCATCTTATCGAAGACATTTAGAAAGTGAGCTACTTCTTCTTCATCGAATTGCCTGAACAGGTTAGGATACGGTTTGACAAGCTCTCCTTGAAACTTAACTTACTCTTCCAGATTATTTTTAAGTTCAGCCCTCGCCTTGTGGAAGATCCGGATGCAAACATCGCAACAGGTCATTTGGGTGTCCAAACGTTCCTTCAGCCATGTTATATATGGGGCAGCATCCGGTCCATCAAATGCCAGTATTTGTAACGAGTCCAATGTCAACCACTTCCTCTCCTCGACTTCCTTGAGCTTCTTTATCCTGTCCTCCTTTATCGCATCATCTTCATCTTGTGGAAACCCAGCAAGATCTTCCTCGTAATATATTGATGTATCGTCGCCGACTCGGGGGCAGAATAGGTGGACGTCTTCGGGAAGGCGCTGGAGTTCTCTAGCGGCCGCGATTAGAATTCGATCTTAGGAAAGGTATGGGCAATGCAAATCGCAACTGTTCATCTTACTGTAGTTTTCTTACTAGCTCTGCCATGGAGCTTGCAAACAGTCATGCAGAGGAGATCCTCTACAAGTGCCGCAAGTGTGCAGATGCTTCTCTAGACCAGACTACCGGAGCTCAGGAACGGCTCTCGAAGTTCTCATTTTATGTCCCGCTCCTTCGTATGTGAGGCTGAGTCAAGAGGATAAGCAATCACTGTGGCCTCAGGTTTGAGATCGTAGGGCTCTGCGGGAGCAAAATATCGGAGGTGAACGGGCAACAGTAATGACCGATGCGAAGTGAACGGGAAGATGAGGTTAGATTAGAAGGCGGTGGCTAAGACTTTGGGGTCTTCAACTTGGCTGCACGCTCGCAGAATCTCTTGGACTACAGCGAGATTGGGTAGTATCTTTGTTGTCTAAAAGTTGCAGGAAGAGAAAGCTAGCAACGACCCAGGGACGGTTGTGGAAACTTCCGTCATTAGAGAAACGCGACACGTCCTGGCGAACAAGTCTTGGCGCGATATCTACTTTAGCCCACCAGAATCTAAAAGACTTGTAAGCGTTTAATTAATTAGGCAAACGCTTCTGGAGCTTGATTTTGATATTCGGCTCAAAGTAGGAAGCATCACTTAGCAAGAGGTAATCATAGTACATTACACACACTTCAGAGTTCGAAGTCATCATTTAGCTGAATTCCAAGTTACCACGTTCGCCTTCCAGCGCAACCGCTAACCAGATGTTTTGGGGGTGGTGCACCGCCAGTTCCGACAACAATATATCTACACAAGCCCCTCATTCATCTCCTACACGCCCTGCGCAGAGGAAAAAAAAGACGAGACTCGGACAAGTGTGGATGTCCCCCACACAGCCGTCTCCACTGTGAAAGAAACTGATCAATGTGAACAAGAAAGAAAATAGGGCGATGCCACAACGCGGTGGCGTAGAAAACAAACTGTAGAGTACGCCGTGCTCCACCTATGAGACTAGATGACAATCCTCAACTCGACCCTTGAGTAGAGACCAAAGGTGACAAAAAATGCAATAAACCCCAACCAACCAATATTTCTCCAATCTACGGAACGCCGGGCGATGGACGAGACAACTAAATAAACAGCAAATAAATGATTCTGTGAGAAGCCAAACCAAAACACATAAGGGCCGTGAGCCTGGCGGGCATTATTATGTACAGCCATCATCAAGGGAGTGTATCAATATTCAAAAGATTTAGCTATCGTAAAAATGTGTTAAGAGCTCGTGCGTCACAGCGACTCCGGCTCCTCCTCTCGCGAAACCGTCGGCCTCCGCGAGCCAAGAGCGTGTCTTAATCGACTTAACTGCCCTGTGTGGCCTGGCTGGCCCTGCTGACTGTGGCTTGATTCTAACCGCGTGAGTAACGCGGCAGATGTGAAGTCATTACTGGCTTCAAAGCTTGGCCTGACACGGTCCATTGAGACTCGTGCACGTTCATAAGAAGGGCGAGGTCGGTCCAGTGATATCCGAGGAAAGGGGCGCTCTACTGTGCCATCAAGTGAGCGCCGTAAAGTGTGGTCAGTGCTGTTGCTACCATTTTGGCTTCTTGGATTGTGAGTCGTTGCAGTGGGAGCGACAGACGGCGGGTATATGGGCCGCATGTCCTCGTCTACCGTGGACGCTTTGTTGGGCTGTTTCGCGAGCTTAGAAACGTCGGAAGAGGAGAGAGAAGAGACCTTTTCTGGAGGTGAGGGAATGAATGCATCCGTCTCATCAAGGTAATCAAATTCGCCTTGTCGGACTTTTTCGCGTATAATATCTACGTCGCGGGGAAAGTAGATTTTTTGTATCGCTTTGACGGTGAATCGCGGAAGGAGACAGGCGATCGTAGTCATGAGTAAAATAGCCCAGAAAGCGAGGGATCCATACACTTGAGGAGCTGCTTTGTAGAACGTGGTGCTGGCAGTGGTAGAAGTGTATACCCCAGTCCAGAACCAAGTCAGGAGAGTACTGATAGCGACGATGAGAAGCATCAACCAATCCCACCTATAGGTATTGAACAGGATATAGAGATTGGCCACGAGGACTGCAATGGTGGCAACGAATACGCCCATGCGTTTTGTATCGTCAATCCCAAGTCCATTTTCGGTATTGAAAGTTGCAGGAGAGAATAGTAGGTAGACCATGAAGAACGTGACGATGGATTGATAACATCCATCCGCCATGTACATCCTATCTATGATTAGAACGCGAACCTATATCAAAAGAAACCTAGACACGTACCAAAACTTGGGTTGGGTCCATTCCTTTCTCTCAATACCTCTTCGGTACAATTGCGGTACAGCCAGCGACACCTTATCGCTAACATCTTGATCTAGGACGCCCATCAAGATCACTGGTAGTGACGTGAAGGCAAGATTGAATAGGATAACGTAAGTGTAGTCAAAAATATAGGAACAGTCGTAATTATCGTAGATTTGATACCAGAACAAGGAAAACGTCCACACAAGATTCTGTGCGTGGTTAGAATGAACTCACCGTATGGATTCAGAATCTGCTTACTTTGTAGAAGAAATTGGCAATGCACTCCGCAAGTCTGCGATAAGACCACCTCCCGTGAACGAGAATTAAACGGGTGAGGAAACGGAACTGGCCAATGGCATAATCTGATGACATGGCAGCTTGTCTGCCCTCTTCACCAGCGATACCCACACCAACATGCGCTTCCTGGATCATGGCAACGTCATTTGCGCCGTCGCCAATGGAAAGTGTGAGACAATCAAGACCAGTCTTAACCATATGTACCACAGCTGCTTTCTGACTTGGACTAACTCTGCAGCAAAGGACAGCCCGGCACTGCTTGCAAAGGAGCAGGAACTTTCGCTTTATCGACTCATCTAAGACGAGCTTGAGAGAATCTCCGTCAATGATAATAGCGTGCGTTGGATCCGGAGGCTCATGGTTGTTTTGAGCAGCCTTGAGTTCCTCCTCTGATCCGGTCATATTGAACGTTGCGAGATGTTTGTCAAGTTCGGCCTCAGCTGTCTCTATACTGTCGTCTTCGACCTTGAAGACAATCAGGTCCATATCATTGTCCAGCAGGTTGCAAGAGAATCCAATGTTGATAGCAGTTTCAACTTTATCGCCGGTCAACACCCAGAGCTTAATACCGGCTTTGCCAAGCAATGAAATCGCGTCAGGAACACCGTCTTGTAACCTGTCCTCGATGGCGGTGCCACCTAGGAGGAAGAGCTCTCTCTCGATGGAATCGGCGACTTCCTCAAGTTTTTCTTCGCGGTTAGTAACGGCACTGGCAGCGAGGTCATGCCGCCTGTTCCATTCCTGGTATTCCTCTTCACCAAGCTCTCTTTGTGCGATGCAAAGTGTTCGCAGGCCTTCCCGTGCAAACATCTCGAGATGTTCGGCAGTAGTTCGTCGAAGTTCAGGTTGTTCTCCTTTCTTAAGCCTCGAGTATATGATGCTGTCCGCACCCTTACAGAATAAAATAATCTTGCCATCAGGCATTCTCATGATTGCACTCATACGCTTGCGAGTCGAATTGAATTCAAGAGTATTGAGAACAGTATACTGTCTTTCCTGGCCCAAGACATTGAGGTTAATTCCATCTTGCTTTCGACCAAGTACAGTGAATCCCACGTCACGGGCGGTTGCCACAAGCGCAGCTTCATCTGGTGACTGGGCTTTAAATTCGATCTTTGGTGGGTCGCCCGGCGTCCTTTCCGTAATAACAGTATGGCAAAGTGCTAAGGCCAACATGAATTGCTCATTTGCAAGTCGCTGCTCTTCACCAGATTCCCCTGATAAGTCGGCGATGTAATCGGGGGCCACGAAAGTGAGATCCTCGTCTTTGAGGTAAGGATTGTCATGCATCTTCCGGATGCCTTCCAACATGCGGACACGGTCACGCGCAATCTGTGCATGAGCACGAGCACCCTCCTCTTCCACATTGATGCCTTGTCGTCGTTGCATGCCAGCTTGTGCCTCGGTGTATGCTTCCCCATAGGGTACACCATTCACTGTCGCCTTTTTGAATTCCATTACATTTTGTGTCAATGTGCCTGTCTTGTCTGAGAAGATGTACTCAATTTGACCAACGTCATCCGATATGTTCCATGATTTCGGAGTGCATGGATAGTCGATCTTCTCGTAGTACATTAGGATGTCGCTATAGATGAAGACGGCTTGTAAAGTTCTGATGATTTCAAGAGTAATGTAGAGCGAGATCGGCACCAAGTTTTGGAACAGGATCACTCCCGCCCAAAAGGTAATGAATCCATCCAAAGATGGGATGTTATTGCCATATGACCCGTATTCGAATAGTGCGTGAGTTGTGTCCGATTTGCCCCAATACACGCCTTGGACTATGCCGGAGATTAAGCACATGAAGAAAAGAATGATAAAGTTATATATGACGTTCCAATTTAAGTCCTTTGAGATCTTGGCGCGTTTACTAGGAGTTATTCCAGAATTGATCATGATTTTCGTTTCGTCTCCAGTGAAAACCACGACTCCAAGAACCCACTCAGTATTCCGAAGGTTGCATCCTCGCAGGAGAAGATTGTTGATCGTGATAGGCTCTGCCATTTCCACACCAGGCGCCTCTGGGTCGGTTGGATCGCGCTGGTTCCATCTGATAACTCCGTTATAGGCGTAAAGATTTGCATGCGGGCCTTCACTCTCAATCACAAATTCCGACCTCTCGCAATGACGGGCATGCTTCACACCTCGGGAGCACTGCAATGCTTGTCGAACCTTCAAATTCGTTTCACCGTCCAAATTTTTAGTTTCAACGTAGCATGCCCCATCAGATTCCGATGTGGATAAGACAACTACGTCTGCAGGAATTTCCTCATCGTTATACAGACGAACAAAATCGCCAACCTGCACGTTCTTCCAGAAGTCTTTCTTGAATCTAGCTTTGTCAGGAATTGACTTGAAGGGATCTACAATGCTGCCGTAGAATTTCTTTGGTTTGCCTTTAGAATCTGCGGCCTCTGCTTGCCTCTTCGGTCCAGGGCGGATATCCTCGAAGGTGGCAGTCGTTTTTGGGTGCCCTTCGATATTAAGAGCATCGCTAGGCGGTTTCTGACCCGGCAGTGGTGAAGGGACTGGCGTCATTTGAATCCCATCCTCCCCAGGCTCGCTCTGCGCCGAGAGATAGGAAGATCGGCGTGACATAACGGATGCACGCCTGGTTTCGATCGAGGGCCTTGACTCGTCCATGGCTCTCTCCCTCCAACCTTTTCCCTTTTCTCCATTAGGAGCCTTCTTTGACTTCCAGAGTGACCAGATCCAGGTAATGAATCTTGTATTGACCTTTTTAAACCGTCGCCAGAGTGAAACCTGATCTTCTGCTGTATTAACGTTATTGAAATCAACTAGCCGGTGTACTGGTGCATTATTCAACTCGTTGTCTAGGATAGTCCTCCGCCAATCTTCGATTGCGTCCTTTATAGCAGTTATACAAATAATGACTATCAAAGGGACGGAGTTTAACGCAGGATTCGTTGCGCCAAATATGGGGAATATCTAAAGGACACATCGCATTAGAACATAACTTTACAAGGCATATGAGTTGGAGGACACACCGAGAGTATAATGATGAACAGAAAGTAAATATTCGCAATGTTGTGAAATTGGAACCATAAGTTTTTTGGGACAAAGCTTATGGGTGTGTACTTCGCTGTTCGTATTTTATTCCGCGCGTAATGGGCTTTCGGATGCCCTTCTTCATCCCTGGCGTCTGGTGGGAGGGGTATGTTGAAGAATATCCTCCGACTTGTATCCAGCCCATCACTCTCATACTCGAAACTACCGTCTTTGCCTTCAAGGCCATTGCTTTCCATGCCCGAAGAGTCTCTCTTCTTTTCATTGGAACCGGTTCGTTTGTGAAGGCGGTCAAGCAACGATTGTCTTTTCTGGTCTCCTTTCGTGCCTTTCGCTCTGTGGGTTGCCCATCGAATCCGTTTTATGGGACTCGAGACCTCACTGCCCTCCTGATAAGGTTGTATGGCCATTGCAAACGCGGGGCCGTGACAGGCTTGGTGGAGGGTTGTTTGAGCTTTTGAGTCCGCCGGCGTCAGCCGGAAAGGCTTCTACGCCGCAAAGAAAAGCGGTTCACCTCGATTGGAGGTTGCGGCGATATCTCCTTAATGATACTGGAAAAGACCGGGTGTCGTGAAGAAAGAGTTTGAAAGGGTCCACCGATACGGGGGTGGTTTCGGTTAGGGTTGATGAGGCCAGATGGGAAAGGGTACGTTCCAAGGATTACACGACCAGCAGCAGCGCGGGGAGATTCTTCCGAAAGTCGTGATGGAAGCAGCGGCGGGATCAGATAGAGAAGTGAAGGCGCATCATTGGTAAGGAAGGGAAAGGGTACGGGTGAAAGATTTGCTTCTTTGCAATGCAGAGGTTGTTGCTGACGGAGCAACTCTAGAGGGACAAGGCGCAGGTGGAAGAGCCGGAGATTGGAAGGACGCGAACTAAAGGCGGACAACGAGTGGCCGGGGAACGACGGCGCAGAATAATCAATGGATATATCAATGGCCGACGGATCCGAACACAAGCTTTTTCACCTGTCTCTTTCAGACGCTGCAAACACTCTCGTCAGCCTGCGGCGAGGTGATGCATTGCTGTTTTATTATTATAACACCCTCGCGATGCAACAGTGGCTTGGACGCATCTCCTGTCAGCGCTGAGCACGGACATGCCCTGGGTCCGCCGTGACTCAGCACTGGAGGTCCTTATGCCTCGCATCGAATTACGAATCAGATGGCAGCCAAAGCGAGCGGCCTTGCAAATACGCGACCACGCTGCGGGATGCACGGCAGACTGCACTCTTTGTACACATGTTCATTACGAGCAATATTGGAATTTATAAGGCCCGATCCGAGGGATTCGCGCCAGATCAAACTCCAGAGTGGATGCAGGAGACACGTACATGTATGAAAGCAACGCGAATCCAATACTCTACGTTTCGCTTTTGAAGCACCGACAGGCCAATGCCTGGGAGAATGCCTCTTGGTGAGGGTCATGGCTGGGAATGGCAAGCACAATTTCTTTCGTCATAGACCATTGTAGTCTACCAACCATCTGATAATTTAGATAATTCAGATAATAAGGGGGGTATATCTAGACGCCAAGCAGCCGGTCGCACGTGCTATCGTGTCGTCGGTTCACTAAAGTAGGTACGAACTTCAACGGGACATGGCAACTCCACCCTATTGTCATTCAACAACGTCGATATGCCTCCCAATCGAAGCATCACCGACTTCTTCAAGCCAGCTGCGCTAGACAGTCGGCCGATATGGGATAACATAGTGGTGCAACACCCAGGTCCGCAAGCCTCGCACAAACTATCTCGACTTCAGACATTGCTCATATCCTAACTCTGTGCCTCAAAAATTAGACTCGAATCCAGCGCGCCTATGGCCTTCACCTCGTGTTCCAAATCGCCTTGCAAATACAGCGACGCGTGAAGCCGCGCCTTCACCTGCTCCTCGCCGCAATCCTAGAGTCACCGATGTCACGCTTAAACCAAAAGCCGACAACGTCTCGGCAAACGCATCTTTTTCCTCGCTCACGTCAGCGTCTCAGACTCCTCCAAGCTCTAATAACAGCAGGCGCATGGTCAAAAATGGTGACGAGGTTGTGTGCAATTCGGACTCCGAAACGGACAGTTCGGACGATGAGCTGGAAGATTTGGACAAATTCCTACGCAAACCTTCGCCTGCTCCCGCTCAGAAACGCGCAGTAGATGGAACACAACGAAGCCTATCAGGCCGTCAAACGCGCTCAGGTGACAGTGTCCAAAAGGAACGGGCAGTGCCACAAGCACCACCTGCGAAAAAGTACAAATTCTCACTAAGCTCACTAGTTGACGCATCCAACAATGACTCTGAGGCGGAGAAAAAGATCGCTGAGGCAAAGATAGAACTCGATAAACCAATCGAGGATTCGGCTCAATCTGAAGATGTCCATGTTGACGAGACAATTCTTACCTCAATCATTGAGGACGAGGAAGATGGGGATAAAGCGCAGAGGCTACTGCTAGCGATGAAGAGAACGAATGCCCTTCATCGGGACCCTACTTGGCACTTTTTTCACGATGACGTCGAAAACAAATCACGCCAGCCGTTTCCCGCGTTGAGTTTACCAAGGTATAGTTGGGCAGCGATGTTCAAAGGTCAGTCAATTCGCAGTGAAAACGATCTGCACACTAATATTATTCAGATCCAACGGCAAGGGATCAAGCTTTTCTGTCCGGCTATGCTAGAACTATTTTTCGCCACCAAGAGCTTCCGGAAGAACTGGCATCCTGGATGATTGACGAGTGTAGGGCCAACTCTAAAATATTACTCGCGTTCTTCGCTAACTTAATTAAGTAATTTACCATCCCAGAGAAGACTTGAAGTTTGAGTATCTACAGACACTCAGGGTATTTGACAGCAATTTTATGATATCGTCTAGAACCTAACAATTCGCAGTCCTGCCCGAGACCTTTGAAGGTGCTTCTTACACCTAGTAAGCTTACTGAGCTGTTCGGTCGGCTAGGGGCCAAGGATGAAGCAGCTAATCCTGCGAGCGTAATGGCTCTTTCATTTGAAGCGCCCAGCAGTGAGTAAAACGAACAATCCAAAAAGGCCCTAGCTTACCAGCGTAGAGCCGAAACGACCAATTCCGTCAGGTCTAAGATGGGTTGTTCTTCTGCTTGGACAAGCAGCTTCAACGTAAGTACCCTTATTCAAATTCAAGACTACAACTAAGCCTCGCAACAACAGCCTTCCATTGGAATGTAGCGTCCACGCCATCAATGTCCTCCTCCGCATGTCATTCGATGACAGCGTCCTCGCAGACGCCACTCTCCAGATTACCATCCAAGATTCGATAGAAGCCTTAATATCTAGCCTCCCTGACTCCGACCTCGACATATCAGTAGGCCTTATCCTCCACCTCCTTCATCACACACTGACCAACTCCAGATCGACCAAATAACCAACACTATCGTCTCAACCCTCAAAGACCCCATCCTGCAAGACCAACTAATCTCCTCCCTCCCCACTCACTCCCCCCTTACCCACTACTTCCAACGACACCTTGCGCTCTCATTCTTCCTTTCCCCCACCCCTCTCGGCATCCCCCTCACCTCGCCCATTCTCCCTTCTCTAATCCACACCCACCTCACTACCTCGCCCTCCCTTCAAATCACTCCCCGAACCTCCTACCCAGCCCTCGGCGCCATCATTTCCCTCCTTGACACCGCTATCGGCCCCGGCTTCTCCGACCTATCCTTCCTCCCGTCCAGACCCCCACCCAACACCCCCGCAGTCCCGCTTGTACCCGAGGAAAAAGCCTTCAACGAATCCGTCGACCTCCTCGCCTCCCGCGTCAAGTGGCTCAGCAACCGCATCATCGATGCCGGCGCGACGGACATGTCGCGTTGCGAAGCCAAGGGCGTCTGCGAGCGGCTGTACTACCGGCTGGAGAGCGCGGTGCGCACGCGCGGGCGGCGGCAGCGCGGTGTGTTCGGCGGCGATGACGACGACGACGACGAGGGGGCTAGGAAGTTGCTTAGGCGGTGGTTCAAGGACTCTACGACGGGTTCGGAGGCGGTAGTTGATGGGGCTTAGGGATGCTAGTTTTGAGATATGATTTATGGGTTTTTATATAGAGATGCGGATGCGGGTTCCTGGTGTTCCTGGTGTTCTGGACTAATGTTTCGCGACGGGTTGGCATGCTTGTCTCAATGCGGCGTTTGATATGCCGCTGATACCACATGCTACTAGGGTTCTTATTAAAATTAAGACATTTGTGCGGCTGCAGGAGCCCATCCCATGCGCAAATGCATCAAAGCGTGGGCGCAAGGGTCGTTAATTTGGTTGTCCCCCTGCCAAGTGAATTTTGAACGAAGGTCCAAAGTACTCCAAAACCACGGTAGACAAATATGAAGAACTCTTCTTAGGCGTCCAAAGCAATCTACAAGGGCGCGCCTCAGACTAAACTGCGCGTACGCACGAAACAGCCATGTCATCACTCACAACCTCAAACAGCACACATGGTTTCATATCCTCATCACATCAATTGCGTATACCGCCATGATATACCCATAGATACAGACAGCAGACCCACCCATCCCTCCTACCTAGACTACACGAAACGAAAGACGGACGACCCCAAGCCCAGCACGGCTGATGGCTCGACTCCCGAAACCCCCCAAAACCAACCAACAGCAACCCCCAAAAAAAAGTAGAAAAGGACAGAAGTTCCAAGCGTCATGCAATCCAGCTGCCAGGAACCCACCAAGCCAGCGAGGAATGCGCAGCAAAATCCGCGAGAGAGAAAGAGAGATTTTCTTTTGGGGGTGTTTTTCGGCGCGCGCCGCGCAAACGCACCCCTACAGCCCGCCGAGCCTGTTCTTCTCGTCGATGTGGCGGTACCGCTCCTGCTCCTGGCGGTACTTGAGCACCATGGCGACGCACAGCACCAGCAGGACGTCGACGCCGACGATGCCGAACGCGGCGGTGAAGATCAGGTCCATGTAGCCGTTCGCGAAGCTGCTGAAGGCGCTGATACAGCCCGGCTTTTGCGCGGCGACTAGCGAGTTCGTGCAGGTGCTGTCTTGGATGAACATTGGCGAGGTGCTGTTTTGGTAGCCGCAGCAGGAGAACTGGGAGGTGTTAGTTTGGCGGTGCGGGCTGGGGTGGCGTGGTGGGGTGGGTTGGGTAGCGGGGCTGTGTGTTTGGGTTTGTTGAGGCGCAGGAGGGTGGTGGGGTGAATTTGGGGCTGTGAGAACAATGATGGCGGTGGATCACATCTGGGAGATTTCGCGAGGTGTTGAGGTTGATGAGGGGGTAGGGGGTGGGAGAGAGTTTGGGAAATAGCAGAAGGTTTGGAGAAAAGGGAAGGCTATTGAAGTTTGATAGAGAAGTGCCTTGTCATACCTTTTGCTGCAACAGACTCTGGGTCAACGGAGTCTCATTAGCCCAGATCGCACCCAGGTTCGCGCGTGATTGCAGAGTAGTGAACCAGACGACGACACCTAGCACCAGGGTGAACGTGGCGCAGAAAACGGCAAGCCACCCTTGGGCACGTAGCCAGCCCCGATTTTGCGGGAGGAAGAGCGCCGGGAAAGAGAACAGGAAAGTAATAAAGACAAATATGGCATTTACAACGCCACCTAGATGGACAGATTGATTAGCATGACTGAACATTTCGTAGGTCGGACTATATTGGGCTGCGTGGTAAAGCGGAACATGATGGAATTTGCCTACCGGTTAGAGGACACTGCTTGAGGAGCAGGTGTTGGGCGACATTGGAAGTGGTGGGGGAGGCGTGTATCGCACTCTCTGCTATCAACGAGAAGCCTATCAGGAGTCCACCGCAACAGGCGAAGAGGAAGTCGGTCCCGAAGAAGACCATCATGAGTTTGTTCGGCATCTTGATCGCGGCTCTTAAAAGTTTCGCGGGCAGGGGTTTAATGGGTATCTTAAGGTCAAACTAGGAGTTCAAAAAAACTTGTAGAGCGCTTCAAGCACGAGAAAAGGGAAGAAGATAAAAGCTCTTCGATCAAGGAGAGACTTGAGGTATAGAAAGGAGTGTAGATGTCGTTGCAGCAGAGCCGTCCCGCAACTCTCGCAGACGGAACAAGACGATCAAGAAAAATAGGTACAGGAAGCAGAAGAGAAGAAGGTGGTGGGGAGAGAGGGAAAATGATCGCCGGGAGGGTTTTCTTTAGCATAAAGGCCTCGTAGGCGCGTCGCAAAAGTATGGATAGGCGAAGCACATTGCGTTTCAGGAGCGTCGTGACAAAGCTGCATGTACGGATCACGGTGGCTAGGTGGAGCACAGGGGGAAAGGAGATGGTTCAGGGTTGTGCAAGCGCTGATGTTGAAAAGATAACATTATTGCTACGAATACATTCATAGCGATGCTGGATGTGGTAATCTGGCGATGTGTTTGGATGCCTCGAGAGGAGGTGGCGGCGGAGGAAGCCGTGCAGCGGACGCAGAAAGCAGGCAGAAGGCAGTTGTCCGAACAGGGCAGGCGGTCAGCGCCTGTCAGGATGAGTCAGCTGAACGGTGGATGATTGGCTAGCATACGCGATGCCAAGTGATTGGCCCACTTTTGATGTTACACGGGACACAATTTCCGCCTTGCCCGTTTCCCTCATTCCCACGCTAGGCCTCTCCGGCGTCCATCGAAACCGCCATTCCCTGCTTGGAGTGACAGCCCACGACCTTCAGGGTAAGCCCCACCCCCTTCCCGTCTCCCTCTGTACCCACAAATCCTGTCCAAATTGGCTCGAGTCACTGTATAGCTGGGCGTGTTGTGCGTGTATCCAACACCCCAGACCAAAGAGCGGTGCGTTGAGAGGGCTTTGTCGACTCGGTAGTCGTCATGATGCGCACCACCAAACGACACAAGGCGACAAAAAAAGCCCCAAAACGCGCCTAATGTGGCCTCCCCATCCGATCAGCGATTCGAGGGCCAGGGTTTGGGTCTGCTATCGCTCCGCGCGCGCAGCCAACCGTCTGCTCTAGCCCCCGTCTCCACTGCCCAAAAACCACCCGAAATACTGCCCTCCGCCCGTTTCACTTTCCCCAATCTCTCCTTCACTTTCCCTCTCTGAGACAGAACCTCTCACACTTTTGCAGAGTCCTCCGCAGATTCATCCCTGGTCGGTACAAGCCTTCAGCAGGCCAAGTACGGCCCATTCTCAAATAAGGGCTTTAACGCTCTCTTGCTGCTTCTGGCATTCCTCCATTAAACGCAAGGTACGCGGGCTTTCCCTGGCTTTTCCTGGCTTCCCTCCAGCAGCGAGCTTGCCTCTTTTCGCCTCGACCGCTGTGCGACGAGAGCTTGCTCCTGCGCTTTCCTTGCATTCCACGCCGCCACAGGCAAAAGCAGGCAAGCATACCACCTGCCACCAGCCCCCGACCCGTTCTTGACCAGTTCTTGACCAGTTCTTGACCCGTTTCTTGACCCATTCCTTCTCTGTGCAGGCCCCCTCTCCGCCAGCTCCTTCTGGCTGCCACCTTTTTTTTACTTTTAGCCCTTGCCTGATTGATCCTGATTGTTCCCTAACGGCATCGTTTAGGCCTAATCTCACTTGACATCGCCTCATCCGCTCTTTGATTTCTCCGACCGGCTGCCCTCCAAAGAGGAAATCCCCACACAATCTTCGCGACCACAAAGAGTAAGGTCAAACACTCTACCCAAACTGTCGTAACCACTTTCGACAACGAATCGCATCATGGCTAGCGAAATCACCGACCACGACCAGCACCCATCGCCTTCGGTTCACGATGACCAAGGCGTTGGCAATGGCAATGGCGCCCTTGTCGCCGGCGATGCCAGTCGAGGCACGAAACGGCCTCGTCCTGCCGCCGACGATGATGACGAAGATGACGACAAGCCCGGCCGCGAGAGGAGAAAGATTGAGATCAAGTTCATTCAGGACAAGTCGCGCCGACACATTACCTTTTCCAAGCGGAAGGCCGGCATCATGAAGAAGGTAAGTCTCCAGTCGCGCATCTGCCTAACCCTCGGCGCGACTTAGTCGCGTCGCATTCCTCGAAAAACCAATTGACTCTCGTTAACCCCGCGTCCACCTTAGGCATATGAGCTTTCCGTCCTGACCGGCACCCAAGTTTTGCTGCTCGTCGTGTCCGAGACCGGACTCGTGTATACGTTCACTACACCGAAGTTACAACCCCTCGTAACCAAGCCCGAAGGAAAGAACCTCATCCAGGTACGATCCAAGCATGCAATTAGCTGACCGCCATTGTCCTCTCTAACATAACTCCAGGCCTGCCTGAACGCGCCCGAGCCCGCGTCCGGCGACGCGAACGGCGTCGATGGCGACAACCCTGTTGACTCACCGGAAGACAACCACGCGCAAGTACCCCCTGGCCAGCCACGCATGCCCGGCAATGCCGGCATGCCTCCCGCATACATGACTCCCGAACAAGCTCTCCACTACCAAACATATCTGCAACAGCAGCAGCAAGCGACGAACCAATACCCCATGCCACCACAGGGTGGGATGCCCCGCCACCCGCAACAGCATTACCAACCCGATCAGAAACTGAGTTGAATATATTAATGTCGCGCTGTGATGTTCTGCAAATCCCCACAAGTAGAATATTGCGAAGGTCTGGTTCAGTCGAATATGGATACCCTCTCCTAATGCTGCGAAATGTAATTGCGAAGAGGTTGTTATACGGGGAGAGGTCGGGCGATGGCTTACCGTGCGCGGGCCAACGCGCTCGAGAAATAGGGGATTCAACTGTGGATGGCCAAAGTCGGACTGGGTGGTTTGGTGTCTTGGCGGAGTCAAACGGGGGACGGCGTGGAGTCTTAGTATCTTTGTTGCGTCTCTCCTTCTCTCTCAGCTGTTTTGATCGGACGAAGTATGTATTTTTGTGCACTCCGAGCTTCCAAAAATTACCCCTCCAGTCAGAGCTGTGTCGTACAAATAATTATTTCCAAAATAATTCTTCTGCTCGGCGCGTTCAAGTGGTGATACGTTAGAGGTGATACGTTAGATAGGGGTGCTGGAGAATTAAGACTTCGATACATCTGCTGTGGGTTTGTTCCTGCTAGAGTCCTGCAGAAAATGCTGAGGCGTGTCACAAATGGCAAACTAGCAATTGTTGAACCTGATTGTCATCTATACCTAGTTATCGACCCACTATCCCCACACTACGACTATTACAATCGCGCGTTTTTAGAATCCGCGTTACCTAGCTACGAGACCGGCCCCATAGCTTACCACGTTCTCTATCAGAAGCTCAAGATAAGAAAATAATGCCAATTGATACCTATCTTCGCTCCAAAGAACCCCAAAATACCAGTGTCATGTCTACAATACAGGATATCACGCGTCAACACTGAAAATCATCCATGGCTTCAACCGTAGATACCTACCAGCCCTACCTCACTCACACAGATAACCCCATCAAAGCCAGATCTGACCCTACACTGCACCTCAGCTTCCTGCGGCGTACCTGCGTGATGGCCCAGCGGAGGGGGGAAAGCATCAAAAAGAGCTGACGTAGTACACAACGCGCACCATGCAGGCGTGCGTGCGCCTTATGAAGTATAATTTTACAGCATTATTAATCTTAATGGCGCTAAGACAACAGCCAACCCTAAAACCACGCCATATAATGCTAAGGTTTAATTACCTCAGCAAGCTCAGACCATAGAATCAATTAGCGGACATACATATATCCGCAAGCGGATATCGCTAACCCTTTTTTGTCAAAAGGTTAATTCTATAGTCTAAGGGACTTTCGCAAGGTTTCTTAGGCGATCCGACTTATTTTATATATAGAACGGTTACCTTCTTTAATAAAATTAATCTACACCCCCACAACAGCTATTATCTTAGAAATACCGTTAAATTAATCCGTAGAAGTAGCTCTATAATTAATTAATATATCTACCCTATTAGCCCCTATGATGTTAAGTAGAAAGCGCCGCCAAATGGGTAATATATTAATAATTAAATCGCCCGCCCCTACTATAAACATAATACTAGTTAACCGGCGGATGCCTATCTAAACGCTAGCTAGAGTATCTGCTGAGTGGAGATCGCGCCTAGGGATAAAGAAAGAGAAGGTTAGAGTTATTATAGAGTATTTATAGAACTAGGGATAGTCCTTTAGCAAACTTTCTCTAGAATAGCTACAGTATGGTACTAGTAAAAGACGACGCTTAAAAAAGAAGAAGGTAAAGGAGCTTATTATTACCCTTTTAGGGGATAAAGAAACCCGTAATATAGTTAAGGAGGCTATAGATATTTATTTAGAACTAGTTAATATAGTTATAAATATCCTTTATAAAGAGCTTTATAATCTTTAGCAGAAGATAGTTATTTTTAGCCTATAGAAGTTAGATCTAGAGTTTAAAGACGTTTAACTTCTATAGGGCTATAAAGTAATTAGCTAATATACCCCTCTACTCTACTAACTAATAGAAGGATTATTAGTATAATTAAGAAATAATAAATCGCGAAATCTGTACTTAGGGCGGGTTATTCTTCTTATATCTATCCTTTTATTAGGCCGCGCTTAAAGCTTTACTAACTATTTTACTTAGCTTCTTGGTTTTTATCTTTAAGGTATAGGGGTAAAACGTTAGGTTTTATTACTACTTTATAGACTAGGGCTTATTAATAGATATAAGATACTTAACTACTAAAAGATAGAATTAGCTAAACGCTCTAAGGAAGGTCATAATACTAGTAGCGGATATACTAGCGCTAATATTGTTAAAGACTTACCTCTAATTAATATCCGCTCTTAATAATATCTATATTATATATAACAATTTTAACTACCTTTAGCGAACGCGATATTAGTTAATTGGAGACACTAATATTTTCCATTTTTATACTACTAGAAAGATTATCCGCGGATCTTATATCCCCCTTAGTAGCCTTCTTTAAAGTATACTATATAACCAGGTATAGCTTTAGATTAAGGATATTGCTAAGGCGCTAGGTAATATATATAATAGCGTCCAAAATCGGATATCTATATTTATAATTATAGATGCTCTCTAAAGCGTATATCCGGCTGCTGTTACGGCACTGACGCGCGTAACCTGGATAGGGCCTAGTCAGGGGGGTTCGCTTACGTCTTGGCTCCATGTATATAGACGTGTCCTTTCCACGACCTTCTTCTGCTCCTCATCTTGATATCCGAGTCCATAGACATTCCAATCGTACAGGCTTGCATACGTTCTTTACGGCGCTTATGCCTTGATTGACTAAGTCGCTGTGACAGCTGCTATAAATGGTATTTTTAAATCTAATACCGAGCTTAAATATCCGCGTATGCCAGAGATTAATATTTTACTATCTATAAAGACAACCTATATAAACCTAGGCCCTATTATAAAGAGCGAGGCTTCTATAAATAGTAATTACTATATACTTAAGACGATCTTCCTAAAGTAATTATAGCTTAATCGCGATAATAATTTCTAGGACCGATTATATTTAGTATATAGTAACTAGAAAACCGTAAAGCTTATCTATATCTATAAGCGGGAGCGGGCGGAGGCTGCGCTCTTATATAATAGCTACTATTAGGTACTACCTATTTTAGGTCTTTAGTACCTCTAGTTAAACTTCCTATATACAATTATAAGGACTTTCTTTAGTGGTAAGCAATATACGCAGTAGTACTCTATGCTTTATACTTATATAAATTACCTTAGGCGATGAAATATTTCTATAAAGCGCCCTCCCTTCCACTATCTTAAAGAGCTAGTACTGCATAGTTTTAATATGTGTCACAGTACGTGCAGAGGGTCAACGAGGTAACTGTGACTGTGTATCATTGACAAACGATGTCGTGTGAGGATCTATGTAGGAGGTGAGGTGGTATATATACACGTCGCTCAGGGGTCAGGTCCGTGCTCGTGTCATGACAACACTGAATCATAACAACGTGTTAGGTCAGTGCCGTGACAG
>Ga0307507_10000894_pt1 | contig 66220 bp, 61 predicted proteins | sample 7_EM_MG_FD_207223 | JGI IMG/M metagenome (GOLD analysis project Ga0307507, IMG submission 207223) | Populus trichocarpa ectomycorrhiza microbial communities from riparian zone in the Pacific Northwest, United States - 7_EM | ecosystem: Host-associated > Plants > Roots > Unclassified | place... | reverse complement strand
CAAGCGAATGCGAAAGCCCTGACAACAAAACAGCTTTGCTATTGGCAAAATCAATATGAGTATTTGCTTAAAGTGGGACAACAGGCGCATCCACCACCAGAAAAACAACCGGGCAAACGCGCGGCAACTAAGAAAACCAAAACACAAAATATGCTGCAACGCTTTGAACAGTACAAAGAAAGTATCCTGGCCTTTCTCCATGATTTCAACGTTCCATTTGGCAACAATCTGGCAGAGCAAGCTATCAGGATGATGAAGGTAAAACAAAAAATATCGGGCTGCTTCCGCTCAGAACAGGGTGCTATCGATTTCGCCACCATCCGAAGCTATATCGCCACCATCAAAAAGCAAGGCATAAACGTAATCGATGCCTTAGAACTCGCTGTGCGGGGAAACCCCATATGTTTAGCCCAAACAGTTACTTTTTATTTAATAATAAGCCAATTATGAACGAGAGAAACCTGGTATCTCCGTTTGCCCTGAGCGGCAAGCGCGAATTGTACACGCTGGTAGAAAATCGCCGTGCATATACATTAAACCACTGCGAATTAAATATTTACGAAACCTATCAGCGCAGCGAACTGGTTCCGCTTACCTTTGATGATCTGGTTATTACCAGTATGCTGCGTGGCAAAAAAGTAATGCACCTGTTTGATAAACCCGGTTTTGATTACCTCCCCGGCGAAACCGTGATAGTACCCCCAAATGTTACCATGACTATTGATTTCCCCGAGGCATCCGAGCTTAACCCATCGCAATGTACTGCCCTGGCCATTAATCACCATGAAATAAAAAACACGCTTGATTTTTTAAACGAGAATTATCCGCGCACCGATGACGACCTATGGAAGCTAAACTACCAGCAGTTTCACTTTTTTAATAACCATGAACTGGCCCAGCTAATTAATAAACTCATCAGTATAAGTACCGGCGATGTGTTAACCAAAGATGTACTGGCCAATTTAACGCTGAAAGAACTTTTGATACGTATTATGCAGATGCAAAACCTGCATATTGTACAAGATAATATGCAGCAATTATCAACAGGTAATCGTTTTGCCTACATTTTACAATACATCAAAAACCACCTTACCGAAAAGCTGAATATTGATGCCCTTAGCCAGATGGCCTATATGAGCAAGGCCAGCTTTTTCAGGGCATTTAAGCACGAAATGGGGATTTCGCCGGTTGATTATATTATTAAGGAGCGGATACAGTTTGCCAAACAACTATTGCATAATCCGTATTGCAGCATTGCAGATGCCTGCTTTAAAGCAGGATTTAACAACCAGCATTATTTTAGCAGGGCATTTCGTAAAATTGCCGGTACCACACCAAGTTTTTATAAGGCGGGGATTGTAAGGGGGATGAATTAGAATTAATGGTTGTTGGAATAAATACGGAAGATATTCGGAAGTTTTTTGATTCCCTCCCGCGGGAGCAATGTTATCAAATTAAGAAACATATTAATATTTTGATTTAGCGCCGAGACGCAAAAAAAAACGGGCAAATCGCTTTGCGCGTCTGCGCGGAAAACTTCATCGCCCTTTCCATATGGGCCATGATAAAGGCATCGCTGCCCGAAAGCGTACATCTGCTGTATCAAAAGTGAACGGGGCCGAATACAATACACATTCAACACATTGATAATCAAATAACTAAAAGTATGGCATTTGGTTTGCTTTGTAAACTTTATTAAGGGTAAGCACACCATGAAGCACCATAAACAACTGGAACGGCGCACGTTTTTACAAGACCGTTTTGACATTTTAATTAAACGACAAAAAAATGGTACAGCTACCTTCAACGAGCTTACCGAACTTGACGATATCGTAAACCGCGACCCCGCTATCCGCGAAAGCATCCTGGTAGAAATGCAGGAAGGAGATGCATCTGATGATCATGCACTGCCCATTGAAAAAGCAGCTATTGAACCAATAAAAAAGCTGAGTCTGCTTGATGTGATTCGCGGGTTTATTAACAGATGGTTTGTGACAGAACCTATGGATATGAAAACTCTGTTGATTTAGAGCAATATTTACCTATCGTGGTTATTTCGGTATGGCTTATTTTCAAACAACCTATTATCGCGAGAGCAGGTACGGTGGCCCTACTCCAACGGTAATGTAAACCAAAACATGCTCCCATGCCCTAATTCACTCTCTACCCCAATTTCGCCACCATGGCGTTTAACAATTTCTGAACTGATGTACAAGCCCAGGCCAAGGCCTGCGTTTTGGTAACTGGCAGGTTCGGCCCGATAGTAACGATCAAAAAGATGACCTATTTTGTCTTTAGACATACCGGGACCGGTATCTTTTACAGATATTTTGGCAAAGGCATCCAGCTTTTCAATTACGATATAGATATTTTTTGACTCGGGCGCGTATTTTACAGAATTGTTTACCAGGTTTACTATTACCTGGTTTACCTGGTGTTCATCGGCATAAACAATTAAACTTTCGTCGCCCTCAACTACAAGCTCATGTTTGCCGGTTATGCGCACGTGATTACAGCAAACGTTCAGCATCCCGGCAATATTAAAGGGTTCTTTATGAAGTTGCAGTTTTGTTTCATTCATCCGGCTCACATCCAGCAGGTCTTCAACCAAAGCGCTTATTTTGCCCATGCTCCTGCTCGATTGCTCTATCAGCCTGGGCAGCATTTGTGATGATGGATCATCCTTCATGCGCTCCAGCAATTGTAACGATGCTTTGAGGCTGGTAATTGGCGTTTTAAGCTCGTGGCTGGCAATACTTATAAAATCGTCCTTACGTTGTTCCTGCTCACGGCGGTCGGTTATGTCAAACATTACGCCCGAAAAATGCGAAGGCTTGCCCGGTTCTGCTTCATATAGCTTACCGGTAGCTTTTATCCATCTTGTTTGCTTATCGTGATAACCAATAATGGGGTGTTCAATTTCGTGCAGCGCGCCTGTTGCTATAGAATGCTCTATAGAATTGAGCACCCTTTCGCGGTATGGTTCCGGTATTTGCTGGGCTGCAGCCCCATATGACATTTCCTCATCTGCATTAAAACCAAACAATTGCCTAAGCCGGGCATTTGTAATTAACTCCCTTGTGGTTGTATTGATGTACCATGTACCCATATCTGCGGCCTCTACAGCAATACGTTGCTTCTCCTCGGCCCATTCAATAGCTTTGCGGGCTTTTACCTGCTCGGTTACTATGTGCGCCAACACCATAATGCTGGTGGTTTTCCCCTCCTGATTTTTTAACGGCTGGTACACAAAGTTGGAGTAAACTTCTTCTATCCTGCCATTTTGCTCTAACAAGGCCTTTACCTCGTTGCCGTAATAGGGCTTGCCGGTTGTGTATACATCGTCAAGCAGAGCCAAAAACTCCTGGCCAACCAATTCGGGCAACGCCATATGTAAGGGTTTGCCAATAATATCGCTGTTTTTACCCCATGCTTCTAATATCTTTTTATTGGCGGTTTCAACAATAAAATTGCGGCCTTTTAACACAGCAATTGCAACAGGGGCATCGGCCAGCATATAACTTAACCTGGCTTGGCGTTCTGCCAATTCGGCAACCGTAGCGCTTAAGTTTTCCTTTGTTTGTATCAACTCCTCGTTGGTAGCCAGCAACTCTTCGTTGGCCGCAGCTAATTCCTCATTTGATGCACCTATCTCCTGGTTAAGCGCTTTTTGCTCATCGTAGCTTTTTTCCAATAGCTGCCTGGCTTCAACAAGTCCTGTAATATCGTTGGCGGCAACTACTATGCCCGTTACATTGCCATCGGCATCAAACAAAGGATCGTAGTAAAAGCTTATATATTTAACCAATGTACCATCCGGCGTATCCAGGTAAAATATTTCTTCGTCCTCTCCGTAGCTAATTCCGGTATCGTAAACCCTGGTTAATAAAGCAGCGAAAGGCTGGCCTTCCAACTCGGGCAATATTTTCAGTAATTGCTTGCCGGTAATATCACCGGTAACTTTACCCCAAATATCGGCAATTGCCTGATTTGCAATTTCAACTACCCAATTGCGCCCCCTCAATATAGCCAGCGGATTACGCGCTGTAGCTATCAGTGTGCGCAAATTCAGTTCACTTTCAAATAATGCTTTGGTACGCCTGGCAACACGTTCTTCTAATAATATATTGGCCTGCTGCAATTCTTCCTGCGTTGCCAACAGCTCTTCGTTACTGGCCTCCAGCTCTTCTACCGTGGCTTGTATTTCATAATTGGCCTCGTTCAATTTACTGTTAAGTGTTATAAGCTCGTCTTTTGAAAGCGCAAGATGCTCATCGGCCAATACTTTATCGGTTACATTGGTAACCATATGAATTATGTATTGGATGTGATGAGCATCGTCAAAAACAGGTGTATTTAAAGGTTCCCAGTAGCGGGTTATAAATTTGCCGGCTACAATGGGGTGCGGTACGTCATAACGTTGTATGGCCATTTTATGTGGCTGCTTATTGTGCAAAACCGATTGCAGCGAGGCATTTAAGTTAAATACCCCCATAGCCTCGGGCGTATCAGGATTGTCCGGAAAAACGTCAAATACATTGCGCCCCACTATGTTTTCACGGATGGTTTCTGTTTCTCTTAAATATTGATCACTCGCTGTTAGTATCAGCAATTGCGGCGACAGGATCGCTATAGAAACCGGAACAGTTTCCAATGCTTTAAGCGTTTGGGCAGAAGGGCCAATATTTGCAAACATAGATAGGTTATAATACGCAATTTACTTTGTGTTTTGCGAAATTTAAAGTAATAAAAAAAATAAACCTGAGAAATGTTTTTTTTGGCGAAGCAATATTATAGCTATTCGGAATGATGCATTCTTAAACTAATACTCCCTAAATTTGTTGTCTAAATACAGTTTTTAAAAATGCAGATACACCAGCAAGCTATCCGCCTACGCGAACGGAAACGAGGTTTTCATTTAATAACTGCCGAGGTATTGCAGGCGCTGCCGCAAATAGCCAGTATAAGAGTGGGTATGTTACAGGTTTTTATACAACATACTTCGGCATCGCTCACCATTAATGAAAATGCCGATCCAACCGTGCGTGTGGATTTTGAAATGTATTTTAACAAAGCTGTGCCCGAAAATGACCCCGGCTATCGCCACGATGATGAAGGACCGGACGATATGCCGGCCCACCTGAAAGCCGCAATGCTGGGCAGTTCGGTAATGATACCTATCCGTAACGGCAAGCCGGCGTTTGGCACCTGGCAAGGTATTTATTTATGCGAGCACCGGAATTATGGCGGCAGCCGGAATTTGGTGATCACGGCCTGGGGGGAGTAGTCTCCCCTGCTTTTCTTTAGAGAGAGTTGTTGATTTAGATAGCGAAAATTAGTCTTGCTAAAAAAAATTAATTGCAGGTTTTCCCTTATTTTTTATCAAATTACCGTCTTAAATACACTAATTAAAGCTTAGTTCTCCGGTGAGGATTTGGATAGGGCTTCACATATCCCAAATGTTATTATATATTTGTTTTTGTTACAAACCTTAACGATAAAAATGCAGAAGTATTCGAAACAAACCAGGTTATTATTAGCTGTAGATTGCATAATTTTTGGCTTTGACGGGGAAGTTTTAAAAATACTGTTGATAAAGAGGGGCTTCCAGCCCGAAAAGGGCAATTGGAGTTTAATGGGTGGTTTTGTGCAGAACGATGAAAGCCTTGACCAGGCCGCCAACCGTATCCTGAAGCAGCTTACTGGCCTTGAAGGCGTGTACCTTGAACAATTATACACCTTTGGCGATCCAAACCGCGACCCACTGGAACGCACCGTTTCCGTAGCTTATTTTGCTTTGATTGATATTCATAAATATGAAACCCAAATAAGCGCCGATTACCACGCCGAGTGGTTTCAGCTTAAACGGGCACCAAAACTGATATTCGATCAGCAGGAAATGGTTGAACAGGCGCGCAAGCGTATCCGCTACAAAGCGGCCATGCACCCCATTCTGTTTGAGCTGCTGCCTACAAAATTCACTATACCACAATTACAGATCCTGTACGAGAGTGTTTTTAATACCACTATTGATAAGCGTAACTTTAGTAAACGGGTACTGGCTACCGGCTTGCTTATTAAATTGGCCGATAAGGATAAAGCGGGATCTAAACGGGGCGCCTTCTATTACCAGCTGAACATGCAAAATTACTATGCCAAATTCCAGGCGTTCATGAATTTTATCCCGAACCCGGATAGCTTGTAGAGTGGCAATACTGGATATTCATTGCTGCCTATGACGTGTTTTGTAAGCTATCTTTTTGTCACCATTACCTGTTCAATAAAAAAGGCTGTCCCCTTTGAGGCAGCCTCCATTAGCAACAATGGGGCTCTATGACGTTTTGTGTGGGTAAGATAACATTGTTATATTTAAAGATCCATGAGATATAAATCGAAGTGTTGTATTCGTTAAAAATGAAAATTCCGAATAAATAGCGGCATTTTTGGCTAAAGCCCCTACACATTTATTTAGGTCTCCGTCCCATAAATGGGACGGCAATGAAATAAAAAACTCTATTCATTTCATTGCCGTTGGCTTCAGCCAACGGACAAATAGCCTACGGAACGGGGCTTTAGCCAAAATTCCGCTGGTCTGAACAGTCTATAAAAATACTTCTTTAAGGCCCTGTAAGACGTTTCACAGGCCAAAAAAGTACGAGTAAGACTTGAACCCCACACAAAACGTCATAGAGCCTAAAATGGTAGTGGAAATATTTTAGTTTACGGTAACTTTTAAAATGATAGGGATGATATCGCCGCTTTTTGATGTGCCTGCAACACTCATTTTCCCTGGCTGATATTGCAGGCTACCGATGGGCATCAGGCGGCTACCAAGTACTTCTTTAAGTTTATCCATCATAATTGGTTTGGTGCTTTCTTTTACCTGGGTAACAATGTCATTAATATTTTCTATCTGGTTATAACAATAAAGTATCACCATATTGTCTGCGCCGGCAACATCAGTCTCAATTACCTTGCCGTTTCCGGGTATTTCAAGCACAGCGTTATCATAAATACGGGGCACCTCCTTTACATCGGCTTTCAGGCCATGAACGGCGCCGAATGTTTCATTTTTACTAAATGGGTATAATACCTCGCCTTTACCATTCGGGTCAATGCTGAATACGTAGATATAACAGTTCGGGCTCACATTTTTGGCAAAAAGCCTCAAATAATCGCCTTTGCTAAATTCGGAATGCAGCGTGTATTCGTTATTCTCCAATTTGGGGCTTACGGCGGCAAATACAGGCTTATCTTTTTTATCATCCCACGTTTGGAAGCGTTCTATCTCAAAATCGCCACCAACCTTCACCGCCGCATCGGGGGTAGCCCGGTCATCAAGTGTTACCTGGTAGCCGTAATTGGCAAGCCTGGCAAAATCTTTATAACTGATATTAAAATACCCGCCATTGCCCCAGTCTATGCCCCAGCTGTTCATTACTTCAAAGGTTTTCAGGTAATCATTGTACCCAATTACGCACATGGCATGCGATAACAACTTTTTCTCGGCAGCAGGATTTGGCGACCACAGGAAATCAGTTGCATCTATATTATAAAAGCTAGAATACAGCTGAAACCCGGCAACAACCGGCTGATGGTTTGCAATACTGAAACGGGTTTCATCAACCTTTTTAGCCGAATCGGAATTAAGCGGGAACACGGTTGCAAAATCTTTAATGCGGTATGGCAAAGCCACAGGCTTTAATGGCTCAATATCGCCTAAATGATTATCAGATGTGTAATAAGTTTGCGGGTTAAAATCGCTTATAGAACAGGCCCCTTGTTTTTTTAGTATCGTTAATGCATCGTTCAGCCTTGATCCACGCTCGCAGCTATTGGCTATTTGTACATATACAAACATTGGCGATTTGGCATCGTTTGTAATCTTTGTTCTATCGGTTATATTGTTTTTGTAAGCCCATGAAGTGGTAAGCGCGCCATAGCTGGCCGCCCAACACACGCAGGAATTACACTGCCCCTGGTTACCGGGATACGGGGTATAATTTTTGAGCGAAAATTGCGGCGCTGTAACCGGCGATTTACTGCCAACTGCCAACCGCGGCGCACTGTCATATAGGGTATCATCCAATATTAACCCAAATTGCCGGCCATTTTTAAACAAGGTATCTTGCTGCGATTTTAAACCGGAGTATTGCATATCCTGTTGGTTAAAATCATTGTGCAAGGCGCGCGTTTTAAGCCCCTGCGTTTTTGACTGAGCCATCGCTCCAAAACAATAAACCAGGTTTAACAATATGAATACAAGTAAAAGTGCCGGTTGCTTATTCATTTTAAGTTGCTTTTTAGATGTCACAGGCCTGGCTATTTTATGTAGATGCTAACATCGCCGCGGGGGTTTACCATTTTGGGAGTTTGGGTAACGGGATTGCCGTTTTCGTCTTTCTTACCCGCCTGGCTTATCAAGTCGGCCACACGGATTTTCACATACTCAAATAATTCATTCATGGTTACAAAGCCATTTCCGTCTTTATCGGCCTTCATATCCTGCAGGCCATCTTTTATTGCCCTGGTAAAAGCGCCATTGCCCCAGCTTTCATCTTCCCAGCTTTTTTCGGTGCTGCTGCTTGAGCTGATGATGGTAATGCCATTGCCGGATGTTGCCATCTTATTAATTTCGCCGGTTACATCCTGTAAGGCCGCTTTACCACCATCGCCCAGCCCGGCGCCGCTGTTACAGGCATCAATAAAAATAAATTTCTTACAATTCAAGGCATCCAGCCTATCAACCACCTGGCTTTTAAAATCAATAGTCGTTTGCCGGGCGTTGGTTGCCTTATAGTCAGATCCGGTGATTACCAGGTGCCCGTTTTCAATCAGCCCGTGCGATGAGATAAACAACATAAGCACATCCCGCTCATTATATTGTTTGCCGGCCCACATCCCTATTTCGTTGGCCATGTTTATAGCTTTAGCGTCGTCGCCTATCAAAACTTTCGCACTTACATCATGAAACAATTTGCCGGCGCCTTTTTGGTCGCTGAATATATTTGCAAAATCCAAGGCATCCTTTTCGGGGTATCTTAAACTTTGCCCTTCGGTACCTATGGCCAGAATATGCAGGTTTATGTCCTGCGGACGGTAAACAACTGTGAGTTCATCACTTGGGGCGTAATTTTTGTATGCAAGCCTTATAACGCTTGTATCAAGCCCCACGGTTATAGTATTTACATAGTAATACTGATATGTGTTTCCCTTCTGCTTTAAATCCTGAATATTGGCGGTTGTCATTTTATTGCCATCGGCCATATCAACGTTGTTTTTAAACAGATGAAAGCCGTTAGGATCAAGAGGTACATTTGATTTTACTTTTATTTTAATCTGAACCTCGGCGCTTCCGAAAGGCTTTAACACACCATCGGGCAGGCTACTAACGTCATCAACAGGCTTAAGCCAGTCAAAGCCCACCGTTACATTATTGGGGTTATTTTCCGGTGGAGCCATTACGGCGGCGCTCTGGCTTGCGGGCGATACGGGCGTTGGTACAGCCTCGGCCCCTTTTGTTGACGCAGGAGTAACCGGTGCATTTATTGTTTCGGGCAGGGTTACCGTAACTGCTTTTGACGGCGAAGGTACTACCGCCAATGCGGGGGCCGGCACTGGTTGACTGGGAACAAGCACCTCAATTGCTTTACTAACCGGAGCAGATGCAGGTACAGTTGCCGGTACTTTTGAGGCTATAGCAACAGCGCCACCCTGTTTTGTCAATTTTACTTCGGCGTCATCGCGGTACTGCCAGTAAGGGGTACTGTCGTCATCTCTGAATTCGGTATTGGAATCATCATCTTTGATAGCCAGATCAAATTTACCAGCCATGTAATAGGCATATCCGCGATAGTTATATGCCTTTGGGTTTTGCAGATCGAGGCTAATGGCTTTACTGCAATCTTCAATCGCGGCTTCATATTTCCCTAACTTTATTTCGGCATTGCCACGGTTACGGTAAGCACCGGCAGCAAGCTTCGGATCCAAACCCAGGGCCTTATTACAATCATTTACCGCATCAATATTTTTGCCCACCACCGTACGCGCGTAGGCACGGTTATTATAATAACCTGCGTTATTGGGGTCGATGGATATCGCTTCCGAGAAATCATTTATAGCATCATTATATAAACGCATACACACTTTTGCAGTACCCCGGTTGGCATACGCCGATGCATATTTAGGCGAAATTTTTATGGCGCTCGAAAAATCCCTGATAGCCTCCTGAACCTTGCGCTGTAATACATCCATTTTATCAGCCCGGCCAAGCATGTACCGGCAAGTGCCGCGGTAATTATAAGCCAGCGCGTTGTTGGGGTATGCGCGTATGGTACGGTTAAAATCTTCAATGGCCTGCTCATACTGGCCCAGATTGAACAATGCAACAGCCCTTACGTTAGTTATTTCGCCAGTGTTTTGCCCAAAAGCCAGGGCTTTGGTACAATCCGCATTCGCCCCTTCATTATCTCCCGAGCTTTGTTTATCTATGGCGCTTTTTAAATAACCCTCGGCAGTTTGCTGGGCATTCAGGGTAATGGCTGGTATCAGTAAAGCAAACGCAAGTAAAAGTTTCTTCATAAACAACAATAATTACAATATATTAAAATACAAAACACGATTTAACCTTTGCTTAAGTAAAACAAATGCACAGTTTATAAAAACAAGCTATGATATCATTCATAATTATTTAAGGATTAGGAATTTATAAGTAAGTTTATCGATATGGTCAATTAAAAAGTTAAGCAGGTAACACATTTTGGATTATTAAGTCCAACCCGTTGGTAACAACCAAATTAATCTAAAATATTTATATTTTTAATTTAACTACAAATATTTTTAATTTTAATCTATCGTACAATATTAAAAAAAGTCAAGTAAAACGTCATTCTAAATTTAGGCAGCTTCAAAAAAAAATATTTAATTTCAAATTTGGTTAGCAGTACAAGTTTGTAAAAAAACACCTGTCGCGCACATCAAATTTAAGCATTAAACATTGTAAATGAATACCATGAAATGGGTATTTGTTTACAATTTACCATTGATTATTTTAATCAATGGTAAACCATGAGTTAACTTTTTTTGCCGCTGTTGAGTAAAATAGCCCATAAAAACTGTTTACAGAGGCAATAACCAGCGACAGGTGGTTTATATATTATTTATTATTTTTTCAAAGACAAATCAAATAGTAATTGTGGGTTTATTAAATAAATTACAAATTAAATTCACTTTCAAAATCAGACAATAAACTGATTTGTAATAAGATAATCAATAAAATTAAGCTAACAATTTTTCGTTGCAGATTTAATTATTATATTTATGATACCTAATGCCAAAATGATTTCCTAATAGTTAACTATATGATTAAACCTTTACAAAAACTTTTCACTCATTGCAAATCAGCCTTCCCGGTATTGATTAAAGCTGTGTTAGTGGTTTCATTATTTTGCGGTTCGCGCGTTGCCAATGCGCAGGCTGTTATATATACTATAAAGGGTGCGGCCATTTCTTGCAAAGTGCAGGAAATTGGCGAAGACTCGGTAGCATATAACGAAGCCACAGACCTTGCGGGCAAGCCCAAACTGATATTGAAAAAAGAAATAAGCATAATAAGGTATACTAAGGATAATTACGAAGAACCTTTTACCACCGATGCTATATTAACAACGGCAGGCAAGCAGATATATGCCAGGATTATTACAGCCGACGAAGTAAACGGAGCTATAACATATACGCTTCCCGGCGCAACAGAGCCGGAAAAAATGGCAACAAAAAATGTTCAGTTTATTAAGTACGCCAACGGCACGAAGAAAAGTTTTAACATACCTGGCCAAAAACAGGTACCAGGCACTGTAAAGCTGCCACCAAAAGTTGATATAGAAACTGCGCAAAAAAACAACAGCATGTTAACCATATTACAAAACTGGAAAAACAAGTACATAGCCCCGCCGCTTGATATACTTTAACCATCTATAAACAGCAAAAGCCTTCTATCCCCTAATCACTATACCCGAAATGAGAATTCTTTACCTTATAATCTTGTCGTTATTTGTTTCAAGGGCATCTGCGCAGGATATTCTGTACACCATCAGCGGCGAAGCTACCCCGGCTAAAATGGTAGACATACAGGCCGAAAAAATAAAATTTAAAGACCCCGATAACCTAACCGGGCCCGATCATTCAAAAAGTGTCTCCAAATCGCTTTTTGCATTTAATGCTGCCGGGAGCTATTTGGTATTTTCGGATAAAAAAAGCGTTATCGATAGTAAAGACCTGTTCATAGCCGAAACGCCCCAGCCCCGCGCATTTGATGTTTTGGTTGATAATAAAGGCATAGTGCTTGATATAAATATTACTGCCGAAAGCGATAACGACATTACCGGCACCCATCATTATAAAATTATCAAAGCACCGAAAGCATCGCTTATATTTTTGATCCGTAAAAATGGAACACACCAGTTGTTTGTTCCTGCCGACAAAGCAGCACCCTACCTTATAAACGCCAAAGCAAAAATAGCACAGTTACTTGCACCGGCTATAGTTGCCTCTGTACCAACTCCTGCTGTTTCGGCAAAGCCGGCAGTTGTAGCCGCCGCTGGTGATATGGATGTAGATATGGTATTATTTAACAAAAAAGCACTCGATAAAACCAAGGAATTATCCAATTACCTGGCCACAATATGCTCGGTAAATACATCGGCAGCAGTTGCAACCAAAACCATCGGCCTTGCGGTAAATTTGTTTGTAAACGAAGATGCCAGGGTTGAGGTATCAAGCGTAAACGCATTAACTAAACCTCAATACAAAATTCGCAGCTACCTCAACAGGTTGCAAAAATTAAGCGGACAGTATGATAGGGTTGATATTGAATACGCCAATATTAATTACGCATCAAAATTCACCCTTGGCGCCGATGGTAATTATTATGCGGTAATAACATTTGTACAAAAATTTAAAGGGTTTAGTGACGGTAAAATAGTTTATGGCGATGTAACCCGCCGTAATGTAACCGTGGTTTTAAAATCATACCTGAAAACCGGCGCCGATGGCGATACAAAAAAGGCCTGGGATGTTTTCCTGGAAGATATTGGTGTTGTACAAACCCATAAAGCATAAAAACCTTTTAAGCCTCACCATTACCTTATTATGTTAAAATATGTGTTCGCTTTTTTTCTGATTATTAATAGCACATCGCTGTTGGCGCAGGACTATGAAAACGAATATCAAAACATATTTGTATGGCAGGTAAAACAGGTTAATGAGTTTATTGAGCGTTTTAACAATAATGATAGTACCTTATTGAAGAAATACACCGGCGATAACACCTCAGTAAGCCCTCTTAGCCGCGAAAGGCTGATATTGAGTCTTTTTAATGCAGAAAAAAAAGACTGGGACAAAACCGAAGTAAAAAGCTTTGTAAAAATTGTTGATGATAAAACAAACCCCAGGTTTTTGAGCTTGTACGGCAATAAATGGTACGCCAGCCTTAATTGCGATATTAACTGCAAGGGCAGGCGCGAGAATGCAATATTAAACTTAAAGCTGATAAGGCTGCCTTCAAATGGTTATAAATGGATAATAACAGCTGTTAGCGCCAAATTTTTAAACACCGCCATGCAGGCCGGTGCGATAAATCAGGCAATGATTACAATCCCTGCTGCTGTTGATAAAACCACTTCACTGAACCCGATGAGTCACGGTACCGACTTTATGGATATTTACCAGGTTAACACCGATAAAAAGAACATAGCCAACTATTTTGACGAAGTGCAAAACCTTGACGCAGCAACACAACGCTTTATACAGGAAAGTATTAACAACAATGCTCAAATTACCAGGGTAAATAATATAACTTACCACTTTAATCAGATTGATGGCTGGGCGTTTGATATTCAACAATATAACCGGCAAACAAGAAACTCCGGGTGGCTTATAAGTAAACTTACAAAAACATCCACCAATTAAAATTCCCCCTTGTTATGGATAAAAAATTACTCAACAAAAAATCGCTGCTAAAAAGCACTGGCAGTATACTTTTTTTGCTGCTATTTTCGGCGACGGGTTTTGCCCAAAAGCTTACTCTTAAGGATGCGCGGGAAATTAGTTACCAGGCTACAGAAACCGTAAAACGGATACCAGACTTGCTTAACGTTATCAATGACCCTAACAACGTAGCCAGTGACCTGATGCAGATTGAGGGCGACAGCTACAAACCATCACGAAACCAGCTTTTTGACAATAAGGACATTACAGTTGAGAATGATATTGACCCCTTGGCATCGCTGGGCAACAGCAAGGATATAAGCATTGACAAGTACATGACTATGCTTGATTTACAATACGATAAATCAACAGATGCTACTATCAACTACAACAACCTTGTGCCATCGTTCATCAAAAAAAAGGATTTTATTTTTGTTAACGTAAAGTTCGACGCGGAGTTTAAAGGCAAATACAAGATTAAAAACAGCGCCTATAAAACAAGGCCGCGCTTTGCAACCATCAGGATGGTAAGCGGCGGCAATGGCAAATGGTCGGCTTATGTTATGGGTATCAGCTTTTATGATCCGGCAAAGCCTATAGAATCGGCAGAAAACAATACGGATATTTATACAGACACATCGGCTGCTGCAACCGTTGTACCTCCTGATAGTGTATTTAGAGAAAGCAGTTCGTTCCGCAGCGCCAAAGAAGAACAGGAAAAAGCGATACAGGCCAATTTTGATGAATATGTGAACACCGGCAACGGCTATTTTGCCGATCAGCGGTATAAAGATGCTTTGGAGATGTATGTAAAAGCTCAAAACTTAAAAGCTTTTGTTCCGGCGCTTGATAAAAAAGTGATGGATACCAAACGCATGGTTGCCGAGTACACTTACGATAACTTTAAAAACAAAGGAGATAAAGCCAAAGACGAGCGCAGGTATAATGAAGCCATCCGTTTTTATCAAAAAGCGCTCACTTTAAAACCAGAAGCTAATGCCGAAATAACTGCGGCAATTGCGCCGTTAAGTAAAATGCTGATCCTGATTGCCTCTCCGGGCAACAAAGTCGAGTCTGGGTTATTAGATGAGGCTATTGACGAGTGCGATAAAATACTAAAGGAACACAAAAAAGACAAAAGTGAATATCCTGAAGTGTTTTTTGTTAAAGCTAAGGCATATGAAGCCATGATTGCCAAAAAGCCCGATGAAACGAAAGCGATAGACAAAGCATTGGAAAATTATTCGTTTGCTATACAATACTTTCCAAACTACCTGGAAGCCCGCATTGCCCGCGCGGCCTTTTATATTAAATACAAAAATGATTTTAGCAGCGCCATTTCTGATTATGATGTATTAGCCTTGGGCGCCGCCGAAGACGCACCTGAAAAACCAATTTATTTTGATACAAAAGGGCATTGGAAAGATAAAGTTGGCAATTACGCCGGTGCACTTGACGAATACGGCAAAGCGATAGCGTTGAATGATAAAAACGCTGTATTTTATTTTGACAGGGGAGAGATTTTGTACCGGTACGGCAAAACTGAAGATGCCCAAAAGGATCTCGATGTCGCCCTTAAATTAAATCCCAAATATGAGGCGGCTTATTATATCAGAGGCTTAAATTATGTGACAATAAAAAATAACAGCAGCGCCGGCGCCGATTTTATTGAGGCCGAAAAGTTAGGCTTTGAGCCAGCACAACAGCAAAGGGTTGACTCGATTAGTAATGCATATTTCCTTGTAGCCGAAGATTTACGCCAAAAACACGATTTTGCCAATGCTGATACCGCTTATGACAATGCCCTCAAAATACGCAAATGCAATGCACTGGCGTTTCATGGAAAGGCCGGGATAAGGTTTACCAGGGCTGTGGAGTTTGGCAAAAAAGATATCAGCGCAAAATCACAGTACCTGGAATCAATTGATTTTAACAGGCGCGCCATAGCTTGTAATAACGATTTATCTGATGCCCATTTTAAGATGGGGCTGGCCCATAACCGCATAACCAATTACGATAAGGCTATAAAGAGTTACGATGAAGCTATCCGTAGCGATAAAAACAACTACAACGCTTACCTGGAACAAGGCAACACTTACCAGATACAGCAAAAATATGCTAAAGCTGTTGAGGATTTTGGCCAGGCCATCAACATCCTGAAAACTAATCTGGAATCAGCTAAAAATGGCTCAAAAAGTGAGCTTGCGAAAGAGATTACCGTCAATCTTTCAACCGCTCAAGAGCTTTATGGTGAAGCATTGTATAATTCAAAAGATTATGATAACGCGCTGATATCATTAGACCAATCGCTCAATTTTAACGAATTTAATTCCGAGGCATTATACTATCGTGGTTTGGTGCGCGTACAGCAAGCCGACTTTAGTAAGGCATTTAAAGACTATTACGCGGCTATAAAAATAACGCCTAAGTACAAATACTTTTACGCCAACGGCGATGCATCTTTAACCAATAAAAATTATGAACAGGCCATCAGCAATTATAATGATGCTATAACCGCCGATACCTTATCAACCGTAAGGAACAGGTTTTACCTGCTTGGGCTGAGTTACTTTAAGAATAAAGCGTTTGAAAACGCCGCTACGGCTTTCGCCAATTATGAAAAAGGAGGCACCTTACACAGCGACAGTTCATTTAACGCCGAGTATGGCTTAGCTTTATTATATAACAACCAGGATAGCCTTGCGGTTAAGCACCTTACCGTGGCTTTAACCCAAAAGGGTAATGATGCCAGCGCGTTATACAGCATGGGCTGCTCTTTTGCAAAAAGCAGCCAGTTTGAAAAAGCGCTTGAATATTTTGAAAAAGCTTTTGCCACCCGGCAGCTAACCAGAGACGAAATTAAACTGGCGGAAAATACATTCCTGACAGATTTGTACAAAACCAAGCCCGTAAAAACCCAATATAACAAGTTAAAAAAGTTGTATACCGATTGATCGGCTATGAATAATATGTACTTTTGTTTAAGTATGTGAGAGATTTACCTGTATATAAAAATAAACAGATGTATTATTTGATGCTTTTCTGGAAAAGCAGCCGGGAAGTTTAAATTTCAAAATATACCTGAAATACAAAGTTTCATCCAACATCGTCAATCTTAAACACCACCGCTATTGTGTTGGGCTTTTGTGTCGGCATTTGTATTTTTAACCCTTCGGCAGTTTGTGCCCAATTAACTTTGCCATTATAGCCAAGCAAACTCACCCCGCTTATTTTTTTGCCCGCCAGGTAGGGCGATGTACTGGCTAATGATTTGATCATACATCCTTTTTCGCCCGGCCAGCCTAAGGCTGTAGCATAAAGGGTTGGGCCGTTGATCACAAAGCGTACATCTTCGGCAGTAAAGGGTTTACCCTTACCTTCGTTAAAGCCTTGTGTACTTATTGGTGCGGCCGATTGCATTGCGGGGCCTTCCCCAAATACCTTCCATGGACGAGTTCCGTAAATACTTTCGTTATTAACTTGCATCCAGCCGGCTATTTCTTCAACCACAGCACGTTCTTCACTATCAATAGTACCATCGCCGCGTACCGGGATATTGAGCAGCAGGTTACCATTTTTGCTCACAACATCAACCAAAGTATGTATAATAGTTTTTGCACTTTTGTAACTTTTGTTATCATAAATACGCCTGTCATAATGCCAGCCGCCAATACAGGTGTCTGTTTGCCATGGCTCGGGCTCAATTTGATTGCTTTGCCCGCGTTCGATATCCCATATCATACATTTACGCTGCTGCGCGTTTAACACTTTGCCAAATAGCGCAACCTGTGGCTTACCATGCCTTTTAATACTGGTATTGTATAAATGCGCGGCAATTTTTAAACCCACATCACTTACGGGCCATAAAGGGAGGGCAGTATCATCAAAATAAAGCAACTCCGGGCTGTATTTGTCAATCAGCTGGATGGTACGGTTCAGGAATTTATCAGCGTATGCTCCGTTGGGCACATTAGCGCCTTTTCCCCAGTCCCATTGATCGCCAATGCTACCATCGTTAAAGCTATTTTTGCTTAAGGGATGGCTTTGGGCGTATAACTCCTGTGGGTCGAAACCATCCCACCACTTGCCGGTACCTTTAGCCTGTGTAATGCAGCCATCATAAGGGATACCCGCATAAACACCGGTTTTATCAGCGCGCCGGGCAACTTCCATCCATGTCCAGGTGTGTGATGCGTGTACGGTTACACCAAACGGCAACCCGTGTTCTTTTGCCGCCTTTTCCCATCCGCCAATAAGATCTTTTTTGGGGCCTATTTGGGTCGAGTTCCAGCTTTGATATTTGCTATCGAAAAGGTCGAAGTTGTCGTGGTGGTTGGCCATGGCCATAAAGTATCTGGCGCCTGCGCGCTTATACAAGCCAACCAGTTCTTCAGGCTGCCAGTTTTCGGCTTTCCATTGATGTATAATATCCTTAAAGCCAAACTTTGAAGGGTGCCCATATTGCCTGATGTGGTAATTATACTGGTCGCTACCTTCCTGGTACATGCCACGAGCATACCAATCGCCGCGTTCGGGCTGGCACTGCGGCCCCCAGTGTGCCCATATGCCAAATTTTGCATCACGAAACCAGTCTGGCACCCGGTATTGTTGCAATGATTGCCAATCGGGCTTAAAAGGCCCATCCGTCAATAATACCTCATCTGGCGGATTAAGCAGCCTATTGCCAAACGTACGCTGCAGCCAAAATGCGGGCAATGTGGCGGCCAGGCCTTTTATAAGCAATCTTCGTTTCATAGGCAAATATTTTAGTGGTAGTAGCTGTTATCGTAAATATATTAAATACTTTCCGAAAAATACTGTCACCACAAATTTGATCTTGCCTTGTTTTTCAATAACTATAAGGCAAAATCAGCAATAACACCTATCCTATAAGCAAAGTATGGCATTATCGTAGAACAGATTAACCTCAACGAAAAAAACTATAAAACTATTACTTAACGTGCACCGCCGATATAACAGATTAAGGATAAGTTAATTATACCTTACTATGGGTATTGTACAAACTAAAGCACTTTCGTAATTTCACCGCGTAAACCAACCAAATCAAAACCATTAACCCCAAATAGCATGAAAAAAAACTTACCATTGTTTTTAAAAACAGCAGCTGTATTTTTAAGCATTTTAATATACTTCTGCATCAGCAACGCATCGGCTCAAAACAGCGATTATAAAAAGAACAACATCCAGGTTAACTTATCATCGTTAGTGTTGCATAATTACAGTTTTAACTATGAACGTTCGGTTACCCGTAAAATCACTATATCAGCCGGATATAAATTTATGCCAGATACCCGCATTGGCGACGTATCGTTAATTAATACCATCAGCGATAAAATATCACATGACGGCGACAATATCGACTACAAAAATACCCGCACCTCAAATCAAACGTTTACCGCCGAAGCACGTTTTTATGCCGGTAAACATGACGGACCACGTGGATTTTATGTTTCATTATATGGCAGATACAATAGTATGAAAGTTAATTATCCGTATGTTTATACGGCCGGCAGCGGCAATAATGTAAATGTACCTTTGAGTGCTACATTAAATGGCATAGGCGGGGGCGTTATGATTGGCGCCAAATGGCTTATAGCCCAAAGGGTATCATTAGATGTATATATACTGGGCTTACACTATGGCAATATGAGCGGCGATGTAATAGGTACTACAGATTTAAGCGGCTTATCGGCAAGTGATAAACAGGGACTTAAAGACGATATTGACAACAAGTTTGTTTTATTAAACCATAATTATGTTAAAAGTTCCACTGTTACCAATAGCGGCGTTACTGCTCATGCAAGCGGCCCTTTTGCCGGTATCAGGGGCTTAGGTATTAACTTAGGATTTTCATTTTAATAATATTTATACCCAAGGTGCGGTAAAAGGTTAAAAACAGAATATTACTATATTAGCTGAAACTAAGTTGGGTTAAAATGCAACCCATTATACATTATAACTTAGTATAAGCATACATTAAAATGTGTTTAGAATATGCTCATTGTGGATATAAATAAGAATACAGCAAAGAAAAAACGCAAATTACACCTGTGCCCAAAGTGCAAAAATAACGGCGGACAAAGAAAGCAACGTCCGTTGTTAGTTAAGTGGCTTTTATTTTGGCTACCCATAAAAATTTACCATTGCAAAATTTGCGGCAAAAAATTTATGACGTTTGGCAGTTGGTAATTGACTCTAAAAAGCACCACGTTTGCTTTAAACTGAAACAAAAAACTACAATTCAAACCGATAAAACATAGCCATTTACGGGTAGGCTTAACTTTAGCTTCAGATAATCCAGTTTATATAACTAATCATTATAGTTAAAACACACCGGTAAATTTTTCCAATCCAATAAAAACCGGTGTTTCTGAAAACCTGCTAAATTTTATTAGCTATAAGAATTTTAAAACCCTATTTTTAGCGCCGCAAATAAGGGCCCCTACCCGCCCGTTATTTTAGGTTAACAAAACAGCAATGAAAGTTTTAAAATTTGGCGGTACATCTGTAGGCAGTCCGGCCCGCATGAAAGCACTGCTTGACATTATTGACCCTACAGAAAGACAAATCGTTGTACTTTCGGCAGTATCAGGTACAACAAATAACCTGGTTGAAATTGGACAGGCTTATCTTACCGGCGATAAAAAGAAAGCCATAATCCTGATTAGTGCGTTAAAGGATAAGTACGAATTATTTATAAAGGAGCTGTTTACTGATGCTGAGTATCTAAAGCAAGGCAAGGAAGTAATTGATTATCACTTTGCTTTACTTAACAACCTGGCCAATGACAATTTTACTACTGTAGAAGAGAAAATAGTTTTGGCCCAGGGCGAACTGCTGTCAACCACATTATATCACGTTTACTTAAAAGAGATAGGCGTACTATCGGCATTGCTGCCAGCTTTAAGCTTTATGAAGATAGATGAGGATAACGAGCCTATTGTTGATTATATCACCGAAAAAATAACACCTTTACTGGATAAACAGCCTGGGGTTAACTTATTTATAACACAAGGTTTTATTTGCCGGAATGCTTTTGGCGAAATTGATAACCTACGCCGCGGCGGCAGCGATTATACAGCATCGTTGATAGGCGCTGGCATCCGTAGTGAGGAAGTTCAGATTTGGACGGATATAGATGGGATGCACAATAACGATCCCCGGATTGTAAAGGGCACGCAGCCCATAGCCCAGCTATCATTTGATGAAGCTGCCGAGCTGGCTTACTTTGGCGCTAAAATATTGCACCCGCAAAGCGTTTTCCCGGCACAAAAGTATAAGATACCTGTGCGATTGTTAAACACTATGGACCCGCAGGCGAAGGGCACATTGATAACCAATACAAGCGAGAAGGATAAGATAAAATCTATCGCCGCTAAAGATGGTATTACAGCTATCAAAATCCAAAGCAGCCGAATGTTGCTGGCACATGGTTTTTTGAGGAAGGTATTTGAGGTTTTTGAGCGATATAAAACATCTATAGATATGATAACCACATCGGAGGTGGCTGTATCTTTAACTATCGATGATACCACTTACTTGGGCGAGATTACCAGCGAGCTTAACATATTCGGCTCGGTTGAGCTGGATGTAAACCAAACTATCATTTGTGTGGTAGGCGATTTTGGCGCCGAAAAACATGGCTATGCAGCAAGAGTGCTGGAAGCCGTAAAACATATCCCGTTAAGAATGATATCATACGGCGGCAGCGACCATAACTTATCATTACTGGTTAAAACCGATGATAAGGTAGAGACCCTGAGAAGCTTGCACAACAGGCTGTTTTGATTTCGGAATTGGGAATTTCGAATTTAATTCAGAAAGTAAAATTTTATCTTAACGAGATGCAGATAAAAAAGGCGGCAATTGCTGCCGAAAATACAGGTATTTAATACAAAAAGTTTTAAGGTAAGCTTTCTGTCATGATACAATTTATAGCTGGATAAAAGACCGGCAAGTACACAAATAGATACACATAATATAACCGACAGATTATTCTTCATTACTATGTTTAGTAAAGCTAATATAAATAAATTTCAAGAGTTAGATACCCCTTTCTATTATTACGACATGGGTGTATTGCGCCAAACATTGGATGCCTGCCGGGGTGCCTCGGTAAAACATGGCTTTCATGTACACTATGCCATGAAGGCGAACTTTAACCCGAAGGTGCTGGATATGATCCAATCATTTGGTTTTGGTGCCGATTGTGTGAGCGGCAACGAGGTTAGGGCAGCCATTGAACATGGTTTTGACAAAGGCAAAGTAGTTTTTGCAGGGGTAGGAAAATCAGACCGCGAAATAAACTATGCGCTTGATGCCGATATTTTTTGTTTCAACGTTGAGTCGGTTCAGGAGCTGGAAGTAATTAATGAACTGGCTGCGGCCAAAGGCAAAAAAGCCAATGTCGCTATCCGCATTAACCCCAATGTTGATGCACATACGCACCATTTTATTACTACCGGTTTAGATGAGAATAAATTCGGCATCAATATATGGCAGCTGCCCGATGTGGCTACGGCCTTACGCAAATGTGCCAGCTTGCAATTTTTAGGTATTCACTTCCATATAGGCTCACAAATTACCGATCTGGAGGTTTATAAAAGCCTTTGCACCCGTATTAACGAAATGCAGGACTGGTTTGAAGATCACGGCTTCCCGGTTAAAGTGCTAAACACCGGCGGCGGTTTAGGGGTTGATTACTACAGCCCGGATACCAACATTGCCGATTTTGAAAATTATTTCCAGGTATTTAAAAACTTCCTGAACGTAAAACCGGGGCAGGAGGTACACTTTGAGCTTGGCCGTGCGCTGGTAGCCCAAAGCGCATCGCTGATATCGAGGGTACTGTATGTAAAAAATGGCAAAAAGAAAAACTTCCTGGTGCTGGATGCCGGCATGACCGAACTGATACGCCCAATGCTTTACCAGGCTTATCACCAGATAGAAAATATTAGTCAAAATTCAAAATTCAAAATTCAAAACCTGGATAATGGCAGCCCCACTCACAACTCACAACTCACAGCTCACAACTTAAAATACGATGTAGTTGGCCCTATTTGCGAAAGCACAGATTGTTTCCAGAAGGATGTTGACCTGCCGGAATCATTCCGTGGCGACCTGATTGCCGTGCGCACCGCCGGGGCCTATGGCGAAGTGATGGCCTCAGGTTATAACCTGCGCGATAGAGTGGGCAGTATTTATTCGGAATAAAACAAAGCCCACTCACTGGATTTTTTGGGGCTTCTTAGTTTTTTTTAACTTTTTAAATGGAAACAATAAATAGATGCTGTCGGATTATTGCTTAAGTTTGAATATAATCCATGCAAATTTTGAACTTATATCTCCAATCAATTTTTCCTTAAAATGACTCCATCAAATATTCGTTTAAAAACTGAAAACTTTAGAGCTGTGAATAAGGCCGACATAATTATCAACGGCATTACGGTAGTTGCAGGCGAAAATAGTAGTGGAAAGAGCTCAATTTCGAAACTATTATATTTTCTCTATAAAACAGTTTCCAATTATGATTTATTAGTTAAAAAGAAACTTTTTCAAAACCTGCGAAATGTTACAAAATTTTTGGACATTGTTCAACAAGAACTAAGATTAAATGCAAAAGATAAAAGTGCAGGGGAAGATTTTCGTCAGAAAACGTCCGACTTAAAAAAAAGCTTATATAGTTCGGAGTATTTGGAAGATGAACTAATTAATTGGATTGAGATTGTTGACCGAATTGAAAGCCTATATAAATCTTCAGACGTTAAATCTGCTAAATTTATTCGTACGTCAGTTAGATTGAAGTACATCGTAAATGATATTCTAAAATTGAAGGACGACGGGGATGATATAATAGTTTCATTTTCAAAGATAAAGGAATTGATTGAATCAAGATTTAAGACTGCCATAAGTAATATAAAATCAAGACCTACATCGTTGTTTAAGGAGGAACTAAAATTGGTTTTTTCTGAAGGTGATTTACCAAAAAAATTCGAAGTTTTAGAATATGATGATATGATTGTATCATTTGATCAAAATCATTTATCAATTCCTTATAGCATTCAAAATGCAATATATATTGATACTCCGATGATGATTTCTGTCGCTGACGATCATAATGTTCATTGGACCGATTTAAATGAATTGTTACTTAAAAAAGGGAATGATGAAAATTTATTTACGCAACTTATAAGTAACGAAATTATCAAAGGAGATGCTTTTATAGAAGAAGGAATTTACTCTGAAAATGACTTTAAGTTCAAACGTAGTGATGGCGCCATGTTTAACTTACTTGACGTAGCTACAGGGATAAAATCATTTTCAATTTTACAGGTTCTATTAAAGAATGGCTCTTTAACAGACAAAACATTGTTAATTATTGATGAACCTGAATCCAATTTACATCCACAATGGATTATCGAATATGCAAGAATCATAGTGATGTTAAATAAAATACTTGGTATTAAATTCTTTTTGGCTACTCACAATCCTGATATGGTTAGTGCGATAAGATATATTTCGGAAAAAGAGGAAACTCTTGAAGCTGTAAATTTTTATTTGGCTGAAAAAAGCGAAGTGGAATTCAAGTATAATTATCAATTTCTCGGAAAAGAAATTGATCCGATATTCGAATCATTTAACATTGCAATTGAAAGAATTAATAAGTATGGAATATGATGAGGTATTCCCAGGTTGAGACTTCGGGTTTAGCTGTCCAAATTAATAAACCACAAAGCTTAAAAGATTTAAATCAACTAATTGTGTCGGAAGGATATGCTGGTACTATGCCGGTCTTTACAAATAGTGAGATTATTATAGATATGGACTATGTTGAAGAAGTCGTGGCTAATGAGGAGGGACGTAATCGAAATAAATCAATGGATTCGTCTGCTATAATTACTAATGATAGCGGCACTGTTAAGGAAATATTATTGGTTGAGTTTAGATTTAATTATCTAAATATGAGAAACCTTGACAAACGTGCATTATTTGATAAAGTAACGGGCTCAATAAACGCGTTAAATAATCCAACAAATATCCACAACAAATACATTTATATTTTCAATTCAAATTTAAAACAACAAGCAATAAGAAGATTTCGCAATATGGTTCCAAGTATGCCGACAAACTATATAGCTGCGGATATCAATGATTTAAAAACATTATATTTTTGATTGAGCTTTTCATTCCGCGATACTCTGATTGCCGTACGTACGGCCGGGGCATATGGCGAAGTGATGGCTTCGGGCTATAACCTGCGCGATAGGGTTGGCAGCAATTATCAGAGTAGCTTAAAACTTTAAGCCAACCCTGAATTGTACATAGGTGCCGCCTTCAACCACGGCAAAATATTGCTTCAATTGTACAAAATAGGAGAAAGCAACATAGGTGGGCGTTTTATAGGTTACGAAATCGTTTTTATTGTTATTGTAAATATTATCGTTGCCAAATGTTTCGCCAACAAACAGCCTGAAACCCATCTGGGTATTTGGTTTGCGGCCGTGAAAAACAATTTCACTGGTTAAGCCCCCGGTAAACAGTTCGGTTCGGGTATCGGTATAAAAGTTAGGGTCGCCGGTAACATCCTTTCTAAATTTAGCATAATCGCCAAACTCATGGCTATAGGCCGCTTCAAAGCCAATGATCCTTATATCGGTACGGCCATCATTATTGATATAGAAGTTACCCGATAGGCGGCCGCCCACTGCTCCAAAGAATTTATCTTTAAAATAATGGGCATCGCCTTCCTGCAAATCATAATTTGCATAACTCCCCAGCGATGTAAAAGCACCATATGCCAGGTTGAAGTTTTTGAACGTGTGCGCTTCGCTTATGTTTAACTGACCGCTGGTAAGCTGATCGCTAAGGTTATTGCCAAAATCAAGTACCAGACCTGCAGATATATAGGTAGCCGATTTAGCGCTATCCATCGACATGGGTTTGGGCATATAGGCAATATCGCTTTTATGCAGGGCCGGGCCATACACATGCTCGCTGCATGAAGTTAACAAAACCAAAAGTAAAGCTGCTGCAGGTAAGTAGAATTTTATATTCATAAAGGTATATTGGTAAAGAATTTAGGGACTAAAAAATCTTTACCAATAATACGCTAAAAATCTAAGTTATGTAACAAGGCGTGTTAATAAATAGCTTTCTGCCTAAAATGCCAGGGCTGTTATGTATGCGTCATTAAAATCTTCTGAAAAATGGAGTACATTATCCATGTGTTCAAACTCCCCGGCAACATGTGTGGTAGTAAGTACAACGGCTTTCATACCGGCATTGGCCGCTGCTTCAACGCCTTTAGGCACATCTTCAAACACTACACAGTTGGCAGGTTCGGCATTTAAAAGCTGTGCCGCCTTTAAAAAGGTTTCGGGGTGTGGTTTACTTAAAAGCACATCATCGGCGCTTACTATCGCCGCAAAATAATGCCTTATGTTCAGGTTATCCAGCACAAAGTTGATATTGAACGGTATGGCGGCAGATCCGATAGCCATGGGGATACCTTTTTGGTAGGCGGCTTCTAAAAACTCTCTTAAACCGGGCAAAAGCGCCAAATGGGGCAAAAACTCCTGTTGGTATTTCTGCTCTTTTTTGTAAGATAAATCGTTCATCTCATCAACTGTAAAGCGGTTGGCGCCAAACATTCTTACCAGTACTTCGGGATTTTTGCCGTACATCTCTTTTTTTACTTCCTCCCAGGTAAAATTGCCGCCCAACTGATCGTTTAAAAGCGTTTGCCATGCTTTGGTATGATAGGGCATGTCATTTATCATGGTGCCATTAAGGTCGAATATAAAGGCCTTCATAGTATATTTTGATTTTTTGGCGCAAAATACACTTTATAAAAACTAAAAGTTGCTTCCCCGCGTATATTCATTTAATACACCTGCAGAATTTTAGTTAACCACACAGTTAATACGATATTTAAAGTGTAGCTAAAATAATAAGGACTGTGTTGTGGTTGTTTTTGTGCGATTGTTGATTTTAGCAAGCCCATTGGCCCAAAAGGCTGAAGGGCTTTTTTTAATAATACAGCAACCAATTCTACAGCCCGGCACTACACAATTTTGTTAAAGTTTAATGGTGGCGCCAACGTCAAAATAAAATATGCCCGGTTTATTTATCATGCTGCCGGTAACATTCGCGGGTAGTTTATTTTGCGAAACGGCGTATGATGGAGTAGCATGAAGTATCAGTACGCCCACTTTATAGGCCATCGGGATTGAAAACTCATAATCGAGCAGGTTAAACTTACTCAGCCTGGCTTTTTGCTTAGCCAGCGCCTTTGATGTATTGGTTGCAAGTTTGTATTTTTTTTGTGTAAGATAGGCATCATAAAAATTTTGCGTCCCTCCATTCACCTCAACAGATGGCGAAATAACCAAAAAATCGTCACCGTTAATAATACCGGTGTTTATGAAATCGTGGGATAAGCCTGCATTTACAAAAATGTCGTTTTTAAACCCTTTACTTACAAAGTTATAATCGGCGCCTACTGTTGGAGTTACAACGCCTGCAATATCATAATCAAGGCTCGCGTTAATGGTACTATTTATTGACGAACCTATTTGGGTGCTGCTTTTATTGTAAAACAATTTTGAAAATGAAGTTTCGGCACTCAGGTCATCGGTAATATCAAAATCATAGCCCGCTGTAAGGTTTCCTTCATCAAGTTTACCTGTAATGCGGTTTGGTATGTAAATAATACTACCCGAAAGGTATATCCCGTTGCTAAAAGTGTATTTGATATCAGGCATTAGCATTGGGGTTTTTATGGTATCTGCCCGTCCCATAATTACATTGTTACTCATGTAACTAAGACCAAATTTGAATGAGCTTTCTTTATCATCTTTATCGGTCTTGTCTGTTTTATCAGCCTTATCAGCAGGATTAACCTGAGCAAAAATTTGATTTGCGCAAAACAAAAAAAAAGCCGTTGCCAATAGGTAGATGTATACAATTTTCATTCTTTTTTTATGCATTGATAAAAATGACGGCTATTTAGCTTCGCCACTATTTGAAATGAAAATACAAGTTATTACCCGCCCCTTTCCGGCAAGATTAGGAATGATGGTTTAACACCTCCGATTAACGATTAAAATACAAATAAGATATAAAAAAAGCTACCTTTTTAAAGCAGCTTTTTTTGTTAATAAAAATACAATTTATCTAACACGCACTGCATGGTGCTTTACCACATCGTGCTTGGTTTGCCTAATTTCTTTTTTTATGTCTTTTACTTCTTCTTTTGCAGTTAAGCGCACTTCTTTGGCTACCTTAACATTTTTCCTTGCCGCTTTCACATCGGCTTTGGCTGTCGCCAGGTTAGCTTTGGCTGCGGCTATGGTTACCTTATCTGCTTTTTGAGCAATGGCTGCATCCAGCGTTGCCTGAGCGGCCGCCAGTTCAGACTCGGCAGCTGTTAAGTTTGTTTTCGAGGTTGTTACTTCGGTTTTGGCCGATGCTACTTCGGTTTTAGCAGCAACAAGGTTCACTTTTTCATCAGGTTTTGCAGGTGCTGCAGGGCTTGGCGTTTGAGCGAAAGCCACGGCTGAAAATAACGTACAGAGCGTTAACAGGATTATACTTTTCATGACTCTTTTTGGTTAGAATTGGTTATGGTTGTTTACGTTTTTTGTAACTATTTAGTTACTTGTATATGACGTAACGATTATCAAAAGGTTTAAGTGTAACTGCCCACAAATATAATATTTCTGATGGCTATTTCTCAAAATAAATATCTGTTGTAGATAACATGCTATGCTGATTTCTTGCCATAGTGGCGTAATTTTAATTTGAGAATTTGAGGATTTGAAAATTAGTTTTTAAGTTTTTCAAGGCTGTTGACTTTTAGGTATTTAATATTTTTTTATGTGTTTTGATTTCCAAAACGGGCGTTTTTATTCTCAAATCTTAAAATTCTCAAATCTTCAAATCGAAGAATTTTCCCTACCTTGCTGCCTTTAATAAATAACATAATGCAAAAAGAAGGAACAGTAAAATTTTTTAATGAAACAAAAGGTTTTGGATTTATTACACCAATAAGCGGTGGCCAGGACATTTTTGTTCATTCGACAGGCCTGATCGACGAGATCCGCGAAAACGACAAAGTTGAATTTGAAGTTGAAAACGGCAGAAAAGGTTTAAATGCGGTAAATGTAAAAGTTATCTAAGTATAATATAACCATTAAGCATACCAGGCATCCGCTTTTTAGTGGATGCCTTTCTTTTTTTAGTCATTGGCCATTTTGCTGCGCCTTATTGATCATTGGTCATTTCGCTGCGCTGCCATTGGTCATCGGTGTTTCAAAGTCCGAAAGTCCCAAGATCCCAAAGTCTTAACTCTTGATTCGTGGCTCTTGATTCTTCTCCCCCCAAAACTGGCATCGTTGTTGTGCTAACTTATTCAAGTTAAATCATATCTACAAAAAAAAACAACCATGAAAGATCAAGCAAAAATTATAGCCGCACTGTTGGTAGGTGCAGCAGCAGGGGCTGCGTTGGGTTTATTGTTGGCTCCGGAAAAAGGCAACGAACTTAGAGACGATATTGCCGACTACATAAACGACCTGGTTGATACCGCTAAAAACAAGGCGCAAACAACGGCCAGCGGCATAAAACAATATAGCAGCGATGCAGTTGAAAGGGCTAAATCAAAATTCAACGGCACCGTTAGCGATCTTTATGATTATAAAGATGATGCTTTGGAAACGGCAAAATCAAAAGCGAAAGCTGCCACAGAGAAGGCGCAACATGTAGCCGAAGAGGTTGTTGAAGAAACTAAAGCAAAAGTTAAAACTGTTGCAAACAACTGGAACGATACTATACAAAATGCATAATTTTTAGTACTAAGCATTAAACAAAAAACCGGCCAAAGCAGCCGGTTTTTTATTTGGAATATTATTATGGTTGCTATTTAATAATGAACGTATTATTATTTTCGGTGGTATCCATAAATACGCCGCCATCTAAGGTTACGGTTTTAATTGTTTTGGGAGTTTTGATGCTGACCGAAATCTGCTTCTGATTTTTTTGCCAAACTACCGGCGTTTGGTGTTTGGTTTCGGTTGTTCCATCTGCATAAATTATTTTTACATCAAACGGAATGGCAAAACCGCCCACGTTTTTAATATCGGCAACATAGCCATCTTTAGCTTTACCAACCTTTTGCAAGTCAAGGTCGATGTAATAATTGCTAAAAAACCAATTATTAAAAAACCAGTTGAGCTTACTGCCGGATATATTGCTCATAGAGTTAAAGTAGTCCCAGGGGATTGGATGCTTACCATGCCAGCGATCCATATACCCGTGTAATGCTTTTTTAAATAAATCGTCGCCAAGCATATCTTTCAGGGCAAAATAGCTTAATGAAGGCTTACCATACGAGTTATTACCATATCCCCCCCTTAATTCGTTCGACATGGTGATTATCGGCTGATCTTCGGCGGATGAGGCATCATGAATCCAACCGTTTATTCGGAAGCTTTTATAAAGCGCGTCGGCTTTTTTGGCGCCCACTTCATCGGTACCTATCAAACGTTCAAAAGTTGTAGCCCAACCTTCATCCATAAAGGCGTAGCGACTTTCGTTAATACCCATGTAAAACGGGAAATAAGTATGGGCTATTTCATGATCCTGAACAAAGGCTGCAAACTGAATATCGTCTGTATGGCTATCATTAACCATCATAGGGTACTCCATATCAGCAAAGCCTTGAAAAGCTGTCATCTTAGGGAAAGGATAAGGCACCCCTGGCCAGTAATGTGACAACCAACTCAACGAATGGCGGCCAGCCTGCACAGCGTGATGAAAATCTTGTGATTTATCTAAAAATGCAGCCTGCATACTTGCCCTGCGGTGCGTGGCATCATCAACTATGGCGCTTGCAGCATCCCATACATAATGATCGCTTATGCCAACAGCCATATCGCTGATATCATTTGCTTTCCAGATCCAGCTATTCTGGTCTTTTTGCGCCGTAATATCCTTTTTTGCAAGGTCGGCGGCTGTTGCCACATGTATTGTCGAATCGCTGGTCATGGATGCCGCAAGGCGTTTGGCATATTCTGGTTGTAAAACCTGGTTAGTGTTTTGTAATGTGCCTGTTGCCCAAACTATGTAGTTTTTAGGAACATTTACAGTTAGCGTGTAATCGTTAAAATCGTTATAAAACTCCTGTGCATCTAAAAAAGGCAGTCTGTCCCAACCGTTATAATCGTCATAAACCGATACACGCGGGTAAAAATAAGCCAGGTAGTAGGAGGTTGAATCAATCATCCCCTCGCGGCCGCTTTCCAGCGAGATCTGGAAATGCCAGTCGATATCCAGCTTTAACGAATCATGCGGCATCAAAGGTTTTGTTAAACTTACAGCCATATTGGTTGAAGCAGCTTTGCTATTAACTTCTTTAGCCTCGCCATTAATCAAAAACTTATCAAACTGAATGCCGCTGGTCAGGTAATCCTCTCCTGCATCGCCAAACCGGGCAGCTCCCGGCTTATGAATATTCAGGATCAGCTTCATATTAAGCCTTTTCAATGTATCGGGGCTGTTATTTACATAACTTATTGTTTCTGATCCCTTGATATTCCTATCTGGCGGCAAGGCCGTAATGGCGATGTTGTAGGTGCCATGGTTCTGCCAGTATTTTTGTCCGGGTTTACCATCGGCCTGTCGTGTTCCTTTCGTAAACGCTTTTTGGATATCGCGCGGCATGTACAAGGATTGGGCCTTTACCTGCGCCAACGCAAAACAAGATAATACGCATAACGCGATTGGTTTGATCAGTTTCATAGTATAAATAAATTCAGTGTATCAACTTTTGTAAAGATGCTGTTAACATCAAATAGTTACAAAATAAATGAAAATTTAACGCACCTACTTACTGGTCAGTTTTTCGTAACAAAATTGTAACATCTTTTTAATTGAGATTAAATAATTTGCTATTACGCGAAATATTTTTTTTATTTGTATAAGTTATTTTAATAGGGGTATTAAATAACTAATACTTAAGCCATCCGAGCAATTCGGGTGGCTTTATTTTTTCATAATAACATTAAAAACCTATTTTACTCCTCGGTAAGATACTCCTTCGAGATGATCATAAACAGGCGGTCATTGTCTATCGATTCATCAAAACATTCCGTAAGCAACTGGTTAACTTTATCGTATTTCAATAATTTAGCAACCATCATGAGCATTCGGCACGATGTAATATTTACATGTTCAAGTAATTGCAGGTACATTATAATGTCCATATCACTTAAAACGGTTATTTCCTGCTTTTCATCAAGACAAAACTCATCTTTTACAATTGATTTTATAGGGTTACAATTTTTATCGGATGGCGTTTCGCCTATATAGGCATAAACCTCGTCCATACGTGCAATCTGTTTTTTAATATCGCCCCAGAATTCATGTATGGCCAGCTGCAAATTATTGAAAGAAGCCAGGCCAATAATGTGCTCCAGGTTATTATTAAGATAACATTTGCCAAAATAAATGCGGTTAAGATTATGTACAAACACCTGTTTTAGCAAATAATGGTTTAAATGATTAGGGCTGCTGTGGTTCATGTTTTTTTGATAAGATGTTGTGATGATTGGACTAACTTACCGGCAGTATAGCCAAAAAGTAATATTAACTTTGCCTGCTGATAAGCATAACTATGAAATATAAATTAGGCGATTTTGTTCGGTTTGTTGACGAAAAAATGGAAGGTTTTGTAACCCGCATCATCGACGACCAAATGATAGGCGTTACCGGAGATGATGAATTTGAAATACCTGTACTGGCCAGCAAAGTAACAACAGTGCACGGCTATGAACCTGCCGGGGCAAAAAAAGCTGCTGCCGCAGACGAAAAACCCGTTGATTTGGGCTTATTTGAAAAAAAAGGCATCTATGTTGGGATTGTGGCTGATGTAAAAGCGCCTTCGGTAGTTCATTTTCACTTGGTTAATACTACATCGTTTCAGCTACTGGCAGCTTTCAGCACCGAAAAGCAACAGGCATTTAAAGGGGAGTTTGCCGGAATAATAGCTCCGTCATCTACAGAAAAAATTTACTCGGCACAACTGGCCGATTTGCAGTTGTGGCCATTGTTTACCTTCCATATTATTTACAACACTAAACAGAACGTTGAACCACCTTTACCGCTGGTTGTAAAAGAAAAATTTAAGGCGAAAGATTTTTCATCAACAAAAAAACAGGTGCCTTTATTAAACCAGGCTGGCTGGCTGATAAGGCTTGACGAGCCTGATTTGGTTATAGACGCCCAAAAACTAAAAGAAAGCTTTTTTAAGCCTGCCGAAGAAAAGGTTGTATTTGCAAAGCCGGTAAGCGAGGTTGACCTGCATATAGAGAAACTGCGCGACGACCACCAGTTTTTACAGGCCAGCGAAATGATCCAGATACAGCTTGCCCATTTTCATAAAGCACTGGATGCGGCTATAGTTCATCAACTACCCGATATTACATTTATTCATGGGGCCGGCAACGGCATTTTACGGCACGAACTACATAAACTATTGGGCAAACACCCCAAAGTACAAACCTTTATGGATGCCCGGAAAGAAAAATTCGGTTACGGCGCCACCAAGGTGATCCTAAAATAAAACGTAGTATTAAGTTAATGGTACTAAGTCTTTAGTCCTAAGTCAAAAAGAATAAATTTGACTTTCTACTTAGGACGATCCTTTATTACATGACTAACATAACAGTAGTAATAAAACCAGCAGTAGCGTAAATAACATTGCGGGTTTTATTTACCTGAATACGTTTTCTTTCACCAAAAACAGCGGCAATGATCCATGCCCCAATACGCGGGAATGGAAATCTCTGATATTAAAACCATTGCCTTCTTTTTCCTGCAACTCCAATTTCCAGTGCAGTATTTGTAGTGCGCCATATTTGTAGGTAACTACCTGGGCGGGCCAGCGGCGCATGCGGGCTATTTCGCGCAGGGCAATATCATCCTGGTTGTGGATGTTTTTTGTCCAGAAGGCAAGGGCTTGCTCATCCGTCCAGCCATAATAGTTTAGCCCAATATCCAACGGTACACGTACCGAGCGTACTATATCCCACTCCCATTTGCCCAGTTCATCATAAGGAGTTTGGTATACACTCAGTTGCTTGCCTAATTCTTCGGTGTAAGCGGCCCAGCCTTCGGCAAAGCCTATGTAATAAAAAAGCTGCTGCACGGCAGATGTTTTGGTTTTACTTTCAACACTTGCCTGGTAGTGGTGCCCCGGCACGGCTTCGTGGATAAACAGCCAATTGTATTGGCGTTTGTTGTAAGGCTTATCAAAAAGGTTGTAATAAAAAGTATTATTATTATAATAACCCGGTGTTTGCGCCAACTGTCTGCTTTCACCTGCCTCAATTTTTAAAGGGTTGGGTTGTGCATCATTAAACAACTTATGCAGGTTGGTATAAATAATTGTTTTGGTATGCTCAAAGCTTTGCTGTACCGCTTTTGGGTTGCTTTCAAAAAAAGCGGTATCGTTTAAATGTTTATAAAAAGCATCATCAGATAAACCCGTTTGTTGCCGCACCAATTCAATGTGCCGCTGTACGCGGGCCACTTCTGTAAGCCCGAATTTGTAAATTTCGTCTGGTGTTACATCTACACTTACCCATCGTTTTAATAAATAAGCATACCACGCCTTGCCGTTCGGGATAGTTATAATGCCGCCAGCCGGTATTTTCTCAGGCCGATGTTTTATCCACTCCTGCTCCAAGGCCAAACGCTCCAGATTTAGGCCGGTTTCATATGTAATCAGGTTATAATCCAACTTTTGTGATGTGGTTAGCTCATCAGCTTTATAACTTAAAATACCCTCCTTTGCCCAGGTAAAAAACACTATTTGTTTTTGTATGCTTTCTGCAGAGCCAATGTGTTCCAGGCCACTTACATAACTTAATTCAAGTTGCGGCAGGTTAAGGGCCTTGTATCCGCTTACAAACTTATCCAAAAAAGCATCAAACTTTTCTTGCGCACCGGCATTAAGCATGCACAGTATAAAAAAGCAAAAGCAACATAAACGTATCTTCATCATATGAATTTGGGCAGTTGTTATCTTCGATGATAAATTAGTGCCGATGTTACAAAATATGCGCTTATTAACTTAAATTGTAGCCATCATGCATAAACTAACCTTTCTTGTTCTTTTGCTGATTATAGACAATAAAACCATTGCCCAGGTAAATTATCCCGATGCGATATTACCGGCGGATACCCCAAGGCTTTTTGCTAAAGGATTATTAACAGATGAGCTAAGCAACCGCGATTTTGCCATATCGCCAAATGGCGACGAGATATTTTATACTTTGCAACAACCCCGTTTTGTAACCAGCACCATTTTGCACCTAATTAAAAAGAATGGCAAATGGGGAAAGCCACAGGTTGCCCCGTTTTCGGGCCGGTATAAAGATTTGGAAGCGGCGTTCTCGCCAGATGGGCAAACGGTTTATTTCTCGTCAGACAGGCCTACGGCAAGCAACCCCATGAAAAAAGACTTTGACATTTGGCGTGTTAAGCGCAAGCCAAATGGTACATGGACAGCACCAGAAAACTTAGGCCCGATAGTAAATTCAGACAAAAGCGAATTTTATCCCAGCCCAACCCGCAACGGCAACCTGTATTTTACGGTAGAGGCCGATTATGGCAAAGGCAGCGAGGATATTGTGATTTGCAAACCGGCAACAGGTGGCGGTTTTAACAAACCAGAAAGCCTGCCCGATGACATTAATACCAAATACGATGAATTTAACGCTTTTGTTGATCCCGATGAGCAATTCATACTCTTTAGCTCGGATGGCCGGCCGGATAACCTTGGCCGCGGAGATTTATACATAAGCCGTAAAGATAAAACAGGTAACTGGCAACTGGTAAAACATTTACCCAAGCCTATTAATTCTGCCGCTATTGATTATTGTCCTTTTGTAACCTGGGATAAAAAGTACCTGGTATTTACCAGCAGCAGATTAAATAAAGAGCTAACAAATGATAAACTGAAAACGTATCTGCAATTAAAAGAATTGTTAAATGCTGCGGGAAATGGTTGGGATGACATTTATTGGGTGAATTTCAACCCCGATTGGTAGTGATTAAATGCGTACAAGCGAGAGACTAACGAAGTTTATCAAACTTCGTTAGTCTGGAATGACTTTGCCTGGCAAGGCTAAAACTATTTCTTTTCTTCAACTCTTTTTAATACGGCGTGATTTTTTGAGCCGTTAATTTCCAGATCGATAGCGGTTGAATCGCCATAAAATTTGCCAGTATGAGCAATATCCATTCCGCTGGTAGCTATGCTGAATGAAAACGTAGTGCCATCTGTTTTACCATTAGTTATAGATACATCGCCTTCAGGCGTTAATGCAGTACCTGTTAATTTATTGCTATCAACTTTAAAATTGTAAAGCAAAGGATATTCGGTGCCTCCAATTTCAATTTTCCCGGCCCACTTGCCGTTAAGGCCGGTAATGGCAGCAAGGCATACCATAAAGCAGCTAACTAATAATGCGGTAGTAAAAAGCTTTCTTTTCATAGTTTGATTTTATTGATATCTAAGGTAAGACGTTTTTTAGTTACTTAGGTTATCAGAATATTATAAAAAAATCATGTTCGGTGTTTTAACTTAAGGTACCCAATTGAAATGGTATATAAGATAATACGCAATTTGTCTTTAGCGCTGATATTATGTAAATTGGATTTAATAAAGATAAATTATGGAAACGATACTAATGTTACCCGAAAATAAAGAGCAGCTAAGTGCCATAAAAGCTTTTGCCAATGCTATAAATGTAAAATTTGAAACAGAGAAAAACCATTATAATCCGGAGGCTGTAGCCAAGGTGTACCAGGGAGAAGAAGATTACAAAAAAGGGAAAGTCGTTAAAATAGCTATCGAAGATCTGTGGAAATAGTTTACATGGTTCAAGCTGTTGAAGACTTGAAATACTGGAAAAAACCAGGAAATAAAATAATACAGAAAAAAATCCAGCAATTATTAATCTCAATTCAGGAAAACCCGTTAGAAGGAATTGGCAAGCCCGAAGCTTTAAAACATGAGCTTTCCGGAAAGGGGTCGAGGCGTATTAATGAAGAACATCGTATCGTTTACGATGTCATAGACGACAAAAATTAGGGTATTCTTTTTAAGAGGCCATTATAAAAAAGGATAAGTAAATCGGCTGATTAAATTTAGATGCTGTCCCGACACTATATCCAAACATCGAATCCCCTGTCTCATTTTTAAATCTTCAGATAAATCTCATCTGCACATTTGAAATCTAAAATCTGCACATCTATATTATTTGTTTATTTTTGCCGCCGATGAAAAAAGTGGAAGTATTAAAGCTGATTGATCTGATTGAGGAGATTAAGAAACTGGACGAATTGATTAACCAAAGCCGCAAAAAAAAGACTTCCGACTTTGTGCTGAACCAGTATGAAGCTAAAAAAATAAAAATGATTGGTTCTATCATCAATGAACTGGCCAACCCTCCTATCCAGTCGATGGAAAGCTACTTGCTCATTCAAAAGATCCTGAACAAATATTACCCGAACATTGACAACGGCGACTTGCTAAACGACAGTGACATAGCAAAGATTACTGCTGTTATTTAGTTTAGCCAACCTACAAGCCCCAAATAACTGCCAAAGGTTCCTCGTGTTCACCTTCTTTCCAGAATATGGTTTTGGGGTGAAAATGCTTCCACGAATGCCAGTATTCCTGGTAGGCCTGCACCTTGGTAAGCCGCTGCCCTTTTTGAGCTCCTGAAGTACATAAACCATCCCAATCCCAAACAGAGGCTGTTTCTTTGTCGGTAAGCTGATCGTTCTTATCCAGGTCGAAATGCAATGTTTTACCATTGAGCACGGCATTCCATACGTGATAGCTCAGGCTATCCTTCTCGATGCCTATCAGCAGCGAATTATTATTAAGTTCGTCATTCAATATCCGCTTGTGAAACATGTGCCGCCAGTCATAAGCTTTGGCCTGGCCGTTGATAATTACCCCTATAACCCAGCTTTTACGAATTAACGAATCCTTATTTTTCAGTGCGCTATCTTTATCTATGTACTGTACGCGGTCATAATTTTTAAGGTCGGCGTAATCAGGAGCATACAACTTATCGGGCTGCATAATGAGCGATGTGGGGTGCTTTTGCAGCCAGGCGCCAAGTGTTAATTGCTCATAAGGCAATTCCTGTAAATGCTGGCCTTTCAGTTTACCAACCGCAGCGTTGCCGGTAGCCTGGTACCACCAGGTTTTGGTGCTTTCGTCTTCCATAATGGCATTATAGTGCCTTGCCCCTACCAGCCTGAAATTTTGACGTTTGCCATTCACAATTGGGTTATAAACCCTGCCTGTGCGGCACATGGTACAATAGGTAACCAAAACAGGCTGCTGGCCCACATTATCCTGTACTTTATGATGATAGCCCAAATAAATAACCGGGTAAGCCTTGGCAACGCCATTGTTTACCACACCCACAACCAAATAATTTAAAGGCACCTTGTTTAATAATCCGTTGGCAAATTTAGCTGCCTCAGTCTCCTTAAACATGGTTTCGGCCTTGTACATATAATCGGTAATGTAAAAGCTGGCCAGGCAAAGCAGCAGTACCACGGCCTTAACTATTTTGCCTTTTTGCGTATTTTTTGAGTAGAACTTAAACAGGTACCAGACAATAAAAATTGTGCCTATTAAACGTAGCAGGTTTACAATTTTTTCCAGGTAATAACATACTGTAATAGCGTTTAAGTCCTGGCTGCCGGGAAAAGGCATCAGCAGGTAGGCATGCACCAGGCCGGGTACAATCAACAAAATAATTCCTATCCAAAATATCCCCGGCCTGTGTATATATTTCTTCATTTAATCAATATCTGAAAATCATGTCAAATTACTTTGGCACAACAAACTGCAGGAATTTCCCATTTAAGTTGAAAACTGGTTTTATAATCGACCCTAATTTATCTAAAAAATTAAATAAACAACAATCTATCGCAATTATTATTGAGGGGCCGCGTTCGGATGGCGGGGTTCGAGGTTTAGGTTAGATTGAATTTCGAACCTTCAACCCGAGCCACGTTCCTCGAACCACGCCACCCGAACGCTTACTTTACTATTTTTTTCCGTTTTCCACGCTTTTTATCTCCTCTTTCCTATCCTTCTTAAAGTCGAAACTGTTAAATTCGGCGGTTTGGGGCAAATCCATGGTGTAGCTGGTAAGGGTATCAATTTCTATGGTGATATCTGTCGCATCCAGATCAATCAGATGCCCCCCGGCTGTTTTATCCATCGACAAAAAATGAAAATGATAACCGCTGATGTGCGCCCCCTCCATAAACGCCGGGATGCGGAAGCCAACAAGGTTGCCTTGTAGGTTAGTGTGTTCAAAAAATTGCTGCTTGTTCAGCATGGCGGCAAGCGGCACGTAAGGTTTTTCAACTGGCGGGAAAGCGCGTGTTTTAACCAGCTTAAATTTACCGTAGATATGGATGGCATAAATACCGTTTTGGTTGATAAGCAGGCTATCTAACAGGGCATAAAGCGCTGTTTTATTTAAGGTGCCTCTATGTTTATACGTTTTTTTAGCTTTAAAAAAGCAAACTACCGCATATGGCAGTCTACCTGTATCGGTTACCAGGGTTGTTTTACCGGTTGATCTTGTCTGGTATATCTTTCCATCCAGCATCAGCAATTCGCCATCCAGCTGACCGGGTGCTCCCAGGCCAAAATCGCCATGTTTTTCCAGTTGTTTGTAGGGATACCAGTTATCATACAAACCACCTATAAAGCCCGAGGCAAAGCCGGCGCTGAACAGGTTATCGCCGGTACCGGCAGGCTTTGTTTTTTGCTGGGCGATGGCGGTACTGCAGCATAAAATAAACAGGGACAATAAACAAAAAGTAATGTGGCGTTTTTGCATGGCAAGGATGATTGTTTGAACTTTACAAAGCAATTGTTTTTACATTACTTATCCAAACGGTCAAAATAAATAAGTCCATTCACTTTTATGAAGAGGTACGATTTCTTTTATCTGAACCGGGATTCATCAGATTAATGGATTATAGGATTTAAAACGAAAAGCCACACACCGATTAAAATCCTGTTAATCCTGCTAAATCCTTAAATCGTGTCAAAATCTGATAAATCTGTTTTATCCCGGTTCAGAACAATGCTGCCAGCCCATTTAATTTTTACTTTACCCTTACGGGGATGCTAAACGCTTGGTTTAAATTTGTGTAGCAACTAATTTTTAAATACCATAATGAAAGTAGAGATCTGGAGCGATGTAATGTGCCCGTTTTGTTATATAGGCAAACGCCGGTTTGAAGAAGCTTTGGAACAGTTTGAGCATAAAAACCAGGTTGAAATTGAATGGAAAAGCTTTCAGCTTAACCCGGATATGAAAACCGATCCCAATATTAACATTAGCCAATACCTGGCCGATGCAAAAGGCTGGACGCTTGAATACGCCCAACAAATGAACAACCACGTAACCCAGATGGCGAGCGAAGTTGGCCTCACCTATGATTTCGACAGATCTATTGTTGCCAATAGCTTTAAAGCGCATCGTTTTAGCCACCTGGCCAAAAAGCACGGCCTGGGCGATAAAGCGGAAGAAGCGCTGTTTAAAGCTTACTTTACCGACGGTTTAAATATTGATGATACCGATACCCTGGTAAACCTGGGCACCGGCATTGGCCTTGATATGGCCGAATTAAAACAAGTGCTGGAAAGCAACACCTATGCCGATGATGTAAAGCACGACATTGCCGAAGCACAGCAGTTAGGCATCAGGGGCGTTCCGTTTTTTGTGATGAATAACAAATATGGCGTATCGGGCGCGCAAGCCGTTCCAGTTTTCCAGGAGACCATAGAAAAATCATTTGCCGAATGGCAGCAGGAAAATAGCAAACCGGCGCTAACTGTTATCGAAGGTGAATCGTGCGGACCGGATAGCGACTGCGTTTAATTACTGATTAATAGCTGTAAATGCGGCATCCTGTTTTTTCGGGACAATATTTCATTTGATTCAAATTTAAGAAAGCACAGATTAAATAAATTTCGTCATTTAACTTAAAGCAATAACCTTACCCAAACCAATGTCATATTTGCAAGGCAGTTGTTTAAAAGCAACTGCTTTTTTATTTTCAAAAAAACAGGCCAAAGTAAAAAACGATTTAGCTTTTTCATTGCGTCAATAAAACACCTATATTTGCACCAACGCAACTAAGTGTAAAAAATACACTTAGCACAATACAATAAGAATGATAGATGCACCCGCCCTACCGGTTTTAAATAACAAAAAAACACTGCGCATTGCCGTGGGCGCTATGTTTTTTATGGCCGGGCTAAGCTTTTCAAGTTGGGCATCGCGTATTCCGACGATCAAACAAAGCTTAGGCCTTTCGGAAGCCGCATGGGGTGCTGTGCTTGTGTCGTTGCCAATTGGCTTAATGTGTTCATTACCATTTTCCGGATGGATTATAACCAAAATTGGAAGTCGGCGTTTATTGATAGGGTCATTATTGATATATGGGAGTTCATTGGTGACTTTAGGCCTGGCGCAAAATCCATTTCAACTTATTGTTTGCCTGATATTTTTTGGTTTTAGCAGTAACGCAGTAAACATATCTGTAAACACTCAGGCTGTGGCTACCGAAGAACTATACCAGAGACCGATCTTAGCATCATTTCATGGTTTGTGGAGCTTGGCTGGCTTTGCCGGCGGTGTGGTAGGCGCGTTTATGATAGCTATAAATATTGCACCGTTCTATCACTTTTTGTTAATGCTTTTAGTTATTGCTTTAAGTGTTTTTATTTCTGCCCGCTATTTAAAAGACGATAAAGTGGCCAGTGCGGGACCAGCCTTTGTAATGCCCGATAAATCTCTCATCAAACTGGGTATCATCGCGTTTTGTTCGATGATTTGCGAGGGTGCTATGTTTGATTGGAGTTCTATATATTTTCAAAATGTAGTGGTTGCTCCGGCAAAATTAGTAGGACTTGGCTTTACAGCGTTTATGTTTACTATGGCCGCCGGTCGTTTTGTTGCCGATTGGTTTGCACATAAATTTGGTTTAAAACGCACTTTACAATTAAGCGGTTCACTAACAGCGACAGGCCTAACCATAGCCGTAATTTTCCCAAATCTTTATACAGCCATGTTTGGCTTTTTACTGGTGGGTGCCGGTGTATCGTCTGTGGTTCCGATGGTATATAGTGCCGCAGGTAAATCAAAAACCATGCAGCCAGGCGTTGCTTTGGCAGCAGTATCCACTATCGGTTTTCTTGGTTTTTTGGTTGGCCCTCCGGTTATCGGGTTTATTGCAGGCATTGCCACATTGCGGGCGTCGTTTGTGCTTATCGCGCTCATGGGCCTTTCTGTGGTTTTGGTATCAACCAAAGCCAAACTCGATTCGTAAAGCCGGGCGCTAACCATCCAACGTTAGCATGTGCCGAAATACAGCAAACGCCTTCATTATTTTTATCCCAACTTTCAAAAACAATGATGTTCTGTATTTGATGGATGTTTCTAATCGAATATTTACTGGTTCGGGCTCTGCCCAATGCTAAGTTAAGGAATTGACAGGCTGCTCCATCGGAGCAAAACATTTGTAGCTTTTGTAATTTAACATTTTTTGCGTGCCGTACGCTACATAAGTTCCGTACGGCACGGGGCATTATTCTCTTTTTTCTACAAATGTTACACCCCCTATAGGTTCAAAACGCTTAACCTTAACTTAATAGCTTTGGGCTCCTGCCTGTTGCACAATCCAAAACCGAACTCCATATGTCCGGTTTTGTTACAGCACACATATTTTATTTTATACAACTTTTATATTATCAACAAGTTATAAGTTTGGAACAGCAATTGCGTTCAAATATTTGAATTGAATCCATACACATTCCATATCAACTTGTTCGACCTGGTTTTCCTGGGAGCCATTTTTATCGGGCTGACTTTTAGCTTGCAGTTATGGTTGGCCAAAGGAGCCAACCGGGCCGCAAACCGGTTTATTGGCCTGGCCCTGGCAACTATCATTCTGTGGATGGCCTGGGTATTGGGCGTCGATATCCGGCTGGATAGCTATTTTCCCTGCTGGAGCAGGCTGCCGCTGCAATTTTCCATGGCACTTGGCCCCCTCATCTATTTTTATGTGTTTAAAATAACCCGGCCCGGATATCAGTTCCGTTGGAAGGGCCTGCTGCATTTTAGCCCATGGTTGTTGCAACTGGCCGTTTGGGTATTGGAGATCAGGGAGAGCATCAGGACGGGAGCTGCAACTTATGATACACTAATTTTTAGGCACCTGAGCCCGGTGTTAGACCTGGCGGCGTTTATCTCTGTCACCGTATACTTGTATCTATCTTTCAGGCTGATAGAACGTTTTTATCAACAGCTGGAATTTAATACGGTGAATGACCGTTACCGCTACCAATGGCGATGGCTGCATCGCTTACTAACCATTTTTGGCCTGCTATGGCTATTGTGGATACCATATATCGCCATAGATTATTTCTATTACCATCATCAGTTAGGCATACATGCCTATTATCCTTTGTATTTCTTATTAGCGGCTATGACCATCTGGCTGTCGGCAGTCGCTTTTTTCAGGCAGGAAACAAGTGTACCTACCGAAACACCTGCGTTGTTTACCCCACCCCTTCCTGCCGAAATGAAGCAAAGGGGTATCTGGCTAAAAAAAGCCGTACAAGCCGGCCTGTATTACCAGGACCCGGAACTCAGCCTAACTTCGCTGGCCGAAAAGCTCGAACTGAGTACCCATGAATTATCACGCATCATCAATACAGCACTCAAAAAAAGCTTTAATGATTTCATCGGTGAATATCGCGTTGCAGCTGTTGTTCAAAAAATGCAGGATCCCGCTTATGACCATATCACCCTGCTGGGCATTGCGTTTGAATCGGGCTTCAACTCTAAAACTACTTTTAACCGAACTTTTAAACAAATAACCGGGAAAAGCCCGGCTGAATATAAAAACCATCAGAAAAAAGAAGGCCCATCTTATAGTTTGGGGCGTTCGCCCCGCTTTGCGAAGGTAATTTCGTTCCAGGAAACCACCCCTATGTGGTCTTCTCACAAATTAAATCGCAATTTTATGTTCAAAAATTATTTAAAAATAGCATGGCGCAACCTGGTACGCAATAAAAGTTATGCCGCTATTAATATTATCGGCCTGGCTGTTGGTATTGCCGTTTGTATGGTGATCTTTATCATCATACAATTTCAAACAAGCTTTGATACTTTTCACGCAAAAAAGGATCGCATCTATCGTGTGTTAACCGAATTTCATTACGAAGAGGGAGGAAATATTTCTTACAAAACAGCCGTTCCTTTTCCAATGCCCTTAGCACTTAAAACGTCTTTTTCCCAAATAGAACAGGTAGCTCCAATTTTTGCCAGCCACGATGATCAGTTGCTGATCGTTGATAATAATGGAAATACGGAAAAAAATTTCAAGGAGCAGCACGGTGTATTTTATATGAATCCTTCATTCTTTAAAATATTTGATTTCCCGCTGCTGGCAGGTTCTTATGAATCATTAAAAGATCCGAACAACGTATTGCTCACAAAAGAGACCGCTGAAAAATATTTCGGCGACTGGAAAACAGCAATAGGCAGAACTATTAAACTGCAAATGGGCGGCTATATGTTCGAACACGGCGTGGATGTATTAAAAGTTTCAGGCATTTTGGCCACCATACCGGCAAATTCAGATTTTCAGCTAAAGATTGTTGTGGCCTATGGAACGGGATTTACCGGGGATTATTTGGCAAAATCCACCGATTGGGACGGGAATGTAAGCGGTTTTGGCTGCTATATTCTACTGCCGGCGAATACTTCTGCCGACAATTTCAACCAGCAATTAAGAGCTTACTCCCACAAGGTAGAATCGCCGGGCAATACCGACAGGCATTTTATCCAGCCGTTAGGTGCAGTGCATTATGATACGCAAGTTGGTGATTACAGCAACAAAACAATCAGCCATCAACTGCTCAATGTATTGTGGCTTATTGCAGCATTCATCCTGTTAACTGCCTGTGTAAACTTTATCAACCTCTCCGCTGCGCAAGCTATCAATCGTGCAAAGGAGGTTGGCGTACGTAAAGTTTTGGGAAGTAGCAAATCTCAATTGCAAATCCAGTTCATCATTGAAACATTTTTGATAGTTACAAGTGCTGTAATACTTGCAGCAGTTATTACAATGTTTGCATTGCCTTCTGTAAGTCAACTGTTGGAACTTTCGCTTTCATTCAACATCTTCAGCAATCCCGCAATTATCTTATTTCTTTTGGCTGTAAGTATCGTAGTTACCGCACTCGCAGGCTTTTATCCCTCTATTGTTTTATCGCGTTTCAATCCAGTTAATGCTCTAAAGAGTAAGCTCACATCAAATGCAAACGGAATTTCATTACGAAGAGGGTTGGTAGTGTTTCAATTCGTCATTGCGCAGGCGCTCATCATCGGCACGCTGGTAATTGTCAGGCAAATGAATTATTTTATGAACCAGCCGTTGGGCTTTGATAAAGACGCCATCATCAATGTTCCTTTCCGGGTGGATAGTCTTCGCCTCAGCAAGCTGGGTTATTTAAAGAAAGAATTATTGTCTGTAAACGGCGTGCAAGCGGTTACTTATAGTTCCAACACCCCGATTGAAAATGGCACCGATCTGTGGAGCATTATCAAATATAATCATGCAGTAAAACAAACAGACTTCCAGGTTATTACCAGATTCGCCGACAATGAATACGTAACCGCTTACAAATTGCCTCTTATAGCCGGCAGAAATGTGAACCCGTCTGATACTGCGGGAGAATTTCTGGTAAACGAATCTTTGGTGAAAACTTTGGGACTGAAAAAACCAGAGGAGATATTGAACAAGCCTATGACCACCTGGCATGATCAGATCAAAGGGACTGTTGTTGGCGTATTAAAAGATTTCCATGACCGGTCTTTCCGCAATGACCTTGCACCATTGCTAATCACCACCGACATTGCCATGTACAACCAGGTCGGGATAAAGCTGGCAACTACAAATATTTCTTCTACCATGCAATCAGTTAAAAAAGTATTTGATAAAACGTTCCCGGATTTTGTTTACGAATACAAGTTTTTGGACGATAAAATTGCCAATTTTTACAAACAGGAAAATCAGTTATCGCAGCTATATAAAGTTTTTGCGGCAATAGCAATATTCCTTAGCTGCCTGGGATTGTATGGTTTGGCTTCATTTATGGCAGTACAGCGAATAAAAGAAGTTGGTATCCGTAAAGTACTTGGTGCTACCGCAGGCAGTATAGTTTATTTATTTTCAAAAGAATTTATCATGCTCATTACAATTGCCTTTGCTATTGCTGCACCCATAGCCTGGTATTATATGCACCAATGGTTGCAAGCATATGTTTATCGTATCAACGTCAGTTGGTGGTTATTTGCTGCAGGCGGACTTGTTGCTACAATTATTGCACTTGCAACCATAAGTTTCCAGGCAATAAAAGCAGCAAAAGCAAACCCGGTGAAGAGCCTGAGAAATGAGTGATATAAAACTGGTTTCACAGTAAAGAACTTGGATCAGGGTGTAAAATCCGGCCATCCTAAGGAGGGTAAATGACATTATAAATAGTGCTGTCATGCTGAGTTGTAAAATTTCGCGAAATTCTGAAGGGGAATGACATTCAAAAATAAAAGACTGTCATGCTGAGGTACAAAGCATCTATTCGCGAACTTTTCTATCGGTCATGCACAGCTGATAGATCCTTCGTACCTCAGGATGACAAGAGAATTGGATACGTCATGGGTAGCCTGTCGAAGCATAGCTGGCAAAGGCCTCTCCGCACGAGTCTTCGACAGGCTCAGACTGACAGGCCCTCACACATCGAAAACAAACACATGATTATAAGGCACGTACTACCGCGAACTATGCAAATCGTCCATGCATACTACGAGATTGCCACGCTATCACTCGCAATGACAAATTTTTAATATTATCTCACCCAGCCCCTTCCATCTTGATTCTTGACTCTTGAGTCTACCTTCTCTCCTATTCCAGTATCTCCGCTATCTCATCAAAACCTTTTTCCCTGGCCAAATCTGCGGGGAGTTTGCCGCCTTCCATGCGGGTGTTAATTTCGGCGCCGTTTTCCAGCAGCAATATCAGCAATTCCAGGTTGCCGTTTTGAGCAGCCGTGTGCAGCGGTGTGGCACCTGCCTGTTGCTTTATGTTGATAAGGGCCCCGTTTTCTATCAGCATTCTGGCTATCTGGTTATAATTGCCCGCACAAGCCGAATGTAAGGGATATACATGGAACCCGTTATTTGAAGGCCTGTTTACATCGGCCCCTTTTAGCACCAGGTAGCGGGCCACATCATAGTGGCCAAAGTAGCAGGCCAGCCCAAGAGCGGTAAAGCCATCGTCGGCATAATCGTCGAGCGAGTTGGGGTTATCGTAAACAAGGTTGGCTATCAAATCCAGTTTACCGGCGGCGGCGGCCTCAAACATGGTAAGTTCGCCGGTGTATTTTAACAACAGCTCGGTTACGCCGGGCTTTTTATAATAGCATGACAACATCAGCGGCGAAACCCGCTGGCTGGTTAATGTGGTAGCCAGCTTTGGATTTTGGGCAAGCAGCTGTGCCAGCCCGGTTAAATCGGCAGTAGCAATGTACTCTTCTACCTGTTCTATACTCATTATCTGCAGATAAATAAAAGGGCAAAATCTACGCGTTATGCCTGAGGCTTTACCATTGTTTCAATTATACTAAAAAAATAAAAATACACCTAACTATTTGTTTAATCTGCTAACTTTATATTTCAACACTTAGTATTTTTTGGGTGGTTGATGAGGGTAATGTTAAGCCACAAGTACTTAGTTGCAAGTAATAAGTTTGAATTGTCATTTTTGACTTAAAACCTAAGATTTTAGACTAAATACTCGCGATTAAACGCTTTTGACTTGACAGTAGATAAAATTTATATGTTGTTTTTGCAAAGTTTACATAGGTGAAATTTTATGTAAGTTTGCAGTTAAAGGATGTTACATCAGGATGCCGGTAAAAGCAAATCAGTTTAAATCAAATAGTTTTAAGGACGATAATCAGCCGCGCCAATCAGGCGGAAGGGCCGAAAAAGAGAAGGAAGCAAAAAAACTGCTCCCTAAAATACCCCGCTTTGATATGGAAAATGGGCGTGGTGTAAAAATAGCGGGCTTATTTTCGCTGTTATTGGCCATTTATTTCCTGATCGCCTTTACCTCGTACCTTTTTACCTGGCAGGAAGACCAAAGTTATATTTCATCAACCAATGGCGGCTGGCACAACCTGGCCACCGGCAAAACCGTACAGGAAATTGCCGATACCGGCACGCCTCATATTGCGCAAAACTGGCTGGGTAAATTTGGCGCGCTGCTAAGCAACCAATTTATTTATGAATGGTTTGGGGTAGCATCGTTCTTGTTTGTGTTTGTATTTTTTGTGTTGGGTTATCGCCTGTTGTTTAAAGTGAGGCTATTTTCGCTCCCAAAAACAATCGCTTACTCTATTTTCAGTATCGTATTCATCTCAACAGCCATAGGCTATTTTCACGCGTTTATTATAGATTACCCTCATTTTTTAGAGGGTGGCTTCGGCTACTGGAGCAATCGGTTGCTTGATGCGCAGATAGGCCCGGCAGGTACCGGCGGCCTGCTTGTATTTGCAGCGCTTACCGTGTTGGTTATCGCTTATAACATCGACTTTAAAATACTATCCCGTAAGGAAAAAAAGGTTGCCCCGATAACTGTTGACGATGTATCACCAGAGCCTGTTGAGCTGATTGACGACGAAATTGACCTGCCTGTTGAATGGCCCCGCGGCAACCGTGTAAAAGATATACCCCTAAGTCCGGTTAATGTTGTTAAGCCCGAACCCATAAAACAACAGCCGTTGGAACAAACCCCGGTTTATCATGAACCCGTTGTTTTAACACCTACAGGAAGCGGCAAGACTGGTATAGAGGAAGAAAGCCTCCCTCTTACTATAGACGTTAACCGCCCCCTTCCCGAATTAAGTGTTGAAAAAGCCGACGATTTAAAAGCACAGGAGCTGGTAAACCAGTTTGGCATCTATGACCATCGCCTTGACCTTGCTACCTACAAATTCCCGCACCTCGATTTGCTGGAAAACCATGGATCAAACAAAATTTCGGTTAATGCCGAAGAACTGGAAGCCAACAAAAACAAAATTGTTGAAACGCTGAACCATTATAATATCGAGATTGACAAAATAAAGGCCACTATTGGCCCAACGGTTACCCTGTACGAAATTATACCTGCGCCGGGTGTACGCATCTCCAAAATCAAAAACCTGGAAGACGATATTGCCCTGAGTTTGGCCGCATTGGGCATTCGTATCATCGCGCCTATGCCTGGTAAGGGCACTATTGGTATCGAGGTACCTAATCAACACCCCGAAATGGTATCGATGCGGTCGATCCTGATGACCGAGAAATTCCAGAACACAACCATGGATTTACCGATTGCTTTGGGTAAAACCATATCAAACGAGGTTTTCATAGCCGATTTGGCCAAAATGCCCCACTTACTGGTTGCGGGTGCTACCGGCCAGGGTAAATCGGTAGGTATCAATGCGATATTGGTTTCCCTATTATTCAAAAAACACCCTTCGGAACTTAAGTTTGTGCTGGTGGATCCTAAAAAAGTGGAGCTTACCCTTTTTCGCAAGATAGAGCGGCACTTTTTGGCCAAGCTGCCTGACGAGGCCGATGCCATTATTACCGATACAAAAAAGGTGGTAAATACCCTCAATTCGCTTTGTATCGAGATGGACCAGCGTTATGATTTGCTGAAAGATGCACAGGTACGTAACCTGAAAGAGTACAACGCAAAATACGTTAACCGCAAAATAAGCGACCCCGAAAAGCATCGTTACCTGCCATTTATTGTACTGGTGATTGACGAGTTTGCCGATTTGATGATGACCGCCGGTAAAGAAGTAGAAGTACCTATAGCCCGTATTGCACAACTGGCCCGCGCCGTTGGCATACACCTGGTTATTGCAACGCAACGGCCATCGGTAAACATTATTACAGGTACTATTAAGGCCAACTTCCCGTCGAGGCTGGCATTCAGGGTGCTATCTAAAATAGATTCGCGTACCATTTTGGATGCGGGCGGCGCCGATCAGCTGATTGGCCGCGGGGATATGCTGTTTTCAACAGGCAGCGACCTTATCCGCTTGCAATGCGCCTTTGTGGATACGCCGGAAGTAGAAGCGATATCTGACTACATTGGTAACCAAAAAGGATACCCAACTGCCCTGTTGTTACCTGAGTACCTTGGCGAAGGCGAAACCAGCAGCCCTAAAGAATACGACCCGGACGACCGCGACCCGATGTTTGAAGAAGCTGCACGTTTGATTGTATTGCACCAGCAAGGATCAACATCGCTCATCCAGCGTAAAATGAAACTGGGATACAACCGCGCCGGCCGGATTATTGACCAGTTGGAAGCCGCCGGCATTGTTGGCGCGTTTGAAGGTAGCAAAGCCCGTGATGTACTTTACCCCGATGAGTATAGCCTTGAACGCTACCTGGAAACGCTGCAAAAAGCTAAAGATTAAACCAAACACAATAAATATGCTCTAAACCAATAACTATTAACATGAATAGTTGTTGATGATAAAATAAACATGAAAAAAACACTCTTATACACCCTTTTTGCCCTAAGTACGTGTACCAGCGCATTTGCCCAAAAAGACACTCAGGCTAAAGCCATTTTAAACCAGGTAAGCGCCAAATACAAATCATACGATGTTATTAAAGCCGATTTTGCCCTCACACTTGATAATCAACAGGCGGGCGTAAAAGAAACGCAAACGGGCACTCTTATTTCCAAAGCCAAAGCTGGTAAATACAAAGTTACTTTATACAGTTCGTCTACTGCTAAAGACGTGGATAAGGAAATTATAAGTGATGGCAAAAGCCAGTGGACTTACCTTAAAAAAGATAAAGAAGTACAGGTAGGCGATGCCGCCAAAGGCGGCGAAGGACTAAGCAACCCTTCACAAATTTTTACTATATATGAAAAAGGCTACAAATACTTGTACACCGGCGAACAAAAAATTGCCGGCAAAGCCTACCAGGCTATCGACCTGACACCAGAAAACGAAAAGGCCAGCATTTTTAAAGTACGTTTATTGGTTGATAAAGCTAAAAAACAGATCTATAGCGCCCTTTTATTCGATAAAAACGGCAACAAATACAACTATGTTGTAAAAAGCTTTACCCCAAACGCTCCCGTTGCCGACAGCACCTTTGGCTGGGATGCCAAAGCACACCCCGGTGTTGAAGTGGTGGATTTGAGGTAGATTGATTTGAGATATGAGATTTGAGATATGACTATATAAAGAGCGGTGATTTTAGGATCATCGCTCTTTTTGTTCACGGGTGTTTCAAACTCGCAGCGCACAATAGAAAGTTATTTCATTACTTCCAGCTTCCGCAATACAGCCCTTACCCGTTCATCAACAGTAGTATCACCCTCAACAAGCAACGCGGGCTTTTTAAGGTTTTTCATCCAGGTTTGATGTACCTGCAGGGTGCGGCCATCGGTAGTGTTATCGTCGTAGCCCCTGGCCCAATCTAAAAATTTATGGTAGAGGACGACGAGCTCCGGGTCGGTGTATATTTTGTCGCCGTAACGTTCAAACTCACGTTTTTCGAGCCTGTCCATCCTTATTGCATTCGGGATATATAAGAATACCGAGAGGTCAAAATCCCAATTATTGTTCCAGCTGACTACCGAACCGCTTAGTATCCAGTTTTTGTGCGGAGCTGTATCAAGGCTAAGCATGGCATTGCGTTCATCCGGCTTGCGCTTAATGGTGAACGGAGGTTCAGATGGCATCCAAAAGTATTCATCGCCATCAAAAACGGGGTAACCAAGCACCTTGCCCAGGGCTTTCCCCAAAGTGGTTGAGCCGGAGCCTGATGCTCCAAAAATATTGATCCGCATTACAATACAACCTTTATCCGATCGGCTGTGTCCTCACAGCCGTTTTTTTTGCGAGGATATAGTTGGCTGTGAGGACACAGCCAACGGGATAGGACAACATTTTTTCTTTCCCCCTCCGGCTGTGTCCCCACAGTCGGCTTTGCCGCCAAAAAGACTATTTATTTTCCTCTTTCTTCTCTTCAGCCTTTGGCGCACGTTTATCGGGCATAGGGCCACGTTTGTAGATGATAAGGCCGTTCAGGAAGTTCCGCAGGATCTGGTCGCCGCAGGGTTTAAAGTTGGGGTGATCATCGGCACGGAAAATGGCGCCCAGTTCGGTTTTGGTAATCCGGAAGTTGGCCAGCTCTAATACTTTTACAATATCATCGTCGGTAAACTTCATAGCTACCCGCAGCTTTTTCATGATATCATTATTGCTCATGCTATTGGTATTAAATTATATGGAAATATCTATTTTAACCTTCTTGTTTTTAATCTTTTCACCCTTAATCTGCTGTACAACCTTTTCTATTTTGTTGCGCTTCACCGCCGCGTATGAGGTATAATCCAGCACTTCTATCAGGCCTACATCCTCTTTATCCAACCCTCCTTTTTTTAGCAGCAAACCAACAATATCTATTTTATTAACTTTGTCTTTTTTACCGGCAGCCACATAAAGCGTTGCCCAGGGTGATGGCTTGGGTACCACAGGATGTTCGGGCAGTTCCTCAACCTCCGGCATCTCTTTCAAATAGGATGGCTTTTCATCCGGCGCCAATATAAGGTATGATGTACCCTTGGCATGCATACGGGCCGTGCGGCCGTTGCGGTGCAGGTAAGCTTCTTCGTTATGAGGTAGCTGATAGTGTACTACGTGTTCAATTTCGGGTATATCCAGCCCGCGCGATGCCAGATCGGTAGTGATTAATAAACGGTGGCTGCCATTCCTGAATTTTAGCAGGGCGCGCTCACGGTCGTCCTGCTCCATACCACCGTGAAAAATATCGTGGGGTAGGCCCCTGTCGTATAACAAATCGCTGATACGTTCAACAGCTTCGCGATGGTTGCAGAAAACCAGCGTAGCCTGGTCGCCTATCTTGCAAATCAAAGCAAATAAGGCATCCAGTTTATCGGCGGCCCCGGCTATTACAGCTTTTTGTTTAATGTCGGGTTTATTGGTGGCATTGGTCAGGTAATCCAATTCAATAGGCCTCACCATGCCTGTAAATGAAGGGATTTCGTCCATTTTGGTGGCCGATGTAAGCATCCGCTTTTTGATGTTGGGCATCTGCTTGATGATAAAAGCCATATCCTCCTGGAAACCAAACTCCAAAGCCTTATCAAACTCATCCAATATCAGGGTATGGATAGTATCGGTACTAAAACTGTGGCGGCGTAAATGATGTGCTATGCGGCCCGGCGTACCAATAAGCACCGCTGGCGGCTGCGAAAGATTGTTGCGCTCAATTTTAACTGGGTGGCCGCCATAGCAGCAGTTTACTTTAAAGCCGCTGCCGATAGTCCGGAAAACCTGTTCAATCTGCAAGGCCAGTTCACGCGATGGTACCATAATCAACGCCTGCACTGTGGGGATATTGGCATCCAGCAAACCCAATAAAGGCAATAAAAACCCAAGCGTTTTACCAGAGCCGGTTGGCGATAGTAATATCACATCGCTTTTTTTGGCCGCGCTGATGGCTGCCTCCTGCATTTGGTTCAGGGCATTTATTTTTAGGTTCTCGAGCGCTTGCTTTATCATTGTGTGGCAAAGATAAGGTAAAAGCCTCGTCCCGGCCCCTTCGAAGCCCTGCGGAGGCATAAATAGTTTAAATTTCGAAATTCAAAATAAACATTTAGCTTTATAATAAGCGTTAATTATAACGCCGACCAATGAATACCCATCGGTCGTAAATCCAATCGCGACTGAACGAATATTGTTGAAAGTTGCCGGTTTATCATCGCTGATTTGGCTAAAGCCTTATTTCTGCCGGATCTTTCCCCGTTGGCTGAAGCCAAACGGTAACAAATGAAATGGTTAATTTATTGCCGTCCCTTTTAAGGGGCGGATAAGCATAAATTGGTAGTTAAGGGCTTTAGCTTAAATAGTCCGTTTGCGACAATTTGATTTGAACTCTACTTATCAAGTCAAACCTGTTTTACGTTTTTTTTTTGATAATTTTAAGTCATCTAAAAACCAAAAACAATTATGAACTGGAAACTTATCTTTCAACTATCGCTCTTCGGGCTGGCAATGGGTGTTGCTACCGTTTTTATAATCCCCTCCAACATCGAGCCATTTTGCTGGCTGGCCATATTTATTGTTTGTGCCTACATTATTGCTAAGAATTGTACGCGCAACTATTTTTTAACAGGATTAATGGTAAGCATCGTTAATTCGGTGTGGATCTCGGCGGCACATATCATTTTTCATGATACCTATATAGCCAACCATGCGCCGGAGGCCGCCGCGTATAGTAGCCATGCAATGCCTATACCGCCAAAACTGGCTATGGCAGTAATTGGTTTGGTTATAGGTGTAGTTTCGGGGTTGATATTGGGTTTATTTTCATTTATCGCCTCAAAAATTGTAAAAAAATAATAACCGCCATGACAACAGCAGAAAGTTACTTCTACCAGCTTACAGGCGAAATACAGGGGATAGAAGCAGGAAAAATGTTTGGTGCACAATGTATAAAAACACCCAACGGCAAAGCTGCGGCTATGTTTTGGCACGATAATCTGATAGTAAAACTCACCGGCGAAGCTCGTGACGAGGCCATGAGCCTGGATGGCACCAAATTTTTTGACCCGATGGACGGCCGCCCTATGAAAGAATGGATAGTTGTACCATTTGGATACCGGGATAAATGGAAAGAGCTTACCGAACTGGCCGTAGTTTATGTGCGCGATATACCCGCAAAAGCATCATTAAAAAGGAAATAGCCTATGTTGCAACTGTTAGATAGGTTTTACATGGAGCAGAATGAACCCTTAAAAAGCTGCTTCCTGGCCTTGCGGGATATCATCATTAAACATGATGAAGACATTACCAACGCCTGGAAATTTAACATGCCTTTCTTTTTATACAAAGGCAAAATGTTTTGCTATATCTGGACGCATAAAAAATTACAGCAGCCCTTTATCGGTTTCAGTGAAGGTAAACGGATGGAACACCCCAGCCTTGCTTTCGAAAACCGGTCGCGGATAAAAATAATGATATTGGACGCGGGGAAAGAACTGCCTGCAAATACCATTAAACAGGTTTTGGATATTGCAATTGAATTAGTAAAACGGGATTTGTAAAGCTATGTCTACCCCACTTGATAATTTCTATCTGCAAAAAGCCGAACCCATAAAAAGCTGTCTGTTGGCGCTACGCCAGATTATACTGAAACAAGATGCCGGTATAACTGCGGCCTGGAAATACGGGATGCCGTGTTTTTGCTACAAGGGTAAAATGTTTTGCTACCTGTGGGTGCATAAAAAATTACTGCGGCCTTACATAGGCATAGTTGAAGGCAAACGTTTTGATCATCCGGGGTTGATTATTGAAAAACGGGCACGCATGAAAATTATGCTTTTTAATGCTGATGAGGATTTACCTGTTGAAACTATTGAGTCAATTTTGAAGCTGGCTATTGATTTGTATAAAACGGGAACTATAAAAATCCGCTGAGTTAACAATAGAAATAAATGTTTGTACTATATTGCCTGGAAATGGTTTTAACAACCTTTAATTAATAGTGCACCCCATAAAATAGTTTAATGTACTGGTACGAAGAGGATATTAAACAACTTGAAAAAGTTAGTTTGAATAAGGAATATGAACCCGAAACTATTTTTTACGGCAGTTCATCAATAAGAATGTGGACGAGCCTTAAGGAGGATTTTAAGGAATTAAAACCCGTTAACCTGGGTTTCGGTGGGTCGACGCTGGCTGCATGCGTTTGGTTTTTTGAACGGGTAATGATAAACTATACCCCAAAAAGGCTGGTAATATACGCCGGTGATAACGATTTGGGCGATGGACGCCATCCCGAAGAAGTTTTTATATTTTTTCAGCAACTGGTTGCCAAAGTGCAGCACCGTTTTGGCGATTTGCCCTGCTATTATGTTTCATTAAAACCAAGCCTTAGCCGGTGGAACATCATTGATAAATTTAAATATGCCAATAACCTTATCGAGACCGAAATTGTTAAAAACATCAATAACTGGCATTTTATTAATGTATATAAGGAGATGGTTGATGCCAAGGGCTACCCTAAAAAAGAATATTTTGTAGGCGACGGGCTGCATTTAAGCCCGCTTGGTTACCAGTTATGGAAACAGGTTATTGGCGCCAATATTAGCAGGTAAGCATTACCATTTATTTAATTTTGATTAACATTTGTTTTGGAAATTTCGCAGCAAAAGGCCGGGCCACAAATGAACAGAGGATACCATAAATGGTTTAGCTCCAATTTACACCGTAATATGGAGCTATTGGTATTTGGTTATGCCGGCAGGGCGGTGCTGTTTTTCCCTACCCGGATGGCGCGGTTTTATGACTACGAAAACTGGGGCATTGTTGAGGCGTTGCAAACCAAAATTGAAAATGGCGAAATCCAGCTTTTTTGTGTAGATAGCATTGATATCGAAAGTTTTTATAACCACTGGGTACATCCTGGCACACGCATTGCACGCCATTTGCAATATGAACAGTATATACTTACTGAGGTTATACCATTTATACAAAGCCAAAATGGCGGCACAGACATTGAAGTAGCGGGGTGTAGTATGGGATCATTCCATGCCATCAACATAGCTATGAAACATCCCTCTGTTTTCAAAAAAGCAGTTTGCATGAGCGGACGTTTTGACCTTACCCTACAAATAGACGATTTTAAAGATTTGTTTGATGGCTATCGCGATGAGGACGTTTACTTTAATATGCCCCAGCAATTTATGGCCAACCTGCAGGATGGCGCCATTTTAGACGCCATTCGTAAAGTCGAGATCATTATAGCGGTGGGCGAAACAGACCCTTTTATACACAGTAATCGCGATTTTAGTGCCTTGCTTACCGGTAAAGGCATCCCACATCAGTTATACATATGGGATAATTACGCGCACCGGCCAAGGTATTGGAAACAAATGGTGGCTTTATACCTGTAAACAGCGAAACTAATCGGATCGCAACTAACATATCTTCTTTAAATTCCGACTGTTTTAACTATCATTTTTATATATTTGCGCCGCTGCTCCCGTAGTTCAACGGATAGAATTATGGTTTCCGGTACCATCGATATGAGTTCGAATCTCGTCGGGAGCACAAAATAATAATACATCATTTAAAAAAGGACTGTTCTAAACAACAGTCCTTTTTTTATTGATTGTTAATATCCTGTTGATGAAATTGAAACAGTATATTCGTTATTAAAACGAAAAAAAATGCACCATGAACACCATGTAACCAGTTCGGAAACTATCAGGGACATTGTTATCGGTATGTCCGACGGGTTAACAGTTCCTTTCGCTTTGGCAGCCGGTTTAAGCGGGGCAATCAGTTCATCAACCCTTGTGGTAACTGCGGGTATTGCCGAGATTGTTGCCGGGTCAATTGCCATGGGTTTAGGAGGTTACCTTGCCGGACGCACGGAAGTAGACCATTACCAATCGGAATTAAAACGGGAGTACGAGGAAGTGGAGAAACTACCCGAGCAGGAAAAGGCCGAAGTAATGGAAGTATTCGCAGGGTTCGGCCTATCTGAACCATTGCAGCGGCAAATTGCCGATGAACTTGCTAAAGACAAAAAGCAATGGGTAGATTTTATGATGCGTTATGAACTTGGGCTCGAAGAACCCAATGCAAACCGCGCCACCAAAAGCGCCATTACCATTGGCATATCCTACATCATTGGCGGTATTATTCCCCTGTCGCCATATATTATTATCAACCAGGCCCAGGAGGCATTATATTACTCCTGCGGGGTTACGTTAATCTGTTTGTTCATATTTGGCTATTTTAAAAGTAAAATGACGGGCCAGCCGGCATTAAGCGGCGCGTTTAAAGTAGTGGTAATTGGCGCGCTTGCCGCAGGGGCTGCTTTCCTGATGGCAAAGCTGATTACGGGAAAATAGGAGGTGGTTTGATAATTCACCGTCAATAGAGTATATAATATTTAAACCGGACTACGAAAAAAGGGAACGCCATATCCTGACACTCCCTTTTTTTGTTGTAAGCCTTATTGGGGCGCAGATCTTGCGGTTTCGGCTTTGGGGCGATTGATGATGTGTCCTTCCTGGTATGTTTATCAATATATCACCCGGCAGGCCACCGCATTGTAGTCGGAGACTACAGGCATAATTAATTCGAAGTCGTAGACTGCGAACAACAGAGACGAACAACGGAGCAATGACATAGTTTTATATTACATTTCCCCCTTCAGCCTCCGCAGCATGCAGCTGTGTTTACCCTTAATCCTAACCTCTTGACTCTTTTCCTTACTACACATTAAACCTGAAGTGCATAATATCGCCATCCTGCACAATGTAGGTTTTACCCTCTACACCCAGTTTACCGTTCTCTTTTATCGTAGCCTCAACACCGTTAAATTTCACAAAGTCGTCGTATTTAATAACTTCGGCGCGGATAAAGCCTTTTTCAAAATCGGTATGGATAACTCCTGCCGCCTGCGGCGCCGTAAAGCCCTGGGTAATTGTCCAGGCACGTACTTCCTGTACACCGGCCGTAAAATAGGTGGCCAGGTTTAGCAAACGGTAGGCCGCTTTTATCAGCTTGTTAACTCCCGATTCTGTAAGGCCAAGATCGTTCAAAAACATCTGGCGCTCTTCGTACGATTCCAGCTCGGCTATCTCTGCTTCAATTTGTGCTGATATAATCAACACTTCTGCTTTCTCCTCAGCTACAGCAGCCTTCACCTGTTCTACATAAGCATTGCCTGTACTTACCGATCCTTCGTCAACATTACAAACGTACATTACCGGCTTGGCAGTTAGCAGCCAGATGTCGGCAATATACTCTTTATCCTCTTCGGCAACCGGTGCCGTACGGGCCGATTTACCTTGCAGTAAATGGTTTTTGTAAACGGTTAAAACATCAAAGGTTTTTTTAGCCTCTTTGTCGCCACCGGTTTTAGCCATTTTCTCAACTTTTTGAATCTTTTTCTCAATTGAGTCTAAATCCTTTAGCTGTAGTTCAGTATCGATGATCTCTTTATCACGGATAGGGTCAACCGAGCCATCAACGTGGATCACGTTATCGTTATCAAAACAACGTAATACGTGGATGATAGCGTTTGTAGCACGAATGTTGGCCAAAAATTGGTTACCCAGGCCCTCGCCTTTGCTGGCGCCTTTTACAAGGCCCGCAATATCCACAATCTCGATAACGTTGGGCACAATAGCCTTTGGCTGCACTATTTCGGTAAGCTTTGTTAAGCGCTCATCCGGCACTGTAATTACACCTACGTTTGGCTCGATGGTGCAAAAAGGAAAGTTAGCCGCCTGCGCCTTGGCATTTGATAAGCAATTAAAAAGTGTTGATTTACCCACATTCGGCAAACCTACTATCCCACATTGTAAACCCATTCTTTAAGTTGATTAAGTTGATTGGGTGAGTGGTTGATTAAGTTAAAAATCAGAAATGGTTGGACAGGTTTTAACTAACCTAATCAACCACTCACCTAATCAACCACCCACTTTAAAAACCGCAAAGATAACAGAATTTTTTGCCCGATTATTTGAAAAAATAAACGACTTTTGCCCTCGTTAAAAAACAGGATCACATTAATAATACGATGTAAAAAACGAGGGCATTTATATGGAAGAGATGGTTGAGCAAATAGAATTGTTACTGGAACAGGAAAACAATACCCAATTACAGGAATATTTGAACAACCTCAATATATCGGATGTTGAAGAACTGATTGATGAACTTCCGGAACATGGCCCTTTATTCATAGAGATACTTTCGCTTAACCGCGCTGTTAATGTATTCCGCATCCTGGATTTCCCTACTCAGGAGCGTATCATCAAAAAACTTTCTGGTTTACGGGTTGCCGACCTGGTTAACGAATTGCCTCCTGATGACCGTACCGCGCTTTTTGCCGAATTACATGGCGATGCCGTTAAAAAACTAATCCTGCATCTATCTCCCGAAAACCGAAAAGAAGCGCTATCCCTTTTAGGATACGAAGAAGACAGTGTTGGCCGTTTGATGACACCAGATTACATTGCCGTTAAAAAAAACTGGGATGTTACCCGTGTGCTATCCCACATTCGTCGTTACGGTAAAAATTCCGAAACCATTGATGTAATTTATGTAATTGACGAGAATGGCGTTTTGTTAGATGATATCCGGATTCGAGAGATTTTGTTGGTGAAACCCGAAACTAAAGTAAGCGAACTGATGGATGGCCGCCTGATAGCCTTGAGCGCCAGCGACCCGCAGGAGGAAGCCATCAATACTTTCAGGATGAATAACCGCACTGCCTTACCGGTAGTTGACAGGGAGAATATTTTGCTCGGTATTGTAACTGTTGATGATATCTTATGGATAGCAAACGAGGAATATACCGAAGATATTCAAAAAATAGGTGGTACCGAAGCGCTTGATGAGCCTTACCTTGATATTAATTTATTTCGCCTGGTAAAAAAACGTGTGGGCTGGCTTATTATCCTGTTCCTTGGCGAAATGCTTACAGCTACAGCTATGGGTTATTTTGAGGGCTCGATAGAAAAAGCCGTGGTATTGGCCTTATTCATCCCCCTCATTATATCGAGCGGTGGAAACGGCGGTTCGCAGGCATCAACGCTTATTATACAGGCTATGGCCCTGGGTGAAGTTACCGTTGCCGATTGGTGGCTGGTAATGCGCCGCGAAATCATGTCGGGCCTGATGCTGGGCGTAACATTAGGTTTAATCGGCTTTGCCCGCATCTATATATGGCACCTGTTTTCGCCTGTTTACGGTCCGCATTGGATCCTGGTAGGCTTTACCGTTGGCAGCGCCCTTGTAGGGGTAGTTTTATGGGGATCATTAGCCGGATCAATGTTACCGTTAATACTCAAAAAATGCGGTGCCGACCCTGCTACTTCATCGGCACCATTTGTGGCGACTTTGGTTGATGTAACAGGCCTGATCATCTACTTCACGGTTGCCATAATTTTCATGAAGGGGACGATGTTATAAATATTATTTCCGACCAAACGCTTATTGTCAATATTTCAACATTTATTATCAATAGTCATCTATCAACAACAAGCTTGAGCAATCCTGCCTTGCTATTAAGCTTCATAGCTGGTTACTTTTTCCAACAAAACTACATCAGCCTCCCATTTGGCCAATTCTCTTTTGTAAGCACCCTGAGTTTTAGTAAGCCTGAGCGTATGTGGCGACCCTTTTCTGATTGTTTCAAGCCTTAAGTCTATCGTTACATTCATGATAGCACTTTCCATCGCGCTTCTTTCGGCCTGCACTTTTTGATAGTCAAACACCTGTTGCGTAGGCGATTGTAAAAACTCGGTTAAAATAGCCCAAACATTTTTATAATGATCAGCAAATCTTGGCAACGGCCTTGTCCAATCAACCGGCGGCTGGGGCTTATTTTCAACCCTGTTTACAAGGTCTTCCTTACAAATTGCGATAATTTGTTTGGCCAAAGCCAGGCCTTTACCAAATTCGAGTACAACACTCGCCAATACATCATTTACATATTCCCTTGTCAGGCTTTTTGTAAACGCTTCGGTTGTCTTTTTGCCCCATGTGTTGTCGCCCTGTTTTAAAGCACTCAGTTTAAGTACGTTTCGCAAAATTTCTTTGGCCGTGGTGTGTACATCTTTGTCCGAAAGGTTTAAAGCATCCAAATAAGCGGGTACCTGGTTTGTTTGATTCATTACAAATGTGCCGTAAATACCGGCATCCGCAGATAGTTGGTTCAAAATAATCAATAAATGCCCGGCCACTGCCGGCTGCCCCAGTAAGCCTGCAGTTGCAAATACTTTTTCAAAGTAATTGCCTGCGTATGTTTCAAACAATTTTACCCAACATTCAATACTTATCCGGCTAAAATGTTTTACTAAAATGGTTGTAGCCTCTTCGGCAAGGTATCTTTCATCTTTTAGGTTAATCAGCCAGTCGGCCAATGGGCTATAGTCTAAATTTGTTCTTGAATCGGTCTCGGCTAAATCCTCTGCAACCAATCTTTTAATTAAATCCTTTTCAGCTATATCAATAACATCCCAATGCTTGTTATAGTAGGCAAGCCATTCCATCATATTGCCGGCAGTAAGATCAGTAAGCATTTCATACTGATATTTTTTGGGCCACAAAAAAACGGCGCCATAGTGGTACCAGTACGTCATTTCCATACCGGCATTACCGGTATAGCCCTCTGCCTGCTTTTCAATCGGATCGCCTTCATTAAGTTTTATGACCGAAATAAGATCTTCCTCATCAAAATTAATGTTTCTTAGGGGTGGCACACCTTCCTGCATCCAATGTTCAACATCTACGTGCTCATCATATATTTCGCCCATTGTGCCATTTTCGGCCAATTCGTCACCATCATAATCGTCAAAATCATCATAATAACTTCTTCTGCTACGTGATCTTGACGACCGGCTATCGTAATTCATCTCTAAATCCCCGGTCTGATAAGATGTAACAAGGCCCAATTTGGCATAAAAATTTGCTTTTTGAGCTGCCAGCATCAACGCTTCTACTTTTGGCCGGTCATTAAGCTTAAGCATGTCCATAGTAAAATTTGAAGGCGTGTATTGATGGCCCAACAACACAATTTTCGGAATATCCCGGTCTTCTTCACAGGTTTTTAAAATTTCGGCAAGTTTGTTGGCATGTCCTCCCACTTGATGAAATTGTATTTTGTCCTGAACATCATTTTGTACAAGGTTGTAAACTAAACACACACGGTATCCCGAAGTAATTGGTACAATTTGGTGTTCACAATCCGCGTAAAAAGCGGCGAACGGAATTTTATAAGTACTTGAGGCCTCCGAAAAGTCTACTGTTTCTGTTCTTCCGTCAAACTTCACTATCAATTCGCCACCAGTATGTTTGGAAGGTAAACCTATGATGAGTGTCCCAAACATTCCCTTCTCCTTTTCAGAATCTTTATGGGGCAAAAAAAAGTCCCCTTTTTCATAGATCAATAATTTATAAAGATTGGCCGATACAACATGGTCTGCAATTCCAAGGCCGGGCTTAATTTGCCCAACAATAGTATCAACAAATTTGCCCCAATCGCTATTAAATGTTGTTTTGTCGGCATCAATTTCCCATGCACTTCTAACGGTTGTATCCAATACCGTCTCGCTGCCCTTGCCAAAAGGGGCTTTATGGGCAGCTTTTACCATCTCTGCTATTTGCAGGTGATTAACCGGAAAACCAATCTCGCCAACACCTTGAATCTCTAAACCAGGAAAGACAAATGACTTGTCGCCGGTACTTAAAAAAGATCCATTCCCTTTAATTTCTGATAATGCGCCGAGCAGTTGTTCTTTTAAAATTGACATAAAATAGTTTAAAACAATAATTTATCAGGAAGAAAAATATCTTCTCCGCGTAAATGCAATAGCATGCAAATATAGCTGATTAGTTTTAACGACCTATTTACAAATTTGTGACGTTTTGGCGATAGTTACTGGCTAAAAAGCATGAAACTTAAAAGCCGCTTCTATTGGTAAGCTTTACATCTCATTCCAATTTAGGATTTATTTTACCATAGTACATCATATCCACTACCTGGCCTTTAGTTGTCTTATAATCTTTCCTGATTATCCCTTCCATAATAAAACCGCATTTTTCGGCCAACCGCCTGCTATGCGTATTATGTTCATAAATGCGAAGTAATATTTTAACAAATTTCAGCTCATGAAAAAAGTGATTGGTAATTAGGTTGAGGACATTTGTGCCTATTCCCCTTCCGGTGTAGTTATTATCTATAAAATAGCCTATCTCGGCCTTGGGGATGCACCAATCTATATTTTTTACATCGATATAACGAACAAGCTCCTGGTTTTGCGTACCTTATGACCACATAAGGTAAATAGGTTTTGCATGTATTTTCCCCAACGCTTTCCGCAATAAAGGTTTCCGTATCGGCCAGGCTATTTGTTTTGGAAACTATCCCCGCAATAAAATCTTCAAAACGAGCCCTGTTACTATCAATTAGCTGAAAATAAGATGCAGCATCTTCCTTTTTTATTATTCTGATTTCATAATGATCAAATGTCATGGCCGCCAATTAGTAAGTTCCCGATAGCAATTGGTACTGCTCTGATAATTGAACTAAGGCAGTATCAAACCATGGGGTGGGTATTTGATATATTTTAGCTTCATCAACAACATATTTTACTAATGAATCAACCTCTGTGGGCTTGCCTTGCTCCAGGTCTAATTGGAATGATGATTTTACATTGCCTTTAAAGCTGGCTAAAAGGTTAAGGTTATTTGCTACCGTATCAGCGTCAACCGGAATATTTTTGGCGATCGCCAGCGTCATCAATTCGGAAGTGAGGTCAATAAAAAGCTGTTCGCTTGTTTGATTTATACGTATTTCGGCAAATGTAATCCGGAATAACGCGGTAACAATTGCTACCGGCGAAACAAACATAAACTTCTTCCACAAAACCAAATCGATGTCTGTTGTATACATGGCATCAATGCCGGCCTTGTTTAAAACATGCGCAATAGCTTCACCTTTACCATCACGCTGTCCGCTGCTGCCAAAAATGAGTTTCGCGGGCCCACCAATGTGCTCTACCTTGCCAGGCGCAACAATGTTGGATGCAATGTAAATGCAACCCTCCATAAGCTTAACTCCACTTGGCAGGTATCGGCTTATGGCTTTACACCCATTGACTGTATTTTGGGTAGTTATTACTATTGACCCGTTTGCCAGGCAGCTTGCATATTTTTCGATAATACCAGCCACAGAAAAGTTTTTGGTACAAATAATAAGCACGTCAATTATTCCAATCGCTACAGCATCATCGGATGTTAGGGCTGGTTTACAATGGTATAAAATACTTTTTGACAGCAGCTGCAACCCTTGTTGATCAATTGCAGCGGTAGTTTCTCCTCTCGCTATAAATATAACTTCTACACTTTCATCATTCAAATAATAATGGGCTAACTTCCCTCCAATATATCCGCCAATACCACCTATTCCCGCAATGGCAATCCTGGTATGTTTAGTTTCCTTCATTTTCGTTATTTAAAATGGCCGTTATTTTAGCCAGGTGATGATCATCATGTTCGGCCACAAACAGGAAAAGGTCCATTGTTCGCATTGGTGTTTTTAACCGGGGATGAAGGGCAGATTTAAAGATAGTTTCTTCGTCTATCTGCCTAATTTTGGTTATGGTTTCATTTCTTATTGCCCTAAAAGCGCACAGAAGCTCCGGTAAAGGCTTCGCATTATGATTAGCCAAATCAGTTTTTGTGTTTTGCAGGTCAGTTGGCCGCAATTCGGTTTCACCGTTAACAATATCTTCAAACCGGCCCTGCCAAAGCGGCTCAAGGTCAATCAAATGGCCTATATGCTCTTTTATTGTCCATTTGTTATTTACAGATAGCGTCAATATATTTTCGGACACTTCACGTACTTTTTCTTCCAGCCGGATGGGAGTACCCAAAAGACGCTCTAAAATTGAAGGGAAAATATTTTGCCCGTTCTCAAAATCAAACTTCCTGTCAAACCATTTTTCCTGTTTCATTTCCTCTATTTTCAAGCTTATAATTCAAATTCCAATAATGCTACTTTAAGGTTACGGTGCTGCCCGGGTAGTTCGGGCGTGTTGGCTGTTGTGTAATTTTCAATAAAATAAAATCCATAACTTTTATAATATGCAATGATGTTCGGATTATCTGCCCAGGTATCCATCCGAACATATTTAAGTCCCTTTTCCTTAGCTAAATCTATAATCCAGTTTAATATTTTCTCAACCTGCCTTTGCCCCTTAAATTCCGGGTTACTACTCAGGTAGTTTTGGTGCATAAATTCATTCTTTTAGGCTATTTTTTTAAAAAGAATTAAGGTTTTTGAGCAAAAAAACAGGAAACTCTTAAAAAAAAGCAACTTGTTAATGACAGAATTGATGAGTTGTATATTGTAATTCATTGATTATAAATAAATTACCATGCCTGAGTAGT
>Ga0307507_10000893_pt1 | contig 66252 bp, 56 predicted proteins | sample 7_EM_MG_FD_207223 | JGI IMG/M metagenome (GOLD analysis project Ga0307507, IMG submission 207223) | Populus trichocarpa ectomycorrhiza microbial communities from riparian zone in the Pacific Northwest, United States - 7_EM | ecosystem: Host-associated > Plants > Roots > Unclassified | place... | reverse complement strand
CTCCACCGAAGGCTGTTCCCCCGCCATCACAGACGGATACCCCTTCCCAACAGCAAGGTATGATGAGTGCCCCAGGGAGTCTTAGGTCTCAATTTGCGGGTAGTTTCCGTTCACAGCGCACGACAGAAGACAGAGTAATACAGCCGGCAGAAGAACATCAATCTAGCGGGTCGCTATATCGTTCGCGGCTGAATATTTCTGGGACAACGAGCTCTAGGTCCGGTTCAGCGTTCACTCAACAACAGGAGCCTGAGCTCCCGCCAGTGCCGGCTAGTGCTGTGGCTCCTGAAGGCTTATTTCTACCATATTCAAGTAGTGATGAGGAGAGTGATGATGACGATCTTGGGAAGGTTGCTTGGGACGAACCGTTCCTCAAATGGGATACTAATTTGAACAGTGACGACCGGCCAAGGCCGGTTGTCAGAGATCAGTCTCCTCCTCCACCCCCGCCACGTGTTCCGCCACCGGTAGTATCGCGGAAGAGGGCCTTGGAGCCAAGCGGTGATACAACGCAGAGCGAGGAGGAGGAGGAAGAGGAAGAGATGAATGCGAAGACGGTCATGGAGGCGGTTGGGCCCACGCAGGATGTTTCTCAGGCAAGGGGGCTCTTTGACGACTAGGGTGTAGATATGTATAGTAATCATGAGCTATTCAGTAAATAACGACAGCCATAAATGTACAATCAGTCTCTCGACAGGATAGGCAGATGGACAGAAGGGTGCCAATGGCCCTCATAACCCATATATATGTGAGTGTGTTATGTATCACCACCTTATTCAATCCTCAACATGCCCCTCAACCTACCCCAGACCTGCTGGACGTTGAACCGTATTGCGCTGTTCACTACTACCGCCTGCTCTTCCTTTAGGGTAACATTCCGATAAAGCCCAACAGGAATATCCCCAATAAACTCCCGATCTCCAAAGCCACCGACCCAGTAAACCCTCTCAACTTCAAAAGTCACCCACTCAGCTTCGTGAATCGGGTTCCCGGGCACCCACCATTTTGCGTCAGGATGCGCCCTGGTAAAGCACCCTTTGACCCGCCTGCCCTCATCGCTGTTGGTCGGAATGGGTGGACTTAGACGACCTATCAGCGAAAGGCGGTGGTGCGCAGCTGGTGAATAAAATTCACTGGAAGGGGAGTGTTCGCGAAGGGTCAGTGAGATTGGGGCTCCGTTTTTGGCGTTTCTGAAGGATGTGGCGATTTTTATTGCTAGGAGGGTGGGGTTGCCGTTGTTTGAGCTGCACTGGGTGTTAGATGGTGCGTGGATTACCGGTACAGTACCTGTATAAGTAAGGGGATAGGAAAAGCAATTCAATACCAATCAGCATAGTAGTCCATCATCCCGATGGGATAACCACCAAGTCCGCGCGCATCCGAGCTTGGGAAAACGGTGCTCAGCGTACCGATCTTCTCGGAGCGAAGTAGCTGACGAGCTTGCACTGCGGCTTCTTGAACAGTAGGAACATTGGTTGTGTCTTCGCATGGATGTGCTATGGCCAATGGAAGGGCGAGGAGGAAGTGCTGGAGTGGGAAATGCATGCTGGGCTCGTACTCGTATTATGGTGAAGGTTCTGGGTTGGTTGCACCGGTTAAGTTGGTTGCGGCTCTTCTGGTCGCGCGCCGCCGAGCGAGGGTTAGCAGAGGCTGGAGATTAGATCCTTTGATAACATTGGTGCAGCCGATGATCTTGATCGAAGTTTGATACCGGATTTTTCTGAAATATGGCCTGAAATTTTTCCAAGCAGGATAATCACGATTATAGCCACCCACGCAATGCTCAATTGCTGCGCCTGCTGGCGACGAAATCTCACAGCGCTAATATCTACACATGTCCCTCGACGAACGGCATACAGTTCCGCGGCTCGGGTTAAGGAACGAAGATTCACCGGCCGCAATGTAAGGCTCTACCGGGACCCACACAAACTGGCGGGTGCGGTGAAAAAGCAGTTGATTCAAGGGGACGATAACAAAGCGTTACAACTGGCCCGGGAGGGAGGGAGGTGGCTCAATAGTGTGGTTAGTTGGAATCACATTATTGGCCACAACATTGAACGGGGGCGCTTCAGAGTTGCCTTTAAGGCTTTTAATGATGTATGTCCATCTATCTGAGCTACGACAGAATGGTTCCATGCGAGTTAATATCTTTGGCTTAGATGAAAAAAATGTCGATATCTCCCGACTCATATACATTTACGATTATGCTGAACGCCTTGGCGGAGTATCCGACTCGACCGACGGCACATGAGAGAGCGCTGCAGTTGTACCATTCCATGAGCAGGCCGAATTCGCCTGTTGAGCCACAGATAGTACACACCAATGCTGTTTTGAAAGTATGCGCGAGGTGCGGGGACGTCGACACCATGTGGGACATCGTTTTAAAGTTACCCCTCAGCGGACTCAGCGCGCCAAATGCAATCACATACACTACGTTGTTGAACGGGATTCAGGGTGCGCACGAGGTGGAAGAAGGCCGGAGAGTCTGGGCAGGGATTCTGTCACGGTGGAATTCCGGGAAGCTATGGATAGATGAGGAATTGGCCTGTGCAATGGGACGGTTGCTCTTATTAGGCACGAAACCGGAGCACTGGGAGGAAGTCTTCAAGGTCGTCGAGCAGGTCTTCGGCATCAAGGATCCCACTTCCGAAGAACAGGAGGTGAACCCTGGAGACCAGTTATACGTCGAGGGAACAACGAAGCCCATCAATGAGATCAAAGAGCTCCTGCAGACGCCCGAGGACGGGGATCCGAATGCGCGAGTCCCCTACGTCCCGCTCCCCCTCCGTGGGCAAACGACACGCGAGAATCCTAGTTCTGGATCCAACTCCTCCACCACACGGCCTATGCCGGGTAACGCCGTCCTCGGCCTGGTCATCAAGGCATGCACACAGCTATCAGACAAAGAACTAGCAAGGTACTATTGGAAGACCCTAACCGCACCTCCCTACTCCGTGCGACCGGACATGGAAAACTTCCACGACCTCCTCCGCCTACTACGAAAGTCACGTTCAGGTCCGGACGCCTTGGATGTCCTCCATGCCATGCTCTCCCGCCGCGACACAACCCCGACAGCAAAATCCTTCTTCATCGCCATGTCCTGCTGCAAGCGTGAAGGACGCGGCCCCGGCTTTCCGACAGCTGAAGAGATGCTCGTACTGATGGGCAAATGCCGCGTGCGCGTCGACGTCAAAATCGTGACTATGTTCCTCCAGTGCGCTGTAAAAACCGGTATTCCGGCCTACTGGAAATCAGCACTCAAGACCGCAGAGGATATATTTGACCTGCGGGGCGAGTTGGATAAACTCGTGAGCCTCAGGGCTCATGGCGACTTGCTCGAGACTCACGTGGAGTTGGCGAAGTGGATGCAGGGGATTATTGACCGGTTGCTAGATACCTCTGATGTTCCATGGGGGCACGGCGAGAGAACAGTGTTTGAGCAGAAGAAGGGGATGTTGGTGAAACTCATTGAGAGGTTTGGATGGGTTGCGGGCGGTGCAGAGGGCGGAGGAAAGAATTGGAAGGCTAAGGCGATTCGCGGGGATGCGTGATTCCGAGGGTGGGTGATAGGAGGTTACTTTTTTGCCTTGTATATTAGGGTTTCTTGATGCTTGTAGATGAGGTTAGAGTGTAAATTGCGGGGGACATTGGTATTAGATAGGCGCAGGGTTTCTCAAGCGTGATGCTCACCGCCGTCATAGGATGGGTTGCCCACCACAGATCAGAATACTGTGAACTTGAATTTCATCTTGAGGGTCGCATGAGGTTTCCCCGGCACGACCGGCTTTGACATATAGATAAATGAAATCACGACATTAGTACCTAAGATAACGAAGCAGTTCAGACCAGTTATCTAAAGAATTATTGGTGGATATGGCAGACCGGGCGGGGACTATCGGGGCAATTAAAGGCTTGATATTGTTATAATATTATCATACTTCAAACGGTTAATTCAGGCGAGTGATATCCTATGCATTCGCAGGTTTTAGGTTGACTGGGGTGGTATAATAGGAGTGGAGCCGTGTCATCGCCTAACGCGACTAATGCTATGACACTAGGAAGGGTCGGATAGGGCATTATAAATGATCATAAGTAAGTTGGGTTACTAGAACGTTAACTTAGGGCTTCTTGGGAGTTGGCCCTTTTCTAGCCCACTTGAGGTAGAGCTATCATAGTAGTACTTACCCTATAGCATGAATCATCTAGATAAAGGCGGATAATTTAGTATCATAGTTGTTAGTCTTACTTCAAATTCCACCGATGATTGCGGATGCATTTTGTTCCTGAGTTCTAGTCTTCTGCAGCAGCAGCAATAATACACCAGTGGATTGGTCAAGTTTTGGGTGTGCAGTTATTGAATCGGGATCGATGGAGGAATGACAAGGGTTGAAAAGCATTGGAGTGGCAAGTAGTAACTAAAAGTAAGGCGGTTAAAAATGGCAACCTCGTCTATAGGCGCGGTTTTCTTGTCCGGTATACCCCACTCTAGGAGTATACCTTGAATCTAAAACATAGTATAGTACTCAAGCACACCACCTTAAGTTCCATATATTCTCGGCCTTGCTAAGTACCACGGGGCTGTAGTTGAACGTCCCCCTTCCACCAATAACCAGCAGCGTAAAACAATACTCTCAGTAGGTTACCGCGCATGTAATGCTCGCAAGGGAGAAAACGCTAATACAGGAACGATGAAAAATGGACAAAGTTCAGAATCTATAAGGAGGAAATAGGGGCCAATCTAAACCCAAATGCCGTATTGTTATACGGAGACCGAACATTCCCATTACAATTACAAGAATAGCACATCTCTACCCGTATGCCGAACTATACTAGGATAAAATTAGAAATCTAGAGGGAAAGGAAAGCGGAAGGAAGGAAAGAGAGCGATTTCCACAAGGTTACTGGACACTTCAGTGAGGGAGGTGAGAGTGATATGGAGGATGAAACGGCCGGTACTATATCCAGGCTCGGCTATGGAGATGCAGAGGAACCGGCGGATGGCCGCTTGAGAGGACGGTAGGAGAGACTTTGAATGGTTGGGGTTAAGCGGTGTTGGAGTTTCCAGATTTGCGGGCTTGCAGTAGCTTCATCGCTCCCCCGTGTTGCCTATTGGAAGCCAACGAGAGCGGGGTCAGGCCCTCTTTGTTGGGCATATCTGGGTTAACGTCTTCCCGCCCTAACAGGAGCTTCACTACTTCATCATACCCAAACACGGCAGCCCATGAGAGTGGCGTTCGGCCACTATTGTCTGGCATATCGGGGTTGACGTCTTCTCGTTCCAACAGCAGCTTCACCACACCATCGTGCCCCCATGCGGCAGACCGCGAGAGCGGTGTTTGGCCACGATTGTCTGGCATATCGGGGTTGACGCCCCCCCGTCCTAGCAGTAGCTTCAATACTCCACCATGCCCGCTCGCGGCAGCCCACGAGAGCGGTGTTTGGCCATCATTGTCTGACATATCGGGGTTGACGTCTTCCCTTCCCAATAGTAGCCTCACTACTTCATCACGCCCCCTCGCAGCAGCCCACGACAGCGGTGTTTGGCCACCATTGTCTGGTACGTCGGGGTTGACGTCTCCCCGCCCCAGAAGTAGCTTCACTACTATATCACGCCCCCACACGGCAGCCCACGATAGCGGTGTTTGGCCACCATCGTCCGGCATATCGGGGTTGACATCTTTCCTTCCCAACAATAAATTCAATACTCCATCATGCCCATACATGGCACCCCACGAGAGCGGTGTCCGGCCACTATTGTCTGGCATATCGGGCTTGACGTCTTCCCTTCCCAATAATAGGTTGACTGACCCCTCATGCCCATTCGCAGTAGCCAATGAGAGCGGAGTTAAGCTGCGATTGTCTGACATATTGGCATTGACGTCTTCCCTTCCCAGAAGAAGCTTCACGACTCCATCATGCCCCCGCTCGGAAGCCAAGGAGAGTGGCGTCCGGCCGGCTTTTCCGCGCGTGTTGAGGCTGATATCTTTCTGTCTTAATAGTAGCCTTACCACTCCCTCGCGCCCGCTTTCAGCAGCCGACAGGAGTGGTGTTTCACCATTTTTGTCCGGTCTATCAACGCTAATATGTCCCCATTCCAAGAGCAATCTCACTACACTCTCACGCCCTTTACTAGAAGCCCACAAAAGTGCCGTACGGCCGTATCCGTCCGCCACGTCGGGTTTGACATCCTTCCTTCCCAATAACAGCTGCACCACACCCTCGTGGCCCTCTTCAGCAGCCAACAATATTGCAGTTTGACCGTATTTGTCTGGCCAGTTGGGGTTGACATATCTCCTCCCCAGGATCATATTCACTACTCCAGGGGTCTTACCCCACCAACCGTCTGTGCCATCAGGCTTGGCAGATGCGCGCTCGAGAAGTAGACTCACAATTCCCTCATGTCCCTTCACAGCGGCCCAAGAGAGTGCCGTTCGACAAAAGCATCTATCCGGTTTGTCAGGTTTGACAGTTTGCCGTTCAAACAATAGCCTTGCTACCCCCTCATGTCCACATATAGCAGCCCATATGAGTGGTGTAGTGCCTAGAAAATCCCTCCCGTTTAAATCGCAATTTGGCTGGTCCATGAGAGCTCTGGTTATTTCAACACTGCCGAAAACTGATGCGGAGTGCAGTCCGGTAAACCCGGCCAGTGCACCATTGATGGGGATATCGCGACTATATAGACCGGTCCTCGATATGAGATCCGCCAGAAGTAACTTAGTGGATATATGGCTTTCAATTTACCTGAAAAGCTGGAGCGCAAGTGGTACCACGTCCCTTGACGCCCCTCTCCTGGCATGGACGCCCCAAAATAGGGAGGAATATCCGAGGAATGGAGTTGACTGAAGCAGAGCCAAGGGTGTCCACGAAATGTCCTTAATGGTCTGAAAGTTGAGGTATGTCAAGCAGGTCTCTGCCATTATCGAGTGAGTTGGGCCAAAAAGGTCGGGGCAGGTAGAAAGATGCTCCTGGAGAGTGAAGTGGACCAAGCGAACAGTCGAAGCCTCCCGATCGACGACAAGAAGTCCCAAGCAACAGCTCATCAATATTTCCACCGAAGGGATCTTGTTAGGATTGAGATCCGTAGATCCTATCTCCACTGCTAGGGCGTGGGAAAGCTCATCAAGTTGCAATAGCCTCTCTGAATGCGAGACCCACATCAGAGCTGCCATCCCAAGCCTCGCTTTCCCCCCACTCTGCTTCTTTATCCGTTCAAGAGTCGCCCCATAAACATCCTTCAAATCCAACCCCTCCGTCATTGCCCTCAACTTTTGTCGCCTGTCATAGGCCGTGGTTTCCCCAAGGATAGCATCCATGATTAGGGAAATCAGTAGAAACCTGGATATATCTATTAGCGGCGAATGTAGAATGGATTTTCCCATCATGTTGCTCACTCACGTTTCAGGAATATTCTCGGTAATCCTTTTGATGATTTGGTCCTCCAGACCACTATCCATCACATCTAGAGATGTATCCCTACTCAACCTCATCCGGACATATCCCACAATATCATCACAGTTAGGTTTTATAGATAAAACTGCCACTCTCCTACCAAGATGCCTCTCAATTTCGCCCCGGATGTGAACCCTCCCCGTTAGGAATATTCGCGCATTGGGCGACTTCTCAAGGATTTGTCTCAATGGATCCAGAACCTCAGGTCGATGCCCTTCCGCACACTCGTCTAGAGCATCAAGACATATAAATGTCGGCTGTGAAGATGTGACAGTCTGTAGCATCTTCACAATTTCCGGCACTCGTAGCCCCCTTCCACCAATGACCTTTTTGTGATCTCGAAACGTCTGACTTATCTCATCCGGGACCCTCTTCAACCCACCCACGAGTTGTTTCAGCAGTGAACCGAGCATGTTTGTCGGGGACTGCTCCTCCCGGGCCGCAAAATCAACATAGAAACATGCAACAGCTATGCTTTGCCCTTTGGCCTTATCGCATAACCTGTCCACCACTAGTGAGCTAGTATCGCTACGGATCAGTACCAACCTCCTTTAGTTCCCACTATGAATTGTCTCTCACTTAAAATAGGTCTTGCCGACAGCTGGATTTCCGCAGCAAAATAAAATCGCACGATCGGATCCCTCAGGCTGAGCACCGTTGCACCACCTTTGAAATTCTCCAGTCTGCAGCAGCCATTCACCGACGCCCTCGGTCCGCCGGGTTCGAACATCTTGGTGCCGGATGCGAGGCTCAAGTGTAGAGAACCATGTTAACATTTCAGACCGATCATCGGCGACAGTATAGTGGTGCGACACGTTGAAAGAGTTGATATTATTTGTGAAAGGTTTCGACATTTTCCTTCTTTTCGTTGCTTCTGACGCCAAGAGGAGCAGATTCCTTAGTTAGGGGTGATGAAATTCCTAGTAGCTCAAGAGCAGTGGCGGTTGTTGCCCCAACCTTACACACTCCTAAAATACCGGTACGAGTAGAGTCAGCTATAACTGTCGTACCGGTACCGCTTCAACGATCTTCATCGCTTATGCAACGACCTCAACCCTTTCTCGTGTTGGCGTCCAGTTCCATTTTGGAGAGACTAAGAACAGCTCTTAAAAAGATAGTCGTAGTAGACCTTTGCCTCGAATTTTGTTTACTCAATTTTAGTTCAATTATCAGCAAGTTAAGGTTAGGAATAAATGTTGTACAGTAACAGTTGATAAGTTTTGTACTGTACTGTACCGGTACTGCCATGTATTGTACCACGCCAGTAGGCTTGCTCAAGTACCCCTAGCAACGGCTCTAGACTCTACCGTAAGCACACGCATGACCGCGGCAGATTCCTACTAAGATTATGCAACTTGCGGCCAGCCCCCTTGAACCCCTAATTGCTACGAGTAGTATGCCCACTAGAGTTCAAGCGGTACTTTCTGCTCAGATTGGGTATACAAGATTTTGATTCTTGTTCATTAACCATTTTTTTTCTTCCCTCTCCTGCTGCCCTTCAACTTTTTCTTCTTCTTCCTATTTTCTATATTAAACTCTGCTCTCCTGTGCAGCACCGTTGGAGATGTGATGGTCTTAATAGTCGTTAATAATAATATGATTGTGATCTTGCTGATAATTGCGATGCTAGAGAAACAGTTATAAATAATTATTTATATAATTTAGGTAGTATAATAGCAGGAAGTCCTCTCCTCATGATTAATTATGAACAAAGAGCTGAGTGAACCACAGGGGACTTTCACTCATATTACCCTCACTTGATTATTTTCTTTCCCACTTCCCAATCACCCAAGCCCTCCTAGGGCTGCGATAGCCTAGTGATCTGAAACGGTCCTGCAAGAATGTCAGCAGAGGAGAGACAATGACAGCATGCTATGAAGATATCATTATTCTAGATTTCCTTGCTAATAAAACGTTTTGAGAATTGTATTTTTATTTTTATTTTTTATCCTAACCCGCGGGTATCCTATGTTTTGTTTTCATCGCAACTACTATCAAAGTAGCTGCGTTGTATTATAGATACTGTTTTTCTCATGCTCTTTGCTCGAGGGATTCAGGCTTTTGCAAAGATTGAACTAGATTATTTATTATTATTACTAGTATTGTAGTACACTTTTCTTCATCGTTCACCTCCCAGGTTTCTTACTGCAGTCTAGTTCCCATCTAGTGATATGCAAGTATCCCACAAGTCACAACGTGCCACTAAGTCTCCCACCCACTCCGCACCACTTTTTATTGCCTGACCCTTGCACCTTGCCTCCAGTTATAGCTCTAAATATTCAAGAAGGCCGACCCGTGTAGTACGCTAACTCTGACCAAGATACAATACAACAAATTGAAAATCAGATTAACTCCATAGCCGCAATTAGACCCCATAAAACACCTCCCACAGACGAACCAAATATCGCAATAGTATACGCCCGTCCCCCCTACTCCATTTCTAAACGCCCCGTACTCTTTCCTACACCTCACCGCGACTGGGTGCTCCACCCCAAGCCACTTCTCGGCTCCTTCCAAACCCTCCGGTACTCCTCCTCCGCTTCTGCTACCTTTCCGGCACTCGCATGCACACCTGCTAGTAACAGTAGAGCGAGATAAGTATCGCCGTGCTCAAATCCAAGAACCTTTTTTCTCCCCTCAATCGCTCGATGAACCGACTCCTCCGCCCCCCGATAATCTCCCCGCCCGAATAGTCTCAGCAAGATTATGCATAGCAGCCAATGTATCGGGATGCTCGCCACCGAGCGCTTTCTCCCTCCCCTCAAGTGCGCGACGATACAGCGCCTCCGCCTCGCTATAATTCCCTCGAGCAGAGAGTATACCTGCTAAGTTCGTTGCGCTAGTTAGTGTATGTGGATGCGACACACCAAGGCTTTCCTCGCGGCCTCTCAGCGCTCGCCGACTAAATTCTTCTGCTTCCTCGTATCTGCCCTGCAGCACGAGTGCTTCGCCAAGGTTGCTAAGGCTTCGCAGTGTCTGTGCGTGGGCTGGTCCGAGGACTTTTTCGCGCGCGGATAGGATGCGGCGGTGCATTTCTTCGGCGTCGGAGTACTTTCTCTGGGCGCCTAGTACCAGCGCTAGATTGCTCATGGCAGCCAGGGTGTCTGGATGCTCTGGACCGAGGATCGCTTCTCGGCCTTCGGCAGAGCGACGGGGCATGCATTCTGCTTCGTTGTATTTCTCTTGGTGCCGTAGGACTGTAGCGAGGTTTAGGTAGCCGGCAAGTGTATCTGTGTGATCCAGCCCAAGCATCTTTTCCTGTCCAGCGATAGCGCGGCGGGACATGAGTTCGGCTTCCTCGTATCTCCCGAGATGGTCAAGCACGACGACCAGATTGTCCATACTGGACAAGACTGCCACATGATCGGGGCCCAGGATTTTTTCTCTGCCTTCGAGTGCCTGCCTGTTCATTGCGGCAGCCGCGTCGTATTTGCCCAGCCGACTAAGGGCTGCGGCTAAATTTGCGAAGCTAGAGAGAGTGTCAAGGTGATCCGGCCCAAGTGCTCTCTCCCTACCTTGTAGCGCCCGACGACTAAAGACCTCTGCTTCCTTATATCTCCCAGTCCGCCGTAATATCGTAGCTAGGAGTTCAATTCTCTCCCAATACTGGGGATCGAGTTCACCACTCTCTTCACGAAAAGCTATGCACCGACGGATATACATCTCGGCACTGGCGTAACTGCCCGCCTAGCAGAGATAGTGCGATATCCAGTAGGAGAGGAGGTCTACCAAGGAGCCCCCCGAACCTTCTAGAACTGCAACGGCATGGGGCAGATAGACACGGCAAACGTCCCGCACCTGATGCTCGAATTTGGGGAACAGTCGCGCAACCACACCCAAGGCTCGTCCCCTCCATGTAACCACCTCCTCCCTCGCTAAATACGCTTGTATCGACAACTGCACAAGGCAATGCAGCTCGTAGGCCGGTTTCTCACTAGCAACATTAGTGATTTTAATAACCAGTGAGAAGCCGAGGAGTTTTCCAATCGCATTCCGGTATTGCACAGGGTCCCCAACCCCTTCCAATCCTGAATTCAGAAGTAGTTCCTCCGGGATGTTCTGGCGATCGAGAAACGAAGTGAGGAAGAGAACTTGGGCGGCCATCGGCATCTGCTGCATCAACCGCTCGAAAGTGATGAAGTATGCGCTCAGTATGCTCTCCGTCATGTCTTCCTTGCCCTCCCTCTAGATGTCGTTGAAAACTTGAGACAAAAGATCCTCGCTCGATTGATCCCTTTCCCTGAAGATGGCAAGGTATTGATGCGCCAAAGTCTGTGTCTCAGTCATCCAAGCCGCAGCGCCAACAATGCACAAGGGGACATAACCGAGCAATTCTAGAATCTCCATGATGGCATCTTCCTCCTCCTTAATATTTGGCACATCGCAGCGCTGGAAAAATAGTGATTTAGCTTCTTCGGGAGGCATCTTGTGAACTTTGATAGCTTTACATCCGAGCCTATTGGCGATCTGTCGCGACCGTGTAGTTACAACCATCATGCCCTTGGGACCTTGGGGTAGAAACCTTGCGATTGCGCTGCTGTTGTTAGCAAAGTCAGTTTCGTTATCCGCATTATCCACAATTAATAACCAGTCGCCACAGTCCGGACCCTCAAGCCACCTCTTAACTGCCAGTAATTGCTTCTCATCCGAATCACCCTCATTTAGTGTTACGTCGGCATATTGCGCGATCCCCTTGAAATCCTCGTTGAACTTGAGAGAGCTGCTGCCGTGAACCCAGAAGACGGGACGCTGGCCCTGACACATATAGGAGTATTGTAAGGCGATTTGAGTTTTGCTAGATGTCTGTTAGTTCCTGTTCTATGATCGCTCCGGCAACCCCAGATATACCCAGCTCCGCCAAATCCGAAGAGGGCAATTCGATTATGTGACCTCTTCGCCGAAAGGTCTTTCAACTCCCGGATTATCGCCGCTCGACCGGTAAAGCCCTCATTCCAGCTGTAGGTAACCATCCAAAAAGTGTTCGGATCTAAATGCTCACAATTAGTATAGGTTTAAGATTGATCTATGAGGACGTCAATCTATACCAACGGTTTTAACCGGTACTAGGTGTAAATGATAATGTACCACCCCCGAATTATAGTGATGGGAAACACTCGTCGCGGTAATCGTAGAGTTCACGTTCCCACTATAACTCCCGAAAATATTGTGAGAGCCGGTGTTCCCGCTGAAGTCGCCTCGAATGTCCGTGCTATTTTCAACTTCCCTCAGCAGCCCCTCTTCGCCCGCATGGTCAGCTTGTCTAAAAATGTTAGCTTCCGCCTCGTTGACAAGCCAACGGCCTGTTTGCCCAAGGGAATAGAGTCTGACTAAGGCAAGGGGGGTAATACTAACAACTTGCTTAGTACGCGACCCATGATGGAGAGACTGCCAGGGCTGTCAAGGCACTCGAGCTATTGCCAGCAGGATCACAAGCGAGGGCTCCTCCCGCAGACGTGAGTCTCGTTGCTTAGGGGGCAACAGTATCTGGAAATCGAAGACCACCAAGCTATCCCGACGCTACCGATCCACTTTGGTTCGGTGAAGAGCGCAAACATGAATTTTGGTGCTGAGATGGTTGCAATACCGGTACAGTACTGGTATCGTGGAAGGGTGTGCTCCGGAAGATCGACAAGGTTTCGTAAAATGACCCGATGTTAAGTACTGTACCGTATGTTACACGAGACTTAGGATTGCAGACAAAAAGAGAAAAGACAAGAGGCGACCAGTCCAAAACCAAAACCTTTCTGACATAGCCGACACTCCACGAAGAACGCATCCAAACAACCCTCTCACTTTTTTCACCCCTCAAAATTACCCAAGAAGGTGCAGCCCGGAATGAATTCCCCCTTCCCTCCTTCTACAGTACCGTACTTGTCAAATTCAAAAGTATTGGGAAATTTGGTTGGTGGACTTGGCGCCAAGACCCATCATGAAATCATCAAGTTCCCAGAAACCATGGTATGCTGCATTGCCACCAATGGGGGAAGCAAATTTCAGGCAAGAATTATTTGGATGTTTAATAACTTTAGTCTCCTTCTCTTTCATTTCTATATTCTTTTTTTTAGTCTTGTGCTTCAATTAGGCTTGTTCTTTTGTCTCCGCATATCACTCCGCCATTTACTTCCCGGGAGTCATGATCTCTTGGCGCCAAGTTTCCCAATACTTCTGAATTTGACAAGTATCATACTTAACCTAATTCGCACAGAAAATCATCGGTATTAGCCACTTGGCAGCTGTTGGTACATGGTTTCCCTCTCCTCTCAAATGCTTCTTTCAGCTTTCTATGTTTTTGTTTTCAAGCCGGGTACCAGTTTGAACTTCTTTATACCCTCCTTTATTACTCCTTTTGTTCCTATATGCCTTCTTTGAATGTCTTTGTTCCTGTTGTGGTATTCCGGTAGTGGTAGCAGGACTGAATCACTTCACTACATAGCTGGTCTATATCTTTCTTATTATTCAAGGTTGTAATGGTTCTCTCATCAATGATCTTGACAGTTAGCTATTATCACTTCTCTGTTGAAACAATGCACATTGATGGCAGCAGAAGTCCAAAAACGAGTGAAATGGCGTCAGCCTTGGCAAACCCTCCCCTTCATCATGCCAGGGCCATTCATGGCGGCGTTGACCTAGGACTCCCAGCTAGACAACCTACTTTCAAGTTAGGCAACGCAGAGAAGAGTGACCACGAGGGATTTCGGGGAATCATAGGTAATTTACTTAATTCGAGCTCCCAGCAGCGAGATGTGGTGAAAGTTACTCTAAAAATTCAGTTGTCCAGCTCAAACCAGAAGATCACAAATAAGTCAAGCTTAGTGAGGTAAACAGTATAGTAGTATCATTGCTACAAGCAAAGATCATGGTAAATATTTCAACCATCTGTCAAATCCCTGGTTCTCAGGCTCTGTTTGCTGCGACAAATGCAGCTGTCACAGCGATTACTAATAACAATTCCTAACTCTACTCGGGTGAGGGGGAAAATATTGGGACAAGCAGGGGAGTGGTGGAATTGCTCGAATTAGTAGTTATCTTACTTTTTTGGTCCTTTGATACTCCTTCCAAGGTATAAGCACTGGCCTCTTCTGCCCCTGCTTGTCCCAATACTTCACCCCTACCCCTAGTACCTTACGAGATTCCTCTTATGAAAGGCGTTGTGTTTATGCTGCTATCTACACCATATGGCGTTCGGGGGTAATCCTAAGAACGCACTGTGGGTTCGTGGTCAATTGCGTGGATACTCGCATGTCATTAATGTTGCTGAAGTTAGTCTTCTTTATAGAGGGAAAGGGGGGTATTTAAGAGGGGGAACAATCCATGAAAAAAGAACATCGGCAATCAGCAATCACCCTCTTCTCCCTTCATACCCACCTCCTTGTATAAGATCCAATGGAACCACAAAACTCCAATATCTTGATCATCTCCTACATAGTTTCAATGTAGCCTCTAGGACACAAGACTCTAATATTCGTAATAGTCCCTACTTCTCACCCCAATTCCCTCCACAGTCCGTTACGCACTGTACTTGCATGCATACAGAGCCGGTCGAGGCCACATGTGTACTCGCCTTATATAAGAACCGCTGAGCCCCCCCCAATGTGCCTTCCCACCTCTCTGTACCGCTCATCTCTTTCCAAGGAGAATCCTATTGCAATATTCACTGAAAGTGGAATCAGTGCTGGCGCAACTCAGGGTGAAGCAGCGAGCATAATTCCTGGTCAATTGGCTGTCACGGAAGCTGCGAGGGTGGTCTCAGAGCTGATTAGGGAGGATCGAGACAACTTCATTGTAGCTGGCGGAGCCTCCTTACTCTTCCGCCGTGCTTGCGTTTCGGCGAACGAGACTGATGAAGGCATTACAGCCAATCGTTCGATGCATTACCGGAAGCAGCCAGGAGGATAAGCGATCCCGGGCGCTCCGACTAAGGAGTTGGGAGTACCTCTCATCCCACGATATTCTCGTTGGGACGGGTTTCCTCGACAAGGAGACAGACCAAGGACACCTCTACTACCTGCAAGGATATTCGATCCTCGATAGCCTGTCGGTCGCCACGCTGCGTGGCCTAGCACTAGGCAGGGGGCTGGGTAGACCGGGCGGGAAGAAGGATTTCGCAGGTTTCGAGTACTAGTTTGCACCATGGCCAGCAAGAGATTGAACCCCCAAGAGCCGGAGGTTGAGGAGAAGGTCTTTGATGACATCAGAGAGCAACTTGGAGAGGACGAAGAGTGAATGATATTGGCTACGATAATTAGACGCAGGTTGTGAGCAAGGGCAAGTTAGTTCTTGGTCATCCAGCTGCTATTATTGCTAGAAGGGATATGTGAATTAAAAATGAATTATCCCCATACCTTCACCTTCCCTATTCCCATAGCAACACGAACGGATAAGACAAGAGTATCCATAGAACAGAATAAATGTAACCCAGCCTACATCAAGCTCAGTACACATGTCCCGAGGCCCCAGAGCGCTTACCCTTTGCAAAGGAAAGACTACTATCAGAAGCGTTTTCCGCAAATCACGAAAGCAGAAGACATGAACCCATCAATAGCATACCATAAGCACAGAGAAACATCGACAGCGGTCACCGGAAAGGCTAGCGCCTTCCTCTATGGTCAACATATTATGATCTGACCCCCTATCACAGCGGTGGAACCTCTACCTCCGGTTTCGAATGACCCGCAAGTTTTGCCTGCCCCTCCCACTCTTTTCGCCCTCCCCTCTTGCCGCCGCTGCCGGTCTGTAAAATATTCCACCAACCGCTCACGGTCGTTAACTTTGGCCAGAAGTTTATCCTGCCAATGTAGCAAGCCGAGAACCAGATACCGCGCCAAATAGTCCACTTCTATTTGCGGTAGCACACACGATTCCCGCAGCGTGTTCAGCCTACCCGCGATGAAATCGAGATACGAGTTCAGAAACTGGGGGATGGTGGGTATGAAGACAGGAAATGTGACCAGTTGGCCCCCCGGTGAATTTGACGTTTCCGCCAGTAAGAAGAAAAGGCCGAGGATAGGGCCAGGCATTGCGGTCTGAGGCGCCCGGATGGAATTCCGACTCCACCAATGCGCTGTTCCAGTTAACAACATGCGGATCTCCCCGGTGCCGACCGCAAGGTGGTAGGAGTCCCCATCGCAGAGTCTAATGTACCACTCATCATCGTGCCTCTTTAATCGTCCGACGGAGCGGTACTCCACCAGGTTACCCCCCATACTGAGTCCTGGTATCTTAGATTCGTCGACCTCCAGCCATTCACCAGTTTAGACAAGGGCTTGGTATATAGATGCCCCTTGTGAGGTTCGCACCAGGTGGTTTAATGTCTACGAGTACCTGTAACAGCCTCGTCGGCTATCGGAATTGCGTATCACGAGGAAAGGTAAGCCATGCATACATATCCCGGACTCACGGGAACTCCCATCCACCATAGCGCATAATATCCTGCCGTGATGAAGGGATGATTGCAGGCACTTAGGACCGAAAAAATGGAGTCCAGAGAAGCAGGACTTTGTGACCACCCTTGAGCCATTAAGTTGTGCGCTATCCACGCTATGGGTGATGGCGAGTGCCGGAATTTTAGCGCCTATAGTGGATCAGGCGGGTTTTTGTTGGTAGCAATGGTGATAATGGGGACGTTGTGTGGGAAAACTATACCAGTAGAGCGCTATGGTATCATACCGGTGCTAGACCTTGTTGTAGGAGCAAAGTGAAAATGTGCAGTACAAAGCTTGTACTAATACCGGTACTTTTTGTAGATACTGTACCATACCGTAGCCAATCACACTCAACTCCACTACCAAGCCTCAATCCTACTGGCTCAAAGTTACAAGTAAAAGATCCTAGGAGAGACTTGGCGAATTTCATCAATTTCTACGGTAGAGCAACTGGGTCCTGCGTTAAATTTACGTGGTTCAGAGTTCGGAACTCACCGGTCTGATAGATGAGGCTCTGGTGGCTCAAGGTCGCCATTACTCAGCCCTCGACAACCCCACCAGGAAATTCACACCACCAACAGTCCCTAGGGCAACCCTAACAGCAACGAAAACTCACTTTACCGGGATCCCTTTCTCTCACTCGATCCTTTTTCACCCCTTCCTCTCACTCGATTTCTCTCCACTCCTTCCTCTCACTCGATCCCCCCCACACCTTTCTCTCTCACTCGATTCCCCCAATTAACACCCAGTGCATGCGCTTTCTATTAAGCAAGTGCCAATATAGTACTACCTTCTATCGCACTATGACGTCCGTCCAGTATCCTAAAACTTATAAGGTACTGTTCTGCTTAGTCCTTCTTTTCCCTCACCCGCTAACGGTGAAACATAGGGCGCTATTGCCGCCCTTAATACCTTGCAATCTAATTTTGCGTTATTGGATGAGATCCGGAAGTCCGGTAAGAAAATGAATGATGCGGCAATTCCCGAAATGCTCGATTCTGTCCGTCAGTTGGGATACCAGGTTATTTCTCCCCTTGGGCTTGTATTCGGTACCTACTAATTCCCAGCCTCCTCCACTAGCCTTCCGATTTCGATAAGCTCAATGTTATTCACGTTGCCGGCACCAAAGGCAAAGGGTCCACCTGCGCCTTCATTGCCTCCATCCTAGCTCAATATAAAGAATTGAGTTTGAAAGGTGCAGTTTCCAGGATCGGGTTGTATACCTCCCCGCATCTCCGTGCTGTTCGTGAACGTATTCAGCTTGATGGGGCTTCGCTCTCCGAAGAGCTTTTCGCAAAGTATTTCTTTGAAGTTTGGGATAGACTCGAAGCTTCGGCCGTCAAAGAGGGGCGCGATCCAACCGTCAAACCCGTTTATTTCCGCTTCCTTACTTTGGTCGCTTTTCACACATACCTCAGCGAGAACGTTAACACCGCTATCATCGAGGTTGGTATTGGCGGTGAGCATGACTCCACCAACATTGTCCAGAAACCCACTGTCGTCGGGATCACTAGTTTAGGAATCGACCACACTGGCGTGTTGGGCGACACAATCGAGGAGATCGCCTGGCATAAGGCTGGCATTATCAAAGCTTCCGCCTCTACTTTCACAGTTCCACAGCAGCCATCTGCTTTGGAGGTCATCCAGAAAAGGGCTGACGAAAAGGGATCCAAGGTCGAAGTCGTGCACACTCACCCTCAGATTAGGTCACGTGAAGTCAAGCTAGGTCTTTCAGCCGAATATATGCACAGCAATGCCTCTCTCGCGGTTGCACTCGCGAATGCGCACCTGACCTTGTTGGATATGAATCCCGGAATTATTAATGGAAAATTGCCGGAGAGATTTGTGAAGGGACTTGCTGAGGTCTTCTGGCCCGGAAGATGCCAAGTTATCAAGACCGGCGCAATTGAATGGTGTATCGATGGTGCTCACACCGTAGATAGTTTGGAAGCTTGCGGAAGATGGTATGGAGCCAGGGCTGATGGGTAAGAGGAATCCCTCCCTCATACTGATCCGAAGGTACTTGCTGACCCTGACAAAACAATTTTGGAGGAACAGCATAGACAAACGTGTCCTCATATTCAACCAGCAAAAACGTGACTCTGGTGCTTTGATTGCCGCCTTGGCCAATTCCCTCAAAGGAATGCTAGGAACCAACTCAAGCATTTTCGACGAAGCCATATTTTGTACTAACGTCACCTCCAAGGACGCAGGCAAAGCTGGTTAGTTAGTCCGTACCGACCACCACCACAAACACAATGCTAACCAAAACTTAGATCTCATGAGTGTCGGAACTGATCCCGAAGCTTTAAAAAAGCTCACGGTTCAAAAGCAGCTTGCACGAGCATGGATCGATCAAGTACCCACTACCCCGGTTTTGCACGTAATCCCAACCGTCGAAGAGGCCATTGCGATTATTACCTCTTTGAGCTACAAGGCCCCTGTTCAGGTCCTTGTCACCGGGAGCTTGCACCTTGTTGGCGCACTCCTGGAGGTCCTTGGAGAAAAATATCCACACATTGTCCACCAGCCCCCCCGTAGCCAACGTTAGCAAGGTTGGCCACGCTAGGCTTTTTTCCGGCATCTAGTGGTTATTAAAATTTATGTATTATCCCTACGGTACTATATAACATACTCCACTCCTAAATCATAAAACCAATAAAAAAACACATTTCGTGGTCCATTCAAACGTCCTCTATGAGATTTTATGGTGTCTGACCCAGGCCGCATTTCCATTGATTACCCATTCTTACGCCCACCCACCTGCCAGCTTACAGTATGGCTCCGTCCCCCATCCCAGAGCCATTCTTTCAACCGGGTAGCCTCAGCACATTTTTCACAGCATGAAAACAGTTTTATCTCATTTGGCAAGCTCGCTAGGCTAATATAACGCCTCTATAACAGGAAATAGAGAGTACACAGTTATTCCAAAAACTAGCTTCAAAAGGGCTTCAGTGCGTAACTACGAACTTGATAGAGTTGCTTAGGCAAGCCTCTCTGTACCTCGGTCCGTACCATCTTCAGGCCAGCCTGTTTGAACAACGTACGTAGCTTAGGATCGGTCCTGTCGGCCCCGTCAGTCCAGCTCGGTGAAGGCTCCAAGGAAAAAGATAAAGTATCATACCTCGTAACGCTACTGTCTGCCTCATCGTAGATGTCATCAGGATCTGGAGCTATGTTTTCTTTGACCACAATGACTCCGCCGGGAACTATGCCAACCATACAGCGCTCCAGATAATCAACCAGCTGCTGGTCCTGTAGATGCCCTAAACACCATTGACTGAGGGAAATTAACACCTTGGATATTTCTAGACCCCCCCCCCCCCCACAAGCTCGCCACCATATCACAGGACCAGACAGCCAAACTCACTTCCAAATTACCCAGTACGCCTCCTCCTCCGGAACCCAACTCTCGAGTCCAACATTGTAAATCTCGCCAATCCGCCCGTCGTCGATCTCCTCTTTCAAATTGACCCTCGCCTGATCCGTAAACTTTTCGACCGGCTCGACAATATCCACGCAAACCCTGCCGCCATTCAGCTTGGACAGAAACCCCTTTGTAACGCGCCCGATCCCGGCACCGCAATCGACGACCCTCGGCCTTGCTGACGTGGCGGGGGTCTCAGGAAGTTTGAGCTTTGCTATAAATGTACGGGAACCGACGAGATCGACGCGAGAAACCGACTCGAAGCCCCCGAGCATACCTAGGTCGCGAAAACGTTCAGAAAAGAAAAAGAAAAACACCAAGCAAGGGAGAGAGTAGTGATCGACAGCAGAACTAGAGTATTACCATTCGGTGTCGCGTCAACACTGTTCCAGTACTCGAGAGATTTTTGCGCTGTAGTACCGGGGGAAAAAAAAACAATTAGTAAAAGTCCGGTCGATTCAAGAAGGGTTGAAGACATGCTCACCATCAATCAAGGCGTCCGGAGGAGCTTGGCCAGACATGTTGTCAGGGCTCGGATATCCGTGGATTGATTGACGCTGTTGTTAACAATTCGACAACCACCACCACCGACAAGTTCAGAATGGCGTTGTGATGGCTCAGATCGGGTTAGCCAAGACGAGTGATTGGGGGTGATGGCACGTGCGGTTCGTCTGGTTATTCCGTTTGGGACTGAACCCTGCAGCGCATGGCAGAAACAGGAGCTTTCTTTTCTTTTCTTTTCTTTTGTCTTTTTTTTTTCTCTCTTTCCCCTACATCAGATCCTGTACTTGTACGAGTATCGTACTTGCAGCCTCACGCAGCACAATTCAAACTCAATCGTGCCAGGTAGTGCTGGTATGATACCATCGGTTCTGGTCGGGTCCCATGGGTCAATGACTTCAACTGACCTTGATCAGGACTCAGGGCTCAAGTCCATGACCACCGTCCAAGACTGCACCCCGGTCCTTCCATGGTGCATTAATGGTTTACCTCCAAGTCACTTCGACCCATGCATGACCCATCTCCTTCCCTTCCGAAGAAAGAAGCCCTCCTTGGATACGCCGCCATCACCTGGAGATTGCCTTCTAGGCCCTCTCGTTCTTGAAATCCCGGATCGTCTCTCCGCCGAGATCAGACACCAGATGTATCGTACCGGCACGGAGTAGAAATGATCTCGTGTTCTGAAAAAAGAAAAGAAACTATCATAAAAAGGAAAGAAAAAAAAAATGCGAGAGAAAAATGCAACCAAGAAAAAAAAGAAAGAAAAACCACTTTGGTCACGCATTTGCGAGTAGAGTAATAAATAGTAAGAGTAAGAGTAAGAGTCATGATGTCGAATCGAAACCTAGCCTCTTACAAAGCAAGGATGCCCCGAGAATATCATATCCTATCTACTGCACGGAACTTTCCTCCGGAGAGAAAGGGGAAAAAAAAAAACGAAATTGACATCTCCGGATCCCCATCTTTCGGTTTGCGTTCCTCGTATCCTGATATGGCGCGGGTTGTGCCTTAACGCTCTTGGGATCTGGCCTGTCAAGATCAAGGCGAGTCCGCTGCACCGCACATGTTCAAAGTATGATATATGTGGCTGTATCTTGGCAGCAACGATGTACTCTACAGTACCGCACCTACTTGCTACTACAAGTAGTATGGTGCCGGGCACTTGATTGATATTATATCAACACTGATGGGTAATTCATTCTACTTACATAATATATACAAAAAAATAGTTGTGCTTGCCTAAAATAGCCTTGGAAAGGACTATCTCCATAGATATTGCTCCCATTGAAAATCAGAAAACATAGAGCTAAGGGGGAATGCCTTCTAAGAACTTCTATGAAGAGATATCTTCCTGGAGATGTGGTTTTGGTTGGGAATTTTCGAAAACTATTGTTGCATTGGTTTTTAGTTAGCTTCAAGTGCCCGGCACCACACTGAGATTTACGATAGCCGCTGCCTGCAATCCGCGAGATATGTACGAGTGCATCGTGGCTGCCAAGACACCACTACCACCTCCATATGCGGCACCTCGGGCGACACAAGGACTTAAGGACACGAATATGTGCATGGAATGGCAGGAGCGCACCCGTAACCGTAACCGTAGGCATAGTACTCGAGTATTGTACCGGCACTTGTGTGTGGGGTCCAAGGCAAAGCGCTCTTCAAGAAACCGGTACGGCATCATGTGAGCGTCCGACATCGCTCTCGCTTTCTGTTACCGGTCTCGGTACCACAGTGACTGAATTCTTTCCTTCCCCTTCTTTCCACAACATGGTCCTACTCGTGCTTTGTATCTCAGGGCTAGTATGACACGATTAAAAACCCCGGCCAACCAACGGCCAACATATCGTACGCTTAACTTACGATACCGTACGATACCACAAGAAACAGCCCCAAAAGTGGGGAGGAAATCGAATCCCGGGCGCTTCCGCACAGTGCTCATTCGCGCTCTTCACTGCAACCCGGCCCATGCTAAGCTGGAACTACCCGAATCTCTGTCCGTCCCGGCATCATCGCCTCGGATTCGGAATACATGCGAACTTTCCACTCCCGATAAGTTAGTCTACGTCACAGTAGCTGGCCGAGAGCGTGATTCCATAGGTACACTTAAGTACTCGAGGGGGGGGTCATCAAAAACCGGAAAAGATAACCCTTGTTTCTACGAGTACAGAGAATTGTATGGGATCAGCGGAAATAGTTTTCCAGTTTTTAATGGCCCCCGAGTACCGCGGCCCTAATAATACTGTGTTTAAAAGCAAGGCAGGAAGGATGCTCTTATCCCCCGCCCCATCAGAAAGATTTTTTCTCGCTTTCGCTTTCAAAGTGGCGGCAGCAAGAGGCTAGGTGGCTTATTGATTGTGTAGTAAGCTGCCCGCCGTATAGATACTATAGTCGGGGGGTGAATGTGATACGTAGTCTGGTTCACGCCTCCTCCCCGGCCTCTTTACTTGTAGTATGGTACTTGTACTACCGGTAATACTCGATCACTAGGAATTGGAGAAAGGCCTAATAACACACCGTGGTGCTCCTACCGCAATTCGTAGATGTTAGTCTGAGAGTGTGTCAAGGACCTTATATCTATTTACCGGTATCTATTGATTTGTGTTGTAAGGCTTTCGGCAATCAAGACTTCATCCACGTTGGGGAGGCACAGTACCGCTACCGGTACCGTCCTCGCCAATTCTCCGCACGTGTGGTGAGATGGCCGAGATAAACACACCGGCAGGACCCGCCCCTCCTTCCTTCCTTCCTTCCTTCCCTCCCCCCCTCCCACCTCCCACCCTTGCTGACGACAACCATGGGGAAATTCTGAATACGATTAGATCAGACAGGACACAGTATCAGAAATGAGAAGAAAAAAAAGAAAGAAAAAAGAGGGGAACCAACTAAAGAGTCGAGTTCAGTCCGGTTTAGCCTTTTGAGCCCTGAACGACAGTTGAGTGGGTGGGTGACACTGGGTGTGGTGCGGTACTCGAGCAAACGAACCAGTCGTGAAACCTGTTGGCCAAGAACCTCCAGATCAAGATGATCATAAACCCTTCTCAACCAAGTTTCCCACCTGCCTCTCTCTCACAAGGAAAAGAAGGATGGACGATAGGCGATACCATGCAATTGTAAGACATCCGGATAGTCATTTTTCGCATTTTTAGATCCTCGTTCTTGTTGTCGTTCTCCCCCGTAATGCAGGCTGAAGTGGGATAGGTACTCGAGTATATCCAAGGTCAAGTTTTTTTTCTCCAGGTTCCTACTCTTTAGTAAAGTGCCGACACAGTGATAGACAGAGATGCAGCGCGGTAAATTAGGAAGACTTTCTTTTGCCAGCAAGGTTCCAAAGCTGTCCAGTGACTTCTACTCATGTCAAGCCATCATCCCATTCCCTCGCCCTCATAGGTGCGGAGAATATACAGGAGCAGTTTGACTCAACGATAGACAAATCGACGAACCTAATCTATCTACCGTGCGATACCACACTCATCGAGCGCGATATGTGCTGTATTGTGAAGCAAAGGACTAAAACAACCTCCAGCAGCAGCGGCGGCAGCGGCAGGAGGAGGGGGGAGGAGAAGCAAGAATCTGGCCCTCGCGTTATTCGTACCATAACACCTTCCCTTCTATAAAATTCTTCCACCGGCAATCTACATCTGGTGATATAGAAATGCAAACATTAGTAGACCTCCTATCTAGGAAGTCTCGCCGTGATTCCTTCACCGTGCCATGTGGAGTAACCTAATATTATCGCAAAATATGATATTCAAGAAATTCAGTGCACCCAGTAGTGCGGTTCTCAGTGAGGGAGGAAGAGGAATGGGGAAGAAGACAAGGAGAGATGGGGGGGAGGGGGGTTGGAAATCCACGCAACCCATTGTAGCTATCACTCACTCCTCTACTCACTGGACGGTAGACTACTTAGTTGGCTCTGCGCTCGGGAAAGTTACATGCACGAGTTCGCTATGAAATTATTCATGCACGTGCAAGAAATACCTTGCCCAACGTGGCATCCCACTCCAGCAGATCAAGGGAAAACCACCAGGAAGAGGAAAAAAGAGAGGGCACTAAGGCTGAAAGTTGCTTAAGACAAATATCAACAATGGCTCAGATGATTATGGTTCAAAAGAGGCAATCACAGGGCCGTCGTTCTGGCTTGGACTCGCTTGCTGCCTGCTTGCTCGTTCGCTCCTGCGGCCTTGCCCCCACCCGCCCCGCGAACAACAATAAACCTCAGCAATCAACAAAACCTGCCCAGTTGACGTCACTTGCTTTAGCCACCTCGAGAGGTCTATTTCTCGGTGTCGGGCCAGACGGGTGGTAAATTAATTGATTCCCTTCAGAGTCCCCGAGGAGGGACGAAAAGTAGCTCAAGAGAGAGAGTACCGAGTACGGTAAGGAAAAGGAAGGAATGGAGAAAAAAACAAGCTTTCATATGTGTTTTCGTGTGCTAACCAAACCCATTGCTATGCAACCCCACGCAGCGCTTTTCCTTTTTTTCTTCGCCCCATCAAACAAAGCCTTGTTCGATCCCTGCCTTCTTGCATCGTTCCCCTTGTGTATACTACCCCCAATATAGGTACAAGCAAAAAAAAAATCAAAAAATCAATCGACCAGTGGTCGGTCCTCTATACTTATATGCTTTTTTTTGTTTTTGTTTTTCCAATGCCGAAAAGTGGGAAGCGAGGACTGTAAGCCGGGAAGTTTGCTTCAATTACTTGGCCCATTGTCAAGAACATTGATGATCTCAAAATATCACGCCTGAGTTACGGCATCGTAACTACGTAGAGAACAGGAAAGAAAGGGAAAAAAGGGAATAAGTAGAAAGATAAGAGGGAAATAATTGAGGAAGGGAGGAAAAATTATTGGAGAAGGGGCGAGAATGGGGGAAAACTCCAAATGTGAATTCCAACCCCAAGTTCATGATATCTTTAGCCGTCAGAAAGTGACAGATGCCGAAAAGAAGCCCAGGTTGCTTCTTCCTCCAGTCGCACAGGTGGCCAACCGCTAAAGGCCATAGTAACCCTCAATTGATCTTTAGATAGTCCGTCCAAGTGCCCTCGTACTTCTGCAGGAAGATCAACTTCCCATTTCTCAGCAAATATAGAGACCATTAGTAGCATGAGCCCTGCGATAGGCCAGCAATTTTTCATCTCTAGCAGGGTTTCGACGCCCCGAACTAAGCCGTCCGCCTCGTTTTGTGCATCGAGCAAGAGGGTTTGGCAAGCAATGAAAACAAAGTGGGGGACGGTATTCGGGAATCTTTGCCAACTGTGATAGTTCCGAAATTGGTCAGATATAGCCAGGAGCTCCCTTGCTGTCTCAAGGCAGATTGCCTTGGGAGAGGGTGCAAAGTTGTCAATCTTCACCTCTAGGAATGGTCGGAAGAGAGCGATAACTGCGGCCCGGTGGTACATGCTAATGGCGGGATTTTTTAGAAATACCTTTTCAGAGAGATGGATTGGAAACGCTGCTTACTGGAGCCACAGGGAGTGTGGCACTCGGTTCCTGGGGGCGAATTGCAGCTCGAGGGGCTGCCCAACCTTCCAAGTTTTCAAGCGGTCAAATAGCTCATGGAGTTTCCTCACAGTGAAAACCTGTCTGGGGGCATAAAACGCGAATGTAATGTCCCTGACAATCCCGGACAAGATTATGAATTGACCAAAGTTCTGGTCAAACAGTGTGGATCCGGTGGGCCGTGCATCGATTTCATTACTCGAGACTCCTCCCCCTACCTTGTCTGCTAAATCGCCCGCCTGGAGCATTGGTAGAGGCAGCCGTTCACCTTCGAGTTGAGGAAGTCGTGCTAAAACGAACGACCACGCCCTACATCGCAGATTCTTAGCATCGGATCGCAGGACAAGGATAGTACTCTGAGGATAAGGCTTCCGCACAGGTCGAGGCAATATGACCCCCAATAAGTCATCCTTTGAACTTCCACCTTAGGGTCCCTAGGATCCCCATTCATCCCTTCGCAAAAACCCCTCTCTGAAGCCAGACGGAATGCCAGGCTACAGTACATCAATCCCTTCACATCTCGAGAATATCCCCCCTCACGAATCCCCATTATCCCGAGAGCTTGAATAACTGTAACGCTGATATTTTCTATCATATTCTCCTGATCAAGCAGCCGCAATGCTTCGGCGAAAAAGTGGTCACCCCGGGTTCCCCAGTCGCTCAGTTCGGTCCGAGCCTCTGTTCTGTCGGAAAACGTGCATGCCAGAGAGAGAACAGCGTTCACTAGAAGCTTGCTGCAAAAGTCTGTCCTACCACAAACAAGGTCCTCGAGAAATATCTTTTCCGAAAACAAAGCGTAATAGGTATGCTCCCATGTAAAGTAGAGGGAGAGGAGGTGCCCAATGAATTCGGTGTCTCCCGTCACGCTCGTCCACGACTGCACGTTCACTAAGTAATCCTCTTCGGCGATGTCCCCCTTCGTCCCACGGAAGACATTTTCAAGAAATTGGTTCCCTTCAGCATACTCCGTATAATCTGTCGAGGTCTCCGAAATCCCTATGTCCGTCGATAGGGCTACGGAGTATGACCGCTGTGTTAAGGTTGTTGGTGTTGTAGGTTCTGATGTCTCGAAGGGGTTTTCTCGTATGAAATTAGCAATGTCGGTGTAGTCCTCATTTGACCTGAGTCGGGTGATGATAGGTTGGACGTATTCATCGGGAGCACGTCTTATAGTCCCCAAGATACAGTCGAAGGTGCTATTGTCCTCAGATAGTTCGTTGATATGTCGTTTTAGAGCGCCAGCTCGACGGCCGTCACTTTGTTTATCGTACACACACTGGGACTGATTGTTAGACACACATGACGCACAGGGTGCCTTTCCATCGCACTGTTAATTTGCGGTCCATGTAAGCTCATGTCATCATACTGTGGTTAGAACCCGTTCCTGTGATGCGCAGTTCCTGGGAACTGACCTTGGACCTCCGCTTCCGACACGGCATACAAGCGCTCGCCACGCAGCTCCTCTTCATCCGCCTCTCTAGAGGCTTCAGTGACCTCCTTTCGTCACCCGGGTTGGTAGAGGGTTTTGGCAGTAATCGTCGAGACATTTTTCGGGGGGAGTAAGTTTAATCGTGTTCGGAGAGATTTTCGGCCCCGCAAGAGCTAGTTAGGTTTAGGGTATGACCGGGGAAGAGTTTTCTGCGTTCTTGGGCTTTCACGATAAGTTGACCCCTGCTGTCGAGCCTTATGAGGAGAAAACTGGGCTCCTTGGCAATAAATGTCCGCTGGCGACCTGCTGCCTTGCTAGGATCAGGCAGACCAGCTCTTTTCTCCCACATAAGGCATCCGGCAACACTTAAATTTATGGTAAATGACCACTGGCAGCGGAGCTCAATGACCGGTGGATTGCGATTGGTGCGGAGGGCGAGTTGGTGCTACCACTATGATAATAAGGAAGTCTGGTGACATTGCACAGACGCTCGCTTCCATAGACTTCCTCTAGAGGTCAAGGGGGACAATTGGTGTCCGGTTAGAAAATGTCTTCAAATCCTAGTTTTCGATTGCTTCGCCTGTCCTATAATGGCAGCGTCATGTCCACATGAGGCTTTTGTCGCTGCTGGTCACTGATCACGAGAAGGTCAGAGAGGTGGCGATACGGTATGACAGAGATAGCCAGGGATCTGCCTCCCAGTGCTAAATGTTTTAGAAGAAAGTCACGCAGCTTTACTATCGCGAGTGACTTCTTGTGACTCTCGGACTCAATTTCGGTAATCGGGTCAACTGGTGGCGCTCAAACCAGCCCATAAGATTTCCATGATGGACAATTAACTGTACTCGCGCGTCTTTGCTAAGGAAAAGACTACCCGATACTAAATTCTAGTGAGAAGGTGAGAATAAACCCCGATTTTCTCTCGAAAATTCGGTGCCCGGCGTTTTCTTGGCAAGGACCCATGAGTAGAAGATTCCAGCAGCTCCCCATGCTTCGCCTAGAAGCTTCCATATCAGTCTCTGCCGGTTGTATCGAGATATTCAGAGCCAGTACGATACCACAATCAACCTTTATTGTCGAGTTGAATTCTCCCAATTGCTGCCCAACCCGTACAATTTCAACCCACCCCAAGAATCCCGTTGACGTTAATGAGCGAAAAACAGGTACAGGTACGGCAACTGATGCCGTGAATAAGGATTTTCATTCTCACTGGTATGCTTGGTTGATTAGAATATGTTTCTTAATTAGAACTCCTTCCGCAGCCTCCCTCTTCATTGCATATACATCCGGAAGACAGCAGGCGGAGAAAACCATTTTATCTCTCGAGTGATATTCAGTGAAGAGCAGCACAGGCGTCGAGCACCCAAAAATTGCGGAGTGATAGGTTTGGCATGAGAGGGCGACTCTAATTTCCTAGATTTACCCTACTGTTTCTGTTAGAATGTCACAGCTTTGCTTTAGCTGGGGCAATTTTTGCTCTTCCTTGTAACGTGGGTCCGTGAGACAATGTGACTTTCCTGTGCCTATGGCAGAGCAGCAGCCAGGGCCCCGATGCCCTCCCCACCATTCACGATGGTGGTGTCCTTCTGTTTGGCGCTGAGATCGGAGAGCCAAGCTGACAAATGATTCAGACCGTTCTGTCGGGACGGTATTCAGCCCCCTAGTCTCAGGGACTCCTACGGGGCTTCCCGAGAATCGCTTCTTGTTTTCTCTCGATGCTGGCCCCACGCTTGGGGCTGATAGGAATACTGAAGCTTTGACGATGTCCTTTCGCGCTCCAACGCCCAATGTTAACGAATTATTTCTTGTCTCACAGATAAACAAGGTAGCACTTTTAGGGTTTATGTACATCGGCCCTAAGGCCGGGTTCTATTGGACCAAATCTGTGCTTTAACCGAGAATCAAGACGGCATTGCACTCGGGCATTCGTAGACCGGAATTCGCTGTGTACCCCCACTGAGGCGCACATCCTTGGCGCCAAGGTGTCCGGGATATCTTTTGAAATTCGCCAGAATTTTCCTGAAGAATACCGGTATACAGACATTGTACGAGTACCGTGCTTCAAGTACTGCAACCACATGCACAATATCACGATACTGCCGATCATCTCCAAATGTTCGAAGGCTAGGAAAGGATGTATGAGCTTGGGCCTTGGCTTTCCCAAGCTTTGAGGCGGATTTTTCCACGCGTCGAAAACAACCGGCCAGCCGATCCAAGTGGAGGCTAGTTTCTGACCTTTGAGCCGTACCGAGTGCAAGCATCAGGCGGCAGGTTCCAACTTGTTAAGACATCTATCTAGAGCAGGATCTGCACATTTTGGAATGGTCACAGCCTTCTACTATACTCGAGTATACTCGAGTGCTAAGCAGAGGTAGTGTATTCTTTTTGTTAGGAAAGGTCTAAGAAGAATGAGACTAGGCGGTTAAACCAGCACTATTTCGACTCTAAAAAAACTCCGCAGTATAACCAACCGGTGTCTTGTCCTTAGCAGCCTTTTAGCTTAACATAGCGCCAGCACGGCACCGTACAAGTATCTCACAAATCAAGATATCCCGAGGCAGTTCATGTATTTAGTGTGCTGCACTTACAGGATCAATGGCAATGTCATTGGGTGCGTCACGAAAAGCCTCCGCCATGCACAACCTTTGGCCGAGAATTGTTTCTGGGAAGCCATGCATCAATAACTCGTGATCCACGCTGATGCCGCACAATTAGCTTGCATCGACCATGAGGAACAGTTTCCCCACACAGCGAGCTTACTTTAGGAGAAAATTTAGTCTGTTCAAGGTCAAGGTGTCTGCCTGACCGGCTCAACCAGAACTGCGCAAGGAAATATTGCCATCGATTCAAGTACTTGCACTACCGGTAGCATAGTGACAATCTTTGAGCATCACAATGCTCTTATTACTCATTGGCATGATATGATTGTACGAGTACTTAGCTCGCCGGACCGAAGTTACATTTTTTTGCTTTGGTGGGTCACTACTGAGAACCTGACCAGGAGACTTGGGTGCTGTCTCTCTCTGGCGAACGCAGTACGGTACAGGTAGAGTGGCCTAACCGATCGTCGAGGTTTCACTTTGGCCCTTCTCACTACTGGCATCTTCCAGGAACTAGCAAGGACTTTCTTGTTACATGACGTTTGAAGGTACCGGTGGTGATATCGCAGGTTACGTTGGCACTGTGCTCGAGCGCAGTACGGACGGACCCTGGGAAGGGCTTGCACCAAGTATCCCCGTTCTGCATTCGAATCTTCAGTTCCTCAATAGTCCTCATATCCGTTACCCAGCCGGCTCTTTTCTAGGTAATCTTCGTGCCACACGTACCTCGATCTTTCCCCGGGGTATCAACATAGTCGCCCTTTCTAGCCCCTGCCCCCATGTAGGGTGGTATAAGTACTATGATAGGAGCAGCTCCCAGTGGGCTTGACCATCAGACGCTAACTGGTCACAAACCGACAGCGACTCCGATTTGGTTCCTAGGCCTGCATTACCCTCTGAATAGAATTTTGATGCTTTCCGTAATGCGTAATGTCACCTTAGGCAACGGCAGCAGGCACCAGAGGCAAATGCACTGTACAGTACCCTACCCTGGTTTCGTTTCTGTTCGGATCTCGAACCTCCCGGTAACCGTGTACCCTTGTGATAATGTCTTTCATAGAGGGAATGATTCCCGCATATAGCACTGCATAGCCCTAGAGCTACAGCTGGGTACGAGTACTAGAGGTAAAGCATCCGCGTAGTTTGACTCTGATTGGACAACCTAACGCTCTTGAGCTTTCTGGGTTACCGACGTGCGATGAACCCTCCAATGCAACCTGGGCGCCGTCATATTGTGTTGACATCAAGGCCACTTTTCAAAGTTGCATCGACTCAAGTGTTGCTTGAGCAATTTCTATATAATGAGGGTAAGCCACATCCCCATGTGGCTTCTAGCAGAATTGGGTTCCCATAAGCGTTAAGCTCAAGGTAAAAGAGCTTGGAAATATCATAAACCATTGCCGACCAACCGGCGTCAGTGACCTGTTGGTTCGTCAGCAAAGAGGACGGGGTTGAAGATTCGCCGGGCACGGTAATAGAATCAGCAGGAATCTGGGGCCGCCTTAAGGGTTGAGTGTCTGGTGTCTTGGCTTGGGGAGTTCGCTCGCAAACGGGTAGTACGTATTAATCAAGCTGCTTTTTGTCAGACGACACAATGATACTGATATCGTATTGCACTAGTAGACTATTGCATAATTGGCACGTAATTAAGCACCACTCCGCTATCCCACATTGAAACGAGAAAGGTAACCATTACAGCATGGACTAATGTATAAAGAAAAGATGGCTTTTTTTGGAAAACTCGTCGTTGGATATCTAGACATAAAAAAGTACACGAAGAAAGAATGCTCCGACTAAGTTCAAATCGCTGAGTCGTGGAAATAGCATTGATTTCACCATTTCAAGCCAGATAGTTCTTTCAGCCCTTTTATTAATCCTCTCCGATCTTAGGGGCAAGATAGAACCGGACAAAGCCACTGCCCATTGCATACCTAAACCATCTAAATTAGCCACGGTTCACAGATCAGGCAACTGGAATTACTCACTCAACCAACAGGGGGACCTCATTAGAGAGCGAAAGGGTAACGACGGAAGATAGTGCACTCGCTTTGCAGAAGTTGACGAGGTATTTCAGTGAGAAGGTGAGTGTAACAGGCTCGGTAAGCTCGATTTTTGTGGATAGGTCCGGCTTATCGACATTATTTTGCTGGCGAAGGGTGACAGATCCACTTCCGATGTCACCACTGCAGGAAAATTTGACACCTTCTTTGGAGGCTTCGATGGTGACTATAAAAATTTAGTGGATTTGTTCCGACTTGGCCAGATGGCATCTATGGCATACCAGAATCCGACAACTGGATCAAATCTCTGCAGATTCTCTGAAACTCAGCACTCGGCATTGAGATCGCTGCTGCGTACTCGGTTTCGGGAATCCCTAGATGCTCTTGGTCGATATCCATCAATTTGAGCTCGTACTCGCTAATACGATCGTTTTCGGCATTCTCAAAGATGAGACTTAAGGTGTCCGGTGTATCTTCTGCCTTTAAGGTCAAGATGTCCTCGTTCTGGGCACAGCGGAGGACTTTTGTAAGAGACGTAAGATTGATACCGAGGGCGATGTTACGGTCTAAACGGTATGGGCTGAATCCCTCAGACTTGAGAAGCATAGAAACGAGTGCAACATGTGAATTGTCCATAGCCTGGAGGGCAATTCCGGAATCATTGCAATCGAAATTGATATCTTGGACGAGATCTCTGATTGCATCGACAACCTATAAGGATTTATATAAAAGTTAATTGTACATCTGAAGCAGTGGGTGTACAAAGGGCAGCTTATCCACCTTTTTTAAGACACCTGCCTGTTCAAGACGAGCTTCCAACACTGGAGAAATCCATCAGCAAACACAATTTTGGGAGGATCAGGAGTGGGTGGTAGCTACTCTTGTAGTTATTGTATGAGGTATCGACGGATGTTAATTGGATTAAAGGTAGATGATGGTGGTGGTGAGGGTGAGATTCGTGATGTGTTGTGTTGTGTTGGCGGGCAAAGAAATGGAGAAGAAAGGAGGAGCAGGCAGCAATTGAAGGAGCGACGCGACAAATTTGGCGACGCGTGGTTACGCACCAAGGCTTGGCTGCTTATGTAACGCCCAAGATGAGGACAAAGTTCGCAGGAGAAGGGAAGAACCCCAGGTGCCAGGGTATGTGTATGAACCTTGATTGACCCTTTTGCTTTCCTGTTTAGGTATAAGATTTCATATATCCATATCTGGGCCCTAATTGTTTTACTCATTGTTTGTTGCGCGCCTTGGCGGGCCTATCAGCGGAGATCCATATCTAGGTGATCTGAACCACTTTGCCGTTAGCACATCGACCCCGACCCTACCAACAACGCTCTCGGCTCGAGCAATATGGAATCCGTGCTCAAAAGCCCCTTTCCTGCTTCCACCAAAAGGGCGACCTCCGTAATCGATGGAATCTCCACCGAATCAACTGTGGTTTACTTTGCCGATAAGATAGTGATTACTCTGAGCCAAGACGGCAGGCTTGCTCAATGGGTAGGTACCCACCGCTTTCCCCACTGCGAAGACGATGCTTATACTGATAGTGACAGTTTCATGTCTCGCTGGATACCAACAATTCAGCACTCATCGGAACTCAATCAGCCGAAGATGAAGATGGTCTACTCCCACTTCCTCATCTAACGCCCACCACATTGCTCGGCGGAGCGGTCCAATCAAGAGAATCGTTAGGCCAATTGATCGCAGCCCAGCTTGCTTCGGCCATATCCATGAGAAACAAAGATGAAGGAAGGATGGTGGTCTTAGGGCTGGGGCTGAAGAAGGAGGAGCTAGGGAGGGATGGGTTCATCCAACTGATCGAGCTGGTCGGAAAATGTCTATAACATTTAAATAAGCCCGACCAACCACAATAATTACTCATCTAAGTGCTCTGCCCGTTTGGTTCTCTCCTTTTGCTAGTAAATCCAACGAGCAATTTAAAGCTGCCAGCGGTCGATGATTTTCTATGGTGCTCAGCCGCTTGTGGCGGAGAGCATCCAATTGCTCCTCTCGGAATCGTGGTGTCAAATGGACACCTCATATAGGGCAGTTTCGGCGAAGCCTCATCCATGTGTGCCTGCACACGTAGTCAGGGTTTTTGGTGTCTGCGTTGGCCCGAATACCGATATGCCCTCTGGGCGACAGTCCCGGAACTACCCTTCTAGCCTAGGGATTGCTTTTACCTCACGAGTCAGGAATAATTATAGCAAAGGGGGTTACTGCGTACATCTGCTTGTCGGGACACTGGCATCAAGCATTTACTTGGCTACTGCAGGTATTAAATGCAGACAAAAAAATGTATCAGAGAGCTGGTGCGAGTGATATGAGATGATGGGTGAACAACCACTAAGTTGTTGGCAAGATTCATCACCAGTCAGACGTATGGAATTTTGTCGCGTGTCTGATTGCTTACCTACGCATAGCCGCTTAGTAGCCCCTGACAGCATATCTCTACTGGACTCAATCTAATAATGGGAACCTCCCTATCTCCCCAAGCAATCCGAAAATTGGAGTCACGGGATAGAAACAAGGTTTCACAGGGCAATGCGTATAGGAAACTCTTACCCTGTAATTTCAATACGGGGTGAAGTGTTGCCACAATTACTGAACTTAAAAAAGTGCCATAGCACACTCCATGTTATACGCATGAATCTTACAATTTCTCAAGTATAGTAGCTCACGGCGAGGTGGGAACACGGTGACGCGAGAACTCCCATAGAACTCTTCTAAGACAGAGACTATTTGTATGAGCATTCTCATTATATAGTGGGCTCGCTTTGCCGTGGAATGCAATATCATAGAGAAAGTAAGGGCGTCCAGGTGCGGCCCAGATTTTAGCGACAAACTGGCTTGCTGCTGACAGAGATTTGGGATGCGGTACAGGGGCTGATTTCTCTGTTTCACGGGCTCAACCCGAGGGGGCTTGGTACTAGCTTAAGCCTCCTGAGCGTTGAGGTTGCACATTCAACACATTGCTTTGGTCTGTGGGTAGTTTGGGCCCAGTAATTCTTGCGACTCGAAAGTATTTGCTCAGAGTGGTGGTGTTGGCCGAGCCATCCGAGTGATAGACTGAGACTCTCCTCACAATTGGTGCATAGGCACACAACGGTGCCATCAGACTAGAAGAAGCACCCGATCGTCGATAGAAAGAGCCCGGGATGGGGTAGTTACGACATCTTCCCGCTCGGTTCGGAGGATCGGTATTCGCTTATCCCTCAGGTCTCGTGCACCGAGATGCAAGTACGTTTGTGTTCTCTTGCCCTGTGTTAGAAAATCTGAGTCGCTAGAGCGCTATCACTCCTTATCACTCGGCTTGCGCGACCATTCGCTAGTTCACCAAGATTGCCGTTGGCCATAGCTTGGTGGTAACTAGACGCGTGATCTTGGGACTATTGAAGGGCGAGTTGTCAATAGTATGTGTCATTTCCTTGTGTAATACATAGTCTTTTATTTCCGTTCTCCACTAACGGGTCGCTTGATTAAGAGGCCACTGGTATCACAACTCATGATATATTTTAAGAATACGGCTAGGGGCCACTAGGACTATTTGGCACCGGATCTCTTTGGGCTAGCGACAAACTGAATTTTTGTGAGGTACGGTAGGGTGTTTTCTGTTTTTTGGGCACCGATACGAAGGAGGGTTTTGTGCAACGTATAGCATGGCGGTGCTAACAAGATAATTATGCTTTGGGCCTAACTCGCATAAATTGCGTTTCTATCATTCCTAGTGTCTCACCCTGCCCAATGTGCCATGTCTGGTTGTTGAGGGTTTGTCCGGAGACAATTCCAAAGCCCATATTGGAGATCTAGTTATAAAGCTGAACTTTCAGATGGAGTTTTTAAACACCTTCTTGTGGAATTGGTAAAGGAAACCATGAGGTCTGGGGTCATCCTATTCCTAAGAAGATAAATAAGTTCAACTAAGGAGGGAAACTCGATCGGTCGCGTTTCATATGAATTTGCTAACAGTTACACTATGACACCTCTCTGGAATTTATGACAGTAACTTATAGGTTATCGCATGACCTAACCATGGGGTTTTGCTGCCAGCACACCATCAACCACTTCCCCAGCACTATAAGTGAAGAAATTTTGCCTGGTCGAGAATCTTTTCGGTGCCTGCACGGTGCAGCACAAAGCCAGGATACCGACCCACGGCGTTTATCGCACCACAAAGTCATGGGTTCGGCATATCGTAAAAGCTCGTGAAATCTACTATCTCCGTCAGCCTTGTAATCCCGAGATCCGGAGACAAAAGCTCCCGAGAAAGATTAGAGTTTTCCTGACACAGCATAAGATCAACCCTTAGAGCATGTTGGATCTCATTAACTACTATTCGTAACTCTGTTAACTTGTCAAACTAAACCTATCCTGGACTGACGGGTAGATTTCCGCTGATACCGGTAATCTGATAGTGGATTTTACGAGATCTCACGGGTATCATAGTACAGTAGGATCGTGGTGCTTACTCGGCCCCCATGGGTGGGGGCGGTTTGGTGGGTTTTCAAGGGTTTGCTTGCAGGGATCCGCAGACTCTGCGCTTGAGACACAACAAGGGCTAGATAACTTTGGAGCTATTTCTTGAACGTAAGTTAGGGTTACACCTTTACCGGATATTTGGATCATTCCTTATTGATGCTACAATTAGGCCTTATCGAGATGCTTTCTGTAGCCAATTGGATGGGTTCCGGCTTGCTGGGGTATTGACCCCTCCTCAATTGCGAGGATACCGATGGGTTATTTGGCATCGAGCGCAGGTGCCGATGTGCCTAGCTCCCGGGATTCCGCTGCTTGTCGAGGGATTCTTCGGTAATATGTTTCAGTGTGGTGCTCAGTCAACCGAGGGGCCATTTTAGATCGGGATGTCTTTCGTATCCCCTATTTCGGTAGCAAAAGTGTACCGGCTCTTATAGTAGAACTTGAATAACTTGGAGTGCCTTCAATGTCTAATGTTTAGGAAGAAACGAACAACTATGATTGAGCAACGAAACAAAGGGTATGGCCTTCTCCGCCAGTGCGGCATAAGCGTCCCACCGTATCTGAACTATGGTTCAACGGTTATATGCTTTTTCTCCTGCACTCGGTAGTATTTTTCGCGAGTTGTCATAGGTGTAGATCGCTTTGAAATGTATCGATTTTGATATCCCACTGAGCTTACTTAGTTGTATAGGAGTGTGATTGAGTTCTAATTGCATCTAGCCATGGATTTCCGTGGAAACTCTTGAAATCCGCTATTATCGCTGGCCCTGTGACCTCCGGATTCAGAACAAAGGCTCCTGAGGAAGATCAACGTCTTCCTGACAAGATTTGCCCACTGGATGTGTTTGATCTCGTTAACTGGTATTCGCCGTTCTGTTAACCTGCCAAACCAAGCCTACCGGTATGGTAGCTGACGGCCTGATTTCCACTGATAATAGAATAATGAACCCCAAGAGTTTTTGCGGTATGTAATTTAGATACCGTTTGATCTGCGAAACACTCGATTTTCCCCCTTAATGATTGGTGATCAGGTTTGAGGAGTTTGACAGGCGGCAGCTTGCATATCATGGCAGGATGAGGTTGAAATAAGTCAGGTGAAGCGGGTTGAGGCTCAAATTCAAGCATCCTGAAACCAACGAGGCGTGGTGCGAGATCAGGGTGCACCGCACTACCGGTATTGAGGCAGTGAGCGCGAGAGATTGGCCACTCCAGTTAAAGCTAAACGATCCCTACCAAACTTGAAGCTGTTTCCTTGGGCCAGAAAGGACACATTTCTCCACAGCATTGAAAGTAGGGTAGGGGATATGAATTATCAGGTTAAGACGAGAAATATTCATCTCAACATCTTGTTCTCAAACATGAACCGATAAGACCGACTCCTGTAAAACCCTAAAGTACGATACCTATCATCAACCAGCGTGGGCATTGAGCATAGGTCGCCATATATGCTGTACTTGTGTTGGTACTAAGGCCCCGAATTTGAACGAGTGAAACTACTGCATGATATCATACCTCAATAGTCGTTCCGGTATCCACAGATAATAAGATAAGCGGAATAGGCAGTGCGATTAGATATATTAGGAGATTGGGGCGGCTCTTATTAAAATAGGGTTATACTTGACCTTGAGGGTGAGTCAGGGAAATAATAGAGCGCTGGAATAGATTGACCCACCGAGAGAGTGCGGGGATTTTGTACTCTTTCAACATTTCTCGACACCCGGTGAGTTATCACTTAATGTCGTTCTCATTTCCGGGTATTATATCTCTCAGGCAGTCTCATCCCAGCATGAGGGACAAAGCTTAGTATGATATGATAGTTTCTCTACCAGCATCACTCTGGATCCCCGTCTTGGGGGGGCTTAGGAGAATGTTTGTGCAAAGTCGGCGACCAGTAACTTGGCGAGCTAGACGGCGATAGTTCCTGTATTTTTGTTTTAGAGATTGAGTAGGTAGAGGTTGCGGACCCCATTTTACGGTGCGACCGCATAAAAAATATATCGGGGTGGTAATAAGGGTGAGGGGGATGTTGAGTGAACATTGGGTTATGGAAACGGCGCGCTTACACCTTGAGATCTAATCGCGCACAAGGCTCGGTGCTCCCCGCGTGTAAGCTGCACACCGATTGTTGTCAGCTACAGTAGTTGGCCACTTTGGTGTTGGTCAGATTTGTGATAGCGGCTCAAGGAATATGTGTTATATCCGGTAGTGTCACGACTCACAAGTCACTTAAGAAGATAAACAAAGCGACTCTAAAGAAGTTGGAGGGTCCTGGAATACACCGTACCTTTCGTTGTAAAACCAGATCGCGTTATTCATGTGGACGGCAGGTAAGTACGATCAATGTGGGGAGTGCTTGTAACTTTGATTTGGCTTGATTGACTTGAAGCTGCGAAACGTAGAATCAGTCACAGTGCAGCACCAGGAGGGGAGAGCCCGCAAAATTCCAACTTTTCCCAAGTCTTCAATTAGATTACCCGTAGTTAGTTCAAAGCTATGGCCTATTTTTTTCTTTTTTGACAATATCCACGGTATTATGCTGGCGTCTGGTCGCTGAAGGATTACTCAAGTTGGTTCCGGTTTGCTAAGGCTATGGGCATCTCCGAACCTATAAGTCATTATTTCCACTATTAAATTGGTCACTGCTACTGCATTACTAAAGGCTTTCGGGGATTAATTAATGTTGCGTACTCGATTCTGAGGCGAAGCCAAAATAGCATAGAGCATCACCGCTCTGCCCCGTAGACTACTCAAGCCCTTTAGATTAGAGGTGGTTTTGCTGGCTGTGTCGATGGGTGTTAAATTGGTGTTCAGGCAACTGATCCAAGGGTTCTTTCTTCGTCGTGACAAACCCGGCTTCAAAATCTACACTATTGCTATCTCCTTTTAGTAGGAGTGGATAGTGGGGGAACACTACCTCGCTTAAAATTATGCCAAGTAGTCCCGAATGCCCTTTAGAGGAGTATTCAAACCTGGGGCTGGGGCGTCTTAATTGCCAACTAAACGGGTAGGTGGTGCTTGCTCTCTCTCTGAAGGAGAACACCGGAGTGGTTAGGCTATCTAGTTTACCTACTATCTGCATTACCTAGTAGCATTATAATTTTGTAACTTGAGTACGTTACTTTTGGAGATGACCTTAATTCTAGGAGTTGGTCGAAGTGAATTTCAATTCTGAATTTTTGACCCTCATCAAAGGACATCCCGGTTAGCGAGATCATAGATTTGAGCCCCCGTGCTCAAGTCTTCACGAGTGATATTTCATAGACCCAGCAATTCAGTGGCACACAGCAGGCGCCCATTAGAAATGCCGAAGAGATGGCGACCACCGGCAATACCAGCACCCCAGGGTTTACACTCTCTTTAATAATTATTTGCCGAGGATTTATCTTTCCGGTCCTCCTTCCGCACAGGGACAAATGGATTCTCGGGTTGATTAATCCGCCAGTAGTAGTTAGGGTTTTGTGATTGTTCTGAGTTTTTAATAGCCCGGTAACTAGCTGGGTTTGATACCGGTACTTGATTTGTGGCTCCGTACCTCACGAGCTACCGTAGTCGGAGGGTTTAACTTTTTCGGGGTTCAGCTTCGGTATTTTCCATGTGTTTTTTTTAAGTGACGTTTAATAGGACCTTCCCTACTGTCTTACCCTCGCCTTCCTAGAGTTCGGGAACCTATGGGAACGCACGGGTTTGGTGAGGCCCTGCCTCAGCCAGAATTAGCATGAATTCCTTCAACTCAAGGTCTGCACAGCACATGTCTTAGTGAGAAGGGCGCTGGTGCGGGCTGTCTATGTGGAACATCTTTGGGGCTCAGATCAATACTTGGCACTCCTCCAGTGCTTGCATCTCACTTAGTTTCCGCATCAAATGCGGTACTGATGTTACAAAATTTCCTCTTCATTTATTAACAGTCATCTGGCGTTCCGTGTCACGGGAACCTCCTTCAGTTCGATTACTTGCGAACTTTGAACCTCTCCGAGGACATTATGTGCGGTTTTTCACACCCAGTCCTGGGAAGAGGATCGCTGTCCGTTCAAGGCTAAGCCAAAGTTATCATAAAAATTTAGGTGGTAGTCAGGCTAGAATTGCCGGCTGCTTGTGCAGTTCTCTCAAAATCTGTTGCAAAGATTCAATGGCTGCAGCGCACACTGCTTGAATCCTCATTCACAACCTACCGGTATGCCCGATATCTGCAGTACCGATGTAAGCATGTTACGGGTGTTGGAGAGTGGTATGCTGTACTCGCGGTCGGGATATATTTTGGAGTGTTTGATACTTCTCTGAGGTACTCTTCTGACTAGGGTCTGGTATGGTCGCTAGAGCCAAAAAGGTTGCAGTCACCGAACGAGAGTTTAGACAGTTGACAGGGGGCTGATATGACCGGTAGCTCTATTTTGAGGATTGGTAAAAGTGGAGTGGTCGAAGTAATAGAGTATTGGTCACCGTTGCACTGACGGACTGTCGTGGAGATGCAAAGTCCCACTTGTTCTGCTCATTGATAGGCTCAGGTGAGGAAACCTCACTCGAAACAAGGTGAGAAGCTCGTGAGAGGGTGGTGAGAGTTGGTGAGGCAATGACATGGGGAAAAAAGATGGAGGGAGGTGGGTGCAGAAAGAAGAGACGGCAGAGTAACACTATAACCTACCGCAATACTATAACCTAGTCTCTGAACCACAGGAGACATCACGTCATATTTTTCCCTCTGGATGTAAGAATCCTCATTCCCCCACATCAGAGCGCGCTAGACTCTGTGCGGTGCGGCGGCGATGGTGGTTGCGAACGAGAGTCCTGCGATACTCGAGCATGGGATCGTATAATACTAAGCATCATAGAGCTCCCGAGGAGGCTTAGTTGACTTTGGGCTTTCCAAATATTTTATTTTGTTTTTCCATTCATCTCCCCGCTTGGCCCCTAAGGATAAAATAGCAATCAATACTTGTAATACCGGTGGAGAATGACCGCTCCCCCCCTCTATTGGATAGGATAACTTCGGTCCTATAGTGCATAATAGGTCTTCTCTGATTCTGAATTTAGAGTGCGGCTCTTGGTTCTATGGTTTGACGATTTCCCTGTAAAAGAAGCTGGCGCAATTTTTCTGTATACCGGGCTCCCTAAGTGGGCACCTTTGCACACCTACGTATCATTTTTCTGTTAGTCATACACCACCTTGGACTACAAATACAGCCAATGCCCCACATCTTTGTTTCCTTCAGTATCATACCTCACTTTCAACTTCATATTCGACCTTTGTAGTATTCCTGAGTCCAAGGTTCCCTCGTTTTAACCTTGACCAGACAACATTCGCTTTCATCCACACTCGCTCTACCTGCTATATTATATTGCCTACTGCTGGCTTTTGAATAGCTCACCTTCGCTCCGTGCCATTCGTTTTTCTCGTTTCCCCGAATATCCAGCGCAGCACATTTACGACACTCTCACTCTCGACCGAAGTTCAGACATTCTCACGCATACCACAGCATTCTTCTACGAACATATATTTGCACTATATCAAGTATGAGTTCGTACGGTTCAGATCATCATGACCAAACGCATAGTGGCACTCAGCGGAAGCGTGTTGGCAAAGCCTGCGACCGCTGCCGCATCAAGAAGAGCAAGGTGTGTACTCAGCTCCAATATCCCAGTAAATTCATAAAAGATTATAGGGCTCGAGGATATTTCGTAGATTTTGCTCAGCGCCATGCTTTCTCCAGTCCAGGGCTAACTTTCGACAGTGCAATGGAGACAACCCATGTGACCGTTGCAATACAGACGATCAAGTTTGTACTTATAGTGAGCGCAGAAGGCCGAGGGATAAGAACCCCCCAAGAGGGTAAGTTTCTGGAGATATTCTGTTTATTCTTGCTTCATGGGTCTGGAGTACTAACACTTCTTAGATATATCGAAACTCTTGAGAGCCGCTGCATCATTCTCACCCAGGGCTTGATTGAGATGGACCGCATCCGAAAGGGTCTACCACCTTCCTCCACCCAGTTCATAGCTGGCAGGCCCAGCGGGAGACTGGCAAACTCGATTTTGAAGGAGATTGGAATTGACACCTCGAGGATTGAAACCGATTTTGACGATTACGACGGACTTTGCGGCGGTGGATCTCCCGGAGCAGAGAGTCTCGGGGGGGGATCAAACCATTCCCAATATGACGAATTCTTTACAAGCACGGAACACCTCTCTCACCCCCAATCTCACCACTCTCCGGCGTCCTCTCGTAGTCCGAGTGTAAACGCAACTTCATCGCGCACGTGGCCCCTGGAAGGGCATCGCCGGCAAGCATCGCATGGTTACCCTCTTGCGAATTCTCAGTTTATTGCGGACAGAACCGCTGGCCAAAACCTCGTGTCGAATGGAGATTATCAGCCCCCGATGCTACTGATGGAGGGGACTCAATATCAACCTTCTTCACCAGCTCCAGGGGTCTTTCACTACAACCAAGACTACAACCTATCTTCTCAGGATCTCCCGAATGATTTTGGCGAATATTATGAATATAATGACAACCGGTCTCCCACCGGTAGCTCTACGAACGTCACGTGTATGGAACCGAATTATAATTTGTAAGTTTTAGTCGTCTTTTTTTTTCTTTTTCCCCTTCAGGCACAGGCACAGAGTCTATGCATCATGTAACATCTTTTTCCGCCTTGCATGTATATCTTTTCCCCTCCCCACAGCTGTTTTTAACTTTCTTTGTGAAGGTTGACCAATGAAAGTCATGTCCAGGGTTACGCCTAATTAAGGCCTTTACGAATTTCCTCTCTCTCTATGTCTCTCCTTTCCTCTCTTTTTGCTCCAAATCTAGACGTTCATTTACGACATACGCACGCACACATTGGGGTTTATTACATTTTTCGCTGTCCTTATTGGCGGGTCTTTTGATTTTTTTTCTCACTCTCATTTGGTTTTTTTTATTTACGAAACGCACTCATAGCATGTTAAGGGCACGGTACGGTCATTCCTTTTTGGTACGGGGTTTTTTGTTGTTGTTTTTCTTATTTCAAACTTAGCTGTGGATGTGAGCATGGGTATCGGCGCTTTTCGGATTTGGATTTAATGGCACAGCCCCCCTAAGCCCAAAGGGCTGCATATGGCTTGCCTATTATTATTATTATTATTTTCTTTCACGTTCATTTTCTTCCCTTTTCTTTTCCTGAGCCTTGAGAGTTTCCTCAGGTTTTCTACTCCTCTCTTAACTTTAATTTCTAGTTGGTTAATTTCCTTTTTATTATTTATTACCTGTACTCTTCCTATGGTTTCTTATCAGATTTCAATGTTCGGGCGGTTTACGATGTTGACGTACTGTACATAACGGTCGCCTCACGATACCCTCCTCCCATCCCTCCCTCTCGATCTCGATCTCGCTCTCTTTTCTTTTTTCTCTTACTCTTTAATTTTTTTTAGTTATTTTAAGTTCAGCATCGCGAGGTCACGTTTTTGCGCCATTTCATATGTATGGGCTATCGATTTGGCTGTTAGGAGGAGTTTCAGATTCCTTCAACGCGGTTTTTTTAATGTTTCAGTTCCTTACTCTTACGATTTTTGTGCCCTATGTACATTAAGACGGAAGAAAGTCCGCAGCGGGTAGATGAAATTTCATGGTTCAAAGTTTACCGGCCATCTGATATCCGGGACGCGGGGCCCTGTGGCAAAGAACAAACTGGGGATGTGAGGGCGCACAGAAAAAAAAGAAAGGTCTTGCTGTCAGCTGCAATCACTTTTCAATTGGGGTTGGTGGTTTACTCGATTAAAGTGGGGCTAGTTTGGACATTTGGGTGATGCATAGCCGTGACGATAACAATCCAACATACAGCAGAGCTACTACAGATACGGGGCCTACACTTGGCCTAGTTAGAAAGGGCCGTGATCGAAGGAGAAGCGAGGATGTCCCGAGTGATGAGTTGTGGTCAGTCGATGAGCAGGCCGCGAGCAAGCAGCCACTGTTACAATCCCTAATAAAAACTGGGTTAGGGTTTTAGTCACCGGCCTTGTGTTTTTTTTCTTTTTCTTTTTTTTTCGTTTTTCCATTCAAAAGCCGAGACCGGCAGGCATATCGCATCGACCAAAGTAAACAGATGCGACAAACGGTAGATTTCGTTATAGTACCCCATCTCGTACCTTAACTCCAGGGAAACCTTTCGGAGTAAAGAACCCCAGCAGCTAGTCTACAGAAGGCCGGGAGAAGTGCATGGAAAGGGTAAATTCCTTGCATCACCGGCGACAAAGACAGGACAAGCAAGACATGGCAAAACACCCTAGCCCACCTTTTTCAACAGTGTCTAAAGATAGATCTTTAACCACGGTATGGCACTGTGACATCGTGTTCTCTGATAGGCGATAGGAATCTGACCATAGTATTGGTGAAGGGAGGGATGAAGGAAGTGAGGGATGATTTAGAAAAGTAATTGGGAAAAAAAGCAAAAAAAAAAGAGAGGAAAAAAGATAAAAAAAGATAAAAAAGGTACCAGGAGCTTCGCTTCGTGATCAATTCACCCAACATCAAGTCATCACGCCGGCAGGTAGACTAGAGGAAGGTGAATTAAGGCTGGGATATGGTAAAAAAAAAAGAGTGGGACATGGGAAGGGGGAAGAGGAGGTTGGGGGGGTGGGGGGGGGTCTGCGGTACTGTACCATACGGTGTGAATACTTTTGAGTAAAGTAGTACAGATCTAAGCTCGAAATGGAGGTATCTATTCTACTGACAAAGAATATTATATCATGGAAGGGGCATAGCTAGAAGCTACCACCTGTATGGGGAAAGGTGTGAACGTTCTTGCCGGTACCGGTACGTGGGGTTGAACAGCTCTGTTGAGATATATTTAACTTTTTTTCCGCTAGGCAAAAGTAGGTACCATTCTGTATATCTGGAGAACTGTAAGGCAATTGTCACGGGGGCGCGGGGATGTAGCAGTTTTCAGCTCTCCGAGGTTAAAAGGAAAAAAAAAGTTATAATAAGTAATACCCTGCCTTGCTAAGCTATGGGTTTGTCTCTTTTCTCTCTCTTTTTTCTGCCCTTCCCTCTTCTCATTCGTCTCCCCTCCGCTTCGAGTTTCTTGGGCTCGGATTCAAAACTCAGACCATTAATGTCCCCGTGTACATAAATTGAACTGTTCTACTACATTTTTGTCTCGCTATAGACCCTGTTTAGTGTTTGGTTGGTTGAGAACTCTGCAGTCTACATGGGGGGGCTTGGAGTTTTTCCGCAATGGGGGTTGAGTGTGGGTAGATAACGGGGGGGTCGGCGATGAGGAGGAGGAATTTATATAGCAAAGCTCACTTCGGTGGAGTCTGCCCGGCCTGCTGGGCCTTTTTTGTAGTATTAACCGGTTTCTGTTTCCCATAGGAGAATACCGAGTGACGTTCTATCCGACGGATCCTTGACAAGATGAAACAACTATCAAATGTAAGTTGCTCCTGCCTTCCACCTACTCCATCATCTCGCACTTACATATATCTTTGAACGATGGAAAAGCTAGAGGTGCATCGTCAATTCCTTCTTGTATTACCATAGTTTCCCTACAGCACCGATGAAATTGCAAGTTTAGCCGAGTTTTTTTTGCTTGTGAGAATGGTCGGGTGTTTCCATGAGCTTAGAAACAAGGGGGAAATGGGAGAGATGCGAGCATCATGGTCTAAACAAGCTTCCATCCTTATGGTGGAAAAGATATAAAAAGAAACAGGGACACCGTTTTTTTTTTTTTTACTCTGCTTTCTTTTTCTCTCTACGAACTCCGGGTCTCGGGGAATCGCGGTAGATCCAGCACGGTGCTTACACAACGTTTAAAAAACCTCGTGAAGGGGAAGGAAAAGAAAAAAAAAAAAAAATGAGACCATACGATGCTTCGCGAAAGTTCGCATAAATTATCTGATTGATTTATGATATAAAAAATCCCAACCTTTCCAAGTACCGTCCTTTAATACTATTTACAGCTACCGTACCGTAAGTGATGCTCATCCTAAGGATATCGTGACGTGTCAAGGATTCATAAACTATCACCTATCGCGCAGAAATGGTAGGAATTTTTTGCTTTTTGGGCTGTGAGGTTTTGCGATCTCGCGCGCAGAAGGAAGGCCGTAGGCGAGTAAGCCAGAGAATCTGAATATCGGCGTGCGGGGTGAGTGGTTCCAAGGGTTTTGTAAAAAAGATACCGTATGGCGGTGAAAGTATATATTTAGATCTGGGGTGGTCCGTGATGAGCATCGAGTTTTTCATTGAGCTGTTATAAACGAGGGAGCACAAGTCCTGTGTGCCTGTGTGATGGGAGGGGCGCGACAGCAAAAACAGCAGTGAAAAAAAAGGAAAAAAAAAGTGGAGATTCCGTCTTCTGGGCAGATGTGCACTAGTACCGTGCCCTTGTATGCTTGCAATTCCCATCTTACATACAATTCGGTACATATTCGCCGTGGCATAATACACCACCTGTCAGGGCGCTGCTCTTCCCCTACAACAACGTACTGTACCTCATAGTACGTGTATTGTCTCTGAAAGAAAAGGAAAAAAAAACCCAGTCCCTGCCTCAATCCCCACCGGATGGCTATCCTACAGTACAAGTACACCAATCCAGTATGATATTCGTACCTTTCTAGAAAGATCGAGCTTTGGCTCACCCTGCATTGCTCAGCACTAACCCATGGAACATTTGAGATCTTTGTCTTGATGGTTGACTCAAGTCGGTATTAGTTGCACTAGACACAAGAGCAGCGAGAACGAGAGCGATAAACTGCTTTTTTCTTCTTCTTCTTCTTCGATTGTTACCCTTCCCTGCGCCTCATTAAAAATAAACCTACAGTCCGAATTGGGAGAGGGCAACCAACGGTGTTTCGAATGCTTATTGGCCCCTCTATCAACCCCATTGGCTCTGTCTCTCTGCTCCCACAGTGAAAAAGACTCAACCGACGTCAGAGCTCGTTTAGTGGTCGCATGAGAGAAATGTGATGCGCAACACTATCAAACGTCTTTTGGATCGGGGGTATGCCGACGGCGCTGTACTCGAGTAGATTATAGTGGGTCGCGGTTATGGGCATATGTTGGGCATCAGTGACACCTTTAGCTCCTCAAAATTTCCCAGACTTTTTGTACCAGCCCTCTCGGCCGCTGAACTCATTGGAGGTGCTGCATCAACTCCGGGGTACCGTGCTCTTGGAAAAGGCAAGGATTGTTAACATCTGGGATCAATTTTTTCTTTCCACTCTCCATACAGAATGCAAAACAAGCTATTTATATTGTCTATTAAGTATTTGTGATATGGCCGCAATCCTACACTATTCGAAAACTCTATTAATAGCGTCTCTCTTTGAGAGGCACAACTCCTACTTCATAGTTACTCACTCGAACGGGATCCCTGATCAGAAGATGCTATCGGAACGCGCTGTTAAGGAATCTGGGATTCTCACAAAGAACAACCCAAGAACCATTATGATGGCTGTAAGGATCGAAGAATATGTCGAGGTGAATGTGGGACACACTATCCTGAGACCATAATCTGAAGCTATACATAGGAATATGTACCCCACCATGATGACCCGACGGTCAGAAGCGGGGAGGAAGGACAGAAAGCCGGTAGGAGGAGGAGGGATTTCATCTGTGCGCCAATTGAGGTTATTGTGGAGTCGGACATTGGGGTTCCAACTCCGTCTGCCGACCCCGCATGAATTGACACGATTGGCCCGCGCTCTGGCTCTTCCCCTGGCCCTCGCTCTTTCGATCTCAACCTCGAGGCTTATGAAGGCCTGACGAAATGCCTTGCCTCTGGCGGTATTAGGTATACTTACTCCGGAACGCCCCGCATCCACGTCCGATGGCTCACCTACGACAATTACATCCTCAAAGTCGATATCCATTGGGTCTACTCCTCCAAGTGCCTCTTCCCTTCTCAGATTCTCCGCGAATACCCTCATCTCCGGTGCGGGCATTCGTAGGTGCGGGCGGGTCTGCATTAATCTCCTGCAAATGTAACTGTCTAGGGATAGGTTATTACCCGGCCAACTGCCCCATCCGGTGATGATCACAGGTTCGCCGACAAAACCCGCAGGCCCATCGTCTATATCACTTATGAAGCCGAAGATTAGCCATTCAATAACTTGCCCTATTTCTCCTATAAGCAGGTCCTCTGGATCGTAGTTGGGGCGCTCTCTATCCTCAGTCTTGTCCGTTTGGATTAGATATCGTAGGCCCCGGGGTGTTCGGAAATAGGCGTCATCGTCTGCTCCAATATGCCACTGAATACCTTCTATTAGTAAGGAACTTCCCGGAAAAATATTAGAGGGGGCTAATTACACAAGTGTTTAAGTAATGACCGAATTCATGAGCCACGGTAACAAACAGAAGGAACACGATAGCATCGTAGTCTACACCTTCTCGATATGCCTGCTCAATGGAATCGAAAAAGAGTGAATTAAGAGTTAATTTATGACTGTGCCGGCCAGATCGGTCGACGTATCCATAACAGTCATCTACTGTCTCTCTGCCGCCTTGAGTTTTGCCTTTGCGGATTATCTCTACCACAGGGAAACCGTGCAAAACCCATCTCATAACACCTTCAACTATTCAAATTGTCAGATTAAATGGAAGAAGGGGGGAGAAGTAGATTTTAGGGCATACCTTCGTTAACTGTAGCAGGAGGCTCATGAGCTATATTATCTGCACTTCCTGGGCCGTACCTGCTTGGATGGGATCGATTAACGATCGCATACTTCGCAGCAACAGAGGGCTCGAGTAACCTGGTACGGAAGAAATCAATCAACCTATAGATATAATGGTCCGGAGTTAGGGCTCCTCGTGCGCTTGGGGCCCCTGACCTAGTGTCGTATATTGTTAAACGACTTCTTGCAGCTGTCTGCAACGTCGGATCTACTTGAGGCACTGGCGCAGTGATGAGTGCAATTGTCTCCGGGAACTCCATTACCACCTCCAAAGGATGATCAACAAGAAGCGGTGCATGGAGACCCGGATCGTGAGCCCCCATGATTTGCAAATTCTGCATTGCTGTTATGAAATCTTCAGTTTCCGGAATCCATCGCGTGATACCGTCTGCCAAACCTTCGTTTTCACCCGGGAGAGCAGTTGTGGCCCTGGTATATCTCGGAAATATTCTGCGGATAGAGACCTCCGGTATAAGCTCTCCAGGTCCGCGGGCGGGGGGAAGAGTCCCAACCTCGTCCGGGAGAGGGTCGTTGGCTAATAGTGAAATTGCAACTCCGGGACGGGGGCGCCTGTATCTTACTGGATCTGGCACTAGTGTTTCAACCATCCCGCTGTTCAGCCTTGCATTCACCTGACTGACGATGTTGGCGGCATCTCTGCGATGCCTATGGTTTCGCAATGAAGCTATATGTGCGAGGATTCTCAGGAGCCCGTCACAATTGCCTCGTAATCCCCGGTTGGGAGTACGACGTTTGTAGGTTCGTTTGAGTCTGGTGAGTCGGGCCGCTAAATCTTCGGGATTGCTGAAGCTGAAGCCGTAGTGTGTGAACCATTGATTAATGAAATCCTGGTCGTCATTAGAGAGTAAGCCAGGAGCGCTAGGGTTTGAAATTTGTGGAGAAGACATAGTTCTTTTCTGTTTATAGAGAGTTTGTTTTTGATGAATGCGAAATATTGAGGTTTTCTTCTGCCTCACAATCTACGGGCAATAGTAGTATATATATATGCATTGCGTGGGGTTCATGAGGTGAAACCCACTTCGAGGGGAAAGATGAAATGATATTTTGTGCATGATTTATTCGAGTAGTTTAGCTGGGTAGCCCTGCCTCGTCGTTAGATAAGGTATGGATACCAACCTGGTTTCAAGAATCCCACTGAGTTCGGTTCAGAAGTTCGCCAAATTATTATCTCTCAAGTTAGAGATATCCCCTATGATAGCTCTTCTATCTTTGTTTGGAAGGTTTCAGAAGGATGAATCTACCCAAGGATGATTGGCAGAGTCACTAGATATCACTCGAATATCCATGCATGATTTCAAGGTGTCTTAAAGCGTTAGTTTGGGGCTGTAAAGAGATACTTGGAGCCGTGGCGGTTTCCAGATCGGTACAAGTAGGATAGATTTTATGATATTGTACCTGGGGTCGGGTCAGGGGCCAAGCATTGGGACAGCCCGTTGTATACGCTTAATTATCCTGTTTAGGGAAAAGGAACTGAGTTGGATGTTTCCGGAGGGTTTTTTAATTTAGCTTCTACTGTACAAGCTGAAGCAAAGTCTAGTAAGAATTGATGCATTTTCGAGGATGTTTGCGTGATTCTCTTACTGAACCATTCCCACACAAAATCCTCTGTAAGCCCAAATACTTTCCCTCCCCCGAGCACAATCAACTTGCAATCCATGCTAACTCCTGGCTGAACAAATCAAATCCGTTTACCCATCGTGGTCCGGTCTCCCGAATAATAAACTAGTTACTACAAACATGAAGAACCCCACTAGCTACTTACCTTCAATCATTTCTCCTAATACCTCCATTGATCAATGCGAAGTTGACGCAACCCACCAACATATAATTCTCCTTTAGCCACTCACCATTCTAGTCATCCTCTGAACCAAACACCGCAATCTTGACGTTTGTTTTCCGAAACGATGTATTGTGTCGTCGTGTTCGAGTATTTGCCTTACTCCCCCATCGTAGCGAAGTCATTCACCTTGCCTCCACCACTACTGTTTGGATGTCTTTCATCGCCAGCGGATCTGCTTCACCGCCCATTCCTGGAACCCTTTTGCCTCTGCCATCATGACGGACCTTCCATCTTTCACAGAAACCAGCTCCAATACAGAAAGTTCCTCCACACATCCTATTCAACGGCTGAGAGGTGACCTTCTCCTCGCTCCGTAGCTACATAGTGGCGCATACAGCTTTGTGTATAAAACGGCCGAGTATTGGAGTAATGGTAGCATATACCAAGTGATCAGTGCCCGAATTCTTTAAAGCCCGGATCCTCTTCGCAGGATTGCTTTGGTTTGAAGGAGTTCGACCATGCGATCCCAAATTGATAAATTGGAATGTTGAAGGGACTTCGTCATTTCTTGCCAGTGCGAGGCGGGAACGAGCTCTTCTTATACTTACCTTGCTTCATCAAGCCTAGTGTGTAACATTTTGGACTAATCCCTGGGCCCGGAACATTTTCATAAGTACCGTGTATTTCCTCAGGATTCCGGTGCTCCGCCCTCCGGCAGCTAAAGGTAGTGTTACCTCTTGCTCTGCACGTCTCTCTCAAGACATCGATCGCATTGCTCCAGTCAGGGGTTCCCCTCATACATGGTATGAGTTCTCGATGCACATAAAAATAAATTCAATTCACTGCACTCTAGAGGAATTAGCAATGCTGGCCCCACCAAGAACCCCGGTATGTCCACGTATGGAGGGCCATTTATTGTTCAATATGCCCAACCGCTCTAGAGGTGACTACCTTTGATCTAACTCGGGAAATGCGAAGAAACGCCAGCCATTCTGGTCTCAAGCCCAAGCCAAGCGAGAAAGGAAAGCCCCTAGCCAAATACGAGGGCCATCAACCCCTATCGATAATAGGATACCAAATAAAATTACTAAGCGTGTCAATGTGGTTAATGAACTATTGTTTTTGATCACCATCGGCTAGCTGAACCTGATTGGTGAGATTCCCTATTGTTGCATTCGAGGGATTCTTTTCATCATTAGTCACTGAACTGCCAAAACTAGGATGTGGACTTACTAGTGGGAGATGTCATGATGGATCTGTGCTAATTGCTAGCCTTACTGCTGCATTGTTTGTTGCATGTCCTAGAGGCTCTGGTGGATCTATAGTAGTTGCCCCCGAGATTCACGGCAGGGAAAGGGGGGGGGAGGTTGGCATAGTTGCACTGGAAACGGGGAAGTTTTGTTGGGCCATCCTTCGGGGGTATTCTGAGTCTGGCGCTGAACATGCTTGATAAAGGTCAAGTACTGTAAGGGCTTGAATAGTTGGGCCGTGTGCTAGATGGTCCGAAATTTCCTCCTCTAGAGAAGGGGCAAAAAGCACGCCGGGAATCTGCTTCCCGAGGCAAATAGAAAATAAAAAAAGGGCAACCTTACTGGGGGAGGCAACTCTAATGTCCTAGCGCATGGTCCAACCGTTCGAGTTCCTACGGTCTCGCAATGTCATGACGGTTGTGAGACGAACTGCTATTGCATACAGCCGAAAATTGGCCAGAGCCTCGGAATTTCGGTGGCATGCAATAGCGGTCGGTCTTGAGAGCGTCTTGACACTGGGAGTATAATACTCTCCGACAGTGTCGTGGTACTGCTTGCTGCTAGGGTTCCGTAAAATCGCTTACAATCCACTATCAGGTTATCAGCGGGAGTTGCGGCATCGACCCACGATAGGTTTAGTTTGACAAGTCACCAGGATTGCGAATCCCAGTTCATGAGATCCGGTACGCTCAGCATGCCCAGCTTTTACAGTGTGGGGGAAACACAAATCCTTAGGGTTTTTGCCTCTGAGTACGGAGATTATAGGTCTACCGGAGACAGTGGATTATATAAGATTTTGCGGTTCTTCTGCTTCGCTCGCTGCTCGAATGGTGGGTGGTACTCGTATGAGTTTCAACTAAGTGTGCGGGATGAAGCCTCACATCGGTGATGGAGTAATCCCAATTGCATAGTAGATCGGAGTTGTAGTATTAGCAGGCATCCCCCGGACGGGCGTACAGTACAGTAAGCAGTGCTCCCAGTCGTCCAGTCAGACGGCCGTCGACGGCAGTCCGACTACCACCCTTGACGGACTGCTCCAGCACCACTTTCCATTTTTATTTCCATTCTTAACCTTAACTTAGTTGTCTCATTGACCAATTTTGCGTGTCCGCAGCCGACGGCCGTCGGTCCACCCCGTCCAGGATGGCGCCAAGGAAGTCCGTCCGTCCAAGGACGAGGCGGTCTTGTCCTTTGTTGTCCTCACCCTGTCTTGGACGGACGGGGCGACTGGGATCACTGCTTGTAGGCATAGGGCAGTTGCCTTATCAGATGATCCAGACAGCACGCGGTTTTTAAGGAGGCCAGCGGAGCAGCACCCACGCCACAGGCCATGGGCGAGGCCGCGGGTATGTAACCTAACAGTGGGATACTTGGATGTCGTCAGGGATGTGGCTGACGGTAAAAGTTTCTCGATAACAGAGGCTTGGGTGATGATCTCCACAATGATAAGGAAAGAGCAGCAAAGAGAGAAAAAGAAAAAAAAGTGTATTAGCGGTGCTCGCTGCTTGTCTCCCGAGCGGGTCCCAGAGCCCCCTTTAAATACCACAATTCCATCTAGAATATCAAAGAATTCGTGACGGGTGGACAACGCATCATGATTGTGAATGTCGACGTTGGTCACCCAGGGTGTCCTAAGAACTCAAATAATTGCTATGACGTCGGAGTTGCCTCTCCTAGTAAGGTCTGGTGTGTCTCGGTTTTTTTTGATGTTTTTCGGCTCTTTTCTAGAGGAGGAAAATTTGGACCATCTGGCGCACGGTCTAATTATTCAAGTTCTTACGGTAGTCCATTCACGCGTCCCATAGTATCTGTACTTGGCGGGCGATCCATGAAGTATTCGGATGAATTGGCGCCAAGATTCAAGTGTTTAGGTGTAAGTTCGGACATCTTGGCGTCAAGGCTTCCAGATACTCTGTAAATTGTTAAGTACGGTACTGGTATTTTAGATATAGTTCTTGGATGTACTTGATCGCTGGTCTAAGAGTCTAAGGATATACACGACTGGGTTTTTATGATATCTCTTCGGTTAAGTTGGCATTTGCCTAGTGCAGGCAATTCTGTGGTGAGGACCTCTGGGTTTTAGGGTAGGCGCTAAAATGTGCATGGGTGGTATGATAATACTATGACATAGAAAAAGTTGCTTGATTGAATCACAGCTGATTTTAGGGTCCACATACAACCCCAATCCGCACGAAAATCCTCATCAAAACACCTAAGACTCCAATATATGCTACTCGCACCCAATAAGCCTTCTTACTTGCAGGGTTTAGTAGCAATTGAGCTATCTCTTGGGCGGTCTGAAATAGTTAAAAATGGTTCCAAGCACGCTAAGCCCATCCTATAATTATTCGAGCTTTGTGATTTGCTGAGGATATTTAGACTTGTCAAGAGTGCTGAGTCATTTAAGCCCTTGAAAGACCGAAAAGAAGATTTTCTGACCAAGTTCAACCGACCGCTGCCAAATCTGGCCTTAGCGCACCTGGAACCATTTTTGACTGTCTTAGACCGCCCAAGGGATAGGTTGCTGCGCTCTAAAATGTCAAAAAATGGTATTTTGGGTGTAAAATAGACAAGTTATGATGATCTGCCTTACGACTAGCGGGCAACAACGAACACACTCCTGGCACCTTACTGTACTGGGGGCCAGTATAAAGTCTTCGCACACACCAAAGTGGCTTACCGGCAAAAAATCCCTAAAAACCGGTGAGGTTAGGGACAGGGGGACCAATACCCGAAAGAAGAAAGAGAGGCATCTTAAACTTATAGACTACTGTGCTTGAGTATCTTACAGCAATAAACGGATCGACAAGGTGGCTTGTACCCAAGCACTATGCGCACTGAGGATATATTAGGCTGCTGCGCAACCAGCCTTCGAGATCCATCCTATTGGTTCCTTTCCCGATTATTACACATAGATATACGTAGGTACTGTATATAGAATACTTCCAACACCGGAACATTGGCGCTTTGGTAACCATGGGCCAACCGTTGAGCGACAGCTGTGCGCCAGGTTATGGCTTTCTCATAGCCCCTGGAGGGCGTGGTTGTTTGCTTAATAGGATCGGGGAGGGATCTAACCCCCCCAAGAGGTAAAAAAGAGTATCCCCACTTTCGGACCCGCCATCATAAAATATCACTCTATGCATTGCGGGGTTCAAAATGTATGTTTACATAGCGTACGATACAACATGGCACGGTAACACACGATAACTTACCGTAAACTCACCACACGTTGTTGGTCGGGCAGGCGGTGGCTGTTGGGGATACGTGCCGGAGACTTTATCGTTTTAGGGAGAAGGGCGGAAGACTGTTTTTCTCGTGACTGGCTTATCAGTCTATGGCGCTTTGAATAGTGAAGAATTGGGTATTATGCGCGGTTCGGAGGTGCAAAAATTACCTGCTAGGGGTTAGTGATGGGAAGAGTTAATGACTACTAGGTATCTAGAAGGTTGGTTTCGCCTTCTTTTCCTGTTGTTCATGGGACTCACTAACAAAGGGCAGAGGGGTTGGGGATACTCGAGACAAGGATTCGAAGTATGATAGCACTGGAGGGTGTTGGTAATATCGTCTTATTGGGATAATAATATGATAATCAGAGGTTTGAAGCGGTGGATTGTGATTCGTGAGCATGACCTATCAAGACATTTGGTTAAGTATTATCACACTATTACTCTAGTGCTGTTTCTCCTCTACGCGCCTAATACGAAGATTCACTGCTTTTCAAATCGGGCTTGGCGCTGCACGAGTGATATGAGAATGTAATTTGCGTCTACTGGATAGGTAGGTAATCCACCCCTCTACCGATTAAGGGGGTGTCTGATTCACCGACTTTGAATCTTGATTTTGAAATCACAATGTGATTTGGAGGAAAATCTGTTTTAGGTCTTCGAGGGTTGAGATGGCTAGGGAGATATTGATGCTGAGACAAGCAAACCCGTTCAGCTTAGCACAAGAGTGGTATGGTGCATCGGATCGAGATCAAACTAAAATGCGGCTAATAACCTCCAGAAGGTTAGCTCTAAACAAAATAAAGAATCAAATCCGCAATCAAAATCACAGGCCATTTAGCCCGCCGTGGTTTCAAACCATAGTTTAAGAGCGTTGTGATTCTAAGGTTTAACATGCGATGCGGTCTGGGGTTACCCAAATCCCACCTTCAAGATAGAATTGCGGCGCGCCAAACGCCAGGTAAATGTTCTATATAAAAAAAAAACTCCCTTACAACGACACCGGACGGTGATCCGTGAAGATAAGATCTAAATATACTCCCTACTATTGGCAAAGGCTCCAAGCTACACAGGCTTATATTCCAAAGGCTCCAATTTGCCCCCGAACTCACCTCCACACCTGCACCACACAACACCTCTACTAAACCTCTCAAGCTTCAACTCTCCAATACTCTCGCAAATCTTATCAACTTTTGCAAAAAGCTCTGGCAAAAAGCTACAGGTATCCCCATGAAATAGAGTCCCAGTATAATTTGTATAAAAGTAGATACTTATCTCTTTGATACTTGCTACCACTTCATTCAGGCTCATAAGTAGAAATTTTTCGCGGTTGTGTAGCCCACGCTTTCGGAATTCCCGGACGATGCTGCCAAGAATCATGACGTCGCATTCGGGAATTTCATAGCGGCACATTGTTCCTTCCGCGTTAGAATAGAGATCTAGGTAGGATACGGTATCATCGAGGATAGCTTTTATGGCGTCCGAGCGTAGTCGGAGTATCGCGGCTACCATCCGCTCAGTCCACAGCTCGGCACCTCGGAGCAGAGAGGGGCCTACATATGACTGGATCGGGAACCATAACTTCATCCAAACTCCTCCCACCCCAAAGTAGCTGCCCCAGCCCATTTTCATACCGCCCTTCCATAACTATCTTCCGGCTCAAGGGTTCGAATATCGAAGGTAAACAAAAGGTCCAAGAAATAAACATCCACTCAGAATAAGCTGTTTCGAAAGCGAATTCCCTCCACCCCGCAGTCCAAATGTCAACCCAAACAGCCACAGCCAGCGCGCAATCGTACTTGTCGCAAATGATCGCCATATGGAATAGATCTTCGAACGAGATTGAGGAGGGGACTTTCTCAGTTTGGCAGTGTAGAACGTATAATATCGCCACAAACGCTTCTGGATCGTCACCTTCGAGCGAAAGTCTATAACACGATGGCGAAGCGCGCAGCTCGCAAGCTTCCTTGAACATCGATGAAGGACCTAACATTGCGCGAAATACCGGTGACACCAGGCACATCACCTGCGAAGAAACCTTGAATCTCGCAAGTCCATTCTTGGATGGGACCTCGAGTAGTAAATCCCCTTCCGGCGCCACCGCCACTTCCGCAACGAGCCTGCTCTCATCTAACCTACCAATTAGTAGTTGCCCGGCCAAACATCAATCAATGTATACTCACATTGCGACTCTGTGGTGGACGGCCTGCTGTAGTTGCCACTTGAGGTGCCGCCGTCATCTAATTTTCATCAGTATTAGCAGGTTAGAAGAGGGAAGGATCGTTACTTTACCGTCTTCCGGATCAAAGCGAAAGCCCCCGAGTGTTTCGTCCAGCATAGTGAGGCTTGCGGGGCTCGGGAGCTCGGTTCGGGTGCTCCGAGCAGTTGTCTCGTGCAGCAGGGCATGGTTGCGTGCATGCCAAGCCGGCAACTACTTGCACTATCCAATGAGGGAATACTCATGTGTAGTCACTCGATTATCTACTGTCCTATTGCGGCAGGCATAGTATGAGAGAACAAAATCTTGGGGACGGGCTTCGGAGTTAGTAAACCAAGTAAGATTGAGATGCAGCAAGAGTAGAGGATAACCCCGAGTCACCTTATTCCCCATCGCCATGATGGCGGAAACAATAGGCGCCACCCGTCATTTCTAGTCACTCGTCTACATAGCTTAGCGGTCCTGATGGTGGGAGGGGCTGAGTCTCACTGCCGCTCCAGAGACTGCCACATTCCAATACAAGTATCACAGCTCTTTTGTACCTGTCATATTCATTCTTGTTTATTTGCTTTCCTTTTGTGTGTTGGCATCTTCCGCATTAGCAAGGGAAACCAAAGCCATAAGAGGCCAAACATGCTTGCTGACAAACAACCTTTGAATAGAGTTTCACTTTCAATCTTCCAATATTCGCTATCCTGCCCCAAAAATAGCAATCCTTAATGGTGGGAGTGTCTCCCCTGACATGAGCAAGACACCCAATTTCCGATATCCTAAATGTTCAGACACGCTACGGTACCTGAATCACCTAGTAGGCGTAACTTGAGAATTACTGTTAAGTTACGAGAATCCGGGATTTGCCACCCCTGATACCCCACTTTAGGTTGCGTCGCTAAAGGAGTGGCTTCGAGTAGTCAATATTAACGCCTAACTCCTCGGGCCGTAGGCCGAGATATGGCCCTCTTGCTCCTAGGTCATCGGTTGCGCTGCCGAGTTCCTCCCCCATCATCTCAAACCTTCCCTGCAGCTATCGTTCGCCTGTCTGGAGCTTAGCTGGCTACACACTATTCGTAATCTTTGGAAGTACCTACACACGTACCGGTACCGTACTCGAGCACTTAGCCCATAAAGGGGAGTAAAACAATAATCCGCATGTTAACGCTGCACTCGCCTAAGACGGGAGGGTTTACATATACTGTCGGAAGGAGCAGATACCCCAAAACCAGGGTACAAGTGCAGCAGCCGTAGCGAAAAAGCAATGCTAAGGATGACATATATACAAGTAGATACAGGTACCGATTTTGCCATAACCATACCGGTATCGGTACAAGTATCCCAGAAGCGGTAGACTTTAGGTTGGCACGGTATCCCGCTCTCTACGATACACCCAACGCTACCAAGATCCCCCCTTGCGACCCCACACATCATGTCTCAGGTATGGTCCCTCTCGGTAGTTTTCGGCCGGGCAGGGGAGCCACTCGATGTGCATCTTCACTCGCCGGACATCACGGGCGCCAGACACACGAATTCTCTGAAGCGAAGGCTGGGTGATCGATGCTATGTTGGTGAAATACCTGTACAGGGTAGGGGAAAACATAAAAAGACTTCTGCCTAGATACTGGTATTATACTTCGGTATTGGAAGGCGATTACAGTATTTTCTTGTCAAATTGAGTATCTCCGTGCGGAGTTGTAATCTCCGATTCAAGAAGAAGTCCCTATAAAGCCTGGTACATCGTGAACAAAAAAAGGATAGGAAGGTTGTGCTACCTCCTGTCAGGTAGCCTTAGCTCTTGTTGACCTGAGATTAGTTGGGTGTTTGGGGAGCAAGCCTTGCCGAGGCGCTGCCCCATTTGACGAGATTACACAATGAGGAATGTATTTTGTAGCTAAAAGAGAACACTTTGCTAGTTCTTAATTATGCATGCAGGACGAGCTGAGGACGTGATGGGGGAAGTATTTTGGTGGCGCAATGAGTTTGGCGGATCTATTCTTGGACGGGCGAGTGGTGTTTTCGATTTTTCCATTGGAGAAGAGTTGTTTCTTTACTTTTTAGCTATGTGGTGCGTGACGAGAAACGGCTTCTCCCACTGTTCGAGAATGCTGTAAGTAAGCAAGTTCAACAAGCTTGCTGGGTAGCAACACGGGAAATGCCGTCTCACGTGAGTTAATCCTGTCAAGCTAAATACAAACCCTAACCCTCAGTCCACCCTGCAGATCTCATCCATCCATCCAAATGCTGACTTTTCTCCCACCACCGCCGCCGCCTACCGTGTTCACCATCCTCATCCATCAATGAACGACAACCCCATCCTTAACTTACCTTCCCTCAATCACCTCCCCGAAGACACGAGACAGTAAGCCGCCCCCCATACCCCACCTGCATCATCATCATAGCCCTCCCTCCCCCCGCCACAATCCCGAAATGATTATAACAAATCTGTCAATCCCCTGATCGACTATTCTTTAGTCTCAGTATGACGAAAAAAAGTTTGTGTCTTTTTTGTATGACCGGATTGGATTGGATTTGGCATTGCTTTTCTTTTTCAACCCCTTTTTTAGGCATTCTTGACTGACTGGCTGGGTGTGAAGCGCATTGTGTTGAGTTGTAGGCCGGCGGGGTGTGCGGGTTTCGATTAGTTCACTTTTTTCTCTATTCGGTACATGGGGGTGTGTGGTGAGATGGGGCGGGTTTACTAGGATGTCAGTATAATTGCTAAAATTATAGGGCTTTTTCCTTTTTGCCTTCGAGGGGTTCCTTTTTTTCTTGGAGAGGGGTTTATGATAGGAGGTGCGGGGCGGGAATATTGCGCAGACGTCTGGAGTCTCGATTTTGTTACGGTGTTAGGAATGCTACGGCCAATGGCGCCGATGCTATCGCTACCGCTACAGTACGGCGGTTCGTGAAGGTTTGCTGGTACTGTCATACGGGTCCTATGGGTGAAGCTTCGGGCATATATTACCGTACGCCCCCTAAACTTCATAATACAGCATCACAGTTGTTCGGGCAAAACAGGACAATGTCTTCCTATCAAAGGTGTATTGTATTATTCACTACAGCCAGAATCTGCATAGAGCATAATATCATACAATGTTATATCTAATATAAATTTTGAGAAATCAAGTATAGTGAATCTATACGCCCCTCGTCATACCCTGTTGCCCTCCTGTGCCTGCTCCCCCTGTCTGTTCTTCACCATTTCCAGCCCGATACTCCCCATCCCGATTGTAATTATGAATTCCTCGCTCTCCGTTCTCTTCCTCTCGTTGGCTGATCCCAAGCTCCTCGAGTTCGGATAACTGCGGCTAGAAATGCTCCGGACGGACTTGCTGATAGTAGGCCTATGCAAAAGTCTTGGGAAGAATCGCGCGAAGAAGGCTTTCAGAGCGGGGACCGATGCACAGACAATACCGAGGTCTAGTTCGGCCGCCGTGATTATCCACAAATCCGTGCCGGTCCAGGTGTAATCGGAGGAGGGGTTGAAAACCGCTGCGAGGTAGGCTATTCTCACGGCGCCGGCGATGCAGACACTGGGCAATGTTGTCAGTAGGAGACTGCGATGGGGGGGGAGGGAGGGAACAAACACTAAGCCCCCAGCAAACACGACTAATAATCCGATTTTTTGTCGTCGGGGTAGTTGGAGATTCCATACGCTTTTAATCGGAAGGATAAAGACATAAAAATCTGTAAAGGTATTCAATGCCCCGCTCACCAGATAGGGTGTCCTGGTCGGCAGGCACTTTCCCCCAAGTGCGGGGTCCCAAAATGCTGGCACTGGCCTAATCCTATTAGGTTATTGTCACAGGAAAATTCCTCAAGAGAGCACACACCTGCATTGGAAAATCACGGCAAATGCGAACGCAACTCCGATGGAGGACACAAGAAAGATTCCGAGATATATAAGGTTTCTGAATTTCTTGTTGGTCGTCTCAAAGATGCGTAAGTAGAATATCAAGATGGAGATCTTTGACAGAGTCGCACATATCATGAAGAGTAGCTGGCAGGACCAAGCTAACTATTGGCTGTCAGAAGGTGGGGATGAATCCGGGGAACGGATATATATGCACCTTTCTGGATGGCCCAAACCATGCCGGGTTCTGCTCGGGCGAGTATATGGAGACCCCCCATCCATAGTTTAAATGCACTGTAGTTACCACGGTCAGGGCAATGGCAAATGCCTAAGTAGTATATGTTAGTCGCGCGAATTCTGCAAAACGCTATCCACGAGTTGGGGAGATTTACTGTAGCAATAACCATGAGAACGTCATCCAATCCGAGCGACCTATTTAGCCATATCCTCGAATATATCCGAATCGTCAGCACAATCGCAGTGATGATGATCAAAGCGACCTCAACCCCTAGGAGGGTTTGCTGTCGCGAGTTGAACATGACGGCTGAGCCTGAGTCGTCAGAGCGCCTGGTGCTGAAAGATATTTGGATGAAGCTGTAAAGACAAGAAGAATTGAATATCCACTACCTGGACCAATACCCCGTGAAAACAAACCTCGGACTCGAGCGAAGTAGATATATAATCCCACGATAGGGCATCTCCGATTGTCCCTTCCAAGGGTTTCCACACCCCTACTGTGCTATCTCCCCCAAAGCCAAGTTGCCGGAGGCGTTAGTATCATTCTTTCACCCATCCAAACTTGTCAACTGCAGCAGGAATCGAGGGCCGGAGTCATGGGATCTCCCGCCTGGAATTCTGCCCCAGAAAAAAAATTTCCTTCTGCGATTATGGCAATCTAGCTATCTAGGGTTTCAAAAGTAGCTTGCGTTCTTTGTGGGCAATGGATGTCTCTCGGAATTCTTCCGCAGGATAGGAAGCTAGGCGTATTGAAACCAGGGAACTTCTTGGCGGCTGCTTGATGAATGTTTTGGGAAGGAAAGGGATTAAGAAAAAGATGCGAGATGCGGTGGAATTTTTATGGTGTGCTTCTAGTAGCGTTAACTGACAGACAAACATCATGTGAAATATTATTGGGTGGTGCTGGAGCGGATAACACTTCGGGCATCAAGGCAAAGCGATGATGAATTACATGAACCGCACTAGTAACACAGTGGAAGTTTGGAGATCAGCTGTAACAAGGGATGGATGGAATACATCAGGGGTTGGGCGGGAGCCGAATGCCTAGGTATCGTGACCGACGGAAGCAATGATCTTGTTCCCACGTGGAGATGTCTCCATTAGTCATCGTCGTGGTAATGGTCGTGGCCATGGATTGATCAAGACTCGACGCCGAAACAGAATTTATATCGAAGAAGCTCCACCTGCTATAGAGCTGCTATAGAGGGGAACCAAGTATTTGGTAGTGTAAACTCTATTACTGATATAATACAACTGCGGTGTAGGCGTTAGCGAATCATTTCCAAACAATGGTTTTGGATATCTCGCCTACTGTGTCCTTCCGATTACCACAGCAACTTTCATTCAGGGGCACATTCTTGTGCTCCATTGTCGACACCCTATCGCTACGATGAGAGGATATCGTCTTGTACAGGACAGTATGATACGAGTGCGTAAAGTGTGGGGGTCTTCAGTAATAAATGGTGACGAATCGGGCATGGTGTCCGTTCACTAACCCCGCTAGCCTCGGTAAACTTACCATTTTGGGCAACCAATCTAACTTTTTTCTTGGGCTCCTGCAAGAGGTCACCTTAGTTCTTAGAAAGAGACGATTACCTTTTAAAGTACTGGTAGTATAAGCCCATTCAAAGTGGGGTAGCCTCAGGGCATCGTCTCTGCGATTTCCAATGATCTTGGGGGGTTGGCAACCAGGTTTAAGGCAGCACATTACCGTTGTACAGTACATTATCAAGCGGTCACAAAATACCTTAGGTTAAAGTAGACAGTATCAAGCCAAATCTCCATTTCAGAGAATGGAATCATTGTGGGCTACATGGTCGGGGCACTATCCCGAAGGATACCCGGCGGGGGATTCGATGGCCCGATAGGGGAGGTCGCGGGATTTCACTAATGCTCATCGGCTGTCTTGAAAATCACATGCTTCGGCCGATGGAGTGAGGGAGAAGCTGTTTCCCGCGAGTGATCACTACCCATCCCGGCCTGCCTAGGCCCGGGGAAGTCAGGGCCCGTAGCTATGGGAAATTGAGGTTAGCGGGTGGAGAGCATGATATGCTCCGCTCTGGCTGTGGCTCAAAACTTGTGTGAGAAGTGTAGGGGTATGCTAGGCTTACTGAGGGGATCATGATGAATTATTATATGATACAGTTGTGCCTCGCTATGATGTAGCTCTTTTTCACGAGGGAATTTTCTGGGAATTTATCACCCTGCTCTCACATGCACCCTCCATGCCATGACGAATTTTATGCAAAACCTCGCGAGAACGAACGAGGGACCATGAACGCCTGGCTTTCCTTATAGCCGGGTGTGACTGTGATTATGGTGTATTTAACGACACAGAAAAGAAAGGGATAAAGTACCTCTGCGATACTTGTGCAGAACAATGGGGTGCTATACTGGCATTTTATCCTTTAGACTGCCTTAAACCTCATGCACGGAATCTAGCTGATAAAGTACCGGTAGACCAACCAACCTGGTCTAGCCATTAGAGAGAGAGAGACTAGTAAACCACATTTTAAACACTGACCCAATGACTGGAAATACCCAAGAGGTGATTAGCGTGAGGTATAGTAGAAATTGAGGGAGGTACTAGTCTAGGTTCGGGGTAGTCCAGCCACCCGGACTTCCACCCCTAGTATGTGGAAATTCCCTACTTAGGATGTTTAAATTCTGCGGAATTCAGGTTGTGCTGTAATTGCTTCCGAGATCATAATTCTGGGTATGTATTATATTGACTGAACAGGGTTTCCCAAGGTAAAGGTTCACCGCCTCCTCTCCTGGGAAAGGTCTGTTCATATCATTGGGGGTGAAAATTCTCGTAAGGGTCACTCGCCTTTTCTGAAAAACCTGGAGTGCTATTGGGCAATGCTTAGAAGAATGGCTATACGTGCTTAGGGGAGTTTTGGAGGTCATTTTTTTCTAAATACTGGCTCCCTACAATGGCAATAGGTGAAAGGTTAGGGTTCGTGTCTCACTTAATAGGCACCCGTACTCGGCTGAAGGTATGATACACTTAAAATTTAGTTAGTTAAAGCTAGGAGATCGCGGATTCTGTTGGTGGGGCGGTCCTACTCACCCTGACCAACCTTGCAGCTTGCAACGAGCAAAGATCACAACCAATTTTTCACTAATCCGCGAAATCCCTCTTATCCTAGGCTTTGCGTCTACTCCGCTGCTTGCACCATACAGCGTTTGATTATAACTTAACCCTAGCATTCATTCTGGAAAGGTATCGGCTGATTTATTGCTTCAGTAGTGAAGTCATCCAAGTACAAGCAGGGGTTTGGGGATGCTCCCCGATTGTCCTTGTGAGAGATACTTGGCTGGTTGGTTGCTGGAAGCTAAATGTGGCGCTTCTCCTAGAACCTTGCTACGAGTGTTGAAGCAACTTTTAGACCGGAAAGACGCCAACCCCGACCGGCCAGACAACGAAGGCCATACACCCCTCTTGATCGCGGCACCAGGAGGGCGCGAATTGTGACGGTAGCATTTTAACCTCGATAGGGTAGACAAATCTTGTTACAAATCGCTCTCTGATGTGCTTGCGCAGGGACATGGACGGCTGGCCAATGTGCTGTAAGCCTAAAAACCAGCAGCCGCTGCCGGGTTTGAGGTGGACGAGTTACTGGTTTTCTTTGCCCTCTTCAACTCTTTGACCCTAGTTTACTCTCCTTCCTTTTCTTCTTGGTAAGTGGTTGTTCATGAACTTGAAAATTTCCTAGGTGTGGAATCTGTCGCTTCTTTGGAATGTAGGGCGTGTGTAAAAGTATCGGAGGCCTCCCGGATATTTAATGCTGTGGCCGCGTGAAGGATTTCGAGCTTCTGTTATGGGTGGTTGAAATAAAAGAGACGGTGGGGTATTTGCCTATCTTATTCTCACCCTGCAAAAATTTGCCCCATTTCACCGACCCTTGTTCCAACTTCCCGTTATAGATCCCCCATTTCATGTATGATTGATTTTTTCATTTAACGTTATTTCGCATTTCAGATCATTTCTCTCTGTTCCCCCCTCCCCGAATGGTTGATATTACCATCTGAACAGTACAGTTAGGTCGGTTACCACCCAGATTACCATCATATTCATCCATTTCTTCATCCACCTTTGGTGAGGTATTTGTATACATGCCCATCACACTCTTAACTTTTGTATTCACTCACCGGAAGTCGCTGCAAAATAGAGTTTTCCTTTGACTGAGATTTTAGTACATTATGGGGGGGGGG
>Ga0307507_10000892_pt1 | contig 66262 bp, 18 predicted proteins | sample 7_EM_MG_FD_207223 | JGI IMG/M metagenome (GOLD analysis project Ga0307507, IMG submission 207223) | Populus trichocarpa ectomycorrhiza microbial communities from riparian zone in the Pacific Northwest, United States - 7_EM | ecosystem: Host-associated > Plants > Roots > Unclassified | place... | reverse complement strand
AGTAAGATATTAAAAGACATTCTAACTAGTCTCCCTTTAATAGTTAACTAAATAGGTCCTATTTTAAGATTAATAATACCTCCTCTATAGGCTATCTAATCTCCTAAAATTATTATAAGTGGATATAAGTATTCCTTTTGTCTGTGTGGTAACCCTATTCTTTCTACTACTGCTAGTAATATATAGTTCCTTATTACTCTACTATCTATTAACGCTTTAAACTACTAGTCTTGCCATTAGATATATAAATTTAGATATTATCCTTAAATTCCCTTAAGGGTTTAAGGCTCTACTACTAGTTCCCTCTAGTCCTATAGGCCTCCCCTTTTCCTAACTGTTAGCTGCTAGATCCTATTTATACTTAGTCTACTTTTAGCCAATACTTAGTTTATTTCTTTTCCTCTACATACCATAAATAAGTATTCTCTAGGCAATCCCACCACTATTATCCCTCTAGGCATTCTTCCATAAGGAATCTTCCTAGTTAAAGTATTAGGTCCCCTTAACTCTATACTTCTACTAGGTGCCATCTATATATATACTTAGCATTTCTAAACCGTTTTTCCTCTAGTGCCTAATATATCCTTACTAAATATTTCTAGTTCCTGTCCTTTGGTGCTCTATACATATTATATATATTATCTATATAAGCTATCCACGATAGTATATAATGTGCTAAATAACTTAGGTTAACTCTTAGCTTGTCTTTATCCTTAAGTTTAAACTAATACCTAGTTAACCTAACCACTAGTGTCTCTATTATAGGTACTAAGATTTATTACTTACTTCTCTAGTCCCTAGATCCTTCTTCTAGGTTCCTTAACATTATAATTAATGCTCCTTTAATATAACTTATACGTTTTTCCGTAATGGGTTAGTTTTAGACAACTTTTTTTATCTAGCCATATATAAAAGTCTTTCTATTTATTGTTGTGTTATTACCTATACCACTTTCCATACAACTGGTTTAGTGTATATAGTCTATCTATTAGAAAGTACCTTGTTATCACTATATTATAATATCCTTTAGTATATCTTTCTTTAAACCTAACTGGAATGTCTAGGTCTTCTTCTTATTCCAGTTTATCTAACCACTTTACTCTAGGTGTCCCTATACTAGGCCTGTTAGTAACTCTTTATATAGGTGCTCTGTCCCTTATACGTCCTAGCATAGCTAATCTCTTATCTAGCTTTTACTCTTGCTATATAATAATTCTTTGCCTAAACTTATCTATAGTTTCTTATTTTCTGTATCTTATAGCTGGATTCTTAAAGTCGTCTTGCTTTTTAATCTTAGTATTAACTTTTTAATCTTTAGGCTAAACACTGCATTTACCTAAAACTATTATAGACCTTATTCATTTTTCAAAATCTTAGCTCCCTATTAATATTCTTACTTATTTACCAAACTTATAGTTCTTAAACTTGCGTCCTATACTCATATAATATGCTTTATACTAAGCTGCTGCCCTTTCCTATTGGTTTTTGTCCATTATGGGTCCTTAGGTGTGTCTTATCTTATTTTAAGAGTCTTAAGCGTCTTACATCTCTTCTTAAAAATCTTAAGCCTGTGGCCTTTTACCTTTTATAAGTGGTAAGCTAGCACTAGCAGTTATCTGCTTGCTTAATTGTCTCTAAATATTACTCCTTCTATCTTATAAAGTGATGGATACTGTATCTAATAGTGTTATAATACCCGTTACTGATCTGCGTTCTATTATGGTTTCAGTCTCTACTTCTGTTATATTGTTAAGGTATAAGTGCTCCTAGTTAGCCTCTTTTTCTTCCTTATTACTATTAATTAATAAGTACTCTAACTCCATTGTTATTATTACTAATCTTTATCCATATATTGCTGTAACATCTTAATCTAGCTTATAGAGTTAATCTTATTCTTTGTCTAACTCTCTGGTTCCTTTAAGTCCTCTTAACTCTAGCTCTTATAGCCAATAGCTTACGCCATACTTAGCATCCTTATAAATTTAGCATGTGTTATTATAACAAAATGTAAAGTGTTTAACTGTATACTCCTATATTCCTTATAACCTCTTTATTACTAGACCTAGTTCTCCTTACTTAGTTCCTCTAACTGCATAGTTACTCTAACTACCTTAGCAGTCCCTAGCATAGTAACCTTTCTTTCTATAATTTATGCAAGCTCCTTCTTTAAACCATTCTTCTTATTATGGAGTCTACCTAAATATCTTCTGTTAATAAGATCCCTGGTTTAGCCTCTGCTCCTTAGTCCTATAATTACTTAATCCTTAACCTCTAGGTTTCTATGGTTTCTTACTCCATTGTCTAGATTCTTTAGTGCTGCTTAAGTCCATTGGCTCCGGCCCATTCTATAGTTTTTAGCTTTAACTATGTTAATATATGCTCTACGCCTTATACAACTATAGAACTCTATCTTGCCCTTTCTTAGCTTATTCCCTTTAATAGATCCTATTATTAATCTTTATTGCTTAATCTATTAAGTCTCTTAGACTTTCTGCATCTTCTATCAGAATAATTATGTCCTAGACTTTAGCCTTAAGTCCTTATTTATACTGTGCCATAAGCGCCTTATTATTCCACTTAACCTATATTACAAGTGTCTAAAACTGCGTTGTGTACTTAATTACTAAACTACATTATACCAAGTTCTGTAGCTTTCTCTCTGCTATAGTTGTCGCCTTTAGGTCTCCAAATATCTATATTAGTCTTTCCGCAAACCTATTCTAACTTAAAAATATATACCAAATGTCTTTATTAGTAGTTGTTATCCCATTAACTTGAATTTCTATAAGGTAAGGTTTAAACCACTTAAGTGCTCTTCCCATTAGGAACAGTCCTATATACGCTACCTAGTCCATAGTTGTTGCTAACTTAGCTCCCTCTTATATAACCTTAAAGTGCATTTATATTAAAAACCCTTTAAGTTTTAACTTCTTACCTAAAAACCTTTTAATTAACAGTAACTTTACTTTAGCTGCTCTAATGCCATTAATTCTTTCTTTAAGTACCCTATTGTTGTCCTATAGCCAATCAACCATTTCTTATAACTGTCCAACTATAACTAGTTGTGACTTAGTGTCCCTTATACTGGTATCTCCTCCAGTATTTAAGGTGGTTGCCGCTGTTGACGTAACTAGTGCTTTTAGTGGCATGTTGTTCAACTTCTCTCGTGTTTTAATACTATAACCTTAGTAGTAAATGTGTAACGGAATCTTGTAGCAAGAACTACGGTAGGTCCTATTAATGGGCTGGGTATATAGGTATAAATAATAAGTCAATAACGTAACATAACTGGTAGAGTGGTTGCCCAACAGATTAACTCTAATTATATTCTAAGATTTACTACAAAGAGAGAACTATCTGGGTAGGAACTGTGGTTCCTTAAATACACAACCATACGCCTAAGAAATCCTTTTGCTACGTGAGGTACGCATGGTACGTAAGGTATATAAGTTCCTCCCGTCCCTCTTGTTCCCTGCGTAGCACATTATATAACCTTTAGTTACCATTCCTCGTCATATAGTTCTACTGGTTCCATCCTAGACCATGCCTGTATTAACCAACTAGCTTCTGCCGACTCCTCTCCAAGTAGTCGTAACATCGTACTTAAGCTGTCCGTAACAGAGTAGGAACAACTTTTAGGTGTTCTTGGGTTTTATAAGCTCCATTTACTATAAGGACAATGTAAAGCGGGCCGCCCTTACCCCGCTTGCCTGTGTGGGCGCTAGGGACCTTGGCCTGCCTTATATGCATAACGGCTCCTATATTCTATAACTTTACACAATATAAAGAGAGCTTTAAAAACCCAAAAGAGGCAGAGATAAAAATCTTAACTCTTTATACTTCTCCCATAGAATACCCTTATGCCATTAGCAGAGTTTAAAGATATTTAAGGAATTTCTGGCCGGCTATATGTAAAGAGGCTATAAAGAAAAGAGACTATATATATATAAGGTAGATGGCAAAAAGGTAAATATAAGTTACAGGCTAATAGAGATGCAGCGTCCTTTTGGGGCCTCCCTAATACAATTATGGCATTTATAGAGGGTTTAAAATAGAAATTATTATTTTAACTATTTCTAGAGGCTCTAAGGCGTATTAAGGTAGGTATTTTAGGTAGGGGGAGTATATTTAGTCGAGATTTTAGTTTATCTCAATATAAGCTTAGTGCCAAGTTTGTTAACGTTTAATTCTTATTTTCTTTAATTACTCTATCGTCACTAATACTACCTTATTATAACATTAAATAAGGCTGTACAACTTTTGTAAAAAAAATAGTAGGCCAAAATTATAAAGCTAAAAATGTGCAGTCATTTAATCCTAGTATATTAGAAGTTTTAATTACAAGAATGCTACTATAATTAAGTAGACTAAATTGCCTAAAATTAGTTCGCTAAAATTAGTTCACTTCTATAAACATTTCTGTTCCCTTAAAACTATTATCCTACACATTTTCTTGCTAGAAACATAGCATATGTATAGATTTGCTAATAGTAGAAGCACCCTCACACTATTATAGTTAAAGTTATATAAAAGGACCAAGTTATAGTGACCACCTAATAAGACATGCCTAGAAAAAAGAGGAAATAAAAGAAACCAAACTAGTAACTAAGATGTTTTAGGGTGCTCTAGAAGGGTATTTACTAAATCTACCAAAACTCCATTTCACTCCCTGGTTGCCCAGCTCCGACTAAGGCTTTACTGAAAACGCTAATTTAAATCAATTTCAAGCAATAGAAGCAGATAAGCAAAGAGGTACTTATAATAGAGTGCGGCAGAGAGGATCTAAGGCCGTTTTTAGGTAAAACTAGCCGGTAACGGCTATAATAAAATATGTTGCTATAAGAAGGACTCCTTTAAGCCAATCTATTTAAAGTTAGTAAAAGTGATGCTAGATAGCAAAAAAAATAAAAAATAAAAAATAAAAAAAACTTACGAGATTTGCCATCTTGGATAAGATAATTTACTAGGAGAATGGTAATGAACAACACAGCAATCTAGAAGGTATTGAAATAAAGTATTATGCAATCTCAGCCTATAATCTAACTAACTATAACAATAAAGGGGAGAATAAGAAGAGCAATTTACATGCTAAATCTAATAGCAACACTAATTGCTAGATCTATTTTGTCTTTATAAGCTACTATAACTGCTATTACATACTTAGCAGCGTTGCTGACAATTGGGAGCAGAATAAGACCGATAAAGGTGGTGGAGATAGTGCTACTTACTGTAACCTTACTAATGCTATTAACCATAAATTTAGAGCAGAAGGCGACTAAGGTAGTAAAGATTATAAGAGTGACAAGTGCACCCTAGATTGTTAGTTAGGGCTTATTAATCTCATCGTCTTCTGTTTCTGTATTTAAGTCCCACATAAGTTATTCTTGGTTTACTCTACCTCTAAATACGGCCGCCGTTCTAGCGCCGATTTGTGCAATTTTATAAAAAGCACCACCCTCCCCAACTTTAGAGGATTTGCGCTTAGGAACCTTTTGGCTAGAAGCATTGTATATTTTAGCGTGTAACTTTAGTTAAAAGATAAGGTAGTAAGTATAGACAACTAAAAAAATGATAGCTATTCCGTATAAAAGCTCCTAATTAAGAGTAAAGCTATTGGAGTCTGTAGCTAAGTAGGTTAGTGTCTATCTAAAGTCTAAAGTCCTTATTAAACTTACTTAACAGCATAGAATAGAAGATGGTTAGAATAATTAGGCTGCTAATATATAGAGCTAGAAGGCTGGCTGCAGTCTATGCAACTGTAATATTAAAGTACTGCTCTACTTGGCTGATGCCTCTAAAGAAGAAGTATATTCTAAGAACAAGGAGCAAGTTTAAAAGTATGCTACTGACTAAGGAAGTCTTAATAATGGTAATCTCGTTTTTAACCAGAGCTTAAATAGATATAATTAATTCCACAGCGTTTCTGCACTTAGGGTTAAATAATGACGAGATATGGAAGAGGCCCAAATATGTACCCAAAGGTTGCGTTTAAAAGACCACTAAGTGTCTTACTAACGCGGAGAGCAATCTCTTTAGTAGCGTAACTAAGCATTACAGCGAGTGGAATAATGGCAATAAAGTTAACAATAAATATCGCAACGCTATTAATATTAAGATAGTTGACCATAAAACCGACAGGAACGGCAACTAGGAGAAGGTTTATCTACAAGCTAAATAGGACGGCGCGAATCTGATGCTTAATTAGAATTTTATGTTTAAAAGCAGCTTTCTGCCTTTTAGACTTTATGGATTTCTTTATTTCTATACAATCTAAGTCTTTGTTCTCTTTAGTGCTCTTATATAAAGGGTTTTTAAACTTTAACCTATTACTGGTAGCAGCCAACTCTTTACTAGTACCCTGTGGTGGTTAGGGGCTTTTGTTATAAAGTATCTGCTAATTAGGGGCTATAAGGGAAGGCTTTTTGGTGGTCGTAGAAGCTAGTGGTGTAGTACCAGCATGTTAAGGACTTGGAAACTCCCTCTTAGTCTAACGGCTCTCTAGGCGCCTTTACTCCTCAATTGTGGGCTCAAGATATGTTTCTGATAAACTTTATAGGCCTAAGCCGGACTCTTCGTCGGGCCGTTTGTCATTGGACTTCCGCGCAAAAGAATTGTACTTTGGAGCATATCCGTCAGTTGTCCAGGCTGCTTGATAGGCTTTTGATCGTATTGAATCTAAATATGCCATTATAAGTACGTTTTCAAAGTGCTCTTAAAGCGAGCATGCGCTGAGAACAGTCGGTTTTGTAGTCTGGAGAATATGCACGTATGGCAAAGAATGAGAATTTCGACGGTAGTTAGAGCAGTCAGGCCAACACTGACGCTTTTGAAGCCGCAATAGCAATTTCAGCCTCGCACAATTTAATGTCACGAACGGAAACCGAAAGTGGAAGGGCAGAGTTACCCTTATTTATCGCGAAACAGCTTATAGCCTTGTTGAGCCCTGTCCAGTCGGTGGACAATGGTTAATACAGCCCATTAGGCTTAAATGCTGCGCCGCGGCCGCGCGGTGCTGGCGCGCAAAAATCCGCCGCTGGCGCCGATACTGCGAGATTAAAGGGGGACGGGGCAACCTAAAGGATTATGGGTTATACAGTACGTTAAAAGTTTAGGTCGCCTATCTAATTCCCCGCCAAAAACCACTAAACTTACTATTTTTTTGGTAAATTTACTAACAAATCCAGTAGAGTATAAAATAGGCCCTACTTTCTAGCTCTATTAGATAGTGGGGAAAAAAAATTAATAAGAAAAATTTTAAGTAAATAGAGGCCTTGTCAATATTGTTTCTTTATGGCTTTTATAGACCTGGGTGCGCTTAGGGATTGCGGGTTATAGGAGATCGTGCTAGTGCTTTAATTATATAGCTAAATAGGCCTATATTATACACTAGGGGGACTATATAACCTAGGGGGTCGCATAATCCCCTATATCGCACGATCCCCTATAACCTACAATCCCCTATAACCCACGATCCCCTATAGGCGCTAAAATCGATTAAGCTATAGGACAAAGGGTAGCTAAGTTATATAATATATTATATTACTAGTTTGGAATGTAGGAATATAGAAATGTGGGAATATAGGGATATACCAACGTACTAATGTACTAATATACTTAGTCATTACTATAGGGAGGAGTTATATATTTAAGAGGGCGTAGTCTCTACCTAGATAGTTCCTTTCCTTATAGTAAATCTTAGAATATAATTAGAGTTAATCTATTAGGCAACTACTCTACTAGTTATTATTACATTGTTAACTTGCTTTGTTATCTATACACCTAGCCTATTAATAAGTCCACTGTAGTACTCCTATAAGGCTTTATTATAGTAGCACTAGCGTCTAGGGGGTCCCTTAAGCTATTTGGCTTTTAGGTAATCTCCTTAGAAGTTTGCTTAAAGTGTTACCCTTTTTAGGTTCTATTCCCTAAACCTAATTCTATAAAGCCTATACTACGACCACGCTTTAAACGCGATAATTTACCGCTGGTACTTACGCGATCTTCTGCGAGCTTTATAGTATTAAGCAATTACTCTATATAGCGGATTTTATTAAAGAGGTCTTTAGCAGTTCTTACCTATTAGGCGAAGTTCTATTAGAAGAGCTCTGCTTATAAATAGGCTAGAAGATATAAGAACTAAAAGTCTACTTATTACTTAGGATTAACGAAATGGGTATATAAGAAGAGGTCCTCTAAGCTATATATATAGGCTAGGAAGATATTAAACCTCTAGTTCTCTTTTATAATAGCTATATAGTATATTATAGCGTTATTAAAGCGTCTTACTATAGGGTTCCTAATCTGGTCTTAGACTATAGTCTTAAACTTATCCTATAGTAAAGGACCTTTATCCTTAGTACCTAACCAGTAATAAACTAGTTAGGTAATTGTCTTTTCTTTTATAAGACCTTTAATAGCCTAGCGCGTACGTCGCTTACAGTTATAGTTAGCGTTATTAACCTTAAATTAGTTCTTAACTGCGGCAATCTACTGGTTAAAATGCTGTTAAGTAGTACCGCTAATATTAGGTAGTAACTTCTTAACTAAGGCGTTAAGATTTATTTGGCGTATGCGTTCGCTATATAACTTATACTCTTTACTAGAGAGGTAATAGGAGGGCTTTATAATATCAATAATACTCTATAAGTTAGCTATTTTCTTAGCCAGCTTATCTAGCTCCTTTATATTAGCGGTATTAAGTAGGACGCTAGTAATCTTACTAAGCTCCTATTAAGCCTAGGTATATAAGTTAAACTAGTCTCTAGCGTTTATAGATATCTAATCATTTTAAGGTTTAGGGGGTAGCTTAAATGCTACTAGTGTGCTTCTAGCGGTTTTATCTATACTAGATCCTAAGGCGTTCTATAGTTATATTACTAGCGTATTACTATTAGGTGCAGGCGTCAGTTTTCTTTTTAGAGGCATTATAGAAAAATTAAACCGGCTATCCTCCTAAGGGGATTAAGAAGGATTTAAATATGAGGAAAGGATATAGATAGGGAGTCTAATAATAGAACAATAGGGTATATTATATAGATAGAGATAAATCCTTAAGGAAAAGGAGGAGTCTATATACAAGGTAAGGAAGGGTTTTCCCTAGGTATATATAGCGCATATACCTTACGGGCGAGTCACCCCTAGGTCACTTTAGGGTCGCCTATACCTTACGGCTATATAACTATCTACTTAGGTTTTGCCTAACAGATACCTATAGGTATTAGTATTAACTTACTTTTATATCCCTTAATTATAATTTTTATAGTATATCCTATTAGGAAGGCTTAAATAAACTTAATTATTTAGTTTAGTAGGCCCTTATTTCTTAAAATCTATAAAAGTCTTTTATATAATATATTATTAAAGGCTCTATTTAGGTCTAGGCTTAATATAAATACAGTATATTCTAGGTACGCTTACTATACTATTTAGATACTAGAGATAATTAGGAAAAGGGCTAAAAGGGTTAATTATTTTTTTCTTACGCATATTTATATCTATAGTAGTAGCTCCTATACTTCTACCGCTTCTTATATATATTTTATAGCTATCTTTTCTAAAAGCTTTTCTAAGGTATTTTTAAAGGTAATTAGGCTATAGCTTTTTAAGAGGGAGTAGTTTTTTTTCTTTACCTTTTATGAGATAACTATAGTTATTACTTTAAAGCATTTAAGTGGTTCGCATTTTTAGAGATAGGCGGTTATAGCTGTCACAGTACGTGCGGAGGGTCAGGGTACGAGGTGACTGTATAACATTGACAAACGATGTCGTGTGAAGATCTATGTACAGAGAGGTGAGGCGGTATATGTATGTCGCTCAGGGGTCAGGTCCGTGCTCATGCATACGCGTAGCCATAACAACGCGTCAGGCCAGTGCCGTGACAATAGCTTTAGTAAATAGTATTACTATTACTTCTACTATAGCTTTAATTACCTTATTTAGAATCTTATCTAGCTTTAACACTTTACTAATAAAAAGCTTTTATATAGCATTCTTTATTTCTTTTATTAATATTATATAGCTTATTTCTATAGAAGGGGGGGAAGGTAGTTAGCTACTAATGTCCTTAAGGTCTACTTAGCCCACTTTTAGAAAAAACCTTTTTACTAATATTTTAATTTTTTTCTTATTATTGTTTATATACTAGTTTTAATTTAACTGGCGAAGTATAGGTAAGTAGGGGTCCTTTAGTATCTCTTTAGCGGCTTACCTACTCCACTTTAATATATGCTAAAGTTCTTTATTATATAGTTTAGTAGAGTCTATAGTAATTTCTTCTAAAAATTAGCGCTAGTTATTTCTACCCTTTTTCTATATTATCTTTTTAAGCCTATTTTTTAGGGCCCTAAAGCTTTATTAGTAGTAGGCTTTACCTATTATAGTATACTATTACCTTACCCTTTTTACGCTTATAAATAGCTAGGCTACCTTTAGCAACTATTTTATAGCGGGTATATTTACAAGGTTTAGCTTTTAGGTAGTATTCTTCTATATAGTTACCTATAGTCCTTTAAATATCTTTTAATAATACTTAAAATATTACTACTAGCCTATTAGTAATTTCCTAGGTATATTTTTCCCAGTTAAGTTTCTTAGTAGTATATCTTTAGTAAGTTTACTACGCTAGTATGGTAATATTAAGCGCTATTTATATAGGTATATAGTCTATAGTAATTACCTACATCGGCAAAATATGGTCCCCTCTTAATGGCCTTAATGGTTAGTGGTTAACGCAATTGGCGCGCAGTTAAGGGCATTTGGCAACTCAACCAACTAGCCTATATTGTATTTTTTTAACACGCAACCTGCGCACTTAGTAAAGTATTTAGAGCCATCTACCTCTTTTATACTAATAGTATATTTTAGATAAATAAAGGCTACTTTAAAGCTATTTATAAGGCTAGCAAAATTAATTATATTATTTTAGACAATTTAATATAATATTATTATTCATTGCTTAACGTCCGATTTGGATCCCTATTGGGCCCACATGGACTACTCCTTATTTACATATAGGGAGAAAACTCCATTTGAGAAAACCCCGTGATCCATCTCCCCGCCTTTTAGGACTTGCCTACTTAGCGCCTACAAGTCACCTATAGTGCTCTACTACCTTACTTTTTAACCTCCTTAGGAACCACTGCTGCCATAACAAGCCTACGGACGCGCTAGTATCGCAAACTTAACTCTACTACTGTAAAGTCATTAGGGGGCGCCTAACACTCGCCCCTTTGCCTTCTATTGCCATTTCCTTTATAACCTAGAACTGGTCTAGTACATTTTAGCTAATAAGCCACTAGGTAACCGCCTTAAGACCTTTTTATATTAAGAGTAGTGTACTATAGTTCTCTGTGCTAGCTGCTAAGAGTATTGCTGCTTGGTTGGTGCGTAAGGGGTATAGCAGTATTACATGTTTTAGTGTCTGTCTTGGCCAGCCACATTTGCATCTTAGGCTGCCTACTAGGACACCCACCTAGTAGAGCCAATCTTTTAGTCCTATTATTCCTGTTCTTAAGAGTATTGCTATTATATTTTCTGCCTTTATTAGGCCTTCTTAGAGCCCTTAGGTGTTTACTCCCTATAGCGTTAACTATGCTATAGCTTAGGTTCCTCTTGCCTAAGACAGCCTCTGTACCTTTAACTCCCATATACCTCTTTAGTGTTGGTCTAGCCAGTATTGTGTTACAGTAGATGGTTTCCTAGTACTCTTTTATGCTCTACTTTAGCTCCTTTCTCTTTCTTGCTATTATCTTTACTAGTCTCTTACACGTCTCCCTTCCTCCTCTATATGGGCCTGGGCCCTAACATAGCACCATTCTTCTTCTGCTTTTTCCACCTGTTTCTCTAATATCTCTTCCCTACTTTAGGGTTGTTGGTTTACTCTCCTATAGGGCACCCTAGGGTCTCTCTATAGTTTATTTAGGCGTATTTTAATATACTTTGTGACCTTAGAGTTACGCTCCTATTACACCCTTTATATTGCAGCGGCTTCAATATACAATTATAGGGGGGGGATATTTGCTTCCTTCTTAAGCAGTACTGTAGCCGTTCGCTTATACCCGCCTGTTATACTCCGGAGGTAGGCTGTTTGGACCTTTTGGAGTGGTTTAAGGAGTGATTTAGGGGGGCCTTTCTCGGTTTCTCCCATGGCCTAAACACTGGATCTATATGTCATGGTTAGCCAGACGACTGCTGTATATAGTAGGCGTGACCTCTGGAAGCATGGACCCTATATAGAATTATATTATTTTAGACAATTTAATATAATATAGTAACGGTTCTCTTCTACCTATCTACCTACTAACTTACCTACCTGCCTACCTACCTATTTACCTACCTACCTACCTACGGTTGTTTAAATAGTCGTCGTCTGGTTCTGGTAATAGTTGTCTAGTTTTAGGGCGGTCGCCTAGTTTTAACAACGGTCGTCTAGTTCTAACGACGGTCGTCTAGTTTTAGCAACAGTTGTCTAGTTCTGGCGACGGTTATCTAGTTCTGGCAACGGTTATCTGGTTCTAGCGACAGTCGTCTAGTTCTAGTATTGGTTCTCTCTTACCTACCTACCTACCTGCCTACCTACTTATCTACCTACCTACTTATTTATCTACCTACCTACCTACCTACCTACCTACCTACCTACCTACCTACCTACCTACCTACCTACCTACCTATCTGTCTGCCTATATTAGTATCTAATTCAATTTAGGGGAGGGGTCGGCCCAATTAAAGGCTCTAATTAATTCAGATTATTCTCTATAGCCGTTTACTAGCTGTATATTTAAACGGTAGTCGTCTAAGGTGCCTCTATAGAGGCCTTAATTCGATTCGGTAATGGGCCAATATTAAATTCAACTAATTAATCAATTAAATCGTTCGTGGTATTCGCTAGCTGGTTATTTAAAAGGTCGTTATCTAGTTCTAGTAACGGCTGTCTGGCTCTAGGACGGTTATCTAGTTCTAGCGATAGTTATCTAGTTCTGGCGACAGTTATAGTTCTAGCGACAGTTGTCTAGTTCTAGCGATGGTTGTCTGGTTCTAGCGACTGTCTCTAGTTCTAGCGACGGTCCTCTCCTACCTGCCTACCTACCTACCTACCTACCTACCTACCTACCTGCCTGCCTGCCTACCTGCCTGCCTGCCTGCCTACTTGCCTGCCTACCTACCTGCCTACCTGCTTGCCTACCTGCCTGCGTTAGTGTCTGGTTTAATTTAGGGGAGAAGTCGGCCTGATCGAAGGCTCTTATTGATTCGAATCGTTCTCTATAGCCATTCGCTAGCTATATATTTAAATAGTAGTCGTTTAGGGTGCCTCTCTAGGAGGTCTTAATTTAATTTGGTAACGGGCCGATATTAAAGCTCTAGTTTAATTCGATCGATTAATTAATTAAATTGTTCGTGGTGTTTACTGGCTGGTTATTTGAACGGTCGTCGTCTGGTTCTAGCAACGGTCGTCTGGTTCTGGCGACGGTTGTCTAGTTCTAGCGACGGTCCTCTACTGGCTGCCGTTCCAGTGCCTCCTAAGGTAGGGAGGATGTAAGGAAGGGTAGAAAATAAGGTGGCTGCAAAGGGGGTAACTTAGCAGAGGCACGTGCGGGGACCCGATGTAGAGCTTCGTGTAGAGCCTCTGTACGCAGAGCTTCGCGTAGAGCCTCGTGCGGAGCCTCTGTACGTAGAGCTTCGTGTAGAGCTTTGTGTAGAGCTTCGTGTAGAGCTTTGTGTAGAGCTTCGTGTAGAGCTTTGTGTAGAGCTTTGTGTAGAGCCTTGTGTAGAGCTTCGTGTAGAGCTTCGTGCAGAGCCTCGTGCAGAGCTTCGTGCAGAGCTTCGTGCAGAGCCTCGTGCGGAGCTTTGTGCAGAGCTTCGTGCAGAGCTTCGTGCAGAGCTTCGTGCAGAGCTTCGTGCAGAGCTTTGTGTAGAGCTTTGTGCAGAGCTTCGTGCAGAGCTTTGTGCAGAGCCTTTTACAATTAGCATATAACTTAAAAATAATATGTTATATTACCTTAATTATATATTAAGGAATGTATAAGTTAGTCAACTGCGTATTATTTAACTTTTAAATATATCAAATTAGTTAATTGTAGGTTAATTACATGTTATTAACTTTTAAATATGTTAAGTTAGTTAATTGTAGGTCAATTACGTATTATTTAACTTTTAAATATATTAAGTTGGTTAACTGCGTATTATTTAACTTTTAAATATATCAATTTGGTCAATTGCGTATCATTTAACTTTTAAATATGTTAAGTTGGTTAACTGCATATCAATTACGCAAAACGCGCTTAATAAAGTCGACTTAAAACCTAGCCTATAAATATTTTCCTAATGTATATATCTTTTAGTCTATAGAACTCTAGTTAGTTTATAAGTAATTCTTATATAAATATAAGGTTAATTATACTTTTTTAGGTTTCTTTTTTTGGGTAGGTTTACTAATTAAGGTAGTTAGGGTAAAGCCCTATATTTTTAACTTATTTAATAAATAGGCTGCTTATACTTTAGTTATAGCCTACTACCTACCCTATAATATATAGTATATATTAAAGTCCCCTAGGACTATTACCTTGCCTTTTAGTATATTAATAGCCTATTAAAGTAGTTTCTATATAGCAATTTAAGGCTTATTATTACTTAGGTTATATACATTAATTATACTAATTTGGCCCCTATTAGTAGCTAGTTATAATTTATTAATATTATAGCTAATATTATAGTAGCTCTATACTTATATATTAATATATTAACTAACTAAAAAGTATATATAAGTAGCCGGGTTTGGTTTATATAGAAGGTAGTATTCTTTTAATTAATATATTTTACGTATCTACTTATTATATACTAGTTCCTATAGGGTAATTATCTAATACTTTTTTAGGTTTAGGCTATTAAATAAAGGACGAATTACTCTATAGTTTAAGTGTCCGTAGTTATATTATACTATCATTAGTTTATTTATAGTATTAGTTAGTTTAGTAACTTATAGGTATCTTCTATTTACCTTTAAGGTGTTTTAATTAAGGGTATTATAATTAAGATTCTTTACTAGGATAGGTTTCTAGTGGTATTAGTACTACCTTATAGGCGTCCTACGCTCTATTTTAACGCTAGTTAGGTAAAAAGTGCCCCTATTAGGGTAGGTACCCTAAATCTTTTTCTTTATATAACTATCTAGCCGCTATGCCCGCGAAGCCCTACTGCACGCGTCCACGTCGCCGCGGGTGGAAACATCATCAGGAAATCGTTCCTTTTGATGGCTAAGTGCAGAGGCGATGGTAGAGAGCCGTCGCAGCGCATGCAGCGCGCTGTCGTCGCGGTTCTGTGGTGTTGAGCTCGCGACGCGTACCAAAGCATCGCCCTCAACAACACCAGGAGCCTTACTGCCTCCGCTTGAGACTCCTGCTCTACCACCTAGGGAGGCCTATCAAGGGAAACTGGGATACGAAAACCACCCGATGTACGACTACCTGGCTCGTAGTCAGGCCCAAAACTGGCCTTATCATCTAGCCAGTCGACGTGGACGCGTCCTAGGCGTACAACAGGACACCCTTGGGCTTGCACTAGCTCTGAGATCGCAGGACGCGGCGAGGGCATAGGGAACCTCTTTTTATAAGAACTTGTTAAGGTTAACGCGTCGCAGGCACCTCGTACGAAACTTGTTAAGGCCCCAAGGCCACCGCGAAGAACTTGTTAAGGCCCTGCCTAGAGAACTCGTTAAGGCCCCTCTACGAGGGCCTATCTGGTATCCGACATCCAGGTGACTCAGAAGAGGGTCTTAATAGGCGTGGTGCGCGCGACCTGGACAGCGACAGCGACAGCGACGCGACGGCGACGCGACGGCGACCAGACGGCTCGACGAGGTGGAAACACGGGCAAAGCTCAAGGCAGCGGAAACACAGGCCAGCTTCAACGGCCCCATGGCGTTCGACCTATGGTCGTGCAGGTGACTCACAGGAGGGTCTTAATAGGCGTGGTGCACGCAACCTGACGCATACGCATACGCATACGCATATGCATATACATATGGGGGAGGCTGCAGGGGAAACACAGGCCAGTCGGATGAGGACTTGACAGTTAGAGACACAGGCCAGCTTATAGGAAAGGGGGACACAAGCTTGGTTAGTAGGAGAGGGGGGAGTACAGTCGTTTACGAAATATCGGTAAAAATTCGCCAAGTGAAAAAATTTGCATCGCACCTCACCAAAATTTTGCGGAGGGAGTATGATTTCAATTTTACTACCACAATCGTCGAAATTATGGGCCGCCGCCTTCCAGATAAAGTTATTCATAGAATTAGGCTTCGTGTTAAAGCCAATAAAAGTATAGCAGCTATTGCGGAGGCAGTAAAGGTGTCTAAGAAGACAATTTATAAGCTGCGGTTAAACCTTAACATTTAGGGCGAGCTGTACGCACCACCTACAGTTACTCTTGGCCAATATAGATCTCTGCTGCCTTACTAAGAAGTGGTAATATATAATATTATAGTGTTAAGTCTTCTGCTAACTTATTATGTAGAAGCTTCTTAAGTTTCTTAAAAACCAACTAACCACGTATCTGGATAAGATGCAGACCTTCCTATTTAACAAATTTGATGCCCTGCTCTCTCTTATAAGTATATACCGCGCTCTTGAGAGAGCTCGCTGGTCACGGAAGGTAGTTAAGGCTTAGGCGGCTAAGAGGAGCACCACCCTCCGTAACGCCTGGATTGGTATTTAAAAGAGCTAGACGGCAGATTAGCTAGTGTTTCTTAACAAGTCGGCGGCGAATGAGAGGACTGGCGATAGGAAGTACGGCTGGTCACCCAAAGGGACTAACTGCGGAGTAGTACGCCCACTTAAGAGATTAGAGAGGTGGAGCCTTCTACCGGCGCTGTTAGTAGATGGATATCTAAGCTATATCATCTTCTAAGGCTCCATTACCTCTGCGATATTTGAATCCTTTGTAGAGGAGCAAGTGCTCCCTTATTATTCACCATACCCAGGGCCGCGCTTAGTCCTCATTCTCGATAACGCGTTAATCTATAAGTCAGCACAACTCCGCGAGCTCTGTAAGCAGCATAGTATTAAGCTAAGATTTCTGCCGCTATATTCGCCAGATTATAATCCAATTAAGGTAACATTTAATGATATTAAGGCTTGGATTAGAAGGAACCAGCGGCTAGTTAAGGAGTTTAAGAGCTTTAACACCTTCCTATATTTTGCTATCAGTTAAGTATATGGGATATATGCAGGGCAACACTTCTAAGAGGCAGGATATATTGTAGATTAATAGATAGCTACTATCTAGATCGCTTAAAGGCCGAGATTTTACTCCTAATTTAAGCCAGTATGCCAACCTTAAAGTTATAGCGCTCCTATAAATCTAATATTATGCCTTTACCTGGCTTCTTTAAATTCAGTATATTAATATTCCACTCTTCCTCTACCAACTTGTCTTTAATTGGCTTTAAAATTGCCCTTTACTGCTCACTATAAAAGCCTGGCTTATGTACCAGCCACTTAAAGAACTGGCTAAGTAGCTTAATTGGGTCTGTTTCTAACCAAATAGGGCTAGAGTTCTAGGGCGGCTCAACGTCTATATATAGTAGAGGGTAGGGGTAATAAAGCTAAGGAGGTAGGTAATTAACTGGCCTAGAGTAAGACGCCATAAAGGCCTTAAAAAGATCATTCGTTAACAGCATAGAATCTTCCTTTCCTACTACCTACTCCTTGCGACTCCCCCGGCTCCTCTCCTTCCAGTTCACCAAGTTGACGATAATATTCTGCGACGGCTGCTTGACCGTAGACGCGCCACTGAGCAGCTCTTTATTCCACCACAGGAAGTTATCCGAACTAATAGGATAATAATTGATTTCCAAATTAGGCGAGTTAGGCGACTTCTTATTCTGCCAATAAGTCTTACCCTTATTATGATAGTAAGCGTTCATATAAGGCCACCGATCAGCAATTATGGGTATTTAATTACCAGAGGCTTCCTCAGCAGTAAGTACACTAGGTAGAGCAGCGAGTTAAGCCTATATACTTGTCCTTCTACCTACAGGCCTTACACCTAATTGCTGACTTTAAGTAGCGATAGGAGCTTAAGTCTCTGGCTCCTTTTCCTTAACTAAATATAAGGTAAAGTTTAAGGCTAAAGATCTTATTGGCCAACGCTAGTGCCACTCTTTAACTACATTAATAGCTTGCTTAAGATTATCGCGAGAGCGAATCTCTTAGGGGCAGTAGTTAACTCGCCGTGCCTTTTTATATAATGCGATAGCTTCGAGCTGGCTAACCTTGAACTTTTGCGGCAATAGATCTAGTAAGATCTGCTCTCTCCACTCCTCCAGCTGGAATAGGTATAGATTATTAGTGTTATATATAGCTGACTTTGTACCAGGTAGAGTCTCTTTTCTACCACTAACAGTTGCCTTCTAAACACTTATAAAGCGTACGGGCGGCGGCGGCGACGGTGACAACGTGTCTAAATCCTTATACTTAGTCTCTACTAGCTCCTTGTCCTCGTCCTCGTCCTCGTCCTCGTCCTCCTTATCCTCCTTATCCTTGTCCTCGTCCTCGTCCTCGTCCTCCTTATCCTCCTTATCCTTATCCTTATCCTCATTCTCATCCTCATTCTCATCCTCATTCTTATCCTCATTCTCATCCTCATTCTTATCCTTATTCTCATCCTCACCCTTATCTAAATCTGAATTTGCGAATGTAGGTTAAGCCGATGGCGGGGACGGGGGCAGCGCCGGTAACGGCAACAGCGACGGTGATTTTGGTCTCCTTGCCTTCCTTGCTATATGCAGCTTTGGCTGCGGCTTTAGCTTCAGCTTTAGCTTCAGCTTCCTTTTAACCTTTTTAGACGGCTGGGGAGTAGCAGGAATAGGTATAGACTAAGCTCGCTTTCGTCCAGATTGTTTTAGAGCAGAAGACGACTAACGGGTAGGTAGTAGTGGCATTGTCGACCTGAATCGGATTTCTTTGCCACCTTGACTCGGTCACCGACCACTTGACTCGGTTTCCGACCCCTTGACTCGGTCTCCGACTCAGTCACTCTTCTCATGTATATATAGAGGCCCTAGAGCCACTTTCAATAGACAGACTTCTCATTCTGAACCTGTGCACGGACTTCCGGTTGACAGGCATAAAGGGTAACACCAAGAATTGTTTATAATGGCTTAATTAGGCAAGTTACTAACTTTAATTTTAGGCAGTTATAATCAAGATTCAGTGTATTATAGTAGTAAAATTGAAATCATACTCCCTCCGCAAAATTTTGGTGAGGTGCGATGCAAATTTTTTCGCTTGGCGAATTTTTACCAATATTTCGTAAACGACTGTAGGTCGCCCGGCACGGGACCTGCTCTATGGCCCCCTCCTGTAAGACACGGTCGGCCTGTTATGAGGAGATTCTTACAGGCAACGCGAAACGGGAACTAGCAGTCTATAGGGTGTTGCGCCCCTATATTACTACTAGCCTCCCGCGGGGCGTAGTGCGTAGTAGCCACTGCTAGCTCTAGGGACCTCACCCCTTAACTAGGCCCTGACCCCTAATGCACCTGGTAGGCAGGCAGGATCACGTCCTGGCCGGAGAGACTACTACGTAGCTCGAGAGAATGGATGCGCGTGTCGGTACATCAACAGACGGAACCGTTTCGCTTTGCTAGGACGGTATGCCAGTGAGACGTGCTTATGGAGCAAACAGGAGTTACTTAGGCGGAAGAGGCTTTGGCTGGACCTCGACCGTAGAAGGTATACCTAATTATATTACAGGATGCAGCCACGACGCCCTCGTAGGACTACGTCAGTAGGCGCGTAAAACGGGAGTTGCGACCCCTGCAAATGGCAGCTTATGCCCGCGCCGGCGGAAACAATGAAGAGAGGCGTAAAACTAGAGGCTATGGAAGGCTCCCAAGCCGTACGAAAGCGTACCAACTCTAGGAGGAAACTCTTATATAGACTGCTGGGGGGCAGACTGGTACTTGGGCTAACCCCATTATAAGATATCCGTAAGAACTGGTGAGAATCCCCGTATAATTGGTGGTGGCAGCTAACTGCTTATGGTTGGGACAAAGCACTGGAAAACTGAGGTAGAGGCCTGGATAAGCAGGCATGGTAAACTCTACTGTATTATTAGTACTACTAGTATATATAACTACCTGCCCCTACTACGCAGTGCACTAGCTGCCAAAAATTTGGCCATATAGGAGATAGATGCTCTACTAGAGCCTGTAGATTCTGTGCGGCTGCACATTTATCTAAAGACCACTGCTGTCCTACCTGTTTAATATCAGGCAGGCCTTGCAAGCACACTACCCCTCTTTGCATTAATTGTAAGGAAAAACACTTTGCTAATAGTAAAGACTGCGAGACTCTTAGAGCAGCTAAACTAGTACATTGTACTAGTGTAGAAGGCTCTATGGAAGAATAGATAAAACAAATAGGATTCTAGAAGGAGGTAACTCCTACTAGGCTCCTAGTAAAAGGACAGTAGAGAGTAAAAAAACAGAAATAAATTGCAAAAGGATAGTGATAGGTGTTAGGATTCCCTATGGTTTTTCCTACCGTTTTCTCATTCCCTAGTAGTTGTAGTAACTTAGTATTTTACTAAGGAGCTATAAATCCTTAGGGGTTTATAAACTATTAGGACATAGCTACTAGTACATATTAAGATGCCTAGAAAGGATTCATGTATATAGAACTATAGCGCCATAGCCCGAGGCTGCATGCGCAGTATTGTACGTAGTATAATACAATGGATATAAAAAAAAATAAAAAAATAAAAAATTCTAGCCGCTATTACCTATTATACTTAGCTCCTTCTCCTTATATACATTTCCCTATAGCGTAGCTATAACCTAATATAGTTAGGTTTATCTTATTTTAGTAAATTCTAAGTATACCTAAAAGGTCTTATATGTCATCTTCTGCTATACTTTATATTCTTTACTATAGTTTATATATCTAACTCCCTTATTTCTAGGGTAGTTTTTTATCTTATATATATTGGCGCACCATCTATACCTCTCCTATCTCCCATATACGCTTTAAGTATAGCCCTACTATTAGCATCTAAAGTATTAGTAGATTTAAACTATGCTATAGTATAGTCGGGCTTTATACTAGAGGCTATCTATAACTATTCCTTTATATACTACTATCGCCTATATCTCCTAAATTAGTAGGTTAATTATTAAGGTACTATATATTTTAACCTTTTAGAACCCTAGTAATACCCCTATATATATAGTATATACTCTATAGCGCTATATAACTCTAAATATTATAATACCTAAAACTAGTTTTTTAGTAGCCTTTATAATCTTTTAAATAAATTATAAATTTATAGCGCCTTATCCGCTTTTTACTTATATATTAAAGGGTACTCTAATTACTTTAACGGAGAAGTCCTAGCGGAGAATCTTATACTTAAAGATATCTCCCTAGGTAATAGCCTAGTCCTTTACCTATTAGTTAGGGAGTATAACCTTTATATTACCGCTATATAGAACCTTTACTACCATTGCCTTTAATATATATGCTCTAATTAATATAAGGAGCTGTTCTAGCTCTACTCCTATTACCTCTAATATTTAAATCCTAACTATAGACCTTACTGGTGCTATACTAGGGAGGCGCTAAAGAGGCGCTAGTTAGGTACTAGCGGCAATATTAGCCTATAAGGGCTTTATTATATATATTATTAGTATACCCTATAATTTTATAATATCTTTAATATAGCTAAACCTATTCTTTATAGCGTTTTAGTTTCTATTATGCCTTATCTATAGCTCCTATATAATTTATCCTGCCTATTAAGCCATACGCGCTACCCTTATATATAGGTATTTATCTTCTCCCTTTCCTAAATCTTTCTTAATATCTTTCTTAATATCTATAAGTTTTTACCATTTCTAGTCGTTGTCCTTTAGATATTATAGTTAAGTCGCCCCCTAATAGGTTTGTTATAGTATTACATTTTTCTATATATTAACCTACCTTTAAGTCTGCTATAACCCTTCTAGGTTATATAGGCTTTCCAGCTGTAATACGTACATTTACTTTAGGGTATATTATGCCATAGATTTAATTAAGAGTGGGTATTTCTTTATTAGGTAAGTAGTGGGCGTATTTTACTGCTATAGCGGCGTTTCCTCTCTCTAAGGTTGTAAAATATAATAAGATCTAATAATTAAATATACTCCTTTTATAAGTTTTCTTAAATAAACTCCTTAAATACTTTTATCTTTTTTTAATATAATTTTATAAATAAAAAAAACTTAACTATTTACCTTTTTTTTATTCTATTTTATAATCCCACACTATATATTTTATAAACTTTTTACTTTTTAAGCCCTATAACTTAATATATTTATAAACTTTTTTTAAATATTTAATTAATATTCCACTAAGTTTCTTTATAAGTTGCTCTTACCTAATATTATATTCTTTTAGTAACTTAATATATTTTATATTTCCAAGTGTCCATAATTTTAATATTTTTAATAACCCAATTAATTTTTAGGTTATACTCTCTTAACCAAAGCATTTCTAAAACTACTTTATTTTTCTCCAATAGTGAAATATTAAATAACATTTTAACAGTCCTTCTTTTAATAATTATTATAATTTGTTTTATTTTAAAATAAATTATACCTCCTTTATAGGCTATTAAATATCTTAATAATATTATTAACAAATATAGGTTATCCTTCTTTCTCTAAGGTATCTCTAATTATTTTATTATTTTTGGTAAAATATAGTTCCTAATTGCTTTATTATCTATTAATACTTTAAATTACTATTTTTATTAATTAATTTTTAAATTTAAGTATTATTCTTAAATTTCTTTAAAAGTCTAAAGCTCTATTACTAGCTCCCTTTGGTCCTATAGGCCTCCCCTTTTCCTAACTAATTTTCTTTAGTTTTTAACTCCTTCGGCTAATATTTGGTTTTATTTTTATATTTAACATATTATAAATAAGTATTCTCTAGATATTCTCACCACTCTTACCCCTTTAGGCATTCTTTTATTAAAACCCTTTTATATTCCATTATAATTATTTTAACCTCTTACTCTTTAATTAAATACCATCTGTGTATAAATTTAGTATTTTTGTATTTTAATTTATTTAATATCTAATATATCTTTATTAGGTAATAGTTATTAGTCTTTTTTAGTTATTAGTATATTTTATAATAATTATTTATATATATAATTTATAATAGTGTATAATAAGCTAGATTTCTTAGGTTTACTTATAGCTTATTATTATCCTATAACTTAAACCTGTAATTTCTTTTCTATAGTTTTGGTTTGTCTTTAGTAGGTATACTAATTCTCTAATTATATTACCAGGTCCTCGAAATCGGACTCTGCACCTATATATGGTAAGGCCTATAAACCTAATAGTCTTTAGACTTAGTAGAGCTAACGTAAAGATGTCACACAGCTATAGGTAGGAGGTTGTAATGGTAGTTAAAATGTTATAGAGGGTAGTAAAAAGTTTTTATATAGGATAGTAAGATCTTAAAAACCACTACTAACAGTACCCCCTTTATAGTAGACAATTGCTATATTCTCCTATTTAATCCTATATAATTCTTACTAATATAAGATAGAATTTAACGTCCCCTAACCCCTAATTAAAAGTATTAACGACCTTATATTAACGAACGAACGAACAAATGTAAATAAACGAGCAATAAGCAAATATACGGCCCCTCTTAACCCCTAGAGTAATTGCCCGCGGAGCATGCGGTTACTTGCCATTTTATTACTACTGTAATACTGCAACAGCCTAGATTGCAACCTATGGTTTTCCTTATCTCCTTTTAACGGAGTAGTGACCCTTAGAAAGGGCCTAGCTAGGGCTTAGGCATAAAAGATACCTAAAGTGCATAATATATCCCGCTGTTAGTACTACAATAGCTAAAATAGATAAATCCCCCTTACGCCTTTAATGGCTTTAGTGGGGAGGGGGGAGGCAAGGCGTATATAGTAATGGTTAATAAGAGATAGCATATAGGGGACAGTTAAAACATAGGAGAAATAATAAGTATATGGCAATTAATTAGTAAGGCCTAGCTAGGACATAGTAAACCCTAGCTTTAAATAAGCTAGAGAAGGAAATAGTAGTTCCTAAGGAGTTTAAAATATCTAAGGAAGAGAATATACTGTAGGCCTATAGGGCCACAGCTACGTATAAATATAGCAAATCGGGGTTTTTTATCCTACTTAGGCTGCTTATAGGGTTTTTCCTCCCCTAACTGCAGGGGTTTTCTTCCTATAAATATATAAGTTTTCCCCCCTATAATGGAGTAGTCTGCGTAGGCCAGTAGGATCTGTATTAGACGTTAATTAAAGAATTACTACTAATTATATTACCATTTTATTACCTAACCCTTTAAGTCCTTTAGCATTATTATTAATATACCTTTAATATAACTAATTAGTCTAGTGTCAAATAGTCGCTTTAATATAATATTATTATTTAGCTATTTGTTAAATTCTTTTTAGTTATTACTAGTCCTTTATTTATATTATATTCTATAAACCTCTTTTAAGTTATATAATTTTATATTAATAAAATAACGCTTTAATACTACTTTTTGGTATCCTTTAGTATATTTTTTTAATCTAAATAGTATATTATTCTACTCTTCTTTTTTAAACTTTGCTAGCCACTTTACCCTTAGTATACTGTGTTTAAACCTTACTATTACCTTTAATACTAATATAAATTTTTATATTAATAACTCTAAATAACCCCTTTTAGCTTACTAGTCCTTAATATATTTATTAAACCCCACCCAATTTTCCTCTGGAAATTTAGTGGCTTTTTTTTTTAAACTTTATTGATTTTAATACTAATAAAGTATATTCTCCCTCTTTAGCTATAAATGGTAAATTTTTTTCCTTAATCTATTTTTTCTTAAATCCCTTTTAAATCTTAACTTAGTCCTTTAAACTTTAAATATACTTTTTTATTCTTTCTTTAAATACTTAAGCCTATGCATTTTTACTGTAATATCTATCAGGCTTAGGTAACTGACTTTACCCCCTAAACTTTCCCCTTAAAATAATACCTTGTTTTTACTAAATGCTAAAGTAACCTGTCTGTTTATTTACTAATTATTTTATAAAGTAATAAATACTATATCTAACAGAGTCTCAATTTTTATTACTAAATTCTACTTTATAGTTATTTTAGTCTTTACCTTTAATAATACACTTTTAAAACTACTGTTTTCCCAGCTTTTTGTCTTTTTATTACTTTTATTATCTAATTTTATAAACTCTTATACTAAAACTTTTTCTACCAATTTTTGGCTATAGTTATTAAATTCTTTAATAATTTATAAAGTTTATTTTACTCTTTATTACTTAACTCCCCTATTTCTTTTAAATAATATAACTCTGGTTTTTATAGCTAGTAGCTTATATTATACTTAGCCTCTTTATAAACTATATATATATTATTATAACAGAAAGTAAAGCTCCTAATTAAGCATTCCTTAATACCCTTTAATTTATATAGCTCTTTAAATATACTAATTCCCTTAGCTATGTTATTACTTTTCTTGTTCTAACAGTCCCTTAAAAAATATTCTTATTTCTTATAGGTTATATATACTCCATCTTTAAACTATTACTATTATTATGAAATCCACTTAAACTTCTTCTTCTTTTAAGATCCTTAATTTAGCCTTTACTCCTTAACTCTTCATTTTTTAATCTATTAATTTTTAAATTTCTATACTTTATACTTATAACTCTTTTTAGTCCCACTTAAGTCTATAAACTTTGGTCTATATTATAGTTTTTATGCCTGTTTTAGTGCTTATTACATCTATACTAATTTTTATTACCCTTTATTAGCCTTTTCCCTTTAAAATATCTAATTATTAATTTTAATTACTTACTTAATTAATTCTTATATATCTTCTACATTGTTTTTAAGGATTAGTATATCTTAAATTTTTAACTTAAGCCCTTTTTAGTACTACACTATAAGTACTTTTCCTCCTTATTTAATTTATATTATATATATCTAGAATTATAGAATATAATCTATAGCTAATATCTTCTAAATTAGTTTATATAACTTAACCTTAGCTATTATTACTATTTCTAAATTACTGTATATTTATATAAGCCTATCTATAAAACCATTCTATAATAAAAATATATACCTAACTTTTTTATTACTTATTGTTATACTATTATTTTATATTTTAGTAAAATAGGGTTTAAACTACTTTAATACTCTTCCTGTCAGAAATAATCCTATAAAAGCGACTTAGTTTATAGGTATTACTAACCTAACCCTTTTCTATTAGACTTTAAACTATATTTATAATAAGATAAGATATTTAATTACGCTATTGCGGCTCCCGTTAGGGTTTATATAGTGGGTCTATATAGGTATATATATATAAAAGGGAAACCGTGCAGCTATAACTGGATAAAACCTCTCCTTCTACTGTTATATGGCCTATATAGCCTCTCTTCTAATTAGTAGCTACTAAGTATAAGTAAATGTCTCTTTAAGACGCTATAGAAAAGCCATCTTAATGCGTACTCTTAGGTCCGTCCGGTAGGATATATAGCTAGGGCCTAAGTTCTATTCTAGTTGGTCTAGTTATCTAAGTAGGGCGAGGGCTAATAGCCTATAAGGCTAGTAGTATAAAAGTCCGTATATAGCTCCGTAGCTATAACGGTACTAGGGCGCGTTACTTACTAAATTCTATTAAGTTTTGCTAAGTTCTGCTAACTTATTAAATTCTATTAAGTTCTACTAAGTTCTACTAACTTGCTAATTTCTACTAAGTTCTACTAGCTTGCTACGTTCTACTAAATTCTACTAACTTACTAGGTTCTACTAGATTTTGCTAGCTTGCTAAGTTCTACCAAATTCTACTATCTTGCTAAATTTTACCAAATTCTGCTATACCTATAGTATTCTGCTATATTTGGCGAATTACCACAATATTACTGCAAATTGCCGTCTTTCTTCTTAAGGTGCTTTCTAGTCTCCTCCCTTTGCCCTAGCTAGCTCCCTAGCTAGTAAGAGGTATAGTAGAAGGTTTATCTATATAAACTAGTCCGCAACTACTTTAGCAGCCTTTAGCTTAGTTAGGAGCTCTCTATATAAAAATATTCCAGCGTAGTAATATATTTCCACCTAGCTAGTAATATACCTAAGGTAGTATACTGTTATATACATTATTAATTATTAATTATAGCTGTATAGATAGGCTGGAGTTAGTTACCCTAGTACTTTTTAGTAGTAGAGGTATCTATTAAGTCCTATATATTCTATTCTAAGTAGTATATTTGTTGGAATATATATTGCGCGGTCGCGTGTATCTGATTAGTCACCCTTATGGTGACTCATCAGCCCCCTACTTAAGCACTGCGATCCTTACGATCCTTTGCTTTCGATACCTATTTGCAAAACATCAGAACAAGAGTATACTCTTAATAGGCCACCCCCCTGTGAAACCTACATTGATCAATGGTTAACCTCACAGGTTATACCATAGATTGATAAGGTCTTTTCAGAAGAGATAAGGCCTCTGCGACTTCCTTACACGAACTCACGGAACTACCTTATGCTAAGAAATATCAGATATTTTCTTTCCTCCTTATACGAGCAAAGAATCTAAAAGATATTTAAGGAATTAACAGCCTCACCCACCCTTAATTCTACGTCCATCACGCTCACCGCAAGCTTGCCACCTTCACTTCCTTACACGAACACGAAGAAGACCACGCGTTCCCCAACTCCCCCTCAGCTTCTTACGCAACTACCCCTTACCTCTTGCGCAACGTCAAACTCGACTTCTTTACTGAACCTGTTGAGAAATCACGTCAATAACGCGCTCTCCGGCCCTTATACCCCTCTGTCAGCATCTACGGCAGTTGCCAGCGCGCCCTCATCTTACGATAATTTCAGCTCTGCCAGACTCTCAAAGTTCTGCCAGCACGCTATTCCTACATTCTCGACACTCTGCCACAATCCTAGCGGCTCTGCCACGTCGAATACCACATCCAACAGCGTCTATATATTGGTGCCTCTTCTTCCGTCTCGTTGCCCGCATACAACAAAGAAAGAATTGCCAGAGGAATTAAGACGCGCCAATACGCCTGCGATCTACCAACCGAATGATCGTGCCTGTATGCCTGCGATCTACCGACCGAACGATCGCGCCGATACGCCTGCGATCTATTGACCTACGATAGCGCCGATATGCCTGCTATCTATCGACCAGCTGATAGACCGAGCTCCGAACGCTCGACCTGCTATCACCACTTGACGCTAACACCGTACTGCTACCCAAACGAATAGACCCTCTACTGCTCCTGCCTGCAGCACCACATTGACTTTCGGCTGCTCTGCCTGCAGCTAACCAACACCTTGCTGCCCTGCCTGCAGCACCACATTGACTTTCGGCTGCTCCGCCTGCAGCTAACTCCCATTCGACCGACAACTTGCTGCTCCGCCTGTAGCTATACTAACACCTTACTGCTCTGCCCGCAGTAAACAAACCTACCTTTGCTGCCCTACCTACAGCTAATCAACTTCTACTGCCTTCCTACAGCGCCACAAGCACAAAGAAAGAACTGCTAGTGTCGGAATATACAGACAGAGGTTATGTTGGAGTGTATGTACAGAGGTTACGTGGTTGTATGTCTTAGGATGGCTGTTCTACGCACAAAGAAAGAACTGCCAGTGTTGGAATATATATTGCGCGGTCGCGTGTATCTGATTAGTCACCCTTATGGTGACTCATCAGCCCCCTACTTAAGCACTGCGATCCTTACGATCCTTTGCTTTCGATACCTATTTGCAAAACATCAGAACAAGAGTATACTCTTAATAGGCCACCCCCCTGTGAAACCTACAATATTAATTATACTCTCTATTTTAGTAAGCCTTATATAGCGTTTATAAACCTTTTTATTTTATGGTTTAGCCTAAGCCGTTATATAGTTCGTAAGTATACTCTAGTACCTTTCCCACTCCTTTTTCTACTACTCTTTAAACGCCTCTTATACTCTAGCCCTTCTACTCTTTCTATACTACGCTTTAAATAGGTCTACTAGCCGCATATCTATCCCTATAATAGTAGCCGCTATCCTTTTAAACTTATCTCTTCTAGTAGGCCGTATTAGTAGCCTTATTCTAGGTCGGAGCTAGTAGGCTATTATAGTTTATATAGTATTACACTCCCTCTTAATATATTCTCTTATTTATCCCTCCTATATTCTCTCTATATAAGCTATAGCTAACTCCTCTAGGTATATCTAGAGTAGTAGAAACCCCGTCTTATACTCTAGCACTGCTATTAGCGTTAATTTATATGCCTCTGTAATAGTATAGAGGTATAGGTTCTGCGCTACGCCTAGTTAGCGCAGCTTAGCTTTACTTATCTCCTTAGGCTTTATTCACTCCGGTAGCGAGTACTAGGTGCTATATCTATATAAGATTATTAGTTAGACTATGGTGGAGTATATTATCCACGCCTTCTAAAAGGAGGCGCCCTATATAGAGGCTATAAGTTAGGTTAGTACGGCTATTTATATAACCGTCTTCGCCTTAACAATGTTAATATATAGTCCCTATTTAAGCTTTAAGTTAACCTATACCCCTAGTACGCGTAGGTTGCTAATTAGGCCTTCTGTAAATCCATATATATTAACTATAGCCTTTATATTAAACTTCTTATAGCTTCTTATAAAATAGATAAGGTAGTACTTTTCTGGGGCGAATACTACCCTGTACTAGCGTGCCTACTCTATATATATTTTATACGCCCTTTCTAGGGCTCTATAGTTCTCCTTTGTAGTCTTACTATATATTAGTATATTAGAGTTATTAACAAACCCAAACACTGTAGTAGTGCCCCCTTATAGCTCCGGCAGGAGCGTGTAGGCAAAAAAAAGGAATAGAATTGGCAATAGCGCTAAGCCTTAGGATATGCTAGTATTTGTCTATATTGTTTACGCTATATATCCTCCAATTAAGAGCCTCGTTGTTTAGTCTTTAAGGAAGGACTTTATAAACTATACTATCCAGTAGGGCATAGCCTAGGCTTTTATATTGTAGATTATTCTTTTATAGAAGACTTAGTTAAAGGCCCCAGAGATATTAAGGCTAAGTAGTAATACTACTAGGTTTAGATTGCTCCTCTACACCATATATACCTGTTAAGTTAGTGGTTCTAGTGCTATCTGCGTTAAGCGCCCTAGCCTTGCTCCTATTTAACTGGCTAGTAGTATTAGGTAGTTATATATTAACTAGTAATATAGTAAAGTTCTATATACCTACTTATCTAAGCCTCTACCCTAGTTTTCTAGTAATAGTCCTAGACCATTAGGCCTAAGAGCCTTAGGGGCGCTTTCTATAAGCAGTTAGCTTTGCTACTACTAATTATATAGGGAGTTTTACCAGTTCTTTTGGATATCTTATAATAGGCTATTAGCCTAAGTACTAGTCCGCCCCCTAGCGGTCTATATAAGAGTTTCCTCCTAGAGTTAGTACACTTTTATATGGCTTAGGAGCCTTCTATAGCCTCTAGTTTTACGCTTCTCTTTATTATTTCTACTAGCATGGGTATAAGCTGCCATTTATAGGGGTTGCAACTCCTATCTTATACGCCTACTAGCGTAATCCTATAAGGGCGTCATGGCTGCATCCTGTAATATAGTAAGCCTTAGGTATACCTTCTATAGTTAAGGTAGCCAAAACCTCTCCCGCCTAAGTAACTCCTGTTTGCTCCTTAAGTATACCTTACTAGCATACTACCCTAGCAAGCAAGCAGTCCTATCTGTTAGTACACTAATACACACATCTATTCTCTTAAGCCGTGTAGTAGTCTCTTTAGCTAGGACGTAATCCTACCTACCTACTAGGTGCACTAGGAGTTAGAGCCTAGCTAAGGGGTAAAGTCCTTAGAGCTAGTAGTAGCTACTATGCACTACGCCCTACAGGAGGTTCCCGTTTCGCGTTACCTATAAGAGTCTCCTTATAATAGGCTGACCGTGTCTTGTAGGAGGGGGCCGTAGAGATACTAGGTCCCGTACTAGATAACCTACTCCCCCCTCTCTTGCTAACTAAGCTTATATCCCCCCTTCCTATAAGCTAGCCTATATCTCTAACTGTTAAGTCCTTGTCTAACTGGCCTATGTTTCCCCTATAGTCTCCCCTATATATATACGCGTTAGGTTACGTGCACCACGCCTATTAAAACCCTTCTGTAAGTCACCTATAAGTCGACTATAGGTTAAACGCCATAGGGCCGTCAAAGCTGGCCTATGTTTCCGCTGCCTAGAGCTTTACCTATATTTCCACCTCGTCAAGCCATCTAGTCGCTGTCGCGTTGCCGTCGCGTCGCTATTGTCTAGGTCGCGCGTACTACGCCTATTAAGACCCTCTTCTAAGTTACCTAGGTATAACTGGATACCAGATAAGCCCTTATAGAGGGGCCTTAATAAGTTCTCTAGGTAGGGCCTTAATAAGTTCTTTACAGTGGCCTTAGGGCCTTAATAAGTTTTATATAAGGTACCTGCAACGTATTAGCCTTAACAAGTTCTTATAAAAAGAGGTTCCTTATACCCTCGCTATATTCCCTTGCGATTTTAGAGCTAGTGTAAGCCTAAGGGTGTCCTGTTGTACGCCTAGGGCGCGTCCACGTCAACTGGCTAGATAAGGCCAGTTTTGGGCCTAGCTATAAGCCAGGTAGTCGTATATTAGGTAGTTTTCATATCCCAGTTTCCCTTAATAATGTGCCTCCCTAGGTGGTAAAGCAGGAGCCTTAAGCGGAGGCAGTAAAGCTCCTAGTATTATTAAGGGCGATGCTTTATATAATGCTCTGTACGCGTCGTGGGCTTAACACCACAGAACCGCGACGACAGCGCGCTACATGCGCTGCGACGGCTCCCTACCATCGCCTCTGCACTTAGCCATCGTAAGGAACGAATTCCTAATAATATTTCCACCTACGGCGATGTGGACGCGTGCAGTAGGGCTTCGCGGGCCTATATTTATAATAGAAATCCTTTAAGTTTAAACTTAGTTCTGTTAACGTATTTTATAAGCGAGCTGCGTACCTAAGCGAGCTGCGTACCTTAAAAACTCACCAAAAATTAGAAAAATCGCACTCTAATATCTCGACAACCACTTAATAATAAATTCTAATAATTTAGATTTAGGCTTTTGTGTATACTCTATAGCTTTTATTAAAGTTATATAATAAATGGTTTAGTAGTTTTTAAGATATTAAGATTTAGGGGCCAAATTAAGGCCAAATTACTATATCTCAAAAACTACTAAACTATTTGTTACGGACGCTTTAAGTACGATGTTACGACTACTTAGGGAAGAGTCGCAGGAAGCTAGTTAGTTAATACAGGCACGGTCTAGGATAGATCTGGTGGAACCATATAATGAGGAATAGTAAGCAAGTCATATAATGTTATACGTAGTATACGGAGTATACGCAGTGTATATCTACGTATAATATATATAACACGTACCTTACGTATAAGAGAGGATTTCTTAAGAGTATAGTTATGTATTTAAAGGACCTCAGTCCCTACTATAGATAGTTCTCTCCTTGTAGTAAATCTTAGAATATGATTAGAGTTAATCTATTAGGCAACTACTCTACTAGTTATTATTACGTTGTTAATTTGTTCTTACCTATATACCTAGCCTAATAATAGGACCCATTGTAGTTCCTACTATAAGGTTCCGTTATATATTTACTACTAAGGTTATAGTATTGAACAAGATTAAATAACATGCTACTTAAAGCACTAGTTATAACGGCGTTAGTGATAGCCACAACCTCAGGACTAGGAGACACTAATATAGCGGATATGGATTCTTAAGTAGTTACGCAAGGTTAGTTATAAGAAATGGTTAATTACTTATAAGATAATAATAGGATACTTAAAGAACGTATTAATAGAATTAGAGCAGCGAAAATTAAACTACCTTTAATTAAACGGTTCTTAGGAGAGAAGTTAAAGCTTAAGGGATTTTTTACGCAGATGTACTTTAAGGTTATATAGGAAGAAGCGAAGTTAGCAATATTATTAGATTAAATAGCCTATATAGGGTTATTTCTAATAGGAAGGGCACTTAAGTGGTTTAAACCATATCTTACGGAAATATAGGCTAATGGCATAACAACTACTAACTAGGATATATGGTATATATTTACCAGTTAAAATAGGTTCGCAGAATAACTAATATAGATATTTAGAGACCTAGAGGCTATAACTATAGCGGAACAAAAGCTTTAGAACTTAGTATAATGTACTTTAGTAATTAAGTATACAACACAGTTTTAAACACTAGCTATATAGGTTAAGTGGAATGACAGGGCGCTTATAGCATAGTATAAATAGGGACTTAAGGCTAAAGTCCAAGACGCAATTATTCTAATAGAAGATACGGATACTCTAAGAGAGTTAATAGACCAGTTAATAAAAATTAATAATAGGATCTATTAAAGGGAACAAGCTAAGAGAGGGTAAGACAGAGTTCCATAGTTATATAAGGCGCAGAGTACGCAATAATAAACATAGAGTTAAAAACTATGGAATAGCGCAGAGCTAATAGACCTAAGCAGTACTAAAGAAACCCAAAGATAGGGAAAAAAACTATGGAAACCTAAAGGTTAAGAATTAAGTAATTAAAGGACCTAGGAGCAGAGGCTAAACTAGGGATCTTAGCAGCAGAAGACGTTTAGGCGGACTCTATAGCAAGAAAAATAGTTTAAAGATGGGGCTTATATAAATTACGGAAAATAAGGTTATTTCGCCAGAGACTATAGAGGTGGTTAGAGTAACTACACAGTAAAGGGAACTAGGCCAGTAGACAGCATATATATATAGAGGGACGACAGTGCACTATAAGGAATAAAAGAATGTTTAATTAACAGTTTTGCGTATTATTACAATAATACATGCCAAATTTATAAGGACGCCAAGTACGGCGTAAGCTATTAGCTATAGGAGCTATTATTACCTAAATTTAGAGGAACCAACAAACCAGCTTATAGATTAGATATTAAAGATGATAAATTTAATATAGGCGAAGCATTTACTAATAATAAGGCAATAAAGGCAGCTTACTAGAAGTATACAGACCTTAGAGAAGTTAAAATAGAAGTAAAGACTAAGACTATTACAGAATAAGGTTTAGTAACGGGTATTATAATACTATTAGATACGATTTCTATTGCTTTACAAGATAATAGGAGTAATGTTTAGAAGAAATTAAGCAAGTAGATAACTACTAGTGCTAGCTTATTATTTAATAAAGGCAAAAGGCCACAGGCTTAAGATTCTTAAGAAGAGATAAGAGAAGCTTAAAATTCTTAAAATAAGATAAGATATACCTAAGGACCCACAACAGACAAAAACTAATAGAAAAGGGTAGTAACTCAATTTAGTAATAAACGAATAAGTATAGGACGCAAGTTTAAGAACTACGAGTTTAGGGAACAAATAAGAATATTAGCAATCCTAGGTAAACGTAGTGTTTAGCCTAAAGATTAAACAGTTAATATTAGGATTAAAAAGTAAAATGACTATAAAGATCTAGCTGCAAGACATAGAAAATAAGAAACTATAGATAAGTTTAGAACAAGAATTATTATATAGTAAGAGTAAAAGCTAGATAAGAGGTTAGCTATGCTAGGTTATATAAAGGATAGAGCACCTATATAAAGAGTTACTAATAGGCCAAGTGCAGGGACACCTAGGGTAAAATGGTTAAATAAACTGGAATAAAAAGAGGATCTAGATATCCTAACTAGGTTTAAAGAAAGACATACTAAAGAATATTATAATATAGTAATAATAAGGTACTTTCTAATAGATAAACCATACACACTAAACTAGTTATATGGAAAGTGGTATAGGCAACAACACAATAATGAATAGAAAGACTTTTATATATAGCTAGATAAAAAAGTTGTCTAAAATTAACCTATTATAGAGAAACGCATAAGTTATATTAAGGGAGCATTAATTATAATATTAAGGAACCTAGAAGAAGAATTTAGGGACTAGAGAAGTAAATAATAAATCTTAGTACCTATAGTAGAGATACCAGTAGTTAGGTTAACTAGGTATAGGTTTAAACTTAAGGATAAAGATAAACTAAGAGTTAACCTAAAATATATAGCGCATTATATACTATCGTGGATAGCTTGTGTAGATGATATGTGTAATATGCATAGAGCACTAAAAGATAAGAACTGGAAGTACCTAGTAAGAATATATTGGGCACTAGAGGAAAAGCGGTTCAGGAACGCTAAGTATATATATAGATAGCACCCAGTAGAAGTACAAGGTTAAGGAGACTTAATACTTTAACTAGAAAGATTCCTTATGGAAAAATACCTAGACGGATAATAGTAGTGGGAGTGCCTAGAAAATACTTATCTATAGTATATAGAAGAAAAGAAATAAACTAAGTATTAGCTAAGGTTAGACTAAGTATAGGTAGGATCTAGCAGCCAATAGTTAGGAAAAGGGGAGGTGTATAAGACTAGAGGGAACTAGTATTAAAGCCTTAGACCCTTAAAGGAATTTAAGGACAACACCTAAATTTATAAGTTAAATAGCAAGATTAGTAGTTTAAAGTATTAGTAGACAGTGGAGTAACTAGGAACCACATATTACCAAAGGTAGTAGAAAAGATAGGGTTACTATATAGATAGAAGGAATATCTATATCCACTTATAACAATTTTAGGAGATTAGATAGCCTATAGAGGAGGTATTATTAATCTTAAAATAGGACCTATTTAGATAACTATTAAAGAAAGACTAGTTAGAATATCTTTTAATATCCTACTATTAGGATAGGATAAGGCGATATTAGGAATGCCTTAGTTATAGGAGTATAATTTAAAGATTAATTGGGTTATAGGTTAGGTTAATATTAAGGATACTTAATGGCGTAAAGTGCGATAGTAAATTAAGTTGGTATAGTACTAAGTTAGAGCGATATATAAAGAGACTAAGCGAGGCTTAAGTTATATACTAAAGAAATACCACAAGTATGGTAAAAAGTTATAGTCACCAGAAAGTAAAAAGCTGTTAGAGTATATAGTATAGGACTATAAGATAGAATTAAAAGAAGGAATAAGTCCAAAGTTCTTTCTAATCTATAAGCTTACTAAAACGGAGTCAGTAGTGCATAAGGAGTTTATTCAGGAGAACTTACGCAAGGGATATATTAGACTATTATAATCGTTAGCAGGATATCCAGTACTGTTTATCCTAAAGAAAAACGGAAAACTTAGGATATATATAAACTATAGATAGTTAAACAGCATTACTAGGAAGGATAGGTATTCTTTACCCTTAATTAGCGAAATCCAAGATAGGATAGGCAATATAAAGATCTTTATAAAGATAGATCTAAGATAGGCGTACTATTAGATTAGGATTAAGGAAGGTAATAAATAAAAGGCAGCCTTTAGGTTAAAGGAAGGACTATATAAACTATTAGTTATGCAATTTAGGCTTATAAACGCACTAGCAACGTTCCAGAAGCAAATTAATAGTATATTAGGAGAACACCTAGATAAGTTTGTTATAGTATACCTTAATAATATTATCATCTACTTAGAGAATAAGGAAGAACATAGAAAATACGTTAAATAGGTCTTAAAGAGACTACAAGAAAAACAGATGCTAATAGTAATTAAGAAATGCGAGTTCTTTATAAGAAAAACCAATTTTATAGAATTTATTATTAAACTAGGAAAGATTAGCATGGACCTAAAGAAAGTTAAAGCTATAGTAAATTGGTAAGAACTAGAAAACGTTACGCAATTAAGGTTATTTCTAGGGTTTTATAACTACTACAGGAGGTTTATAGCATAGTGGTTAAAAAGTATTAAGCCATTTATAAGACTAATAAAGAAAGAGGAACTATAGGTTTAGGGTAGTAAATAGAAGAAGCTGTTTTAGGAACTTAAAGAGTTGTTTACCTAAGAGCTAGTCCTTAAGATCTATTAACCAAAGTTAGAAACGGTTGTTAAAACAGACGTATTAGACTTTGTACTAGGAGCATATTTGCTATAGAAGCACTAGGACACATAGCATCCAGTAGCGTACTATAATTAGAAGATAACACCACTAGAGTTAAACTATAACATCTATAATAAGGAGTTGTTAGGTATAGTTATAGCACTTAAGGAATAGAGAGTATTCTTATAAGGTACAGAGAAACCATTTATAGTTAAAATGGACTATAAAAACCTTATAGGATTCCTAATAATAAAGGAACTCAACTAAAGACAGGTTAGATAGGCGGAAATACTTACAGAATACTATTTTAAAATTTAGTATACTAAGGGTACAGATAATACACGAGTAGATGCTTTAAGTAGAAAGGCTAAACTATAAAGTAATAAAAAGCTATTAGGAGCTTTATTGCAAAGGGATTAAGATAGATTAATTAGGTATAACTATCCAAAGATTATAGCAACTAAAGAAAGCCAGATCCATAAGTTACTAGAGAGTAATTAGATATAAAAGATCTAAAAAGCATAGGCAGAGGATCTAGACTTAGAGTAATATAAAAATAAAGAAGCAACATATGTACCTAAGTCTATTATAGAAGAATTTATTAAGGAATTCTATAAGGGAATAACATAAGGATATAATAAGTCTATAGGACTAGTATTAAGACTTTAAAAGGAGTATATTATTTAAGGAATTTGGGGGCTAGTAAGACAAGTTATAAAAGAATATTTAGATTGCCAAAGGAACAAACCAACGAGGTATAAGCTATATAGAGGGCTACAACCTATTAAAATACTAGGAAGACCATAGGAAGTTATATTATAGGACTTTATTATTAAGTTACTAAAGTTAAGAGATCTTATTATAGGACAAAATTATAACGCGATTTTAGTGATAGTAGATAAGCTAATAAAGTAGGGATACTTTATAGTATGCACTAAAGAGATATCAGCAGAAGATATTACTAGAATCTATATAAAGGAAGTGTTCGCAAGATACGGAATACTAGATAAGATTATATTGGATAGAGATCTAAGATTTATAGCAGTATTTTAGGAAGTATTTCTAGCAGAATAAGGGGTTCGCGTAGTAATATCTACAGCGTATTATCCGCAGACAGATAGATAAACGGAAAGACTAAACTAGACACTAGAACAGTATCTAAGGCATTATATTAATTACGCACAGAATAATTAGGTATTATTATTACCAATTATACAGTTTATATATAATACAATACTATAAGAAGGAATGGGGATATTACTATTTAAGGTGAATTACGGATATAAACTAAGAATATCGTTATTACCATATTAAGCAAAAAAGATGAGTAGCACAGCTAAATAAAGAATAGAGACGTTAATGAATCTTTATATAGACCTTACAGAAACAGCTAAACTAGTATAAAAATAAATAAAAAGGTACTATAATGCTAAGAGATCTAAGGGACCAGATCTTAAGGAGGAAGATAAAGTATAGCTACTATACAAAAATTTTAAGAGTTGACGACCAAGTAAGAAGTTGGATTATATTAGACTAGGACCTTTTAAAATTAAGCAAAGAATTTTATTAGTTATATATAAGTTAAACCTACTAGCCAAAATAAGGATCTACCCTATATAATATATCGCGATGCTAGAACTAGCATATGGAGATATTAAGCCACTAGTTTATAAGGCAGATATGTATAGAGGACAAGAGGAAGACAAATAGTAAGTTTTAAAGATTATTAGTTATAAGGATGTAGATAACGAAATATAATATAAAGTAAAATAGATAGGCTATAATAAGACTATCTAGGAGCCACTAAGCAACCTAGAGAACGCTATAGGAAAGGTAAAGAAGTATTAGAAAAAGGCAGGTTAGGGAGCATTAAAAAAGGATTGCTAAAGAATAAGTTACCTAAGGGGGACCTAAGAGGAGTAATTGCTGAGCTACTTAGAGTTATTTCCCTTATAGGAGGAGAGCTAGTCCTTTTGTTACCTAGCTTGTTAAGACCCTGTTAAACAAGTTTCTACTTCTTAGAATAAACCTTTTTATAAACCTTCTTAAGACGGGTTAACTAAGCGAACGCAACCTACTAAGACTTAAAGGAGTAATATTAAGCCTTAAGGGCCTAAGCAGTCTCTTTAGTAGAACAATGGAGTTTGGCGCGCGTGGCGGCTAACTTAGACTTAAGTTTTGTAGTAGCAGATTAAACATAAGACCCTATAATAAGTTACTTAGGGAACTTAAAGACTATTAAGAGTTATAGAACGCGTATACTTAGCGTTAGAGATAGAGCGAACGTTACAGGATAATTAAATATTTGCTTTAGTACACTCTAAGTAAAATAAGGGTTGTTAAGATAAGGGACTCGCTATTATAATATATACCAACCCCGCTTTTGCATAATAAGAATATAGAGACGATATTATCTTACCAAGCAATAGTATGGCAGCTACAGTGCGAGCACAATATTGCGCTTATAAAGAAGAAGAAGCTTTAGGTATAATAAGCAAGAATATTAACTAAACTAATTAAACGGATATTACACCTCTAGTAGACAACTTGGAGATATTAGGAATCTTTAAGGACAAAAATAAAGAGGAGGGAGATGGTGTTATAGATGCTTTAAGTACAATATTATAACTACTTAGGGAAGAGTTGTAGGAAGCTAGTTGGTTAATATAAATATGGTCTAGGATAGATCTGGTGGAACTATATAATAAGGAATGGTAAGCGAGTCACATAATATTATACGCAGTGTATAGAGTATATATAGTATATATCTATATATAACACGTATAACACGTACCTTACGTACAAGAGAGGATTTCTTAGAAGTATAGTTATGTATTTAAAGGACCTTAGTCCCTACCGTAGATAGTTCTCTCCTTATAGTAAATCTTAGAATATAATTAGAGTTAATCTGTTAGGCAACTACTCCACTAGTTATTATTATGTTATTAATTTGTTCTTACCTATATACCTAGCCCAATAATAGGACCCATTGTAGTTCCTGCTACAAGGTTCCGTTACACTATTTACTATATAACTTTAATAGAAGTTATAAAGTATATATAAAAGCCCAAATCTAAATTATTAGAATTTATTATTAAGTGGTTATTAAGATATTAAAGTGCGATTTTTCTAATTTTTGGTGAGTTTTTAAGGTGCGTAGCTTGCTTGTAAAATACGTTAAATTATTTAATTAACGTAGTTGACAAGCAAGTGGCCACTGTAAGCATGTGGCCACCTCTAAAAACTTACTAAAAACCCAAAAAACTATTCTTTAATATCTTAACAACAACTAAATAATAAATTCTAATAATTGAGATTTAGACTTTTATATACGCTTTATAGCTCCTATTAAAGTTATATAGTAATTAGTTAAGTGGTTTTTAAGATATAGTAATTTGGCTTTATTTTAGCCCCTAAATTATAATATCTTAAAAATTACTTAACTTATTATTATGCGACTTTAATAGGAGCTATAGAGCGTATATTAAAGTCTAGATCTTAATTACTAGAATTTATTATTTAGTTGTTGTTAAGATATTAAAGAATGGTTTTTTGGTTTTTTAGTGAGTTTTTAGAGGTGGCCACATGCTTGCAGTGGCCACTTGCTTATTAACTACGTTAAGGGTAACTTTACCTTAGCCACTCTAATTTCACTAATTTTATTAACTATTTGTAAGAGTATATATATTAGATCCCGCCGCGCTTATGACAAGTTTTTAAGTACTTAATGTCTTTTTAGCCGTATGGTGATATAAGGGCAAGATATGTTATAATTGCGCTTATAAACTTACTAGAGCTAGGTATATAGTCCGTTAGTAATAGGTTATAAGTTTAACTCCTAATAGTTACATTTTATTCTAGTATAGTCTAATATACATCTATATAAAGAGGTGTCGGCTATATCTAATCTAGCTTAAGTTTTTAGGCGGCCTTTATTACTAGGGACACTAATATATAGTAAGACTCTTAGCGTTTAATCCTTATAGAGGCCCAAGAGTGGCGTATAGAGGAATCCCTACAAGCGCTTAAGGACGAGTGTATAGAGGAGAGGGCAATTATAAGAGTATATATATTAGGTCCCGCCGAGCTTATAATAAGTTTATAAGCACTTAATATCTTTTTAGCTATACGGTAACATAAAGGCGGGACACGTTACACTATTACTATTTAGTTTGCCTTTATTTATTTTATAATAATATTTAATTAACCTATAATAACTATTTATAAATCTTGATTTTTATTTTCTACTATCTTAATATCTATATTTCTTTTTAAGCTTAAGGGTTAAATTATTATTATAACTAGTACTGTTGGAATGTTAGTTATATAACGTGGTCACGAGACCACGAAGCGAGGCTAGCTAACCTGACCTTGGAGTAACCCCTTACTTCTAGACAATCAATAACTACCAACTTTAACACCGCATACGTATCGCAATACAGTGATATTTGTGCACGTTGATAAAGCGAGTATACTAACACTGATTAGTAGACGTATAGATTAGGAAATACGCAATAAGCTAGAGCTTGAGAACCGTACTAGAAACAGTACATGGATTGCCTAGCCTTGTCTATTTTAGTTAAAGGAGAAAGCTATATTACCCTTAAAGCTTGAGACTATGTATTAGCTTAACTGCTGACGCGTTAGATTGCCTAGAGAATTGTATTTTTACTTAAAGAAGATTACGACCTCCCTTAAGCTTAAGAGAATTTGTACTGGCCTTATAGCTAATATAATAGATTGCTGAGAGAATCGCAGTCTTGCTAAGAATATTTTACAGGCCTAATAGCTGCAAAGGACGTATATACCTAAACACCCTTACCTTAACACCTTTACCTTAACGACCTCAACCTTGACCTTGACCTTAACCTTAACCTTAAACTATAATATATATAAGGATTAGTACACTGCTTTAAACAACAAGATGGATCCTAAATGGAAGGAAAGAATTGCCAGACATGGTTACGGGATTAATATAGTAACTGCCTTAGAGGAAGACCTAGAAGAATATATAGAAACGAAAATCTATAAGTATATATATAAGAACTTTATAGATTATACATTACGGTCGCTATTCTAAGAAGAATTTGAAGGCTTTACTATTGAGGACTTTAGAAAGATACGCTCTATTACTAGAGCAAAGCTCTATACTTACCTACTCTAAAGAGGAGTATATGTCGCTACACACAGTAACAGATACCCACTTTATAAGGTTCTATATAATGTCCTTATAGAAGAGGAACCTTATGAATGGACAGATAAGGAAATCACAGGAGCTCTTAAGGAAGTCAGCCCTATGATTATAGTGGCACTATAAGAACAACTTAACTTGATATAAACAGCTTTAATATTGAATTAAGCTATAACCCCATTAGTTATAACCTCTTTAGTTCCTATAAACCCCCCCCCATAGCCCACTACCTTCCCACACGGTACTAACGCCTATAAACTATTAACTACCTCTACTACCTCCAATGCCTGTAATTCAGCCTATAGCTACAGCTATAATACCTAGAATATAAATACCTACCCTTATAACACCCCAACTAGCCATTATATCTATACCCTAGTAAACTGTACTAACCGCTACCTAATAGCAAGCTGCACCTATTTTTACCTAGGATTAACTACTTACCCTCCTTACTCAACTCCTATAGACGCAGAATTAGTAATTATTGCCTATGGCAACTACCTCTACCCTCTCTATTACGGCGCTGGTGGAAAACGGTGGATCTTGGCAGACGTGGATTATAGTAGACGCGAGTCACATGACTCAAGGACCGCATAAAATATTGAGCGGCGCTGCTATTCTTCTCCTTCCTTTCTCTAGCTTTGGATCCTCGTTTATAGACAATCCAATTATATAGGCTTGCGCGTCCTTCTTCCCGTGCTTGTGCCTCAATTAACTAAGTTGCTAACATTATCCAAAGCTTATCACTACTCTTCTTTCCTAAGAAGGAACTTAAAAATATCTACAAACTACAAATAGGACAAGGACACAGAACAGGACCCAAAGGACACTAATAAAACAGAACAGGACCCTAAGGACAGGATAGAACCAAAAAAACACAAACAGAACATAAAACCTAAGAATAGGACACGCATAAACCAGAACCCCTAGAAAATAAACAAACACTAGAAATTACCTAATACCCCTACTACCATGCCAAGAAATACAGTAGCTGGCAAAGCCGCTGTAGGACCCGCAAATACCTCCAATAGTAAAACAGTCGCTGTCTTAACCCCCTAGGAAGAACTTGTAGTAGCTAATACTGAAATTAAACGGCTTTAAGAGCTGCTTAAAACTAGAGACACCCCTACACCTAGCGAGGAGTTATTAGATACCTATAGACTTACTATAGTCCTTAAGGCCCTAGCCCAACATATAGCATTAGCATTGTCGTGGTCCGCAAAGGTCGCGGACCCCCTATTACTTACAGACGAAACTGACCCTACGTTTAACAATTGGAAGCTTCAACTATAAGACAAGCTTAAAGTCAATACGGACCACTTCCCTACTGCTTAAGCTAAAATGGCCTACGTCTTCGGCCGTACCGGTAGGGACGCACAGACGCATCTATATCCGCGATATGCCCAGGACTTAGCAGACCCCTTCCTCTCTAGAGAAGAGATAATTAACCACCTGTCTTCTATTTATAAGGACCCCTTTAAGATACAGAACGCCCGCCTTAATTATAAAGCCCTTAATATAAAAACAATAGAGACCTTTTTAGCCTTCTAGACCCGCTTTCTGTACCTAGCCGGCCAAGCCTAAATTCCCCATAAAGACCTAATACCAGACCTCTTTGACAAGCTTACCCTAGACCTACAGCGCGCTATACTGCCAGTTTTTACTACTGTATAGACGCTAAAGGTACTTACGGACTACTGCCTAGCTATTAATTAAGGCCTCTGTCGAATTAAGGCACGAGCTAAGCAGTATAAAGCCAGAAACTCTTTAAACCAGACTATAAGCGCTATAAGAACGGCCTATAGTGCCCTAGCACAATCGGCAACTCCTATAGCACCAGCCGTACAGCCTACCGTCAACTTAGCAGCTAGCCGCGCAGCTAGCCCTGCCGCGGGTCCGGCGTATGCTTGGCCTACGTACAGCGACCCCCGTAGACAGGCCCTTAGCAATCAGGGGGCTTGCTTCTTATGCGGCCAGAAGGACCACTTCGCCAAGAACTGCCCAACAAAGGCAAAAACAGACAAGGTTCTGTTAATACAGAAGAATAGTATAAAGCCGGAAAAAGAGGAACCCTAGAGGAAGACTCCTCTCTAGGGTTAAAAGGGATTAATATGTCACATATTAATCTAGGTCGGCTAGTTAGTGGAAGAAGCTGCACTATCCCTTATACTTTATTTTATAATAGATATTAAGTTTTAACCTCTGCTTTAGCTAACTCTAGAGCAAATGCCTTTGCCTTAATAGATACTTAATACGCCGTAAAGCTAGCCAAATTTTTAAATACGCCCCTTAAGGAACTGCCTAAACCAGTTCCTATTCACAGGTACAACGGAAGAATAGGGCTACCTATTACAACTATTTTACAGATCCACCTCCGTGTTAACAAATAAAGGCAGTATAACGTCCCCTTTTTTATTACGGACCTAGGAAGCCATAATATAATCTTAAAAAGAAAATGGCTAGCCTATTTAGGCTTACAGCTCGATGTATAGAATAGACAGCTCCTCTGGCCCAAATCCCTACCCCCAACCCCTTCCTTTATAAAAGAAATTAGTATTACAATAGAGAACCTTATACGGCCCTAAATCAATACCATCTACCAAGCCAATACTATGCGTAGAGACTAGGCCTTTAAGAAGGACGTATAGCTTAATCTATAACGGATTTATATACTACGCCGCCCCCAGACTACCTATATTACGCCACCTATACCAGAGACCTAGGAAATCAGTAGTAACCTAGCTAAGTCCCCTATAGAGAACTTAGGCCCTACGCAGCTATAAAGGAAGGCCAGGAATACCGGACGCTATACTAAACTAATAGACTAAAAGGACAACTTATAGAAAATGGAACGTAAGCTAAGGAAGACTATAAACCCTATACTACAAAATACGGCCTAATAAAAGTCCATAAAGAAACCTACGGACCTTCCCCTAGTTAATATCTGCTGTATCAGCGCCGTAGGATTCTATTAGAACTTAGTCTAACCTAATACCATTGCCTTTACTACCAGCTTATATAAAATTAATTAAATAATTAAGGAAAAGGAAAGCGAGCTTAGCAGACAGGAAGGCGAGCTTATAGATAAGGAGCTAGTAGAACAAAAACTACCCCATTAACACCGGAAATTCAAGAACGTATTCTTAAAGGTAGCATCCAATATGCTTCCGCCTCACTGACCATATAACCACAAGATTAAGATTGAGCCAGATAAGGAAAACACCCTCAGCTATACCCCCCTTCGTCAGCAATCTACTACCAAATTATAGGCTATAAAGCAATATCTTATTAAGAACCTGGATAAGGGCTTTATTAAGCCGAGCAGTTAAGTCCCTTTCGCCTCACCAATTCTCTTTATTAAAAAGCCAAACGGAGGACTTCGTTTTTGTATTAACTACTATAAGCTAAATAATATAACCCGCAAGGACCGCTATCCACTACCCCTACTTGATAAGACACTGGCCCAAATAAATAAAGCTAAAGTTTTTATAAAGCTTAATATCCGCCAGGCCTTTTACCGAATTAGAATAGACCCCAGATCCATAGATCTTACTACATTTTAGACCTATTACGGAACGTACAAATGTAAGGTACTTCCTTTTAGACTAACTAATAGACCAGCTACGTACCAGCGGTACATAAACGATATACTCTTTAACTACCTTAACGACTTCTATACGGCCTACCTAGATAATATTATAATTTACTCTAAGAACGAGCTAGAACACAAGAAGCACGTCTATAAAGTCCTATAATAGCTCCGCGAGGCTAGTCTCCAGGCCGATATTAAGAAGTTAGAATTTAGTGTTAAGCGTACAAAGTACCTAGGGTTTATTATCAGTATAGATAGAATCAAGGCCAACCCAGAGAAAACGGCCGCAATTAACTAGTAGACACCCCCACGGACCATAAAGGGGGTATAATTATTTTTAGATTTCTGTAACTTCTACTAACGTTTTATTAAGAACTACAATAGGATCGCCCGGCCTCTTAACCACCTTACTAGGAAAGACCAGCCCTTCTACTTTAACGCCATATATATGCAGGCCTTTAATAAGCTTAAAAAACGGCTGGTATTGGCTCTTCTACTCGCCCACTTTAACCCAGAACGGCCCTTAATGCTAAAAACGGATGCCTTAGACGGCGCGATAGCCGGTATTTTTTCCCAGAAGCAACCGGACGGAGAATAGCACCCCATTACATACTATTTAAAGACTATAATAGATGCCAAGCTAAACTACCATATCTATAACAAAGAAATGCTGGCCATTATCTCTAGCTTTTAGCACTGGCGTGCGTAGCTAGAGGGGACCCCTAAGCCCATTAAGGTAGTTTCAGATTATAAGGCCCTAGAATACTTTATAACAACCAAGGCTCTTACGGCCCAATAGGCACGCTAGGTGGATATCCTATCTCAATTTAACTTCTTAATTATATACAAACCAGGCGCTATAAACCGTGCGGATGCTTTTATAAGGCGTAAACAGGACCTAGGTAACCAGACGGCTACAAAGATCTTATTATAGACCCAGACACTACTATAACCAGAGCACCTCAACCCCCGGATACAGGCAGAACTAAGTATAAACTCCTTAGGCGCCAAGATGTATCCTATTAACCCCTTAGGATTTAACCTTATTAACAAATTGCTATAGATAAACTGTACAACCTCTTCTCTACAGGAGTACCGTAAAAAGGCAAAGAACGTTACCAGCCCCTAATCCCTTAAAAACGGATTACTTAAGCATTAGAAACGGCTAGTAGTAGTAAAGAAATAGAACTTACAGACTTGGCTTATTACCAAAGCACATACCTAAGTCTTTACGGCCCACCCTAGAAAGAATAAGACCCGCAAAATTATTAGTAACCAATATTACTGGCCCGGAATAGTTACAGACATTAACCATTATATACAGAACTGTAACAACTGCCGTAGGTCGCGAGATAAGACCCCAAGACTATTAAAGCCACTCCTAATACCAGAACGCCCCTGGCAGTATATCTCTATAGACTTTCACAAGCTGCCTACAGACCGTGACGGATATAATATGGTAATAATCCTAGTTAACTATTTTGGCAAGCGCCCGTTCTTAATCCCCTGTCACAAGGATATTGATACTAAGGAGGTAGCCTAACTATACATCCATTATATCTACCAAATTTACAGACTATTAGATACTATCGTATCTAACCACAGGCCGTAGTTTATATTGGCCTTCTAAAATAAGTTTACTTAAATCCTTAGTATTAAGCTAAAGCTTTCTACAACATACCACCCCTAGATAGACGGTTAGACAGAGATTATAAATTAATACCTAAACTAGAGACTCCGGCCCTTCATTAACTACTTTTAGGATAACTAGGGCGAACTACTACCCCTAATAAACTACGCCCAGGCAACCCTACCCTATAACTCCATAGGGTTTGCACCTATCCAGCTAGAAATAGGATATTTACCCCATACTAGCTTTAACTGGAATAGACCAGAAGGCCCACAGACTATACGCGAAAAACTATCTTATAAGGAAGCCTAGCAATACGCCAAACACCTAGAAGAAGCCTAGACGGTAGCCCATAAGAACCTAGAAAAGGCCCAGAAATTAATAGAACAGCAGGCAAATAAGCATAGGCGCGAGCCTGACTTTACAGTAGACAATAGGGTCTAGGTTACAACAAAGAACTAAAAAATAGAACGGCCTAGCCGCAAGCTAGACTATAAGATAGCAGGACCATATAAGATCCTTAATAAAGAAGGCAACTTGTATAAGGTTAAGCTCCTAGACTTAATTAAGGTTTACTCTATCTTTTTGCTGGATAAGCTATAGAAGGCTGTAAATAACCCACTACCTAGACAAAAGAATGAGCCTCCCCTACCAATTTAAGTTAATGGCGACGACGAATGGGAAGTTAATAAAATACTAGCCTATAAACTAGTACAAGGAACGCTACGATACCGTGTCTAATAGAAAGGCTACAATCCAGACCCAACCTAGTACCCCGCCTAGAACTTTATAGGCTGCCCCTAGAAGCTTAAAGAATTCTATAACTAATACCCTAACAAACCCGGACCCCCAAAGTACCTTAACAAGTGGATGGAGTGCTAGTATAGCGAAGACAATAGGCTGCCTATTAAGCATAAAGACAAGAATACCCTACGGACATAATACGGACATACAAAGCCTAAGGGCAGGCTTTTTTGGAGGGGGGGGTAATGTTATGGCGCTGGTGGAAAACGGTGGATCTTGGCAGACGTGGATTATAGTAGACGCGAGTTACGTAACTTAAGGACCGCATAAAATATCGAGCGGCGCTGCTATTCTTCTCCTTCCTTTCTCTAGCTTTGGATCCTCGTTTATAGACAATCCAATCGTACAGGCTTGCGCGTCCTTCTTCCCGTACTTGTGCCTTGTAACGGGACTAGCCCAGTTACAGTAGGAATGTCTCGGTAAAACACTTAATAGATGAAGTCCGACGCTTTAACCAAATTCTGCTAAATTCTGCCAGCTTAATCGACTTCTGCTAAGTTCTAACAGATCAATTAAATTACCGAAGTCCATTAAAGACCGCGCGCGCACATGCGTATGTATTAACCACCAAGACCCCTAACTATTTAATTATAGGGCTCTCCCGTAATTCCTTTCTCTTCTTTATATAACGTCTTGTTCTCTGCAAGAGCTATATACCCTTAGATTTAAATAGAATTTATATTATTTCTTTAAATCTTCCTTAAAGCCTCTTCGCGCCCTTATATTACGTTGCGTCAATACCACTATCCTTAAAATGGTAAACGAACTTAAATCCGCCATGTTAACTATTATAGCCCTAGTTAGGGAACAAATGACTATAATGCAATAGTCCTTTACGGATGCCTTGGCCTAGTAACGAGCTATACTAGAAGCCCAGCATCAGCAATTAATTAAAGCAATATATAAAGAACTCTACGACGCTAAAGTATTCGCGTTGGAAACCCTAACAGCAACACCTATAAATAAGATTAAGATAACTGTATACGAACCTAGCCTATTAAATATAAACCCTAAACTAGTAATGGTAGCTTAATCTATACCTATAACAAACCTAGTACCTACTATAAAATTAGAAAAGCTTCCTGACCCTCTAATGTTTAATGGAAATTAAAATAACCTGCGCCCCTTTATAACTAAGCTCCGTCTTAAATTTTTAACGAACTATAACCGATACCCTACTAAAGCTAGTAAGATTAGCTATAGAATGTCTTATTTAAATAAAGACGCTGTATAAACTATAGACCTATTCTTCTGTAACGGCACCTTTGTTAATTTTAAAACCTTTATCTCTCTATTAGAACGAACGTATAATAATACTAGCCGTGAATATACCGCTGTTACCAAACTTAAAAACCTATGACAACGGAACCAAGAATTTACCAGCTTCTTTTCGGAATTTTTAGGCCTTATTAGCGAACTGGATTGGAATAAAGCCGCTAAAGTTACTGCTCTTTAATGAGCTATTTCGGATGAAATTAGAGCACAGTTAGTAGGTAGGGAACTACCAAAGAACCTACCTAAATTTGCTATAATATGTTAACGAATTAATAAAGACCTTTAATATAATAAATAGACTCATTCCCTGAAGCCAACCACACCTTGTATTTAAGACTCTATGAAACCAATATATACCCTAAAACGCGACCCTTCTCTAAAACCTACGCACGACCCTATGGACCTCAACGCCACTCGATCCTACGCACCCTTAGGAACCAACGAACAAAGAACTTAAGCCATAAATAGAGAATACTTTGGATATGGTAGAAAAGGATATATCTAAAGGAATTGCCGAACTTACCCTTTTAAAAAAGTCCGCTGTAGTTCCTCCTAGTCTTTAAATCATACTTGTTCTTTAAGCCATACTCACTCCTTAACTTATACTCATTCTATAAATTATGCTTAATTACTATAAAGTATCTTACCTTTAGTTAACTCGGAAAACAAATCGTCCTAGGGCTAAGTTGCGCCTTAGAATAAGAAGTGGAAGAGTATAAGTATCTAGGCTCTTCTAGCGCTAATACATAATATAACTCCCTTGATATACTTAGCGAAATTCAAATACTTAGAAAATAGAAGGAAGTATAAATCCTTATAGACAGCGGAGCTACTAGTATAGGCTTTATTAATATAAACTACACAAAAACCTAACACCTAAATTTAAAGAAACTTGATAAGCCCTAAGGCCTATAAGGCTTTAATGGCAAACCCTTAATATATAACAAATTAACGTACTACGCTCTTATAAAAATACGGATAGGTGAACACCTTAAATATATTTCCCTATTTGTAACACCCCTAAAGCAATATAAGATAATACTTAGATATAGATAGCTAAAATAATACAACCCTTTAATTAGCTGGGTTAAAGAAATACTAAAGTTCCGCACAACCTACTGCTAAAGTTATTGCTTAAAACACCACCTGCCCTATAAATATGCACAAGATTATTTAAATTTAATATAATATAAACTACCCCTATTACGGACCCTAAACTAAAACGATAAGGCTACGACTGCCAATTGTAATAAAAAATATAAAGATGTTACACCAAAACCTTTTAAAATTCGTATAATACAAGCCGCACCTTTTATTTCGTTAGTATGAAAACAAGATTATAAAATCTTCGCTATAACTATAAAAGATATTAAGAAAGCACTAGAACTAAAGTAATATATTAACCCTTAACCTCTTATGCTTAAAGAGTACCATAATCTAATTAATAAGTTTAAAAGAAGATTCGCAGACCAACTACCCCCGTATTAGGATATATACGATTTTAAGATAGAACTTAAACCTGGTATAATACTAAAGTTTAGTCCGCTATATAGTATATTACGAGAAGAACTACTTGTGATGCAATAGTACCTTAATAAGTATCTAGAAAAAGGATTTATTCGCCCTAGTTAATCTCCATTCGCCTTACCTATACTATTCGTTAAAAAGCTAGGAGGAGGCTTAAGATTCTATATTAACTATTGAGCTCTAAATATAATTATAATTTAAAACCGATATCCTATTCCCCTAATTTAAGAAACACTCGACCGCTTATTAAAGGCACGGTACTTTATAAAGCTTAATATAGTCGCTGCCTTTAACCGAATCCGTGTCTGTAAAGGAGATAAGAAGTACATAGCTTTCTGTATATAATGGGGACTCTTCAAATACCTAGTAATACCATTTGGTATAAAAAATGGTCCTAGTACGTTCTAGCAATACATTAATGATACGCTTTATAAATTTCTTAATGTATTTATTACCGCGTATATTAATAATATCTTAATTTACTCGTCTTCGCTTTTTAAACACTAGAAGCATGTTTAAATAGTCCTTAAACGCCTGCGAGATGCGGGTTTATAATGCGATATTAAGAAATACAAGTTCTATATGTCCGAAGTCACGTACCTAGGCCTGGTTATATCCCACAACGGAATTAAAATGGACCCTAAGAAGGTCGCTGCGGTTATAAACTAGGAAAGCCCTAGTAATGTATAAGATATTCAAGGATTTCTAGGATTTGTAAATTTCTATTATTAATTTATTAATTAGTTCTTAAAAATTGCCTAACCATTAGTAAACCTAATAAGGAAGAACATAAAATTTAAATGGACTACTAGATGCAAACAAGCTTTTAATAACTTAAAATAACATTTTATAACTGCTCTAATTCTTACCCACTTTGATCCTAACCTTAAATATATTATTAAAACAGACTCGTCTAATCATGCCCTAGGGGAAGTATTATTGCAATATAATAAGAACGGTAAACTATACCCAGTAGCCTTTCTTTTCTAAAAGCTCGCCCCTGCCAAATCGAACTACAAGATATACGATAAGGAATTGCTTGCAATTATTAGATACTTTAAACAATGGCGCCTAAAACTTAAAGGATTGTTGTTTCTAATACGCGTGTTAACGGACTATAAAAACCTATAGTACTTTATAACTATAAAGCAGCTAACGCAGCGCCAAATTCATTAGGCCGAATACCTTTTATAATTCAACTTTAAGATTATGTACCAACTAGGCAAACTTAATTAGAAGCCTAACGCATTAATATAATAATTATAAGACCTACCTATAAATGCTTTAGATAAACGAATTACAAATTAATTATGGATTTTATTACCCCCTAAATATTTTAAAAAACTACGTCCTATATTCCTAGATACGGAACTTAATAGAAATGAATTAGAAGTTAATAAATGGGAAATAGAAATTAATAAGCTAATAGAATACGAATACAAGAACAATATATAGATAATAGATATAATAAAAGCGATTCGAACGGGAAAACGATAGTATAAGGATATTACACTCGCTAAATGCGAAATTCAAAAAGATCAATTATACTATTAACAGAAGATAGTAGTTCCGAATTCCAAACCTTTACAATTTAAGATACTTGGATTTGTATACAACTCCCCTATAGTAGGGCATCCTGGCCGTGCGAAGACTTATAAGATTGTTTAATGAGTATACTACTAGCCTATAATACACGACTATATACGAAAATACGTTCGAGTATACAGGATATGCGTGCATGGAAAGACCTCTTATATAAAGAAGTAAGGAGTACTTTAACCACTACTAATTCTAATACAAAGATAGCGCGACATCTTAATTGACTTTATAGTCGACTTGCCTAACAGTAATGGGTTTATAAATATTATAGTAGTTATTAACCGTCTTATAAAAATACGACATATAATCCCCATGGACTTAATTAATACGATATTAGTAGCCAAATGTTTTATTAAGTATGTCTTTAAGCTACACGGACTTCCTAACTTAATAATATCCAATTATAGAAGCCAGTTCGTTTTAGACTTCTGGCAAGCTCTATATAAATAATTAAGTATTTAAATACGACTCTTAACTACATTTTATCTAGAGACAGATGGTTAAACCAAAATTATAAACGCGATTATGGAATAATACCTATAAATATACTACTCCTACCTACAAGATAACTAGGAAAAGTGGCTGCCTTTAGCTAAGTTTACTGCGAATAATACAATAAACGTATTAATAGGCATAACACCATTTTATGTGACCTACGGATAAGACCCCTAACTTAAATTTAAACCACAACCTAAAATCAATATAATAGGACCCATAATTAAACGGATTCAGTTAATTAACGCGCATAACTTCGCTAATTAAATAAAGCAGTTAATGGAACTATTACAAAGTGAATTAACGTACGCTTAAACGGTATAGGAATGGTATGTAAATAAAGAACGAGCTCCTGTATAGGACTTTAAGGAAAATAATATGGTTTACCTAAATACACAAAACCTAAAGACTTAACGGCCCTTAAAGAAACTTAATTGGAAATTTACGGGCCTATACCAAATTAAGAAGAAATTAAGCCCGTATACTTATAAGCTTAAACTACCAACTAAGATAAAAATACATCTAATGTTCTATGTAAGCTTACTATAACCCTTAAAAAACGAACCTATAACCCACAAAGTGCCGCCGCCACCTCCTGTAATTGTTAACAACGGTAACAGTTCTTACTTTATTAACTTAATTAATAATATACGATAAAAAACATAATCTAAAAGATTTAAACTTTTTATTAAGTAAGAAGGATATAAAACATAAACCTAGGAACTCTATAAGCAAATTAAAATTAATGCGCCTTCCCTAGTAAAAGAATTCCACGAAGACCATCCTTTGCAGCCTACTCCGGCTGGATGGACATAATATAAAGGCAAACAACTACCACCTAACACGAATATATGAAATACAACAGCAGGAAGCTCAAACTTAAAAAGAACTCGAAAAATATTACAACGTTTGTGACATGGTCACGTGACACGCAAGATATTAAGGAACTTTAACTAGCAGTTAAAGTTGTCTAATTGGTTAGATTCGCCTTGCTAAGACCTACTATAAAGATGTTAGTTTAGCTTACCGCCCTAGACCGAGCCAATAGCGATTTTCTATGCCGGGCATAGAAAATCCTAATTGGTCTATTTAACGATTAAAACCGGCAAAACTCTACACCGCCACCCGACGCAAAATATATGACATAATAAAAATAAATTCTTAACTAAATTGAATTATTTTTAGACCTTTAGCTAAAGGGGAGGGTACTATAACAGGACTAGCCTAGTTACAGTAGGAATGTCTTAGTAAAACACTTAACAGATAAAGTCCGACGCTTTAACCAAATTCTGCCAAATTCTGCCAGCTTAATTAACTTCTGTCAAGTTCTAATAGATTAATTAAATTACTAAAGTCTGTTAAAGACCGCGCGCGTATATGCGTATGCATTGACTACTAAGACCCCTAACTATTTAATTACAGGGCTCTCCCGTAATTCCTTTCTCTTCTTTACGCAACGTCTTGTTCTCCGCAAGAGCTATATACCCTTAGATTTAAATAGAATTTATATTGTTTCTTTAAATCTTCCTTAAAGCCTTTTCGCGCCCTTATATACCTTGATTGACTAAGTTGCTAATACTCTCTTTAGTAACCGCTCCTACTCTACCTAGTGCTCCTCCTGCCTAGTATCTTTACCCTAGTACTGCTAATACCGACCCTGCTATGCACCTGCCTATGTACAGCAAAGAGGTAGCTACTATTGCTAAGATCTACACAGACGACCAGAAGTACGATAGAGTGAGTAATAGCTTTAACTTTAAGTTAACTATCTTTTATAATATCTGCAAGAGAGCTAGTCCACCTCCTAAAGGCTATATAACTGCATTCCTAACTATGCTAAAGGGACTTGCTTAGGATTACTACTATAATAGCAACCTTTTAACTAGATTATTTACTGAGGTATATAACCATATGTATTACTTCTTTAAAGGACTAGAGTACTATTAGAGAAACCTTACTAAATAGAACGCCACTGACTTCTAAGGAATTATTAATAAGAACCCTAATAAGCAAATCTATTAGAGTTTCTAACTACTTCTTAATAAGCTCTTAAAATATTGCTATGGATTATACCTAGAGTTTTATATAGACCTCTTCCTTATAAATAAGCTAGTTACCGCTTACTAAGGAGTACTAGTATACTATATCGCCATTTTTAACCCTTCTAAAGACCTTTCCCAGTTAATTAGTAAGTTATAATCTTCTATAGTTATATAGGAGAAGGAATACCCTTCTTAGGCCCTAATAAGACCGTCTTAAAGAGCCTACTTTACGGATTGTACATACCGCCGTAACATCCGTAATAACTATAACCGAACCCGCTCCTATAGACAAAACACTGTCAGATCCCTAAAGGCCAAGTACTATATTTGCTAAAAGAAGAGCTGCCGCTTATGGAAATACATAGAAGAGGAGCGGAACCGTTCTAGAAATAAGTATAAAAGACGTTTTAATAATAATAAGGGCCGCAACGGTAACTTTAAAGAACGCTTCAGATAATACACTATATACTATAAAGGAGACGACAATAATGAGTGTAATAAGACTTTTAAAGCTCTTATACTAGATATAGACGCTGATAAAAACACTAATAATAATAATAGTAAGGAAGAATTAGAAGACCTTAATAGCTACTACCTTATATTATTTAGGACTCTTACTATAGACAAAGCAACCTTTATAAGCATAGAACTAGCTAATAAGGCTTACGCTTACTTACTTACTACAACCTCCACAGAACCTACTACGGAAACTAACCCGTTTAACTACAATATAACAACCACTGCTTCACGCTATACTTCCACAGTATTTATGGGAATTATGATTGATACTAGTGCGTTAAAGAAGTCTACAGCCGGTTATAGATAATTCCAGGCACTATAGAACGCGGACTAATCTATAAGACTTAACACCTTAACTAAAGGACAAGTTAACGTGTAGTTTGGCATTAGAATTGCTACCTCTATTAAAACTACGGATGTTGTCACCCCTATAGGCAAGATATAGTTTTATATTGTCTATATAGATACCCCCTTCTTGCTCTATTTAGCGGATATAGATAGACTCTAAATCTACTATAACAACCTTAGAAATGTTGTTATTACTCACACTAAAAAAGTGCTAGTAGTGTAATGGTTTGGCTACCTATTTCTCCTATAGAGCTTATTACTACAGTTATATTTGTCTGAATCCTTTAATATAAACCCCTGCTACTTAACAGATATAGAGCTACGGCGCCTATATTGCCGATTTAGATATCCCTTAGTTAAGAAATTGCAAAAGCTACTCTACTATGCTGGCTATAAAACTGATAGAATGGCTATTAAGCAACTAACCAAGTTCTGCCACTACTATTAGAAGTTTAGTAAATTACTAGGCAGATTCCACTTTACCCTATAAGATAACGTTAATTTTAACTATAATATCATCATCAACATTATATATATTAGCGGATTACCCCTCTTATACGTTATTAATAAAGGAACGCGATTCCAAGCTGGTAGATAGCTATGAGATATTAGCGCCAAACACATATAGGACGTTCTATAGATATGCTAGATTAATATCTACCTAGGGCCACTAGACCTAATTACCCATAACACCAAAAAGAACTTTGTTAGTAAGGAATTTAAGTAATACACCACTATTATGGGAATTAGTATAAAGGGAGTACTAGTCAAAGCACATAACTCTATTAGAATGGTAGAGCGCTACTATAGTCTATTATAGCGAGCCTACCAGATTATTATAACTGAAATCCCCAATATTAATAAGGAGATGAGACTCTAAATAGCGTTTAAAGCAATTAATGATTTAGCTGGCCCTAAAGGACTAGTTCCTATACTTCTAGTCTTTAAAGCCTACCCCTAAATAGTTAAATCTAATGCACTATCCCCCACTGTTATACAACGCGCTGCCGCAATTAAAAAGGCTATGGTAGAGATACAGAAGCTACAAGCTAAACGACAGATTGCCAATATGCTGAATATGCGAAACGGACCCAATGCTAATACAATTTATAATCTCTTACTAAACTCGCCTATTTTGGTCTGAAGAGAAGGAAACACTGGCTAAAGCGGCTATTAGGACGGGCCATTTACCTTACTTACCATTAAGGGTAAAATATATACCGTTAAGCTGTTTAGCGGACCTACAGCCTTCTAATCTACAGTTGTAAAACCCTACCTTTAAGTAATTAAATTGTAGGAGCAAATTGTTGGACTAGAATTGCTACCTAAATCTCTACTTAGGTCAGCCCTTTTTAAGACTGTCTTAGAGAGACCTACTAAAGCTTAGCAACAACCCCTAAAATGAAGCAAAGGACGCCCTTACAAATACCCTCTACTTATAGCTATGACTGATATTACCATCTACCTATAGGATGACAGTCAATTTAGTACCCAATTCAGCGCCTTTTAATAGAAGGAGCTTACTGGTCTACTTAAGAAAGGAGTTTTTGAGATTATAAGACTTACGGATATACCATAAGGCGTACAACTCTTTAACTCGCGATTTATTAATAAGATTAAGAATAAGGGAACTAATAAAGCCTTTAAGAAATCCTAACTAGTTGTGTAAGCTTATAATAACTTAAAAAAGGAACTGGTTCTTACCTAATTATTAACCATTTAATGAGTTAGCTAATAACTAATTCTCTATATCGCCGCCATGAAGCTTCTATAGGCATGACTTTATCTCCAAGATATTTTATAGGCCTACGTATAATTAACCACTACACTAAATTAAGAGTTCTATGTACGACCTCCGCACGAGCTGATTAAGCAACTTGGGATTAATAAGGCCTCTATTCTAAAGGTTGTAAAACTACTCTATGGAGTACTAGAAGCTGGTAACCACTAGTTTAAGATATATTACTTATATTACATCTAATAGTTATATATAGACCAGTCTATATACGACCCCTGCCTCCTACAGAGTAACAAACCCTTTGGTATTGTAGGCCTATAAACCAATAATACTCTATTCCTAGTAGATAAGACCTTTATAAACGCAGAGTAAAACGAGATGTATAAGGCTAAGTTTATGGCTAAGGAACGGGAATAACTTACCGTCGATACACCTATTAAGTTTAATGGTGGAGTCATTTAGCTACTAACTAACGGGAGTATTACGCTTACTTAGGAATAATAATACATAAACCTTAGTATGATTAGCACCAAGCTTGCTATAAGTATAGGATTAAGAGGAGCTATAAGAACCTTAACTCTAAAGGACTAGTACATTGCTTAACATGCTAGAGGTGTATATATTGCTTTAGTGTGCCAGCTAGAAGCCTTATTTGATTTATTCTTTGCTGCCTAGGTAATTAACCCCAATAAGAAAGACGTAAAACAGTTAAACAAGCGTCTAAACTGGCAAATTAAGAACGCTAATAGAGGTCTTAAGTTTGTTAAGTTAGATATTAAAACCCTATAGCTACTGGTATTTACGGACGCGTTGTTTACTAATAATAAGGACCTCTCTTCGCAGATTGGCTACGTCCTCGTACTAGCTAATGCTATAAAGAAGGCTAATATCGTCTATTGGAGCTTAGTTAAGTGCAAAAGAGTTACTTAGAACGTACTAGCTTCTGAACTCTACGGCACGGCCTATGGCTTTAATATCGGCGTTGTGATTAAGTCTATAGTAGACAAGATCCTATAAATTAACCTTCTACTTATACTTTATATTAACTTTAAGTCCTTATATAACTGTCTAGTACGACTTGGAACCACCTAAGAAAAACGCCTGATAATTAATGTAATGTGCCTCCAGCAAGCCTACGAACGGAGACAGATTACGGAGGTGAAATAGATTGATAGAGAGGCCAACCCTACTAACACTATAATGAAGGGAAAACCCTACGCGGCTCTTTAATAGCTTATTAATACAAACCAAATCGACCTATAAGTTGTAGGATGGGTTAAATAAACGAACTTAGATTTAGCTTAGCGTTATATAACTAATTATAATAGTGCGGACCCTAAATTTAACTAGCCAATTAGGATTTTCTATCCCTGGGATGGAAAAATCGCTATTGGCTCGCTTACCACTAGCGCCTTAGCGGCCCTTGTGATATGTTAACCTGCTACCCCTAATAATTCTTCTTCTTCTTCTTCTCCTTATTATGTATTAATTGGATCTCTAGCTATTGCGTATACGTTATGAATAGTCTAGAAGTAGACTTAACTTTAGAGTGTAGATTAGCCTTCTTTTTAGAGTTGCTCCAGTGTCGGAATGTTAGTCATATAACGTAGTTATAAGACTATGAAGCGAGGCTAGCTAACCTGACCTTGGAGTAACTCCTTACTTCTAGATAATTAATAACTACCAACTTTAACACCGCATACGTATCGCAATACAGTGATATTTGTGCACGTTGATAAAGCGAGTATACCGACAAGTACTCTCTTTAGTGGCATCTTATTATATTTATTATAACCTTAATAATAAATGTGTTATAAATCCTTATAAGTAGTATTATAAATAAATATAATTAAGTATTAGGGGGTGTTTGGTTGTAAAACTTTAGATTAGATCTGAACTAAAAGTCCGGCAGAAAAGGACGCGTTCGTTCCTAATTTAGTACGCGTTTATGGCTTTATAAAAGCACAGGCGTATGCAATTTAGAGGCTTTAGATTGAAACTGAATATAAACCTAGAACGCAGACCTCTAGATTAAACTAACGCCAAGACCTTTAGTTTAGAAGCTTTATACGGTAAGTTGCCAATTTTTAGTGTTCTTTTAGCGTGCAATTCTGGCGTTCTTTGAGCGGTGAGAGGAACATCAAATTTTTGAGGCTATGTAGGCAAAATCACTTCAAATCAACGGATTCTGAACTGAATCTGAAGCCTCTAGATTGCAACCGAACACCCCCTTAGGTATGTAAATAAGTATAACAACAATACTGTTTACTAGTAGGAGAAGGTACTTAATAAATTACTCCCTTTATCTTTTAAAATTTACTACAAAGAGAAGAACTATTTAAGTAGGGAACATACTAGTTTAAATACACAACCGTACTCCTAAGAAATCCTCCTTGCTCTATTTACTCTATTTACTTTGTCTACTCTATTACATAAACCTTATAGACCTTACTTGTCTGCCCACGTGACCCTACCTACTATTACTTGTTATATGGTTCTACGGGTCCTAAGACCTTAATAAGTACCTCGCGTAGCCCGTCTATATAATCTCATAGTAACTATACTACTCGCATTATAAGGTCCGTAATATTTAAGACTTTTATTTTAACAATAGCTAAGAGAAAATCTACTCTTAAATACTAGGTTAATTTTTAAGATATTAGTAGTATATATAATTTAAAAAATACGTACCTTTTTAAGTAATTGTTAAACTTTTAGAAGGAATAGCCCTATTATCTACCTTTAAAGTTTTTAATTTATTAATAATTATACTTTCCTTAAAGGCACTAATTTTTATAGTGTTATTTATAAATATAATTTTAGTAATAATATAATGCTTAATATAACTTATAGAATTAAGATTTTATATTAAAAAGTTAAGATTATAATTAGTAAATATGCAGTTAATAAAAGCGGTAAGGTCTTAAAATATTATTTATTAATCTTACACCGATTTAGCTCTGTGGCCATGTGGTACTCCTATTTTACATAATGGGAAAACCCGATACGGGACAAAAAACCCCCTCCTTAGCCTGTTATACACTCTCTGCCGTCTACTTCGCAGCCTATAAGTATCGAAAAGGCGTCTGCAGACGCCTACTCCTTCTATTCAGTAAGCCTCTCACCTAGCTAGCCTACTTACTTCCCTTTCTTTCTCTTCCTCCTCTCGCAGGAGCTCCTCCGCATAGTGGAACTGCGGTAGGACCCGCAGTTATAGGAACCATCTTGCAAGCCGTTTCGCTCCCTTGGCCGTACTAGCTAGTTTTTTAACCTCCAGGCGGCCTACCGCTAGCCCTTACCTCTGCTCTGCGAACTAGGGGCAGTAGGCTATAATATATAACGCCATCTCTTCGGCTTGGCCGCACTAGCATATAGGGGAGGGAAAGTCTGGTACCCTAGCCTTATTTAGGAAGGCCGCTAGCCCTATCCATCCCATCTATATCTATGTTAAAACTGAGCTTTCTACTTTCTTAAGCTCCTTATATATCTTTAGCGGTTCTTCTAACGGTGGCCCTACCCCTATAAGTCCCCATTTTGGCTAATTAGCTCCCTATCTTCTCTTCCAGCTTACTATAAGCGGCATCTCTGTCCTTTATTTTTACTGCCTCCACTCCTCTATCCACTAGGTCCGTTTCTCTCCCTCTATATATATATTTCCGTTTTGGTTTTAACCCCGTCTTTATCTTTATCTTTAGGCTAGTTTCCCCCATATCTATACGCAAGCCTCTGTAACTAACTTTTCTTTATACCTAAACCTAAAGTTTGCAAGTCTTTCATTTAGGTAGAGATCTAGCGGGGGTATAGAGGTTTCAGTTTTAAGAACTAAGGTAGGAGTTGCCTTATATACCCCTACTATTGCTCTTAGGCACTTATTTTAAATCTTAGCTAGCTTTACAGCTAGGCCCACAGATTTAGTGCTTTTAGGACCTTTAATTAGGGTAGGCGTGTGCCAAATTACTGCTCCGTAGGCAATAGCGGGCCGGATTACGGCATTGTAGATCTACCTTGCCCATACAAAGGTAGCTCCTTATGTTAAGGCTATTATCCGCAGTAGGGCGTTCGTATACGTTTTTATCTTCTTTTATATCTCCTTTATATATGCCCCCCAGTTTAGCCGTAGGTCAAGCCAGATACCTAAAATACGCATTAAGGCCTCAGGCTTAGTCTCTACCCCCAATAGGGGGAGAGGGGCCTATATATTAAACTGCTTTAGGTTCCGGGATAGATGCATAAGCTTATACTTCTCTAGGGCGAAGCTAGCGCTATAGCGGCGCGCCCAGTTAAGGCAGCGGTTGTGGCCACGCATTAGGATCTGGCAGTTTTCCTCCATAGACGGACTGTACGCAAGTAAGTTAGTGTTATCTACAAATGCACTAGCGCTTAGTCTCTTTTATAGGTTATTACAGAGGTCTAGTAGCTCTGCTATATAGAAGAGGAACAGGATAGGTAAAAGGGGAGACCCCTACGGGATACCTGCGGATATTAGGAACTCCTCTGTTTCCCAATCTAAGAGTACTAGCGTTATAGATCTGTCTGTTATAAAGGTTTTTACCTAGGCAGCTAGCTCCTCTAGGATCCCCTTTACCTGTAGTATATACTATAGGCGCTTTCATACTACCCTATTAAAGGCTCCAGTAATATTAAGGGAGAGTAGTAACGCCATATTGCCTTTTGTCTGCTAAACTGTCTATACTTGGTTGACTAAGAGGTCTAGGGCTGTCTCTATCAATTGCTTCTCCTAGGCTCCCATCTGGTAGGCTAGTAGCATATTATGCTCTTCCGCTATACAACGTATCTATTCTACTATAACTGCTTCTATAACTTTACCTACTATACTTAGTAGGGCTATAGGTCTCCAGGCGTTTAATAGTAAGTAGTTATCTTTTCCTTGCTTCCTAATAGCGACCGTATAGGCTCGGCGGAATTTTTTTAGCCAGTACGCCTTCTCCTAATAGGCCTTTGTTAGGGCCGCCATTACTTTAGCAAATGGCTGTCCTAACGCCTTAAGGAAGGCGTTTAGGATACCATTAGCCCCAGGGGCGCTGTACGGGAGGCGGTCTTTTATTACCCTCTATACATCATCCTTATTAATATACGGGAGCTGTTCTACGGGCAGGGGGTACTAGTACCCCTCCATGTCGCTTATATCGGCTTTAGGTTCTTAAGGGAAAAACCTTTCCTAGAGTAAGTTAGCCTTCCCTTGCATTATATCTGCTACCTAAATTATTTCTTCGTTTCTTACTTTCTATAGCGATGGGATTACGGGCGGTTTAGGTAGTAGGTAGCTGCGCTCTCTTACCTAATAGACTAGCTTTTAGATACCATTTGGCTTAGTCGTGGCCTTATAGACGCTTTATTAAAACTGCGCTGTTTTTACTCTCCGGATTACATTCTTCTTGCGTAGGTTAATTATCCGTAGCTCTTTTGTTAAGACCCCCTACCGCCTTGCTACCCTAGCTGCCTATACCTCCTCCTCTACGTCCTGCGTCCACTAGGGGCAGGAGTAGCCTACCATATCCTTAGCTGCCAGTACTATTCTCTTAACTAGGCCCTCTAGGAACTCTAGAAGGTTAGTTATATAGTCTTTAATTTCCTTAGCTGTAGCAAGGGCGCCTAGTTGCGGGAGGTACTCTACACCTACTACAACCCTGTCTCAATCCATCTTTTTCTAGTTACGGCGCTGCTGCCATTGCTGCTAGCTTTACGGAGGCGACTCTAGGGCAAGAAGTATTATAATTAGATAGTGGTCTAAGCCGCTTTTAAGCTAGTTATCTTTTTTGCAGCTTATAAGGTGCTGTGCCATATTTGCTAATCCAAATGCTAGGTTAATCATACTTACGGCCCCTCTGGCCTCCCATATTTCTACCCCTAGTGGGGTAAAAAGCTGTAGGTATACTTTGTAGGTAACGCGGATAAGGTTGTCCACCATATTATATTGCTTAAGGCACTGCGGTCCACCCCAGATAGGGTAGTATAGGTTAAAGTCTTCTATAACTATATACTCTTCTAGCTTATTAAGTAGCTATAGAAGGTAGTAGATAGGTAACTCCTAATTTACTATTTTAAGTCCTCCTAGGCCGGCCAAGTAGACGTTATAGATGTGCACTACATAGTTTCCGGTTTATAGTGTAAGGGAGGCTATATCTAGGCGAGGGTACTAAACCAACCACTTTAATATTAGGATTTGCCTACTTATTAAGAAGCACGCGCGGCTTCTAAAGCACCTTAGATAGGCTAGCCAGTAACTATAGCTACTTGGGTAGTGTATTACGTTTACTTATTAGTTCTACTATGGTTCTTATATCGCTAGAATTTCATACCCCTACCGTGTTACTTCTGTAATAAACGGCATCATTACCTTATCATTGCTTTTCTGCACGTTATACTATACGACTTAGAGTGTATTTATAGTTCTTTATTATTCTGTGTAAGGTATGCTATAATGTCCTAATTATTCTGGGCGGCCCGCGGCCTATTTAGCAGTCTACCTATTAGATTTCTTAAACCCCTTACGGAGACACTGTAGCCGCGCTTCCCAGTAACTACACTAGTAGGCCTAACCTACCCTACCTAGATTCCTTCTATGCGTAACTACTTCTTTAGTCCCTGCGTGCTTGGGATTAAAACCAACCTATAGGAGCTTATTAGGGCGCTACTCTGTGTGGTGCTGTTAAGTATACTACTAGGGGTACCGCCGGCGCGGTTAAGTGGCGGGTAGGAGGATATACTGCTTATAGAGCTTATATACCGTTTTAGTCTTATTATATATGCTAGGCGGGCCCTATCTGCCTACTTACTCTGTACTTTATATCTACTCAACTAAGCCGGGTGGCTTAGGTTATAGTTTACGCATTAGTGTTTTATAGGGTTATTACGGAAGCTATAGGATTTATTATTATGTCCTAGTACTATACAAAGTCCGCATTTCTTTTAGCTGCTGCAGAATTAGGCTATATAGCCATACTTTTAATAATTATAGCACTAAGTAACCCGGCAGTCCCTATAATAAAGTTTGCAATCCTTTAGCTCACTCTAAAAAAGGAGCCCTTTATCTATAAGCGTGTTTGCTTATTTGGGGGTCGCTACGTTAATAATAAGGTATATAGTTGTTTTCCCTAGCCGTAAGGGCTTCTTCGGCTACTATATATAGAGGATTTTGATTTTATTGCTAAGATATCTATTCTGCCCTAGTATCTGGCGGATTGCTTTGTCCTGTTTACTATAGTCTATTAATATAATTCTTATCCTATAAACCATAATAGGGAACTTCCTGCGGTTTACTTCTACCGTTAGACTAATAGTAGAGAGCCATCTATTATCCCGCTCTAGTTATTCCTTTGTCTAGGTAGTATCTACTGTTATTATAATGTCTCCGCTTGGCAGCTTCCTCCCTGCTAATACCTTACCTATAATCTCTAGGCTCCTACTCTTATTGATCTCTTCTACAATCTGGCTAATTAGGTGGTTATGGTCCTATAGGGACGCGCCTGGGTTTCGTATAACAAGTTTATGGATTAGACGCGTGGGGACTTCATAGACCGGCTATAGGCCTGTCTAGGGAGGGAGGCCTGCCTGTAAAGCTATAGCATAGGTCGTCGGCGCCAGAGGCTTTACTGGCTGGTTTTATTTTTTAATTAAGTCCGCAACGGCTTCCGTAAGCTTTTAAATGTAATCATTATTGGCCGTAACTCGTGGAGGCAAGCAGAGCTTGCCGGCCTCGCCTTAAGCTCCTCCCAAAGCTCGAGTTCTTTGCCATTTAGAAGGAGTAGGTCATCTAGTTTTTGAATCAGCTTCGCCACCTTTTGTTACGGTGGCTCTGTGGGTACGGGCTGCGGTGCTAGTGCCTCGCGTGCTGCTACACCCTGCGGTGCTAGTGCCTCGCGTGCTGCTACACCCTGCGATGCCTACAACCTCGCATCAGACCCCTGCGGGCTCATTGTAGGTAGTACGCAGCTTCGAAGGTGTATTCGGACGTGTAGACGCGTAAAAATGACGTGTTCTAAGCGTGTTTGTGACTTTTAACTTTTGGGCGATGTGGATATAAGCGGTATTAAAATATTAGCTAAAACTATTAACTTAAACCTGCGGCTTAATGATTAAAGACTTTATTAATAAGGTATATTAACTCAGCTAATTTAAAAATAATTAGGCGGTGGAGTAGAATTTTTATAAAACTGTTAACGTATTTCACGGGTGAGCTGGTCAAATGGGTAAGCTAATCACTTCAAAAACACACCGAAAAATGGAAAAATCACACTTTAATATCTTAACAACCACTTAATAATAAATTTTAATAATTTAAATTTGGACTTTTATATATACTCTCTAGCTTCTATTAAAGTTATATAATAAATAGTTGGGTGGTTTTTAAAATAGTAAAATTTGGGGGCCAAAATGAGGCAAATCACTATATCTTAAAAACTACTGAACCATTTACTATGCAACTTTAATAGAGGCTG
>Ga0307507_10000891_pt1 | contig 66268 bp, 14 predicted proteins | sample 7_EM_MG_FD_207223 | JGI IMG/M metagenome (GOLD analysis project Ga0307507, IMG submission 207223) | Populus trichocarpa ectomycorrhiza microbial communities from riparian zone in the Pacific Northwest, United States - 7_EM | ecosystem: Host-associated > Plants > Roots > Unclassified | place... | reverse complement strand
GAAAGGTAAAGAAGTATTAAAGGAAAGTAGGTTAGGGAGTATTAAAAAAGGATTGCCAAAGAACAAGTCACCTAAGGGGGACCTATAAGGAGTAACTACTATGTTACTTAGAGTTGTTTCCTTCTCTAGAAACTCTACCCTCTTATTACCTAGCTTAAGCAGACCCTATTAGACAAGTTTCTACTCTTTAGAATAAACCTTCTTACAAACCTTCTTAAGACAAAGTAGCTAAGTAGACGCCGCAATCCGAGTATCTAGGGCCTTCTGTTCCGCGTTTTAAGAACGTTCTAGCTTAACCAAGGCATTAGAGAGCTTACCATTAAGCTTTATAGCGGTAGATTAAACACGAGACCCTATAATAAGTTACTTAGGGAACTTAAAGACTACTAAGAGTTATAGGACGCGTATACTTAGCGTTAGAGGTAGAACAAACATCATAAAGCAATTAAATGTTTGCTTTAGTGCACTCCGAGCAAAAGGATAGTTGTTGGGCGGTAGGACTCGCTAGCGTAATATAGACCAGCCCCTCTTTCGCATAACAAGAATATGGAGATAGTATTATCTCACCTAGTAATAGTATGGCAGTAATAGTACGAGCATAATATTGCGCGTGTAAAGAAGAAGAGGCCTTAAGTATAATAAGTAAGGATATTAACTAGACTAATTAAACGGACATTATACCTCTAGTGGATAACTTAGAGATGTTAGGAATCTTTAAGAACGAAGATAAAAAGGAGGGAGATAGTGTTACAGACGCTTTAAGTATAATGTTACGACTACTTAGAGAGGAGTCGAAGGAAGCTAGTTGGTTAATATAAGCATAGTCTAGAATAGATCCGGTGGAACCATATAATAAGGAATGGTAGCCAAGTTATATAACGTGCTACATAAGGAACGCAGGGAATGTAGTAAACGTATATACCTTATATATAACACGTACCTTACGTATAAGGGAGGATTTCTTAGGAGTATGGTTGTGTATTTAAAGGACCTTAGTCCCTACCGTAGATAGTTCTCTCCTTATAGTAAATCTCAGAATATAATTGGAGTTAATCTGTTGGGCAACCACTCCACTAGTTATTATTACGTTGTTAAATTGTTCTTACCTATATACTTAGCCCAATAATAGGACCCACCGTAGTTACTACTATAAGGTTCCGTTACAGTCTATAAAGAACTTCTATATCTCTACTAATTATTTTTAAAATATAAATATAATGCCGGCGGCTATTATAAGGGCTTTGGGGTTATTCTATATTTTAAAGGGTAGTATATAAGGTTAACGCAATATAGTATTACAGAGTAAGTATAAGTGGTAATAATATATAGCGAAGTAGATATTATTAAGCTATATATATAAACTATATAATAAAGTTAAGACATTATATAAGGGGAAAAGGTAAGGAAATAGGGAGAAAGGGTATATATTATAAATTTAGTTACTTAGTTAATATATACATAGAGCAGAATAGAATTTAAATAGTAGTCCTGGCAGAACTTAGCAGGATTTAATAGACTTAGTAGAATATAGCAGAATACAGCAGATTGCCATTAGATTGCCATTAGATTCCTATTTCGCGGTTAGTCTCTTCTTACTACGTTAGTAAAAACGGGTAGACATATATAAGGTATTATAGAGGTGTCCTATAATAAAAATAAACTCTAAGTACTATAGGAGTACTTTGATAAGAACCCAAGTAAAGGATTTATTAGAGTAAGCTCTTTACCTATAGCTATACTGATACTCTTTATTAAGAAACTTAGTAGTAGTCTACGATTCTATATAGACTACTAGGCTCTTAACACTATTACTATTAAAAATTAATATATGATCTTGTTAATATAAGAGACGCTAAATAAACTAAGTAAGGCTCGCCTCTATATAAAGCGTAATATTATATCCGTATTTAACCGCCTCTATATTATAAATGGAGATAAATAGCTTACTATATTTTGTACCTAATATATATTATTTAAGTACTTAGTAATACTATTCCGCCTTATAAACGCCCTAAGCTTATTCTAATATTATATAAATAATACCCTACGTCCCTATCTAGATATCTTCTATATTATATATATTAATAATATCCTAATATATATTAATATCCTAACTAAATATAACGAAGCCTTATAGTAAATACTATGGTAGACTTGTTAATGGGCTAGGTATATAGGTAAATAAGAAGTTAATAACTCTAATTATATTTTAAGATTTACTATAAAGAGAAGAACTATTTAGGTAAAGACTATAGTCCTTTAAATACACATCCTAACTCCTAAGAAATATACTAAGTACGTTAGTATATTAGTACGTCCCTTATGTTCTTACATTTCTACATTTCTATATTCCAAGCTAGTCTTATAACTAGCTATATAACTTAACTACCCCTTATTTATAGCTTAATCGGCTTTAGCGCCTTCCATACTAGCTTAATTAACCTATTTATATCTTTACCCAGTAGTCGTACTACTGCTAATATAAGGTCTATAAAACCATCTCCCTCCTCTTTATCTTTATTCTTAAAGATATCTCATATCTCTAAGTTGTTTATTAAAGGTATAGCATTCCCATTTTTAATTTAATGGCCTTTTTAATTTATAATGCCTCCTATTAGATTCTTATTATCTAATTATTATAACTGGCTTATGGTTACTATTGTTACGATGACGATGTATTATATGCGAACGCTAGATGAACAAGCATCAGATTTGTAGAATTGATAGCTACGTATATCTGTTGTGGAGACTCAAGAGGATTGCTGGAGAGTTCAACAAGAATGCAGCTGCGGGCGAATTTATATAGAGGCAATTGGGGCGGACAAACTAGCTGCCGAGCGATATCAAATAAGGAAGAAAACAAACAAAGGAATCCCATGACGCCAGCTACACGCACGGCGTAGTTTATGTAACGGGCAGTCCCGTAACAACTATTCTCTTACTAAGTAAAGTAATACTATTGTGTTCCCGTTGTATAGAGAAGAAGTTAGTAAATATTGCGATCGCGGCTCTATCTAATCGCTAACCTTCTTCTTATGCTAAGTATATAAAATTAAACATGCGATTATCCTATAATGTTTAATCTGTCTTTAACGCTAAGTATATACGTTTTATTATTCTCTATAGGCGTTTAGTGCCTTATCTAATTTATTATAGGGTTTTAGATTTAATCCGCTACTAAGAAGTTAGAAGACCAACTCTCTACAGCCTATAACAAACTTTAGTGCTTATGTAATAAATAAGATTATGTCTTATATTAGCATTTTGTTGGGGTGCTAAGATCCTGGAGGCCGTCCTGATAGGATCCTGGCAGGCTCTTGGCAGGATTTTGATTTTCCTGATCGTCCTGTTAGGCTTCTAATAGGAAACTAGTATTTCCTGATTGTCCTGTGAGGTTCCTGGTAGGATACCCCTAAGCGAACCCCCCCCCCCCCCCAACAAAGCAACATCCTATGCTGTAATAGACTACTAGCACTACGCTGAGATACAAGATCGTTGCCTGAGAGGCTCCGAGACAGGATCGACCCTACCCTCGTATGTCTCGGATATGGTTAAATATTGAGTTATAGACTTCGGAGTTCGGGGTCTACTTTTATGTATTTAGTTCACTTGATTTCTATAGATTTACAATTAAGTTGCTCATTCAATCCTCACATTACAAAAGCTTACATATGCACACCCCTTAAGCAACACTACTAAGGCTCTGCACGAGGCTCTGCACAAAGCCCTACATGAAGCTCTGCACGAAGCTCTACACGAAGCTCTGCACGAAGCTCTGCACGAAGCTCTATACGAAGCTCTGCACGAAGCTCTCTGCGCGAAGCTTTGCACGAAGCTCCGCACGAAGCTCTACACAAAGCTCTACACGAAGCTCTACACGAAGCTCTACACGAAGCTCTACACGAAGCTCTATACGAAGCTCTACACGAAGCCCTACATAACGCTCTACGTACAGAGGCTCTGCATGAAGCTCTGCATAAAGCTCTATACGAAGCTCTACGTACAAAGGCTCTGCATGAGGCTCTGCGCGAAGCTCTACGTATAGAGGCTCTACACAAGCTCCGTATAACACACATTACTATTGGGTCCCCGCTATATTCCCAATAGCCTATATATGCCTCTGCCAAGTTACCCCCTTCATAGCCACCTTATTTTTTACCCTTTCTTATATCCTCTCTACCTTGGAAGGCACTAGAACGGCGGCTAGTAAAGGACCGTCGCTAGAACTAGATGACGACAGTTTGAATAACTAGTTAGCAAGTACCACAAACAATTTAATTAATTGATTAATTGAATTGAACCAGAGCTTTAATATCGGCCCATTATTAAATCGAATTAAGGCCTCCTAGGGAGGCACCCTAGATGTAAGGGATATTATTGCGGACACTTTGGGTTGCCTTCAGGACAACCTCCGGACACCCCTCGGATGGTCGCCGGTCACGTGCCGGAGGCACGTGCCTGTAGTATATAGTCTCCACAATCCCAGAGGCCTTACCTCCTTAAGGATTTATCTCTCTTACCAATCTATCCTATTCCACAATCGTGTCCTTATAGCCCCCTGTCTACAAAGTCCCCTCACATTTAAATCCTTCCTACTCTATCTAGAAGGGCAGCTGGCTTTAAGGACCAGATTGTTTATTTATATCTTTTATTTACATCCACTATTCTTCCTTAAAATCTCGCGACGACCTAAATAGAAACTCTATAAATACCTTATAGATAGCTGTCGCGCTAAGGCAGGAAGGTCCCTCTAATAGCGAGAGATTACGACAATATAAACCTCTAGGTAAGATGGCTGAATAAGCCCTAATACCTAGATGCACTAAGAGCTTAAAGACTTTTGCACACCTATAGTTACTAGCAACGCTGAGGAAAACGCAGATACCCTCTATAATGGTTATAACACTGCTAGAAAGTAGCCGGAACCCCTCCGGCCCCACTTAGGGCAATTAGAAGATTAAGCGCTAGATATAACCCTAAAATCTTCCCTTAAACTAGAAATGCTAGAGGAATATACTAATGCGCCTAATTAGGGACCTAACTGGAACCCTCCTAGAAGACCACCGGCCTATAATTAGTATAGTAGTGGCGTATAGACTACTTATAAGCTAAGCGGGCTTACCCCTTTAGGTAATCCAACCTAACTACTAACTTAAGACTTAAGCCTCGCAGGGAAACCTGTATTAGCTACTAGTACTAATACTACCTTTATAGCCGGAGCTTCCCTAGGCCTAAGGTTAGAAAGTTAAAAGCCCTACACCGATTTTCTTTAAGAAGGATATTAGGAAGCTGCTATAAGGCTCTTAGAAGCTATGCGGGAAGGAGCTACTAATAAACATATTAGAAACCTCTAGGGGTAGGTTTAGATCTAATAGAGCTTAATCTAAGCTAAATAAAATCTTTTATAACCTGGCTAAGGCCAAGGGCCTCCTAGGGGATACCCAGTACCTACCTAAGGAGGTGTGGAAGACTTAGAGAGGTATCTATGCAGTAAATAGAAAAAGAATATAGACTAACTAGCCAAGGCCTCTAGTAGTTTAGAACTCCGCTAGAGACCCAACACCCAATAGTTAAATAATTGGGTTTATAAAATAGATAACTTCTTTAAGATGCTGATAATATAAGATAATACTAAAGAGCGTACCCATTGGATTATTAGTAAGATTAAAGATTAATCCCTAAACTAGATTATACTAAATTAGCTTAATAAAGAGCAAATTACTATATAGTCGCAGCTGCAAACCTTCCTAAAGAAGTGGACTTAAGATCCATATGTTATATAATATAATTATATAGAACTATTCTGGAATGGAATACAGCTTAACCGCCATAATTTCCGCTAGTTTATAAACTTTATAGAAACTCGTGCTTAACTAATAGATCTAGAGCCCTTTAAAAACAAGGACGGTAGCATCTATAAAAAGGAGAAAATTGGATTTATCTAGGCTAGAATTAAGCTAGCAATTTATAATAAAATAAAGCGCGTAGGAGCCCTATTATAGATTACTATATATATAGATTTCAAACGAGCGGTTCTAAATGCTAAGGATGTGGTAAGGAACCAGACCTCTTCCAGTAAAAAGCTAGGGGGTAACTAGAAATGCAGGCACTCTGGCAGTAATATAGGGTAAACCCAAACCTTAAAGAAGCTATTTTTAAAGAGAAATCCAGAAGGGTTAAAGTTAGGGACCTTAAGCAATAGGAAAGACTCCTGGGGCTAACCCAATACCCATCTGGCACCCTTATAGGAACACTCTAAAAAGTTAAGAGAAAACTTCTCTAGAGGTAAACCTAATTAGAAAAATAAGTAGGGTAATAACCGCACTAATAATCCAAAAAAAGAAAAGCCTTAGTTATAGACCTCTCCTAGCTATAACTAGGGTAAGATATAGAAGGAGAGACTCTCTATATTGCTGTTAAGCTAGAAATAGTACTCCCTATAGGTAAAATACGTTAGTTCTAAGCACTGTACAATAGCGGCGCTAAAATTAATCTTATACGATATAATTTGGTAAAAGAGCATAAGCTTATCCCGTTGCTAAAGTGGCGGAAACCTATTATAGGGTTCCTAGATAAGCATTAGATTAAACTATACAGTGCCTATAAGCTCATAGTATTAGTGGCTAATATATATAATTACACTAAGGTAGTTAGCCCGCAACCCTTTTGGGCGGCTGACTTCGTAGGCTATAACCTTATTCTTGGATATCCTTGGCTTATAAAAGCAGATCCTAAGATACGCTTTAAGATAGGAGCCTTTAAATAGTGGAACAATAAAGAATTGGAAGGGTGTATTTTACTAATAAGCTTAAAAGATATCCTAGAAGATGTAGCTCTAGGAGAAATAGTATACGCCCTATACCTAAAGGAGTATTGGATCCAACCCCTATTCTATAGCAAGATGGGTATAGAGCCTAGCATAGGCGATAACCCTTCTATAATAGATACCTTATAGGGAACTGCCGGATAGGTCGCGGAGACACTATAGGGAGGCGGCGATCTTAAAGATCCCACGAGATACTTCCACCACTTTAGGTTACTCTGGCTTAAGCAATACGTAGAGAGTATGCTACAACACCTTAAACGCTGTGTTAAAGAGTTCCCTACCCTCCACTAGCTACCGCATAAAACTGTCCAACGTACAGTGGCAACTATGTATAAACAGCCACTATAGAGCGCGACGCTGCCCGTAAGCGTCCTAAGGGACCTCTAGGACCTACCCGACAATAACATAGAGGATAAACGTGACCCCAATTTGTCAAATATCCTAGTAGGCCTAAGGGACTTACTAAGAATATTTTTGGGCAGGCAAGCAAAAGTCCTTTAGTAGAACTTGGAATATAATTATATAATTAATTTAGAAGAAGGCAAATAACTGCTAAACCTTCCTATCTATAACCTCTTTCGTAAAGAGCTTGAGATCCTATAGGAGTACCTTAACAGCTTACTAAAAAAGGGATGGATATAGCCTAGTAAGTTGCTAGCAGGCGCGCTAATTCTCTTTATCCTAAAACCAGACGGGACTATAAGGCTATGCGTAGACTATCGCGGTCTTAATAAGATTATAACTAAGAACCGTTACCCACTACTACTAGTTAGTAAAATGCTGGATCGACTATCTAGGGCGAAGATCTTTACGAAGCTGGACCTATAAGACGCCTATTATAGGCTCCGTATTAAAGAAGGGGATAAGTGGAAGACCGCTTTTAAAACCTAATATGGCCACTTTAAGTATATAGTAATGCCTTTTAGGCTGGCCAATGCGCCTACAATATTTTAATTATATATTTATAGAGCCTTAGGGGGACTAGTTAACCGTATATATATTATCTACCTAGATAACATTCTGATCTACTTAGAAGATAAGGATTAGCACAAGTAACACGTCTGTAAAGTGCTAGAATACTTAGATAATTAGGGTCTCTACGCCAAGGTATTAAAGTATATCTTTAACACTAAGTAGGTTAAGTTTCTAGGTTACATTGTAACGCCTATAGGTGTAGTTATAGACCTAGTATAAGTGCAGATAATCTAAAAGTGGCCAGAGCCAGAGAGCTACTAGGATATTTAAGTATTCCTAGGCTTTGCCAATTTCTATAGGCGCTTTATCTATAACTACTTAGACGTTGCCTAATACCTATCTAACTACATTACTAAAGCTTCCTAAGACCCGGCCTAAGAAGTAAAAAGCTTAAAGGCGGGAAGGAAGAAAACTAAAAAGGGACTAACTAAATAGTATAAACTATGGACATGGCCCAGAAAGGTCTAGAAAGCCTTTTAGAAACTATACGCAAAGTTTATAGAAGCTCTACTATTGCGGCATTTTAACTTAGATTAGCCACTAATAATAGTTACTAATACATTAAATTTTACCCTTATTAGTATCCTACTGCAACCTAATAGGCATCTAGACACTACCCAGCTCTACTAAAGACCGGTAGTATTCTATAGCAGAAAATTCTAGGGACCTAAAGTTAGGTATTATACCCACAATAAGGAACTGCTTACTATAGTTAACTACTTTAAATAGTGGCAACACTACCTTAAGCACGCGAGCTATACCACTTGTGTACTCTTAGATTATTATAATCTACGCTACTTTATAACTATAAAGGAACTTATACCTTAATAAGCCAGATAGGCAGAGGAGCTTATATAATTTAACTTTAAGATTAAATATAAGCTAGGGGAAAATAACCCTACTAATAGACTATCGCGATGGCCAGACTATGCTAAAGGCTTTAAAACGGGAGAAGGAAAATAGATAATAGATATCTTACTCCTTACATTATAGAATAAGCTTTAGGTATAGAATGCTTAAATACCTATAGCTCCACGCACTAAGTCTTAGGTAGTATAAACCCTATTAGTCTCTACTAACATTCTGGCTGGTACCCGGTCCGTTACTAATAAGGGTCTGAAAATACCTAAATAGGACATCCCTAACACAAGTTTGGAACCTAGTAATACACTACCCTTAATTACTGAGCTATCCCCTTAAACTAAAAGTAAAGCTATAAAGCAATTGGAACCTAGAGCCCTATAATAACTAAAGGACTTTAATCTCATAGCGGCCTTCCTAACGCACGCGCACCAAGAAGTTGCAAGATCTATAGTACTATCTAGTCTTGTACTTAGAGCAGTATAAGGCGAAATAGCTTTTACCTAGGAACTATTTAAAAGGTTAACAGATCTTATCTATAAGGTATAATAGAGGGACGCCTTCTATACTATCTTTAATGCGGAAGTAGACTAGAAACGTAATGGAAAGGAAGCTAAAAGGCGCTAAAATTAGGAACTGGACCTAATGGGCCTACTGCGTAGAAATAGTAAGGTTTGGATGCCATAAAAAGCAAATCTACAACAGAAGATCCTTATAAGGAATTACAATAATCCTTTAGGTAGCCACTATAGTTAAGTTAAAACAGTGGAATTACTTTAACGCAAATACTACTGGTTAAAGCTTAAGCAGGAAGCAAAGGAGTATATTAGCTATTATAAGAAGTGTTAAGTATACAAAATCCAAAGGCACAAGCTATAGGGTTTACTTAAATTAGTTCCCCCCACTAGTAAGCTATAGCAACATTATACTATAGACTTTATTACAGATCTCCCGCCCTTAAAAGATAGGTAAAAATAAATATACGATTTAGTTCTAGTACTTATTAATAGGTTTTCAAAGTACGTCTAATACCTCCCCATTAACAAGACAATTAATGTATAAGCGCTTACAAACCTAATTAAGGAGAAATGCTTTCTTAAAGTAGATTAACTACACTCTATTATCACTAATAGAGGCAGCGTCTTTATAAGCCAGTACTAGTTAGATCTATGCTTTTATTTAAAAATAAACCGCTATTATAGTACGGCTTTCTATCCGCAGATAGATAGGTAAACGGAACGCTAAAACTAGAAACTGGAGTTATATCTATAAATATATTTAAACTACTAGTAAGATAATTAGTGCGAGCTACTTCTATACGCGAAGTACGCTTATAACTTAAAACAATATACATTGCATTAGTTTGCACCAATCCAGATTACCTATAGCGTCCAACTATTAGGATTTAATGGTATACCCAACAATTACTGGCTAAGGCCGTATAATTAATTATAGGATCCTACCGGGAAATCCAAGGATATCTACCAGAGAGTATAAGGATACCTTAAGGAATGGGAGGAGTAATAGAAGCATGCGAAGCAGAGCCTATAAAATACACAAGAGCAGTAGAGACTTTAGTACAACCACAAACACTAAAATAAGCATTTTGGCGTAGGTAATAAGGTTCTATTACATTTAATAAATATTAAGACCTGTTAACTATTAAAAAAGCTTAATATAAGATACCTAGGTCCCTTCTAAATTAAGGAATAAATTAGCAAGCTAGCCTACCGTCTTTAGCTACCCCTATCTATAGCCTATATATATTTAGTATTTTATATAAATCTACTAAAGCTATAGCATAGACTACTACTAGAAAAGAACTTCCGTCTAGGCCTAATTAAACACCCTAAAGTGGTAGGCAAGCGGTATAAGGTTGAAGCTATACTATGCTATAAGTCTATTAAGAATAAGCTTTAATATAAAGTTAAATGGCTAGGCTAGCCCGCTAAAGACTCTATATAGGAACTAGAGGATTACCTTAATTATTATAAAAATATTCTAAAAGAATATTAGGACTAAGGTCTACAATCTGCAAATTATAGAAAGCGCTTTAATACTATAGTGTTATTATAACCTATAAAGAAAGCTCGTAGTAGGCTAAAAGAGGCCCTAAAGAGTAAATAGGTTAAATTAAAGATGGAATAAATAAACTCCAGAAACTATAAGGATTGATTAGGGCTATAGCCTAAGGCAGAATAGGTCCTTAGCCTTTTTATATACATAGTATAGAATTAATAGGTTATTTTGCTAGAATTGCATTTCTATTTATTAGTTTATATTAGGAATAGTGTTCCTATGCCTTCCTAAATGCTTTATAAGGCCTTCCCGATTGCTACTATATATAAGAATTAATTCTAAATGCCTAAATTAAAAGCCACTATGCCTTATCCCTAGGTATAGGATTAGTATCTATTAGCCCATTAAGTAATAGCTAATAGGAATAAGATCTAGATCTAGATCCCTTAATAGGAGTATAGGCAGGCATAAAAATAGGGGCAGGCTAATAAGGTATAGATGGAGCAGAGATCCTTAAACGCTTAATATTAATATTAGGCCTAAACCAGTACCAACGAAGTTCTTAAGGCATAAGCTTATAGTTAATAAAGACATACTTAAGCCCAGAATAAATAGAGACATTGGCTGGCTAGTAAAGACCAGAATTACTAAGACCTTACTACAGCAATTATTAGTTACCTATCTACTAGGTACCTAAAGGATAACCTACCTAATACTACATTATATTATGCTCTTTTAAAACTTAACACGTATGCGCAAACTCCTTCTTATAGTAAACAGCAACCTTCTTTTTATTACCCCTATCCTTTACCCTATCCTTAGTATACCAACCTTGCTCCCTTATTAGGCGTTACTGGCTAGCTTACTAGGAATTATAGGCGGTGTAAATGGCTATGGTATAGTCTTAAATTTAACCTAGATGTTTAGCGTTGGCGCTAGAATAAGAGAGAGCCTAGGCGATATAGTAGTTAAGAATATTAAGGATTATCGCCACTTAGGCCCAGGCTATATTGAAGCCTAAAGTTAGCAATGGAAACCTATTAAAGATAGGAAAGCTTACCTTAATATAACTACCGCTCTTAGTACGCATGTATTAATTATAAGGACTAAAGGTATTAGACCTTATATAGTGGGTCTTATTATAAGCATCTAGAATCTTCTTATTAGACTTCTGGTCTTTTAAGAACGTGTATATAAAGTCATTTAGGCAGAACCAGCACCAGTTACGGGTTAGCGAAGGTTAGGGTTCTATATACAGCGGTAGGGCTAGAATACGCTATGGAATTGGATTAGAAGAGTAGTTAGTAGGAGAATAAAGAGGTATATTAAATTAATAATAGAAAAAAAAAGAAAATCTTAATAATATATTAAAGATACGTCCAAATTTGGATAAAGGGTAATAATGGGAAGTAAGGTGTTAAAGAAAAGAAGCAGCTTAATAAGCAAGGTATCTCTATACTTTACCTCCTAATACCCTTCTAGTAAATAGCCGTAACCTTGCCAATATAACTCTATTACAATAGCGCAATTTAGAAGGAAGGAAACACGCGTATAAGCCATTTAGTTATTACTTTCTTATAAAAACTAATTACGCGGCCAGGGAAGGTAATTAAGACGTTAATTATAGATATATATAGGTGAAATTATACCTAAACGATACTACGGTATTAAAGAATAATGTTATAGACGTTCTTAACAAATCGTATAATAGCTAGAGGCACTATTGCAAAGTATCCCTTCTATTTGCTAGGCAGTAGAGCTATGCCAAATATATAGCATAGAACCAATAAGAAAGGATTATAGATTAATATCTTAAAGGTTAAAGATAATAGCAAGCCAAGGCTCTATATGTTAAATCCTATACTAAAAGGTCCTATGGAACTATATTAGGAACACTAAATTGCAGACTGGTATAAAGGCTTAAAAGTAGAGTTGCATAAAAATCCTTAGGTTAGCCTAGGTAGTTACCAGTATATCTCTAGTAGGCTTTTAAGGGGTCTCCTAGTAATCCTTACGTCTTTTCTCTAGTTATATTTTTTCCTTATTAAGGGTTTTAGGAGTTTAAAGCAGGGGTTAGATAGATAAATAATATATAGCGGTATACCAACATCTCCCTAATATCTCTCTGAACCCCTTTTGGGATAAGCCCTTATAATCTCCCTATTGCAAGGTAATGGCGATTAGGGGCCAACCGCAAGAAGGGTGGGGGCAATGTAAGGGATATTATTGCGGACACCTTGGGTTGCCTTTAGGACAACCTCCGGACGCCCCTTAGATAGTCGCCGGTTACGTACCAGAGGCACGTGCCTGTAGTATATAGTCTCCACGATCCTAGAGGCCTTACCTCTTTAAGAATTCGTCTCTCTTACCAATCTATCCTGTTCCATAATTGTGTCCTTATAGCCCCCTGTCTATAAAGTCCCCTTATACTAGACGACTACTATTTAAATATACAGCCAGCGAACGGCTATAGAGAACGATTCGAATTAATTAGAGCCTTTAATCAGGCTAACTCCTCCCCTAAACTAAACCAGACACTGACGCAGGCAGGCAGGTAGAAGAGGACTGTCACCAGAATTAGAGACCGTCGCCAGAACTAAACAACCGTTACCAGAGCCAGACGATAATCGTTTAAACAACTAGCCAGCAAACACCACGATTAATTTAATTAATCAATTAAATTAAACTAGAGCCTCAATATTATCCCGTTACCAAATTAAATTAAATTAAGGCCTCTTATAGAGGCACCCTAAACAACTACTATTTAAACGTATAGTAAGCAAACGCCTATAGAGAATAATTCGAATTAATACAATTAATCGCAATTAAATTAATACAATTAATCAATTAATTAAATCGGGCAGAGCCTTTAATTAGGCCAACCTCTCCCCTAAATTACAGATATAGACAGGTAGGCATAAATAGGTAGGTATAATATGCAGGGACAGGCAGGCATAGATAGGTAGGCATAAACAGGTAGGATAGTAGGATAGGTAGGACAGGTAGGATAGGCAGGATAGGTAGGATAGGCAGGGCAGGCAGGACAGGTAGGATAGGTAGAATAGGTAGTATAGGTAGGTAGGTAGATAGGCACTAAACCTAGTTAGGAAATCAGTACACGGCCAGCGAATCGTTAGGAATACCACCAATTGACAGTTTAGAGCCTCTGCGAGAGCCTTACCCCTTATCTCCTTAATTAATTGCTTAACACCTAAGTAGACACAAATATAGACACGGATATAGATATAGGAATAGGTAGAAAGGATCAATTTAGATTATTTAAATAGCTTAAAGCATCCTATATATAGAATAGGGCCTAAAATTAAACTAATTTTTATATTTTAACTGCTATAAATACTAGAGTATTAATATACCTTATTTTAAAATCTAGAGTTTTTATTATTTTAATTATTATCCTAATTGTCCTAATGGTCCTAATGGTCCTAATGGTCCTAGGGGTCCTAATAGTCCTAAAGGTCCTAGAGGTCTTAATATTCTAAAGTGTTATAAAGTAAGTATAAGCAATAATAATATATAGCAAAGTAGATATTATTAAGCTATATATATAAACAGTATAATAAAGTCAAGACGTTATATAAGGAAAGAAAGTAAGAAAATAGAAAAAAAAAGTATATATTGTTAGTTTGGTTACTTAGTTAATATATATATAAAGCAGAATAGGATTTAAGTAGCGATCCTAGCAGAACTTAGTAGAATTTAATAGACTTGGTAGAATATAGCAAAATGCGGCAGATTGCCGTTAGATTGCTATAGATTGCTAGCAAATTGCCATTAAATTGCCGTCTCGCGGTTAGTTTTTTTTTTACTATATTAGTGGAAATAGGTAGATATATATAAGGTATTACGGAGGTGTTCCATAACAGTACCCCCCCTTTAAACTTAAGCTTCTATAAAATAGGGTTATAGTAGTTCTAGATAGAGTTTGTAAAAGTCTTCTATGGCTTATATAAGTCCTATAGAGTTAACGGGTTCCTATATAGGCTTAGTAAAGCCTCTCCATTATATAAGGTATATATATTTGCATTTCTGTTTATCGTACTTAATATTATTAACTCTTTTAATAAAGTACTTATCCTTACTATCCACTTTAACTAGAAGGGGAGGGCCCTGGATCTGTTTAGGTAGGGCATTTAATATAGGGGTAGTAGAGTAGAGAACTGACATATAGAATACGGGATGGATTTTAACTATATTAGGGAGCTTTAGTTAGTAGGCATAGGGAGAAACAACCTTTTTGACCTTATAAGGGCCGGCGTTCTTCTAATTAAGTTTCTTAATAGGTTGTTTTATATTTAGATTTCTTATATCTAGCCAGATAAAGTTACTAATTTAGTAGGCTAGTATTAGGGTTTAGTTCCTATTTACTACGGTTTTATAAACAGATTAGGCCTATATTATTTTATTAGTAAGGAACTCTTATAGTTCTTCTATCTTCTTTATAAATTTGTTTACTTCTATAACTTATAAGGCGTAATAAGCTAGGCGAGGAACATTACTAAAGGGTTTAAAACCTATTTATAGATGCTAGCCGTAGTTAGCCAGAAATAGGGAGACCTTTATAGTTTCTAAACCGAAGTTATTTGCAGTAAACTTAGTAAATGCAAGCCAGTCTATCTAGTTATCCTATAAATATAACGTGTATATCCAAATATACTATTCTATTATAGCATTTACACATTCTATTTAACCATCTATTTTTAAGTAGTATGCTATAAATAATAGTGCTTTAATGCGGAGTTGGGTAGTTAGTTCTTTCTAGAATATAGAGATAAACTGGCTGCCTTTATTAGAGATAATTGTTTTAGGGAGTCTATAGAGTTTCTATATATAATCTAGGAATAGTTAGGCAATAGCAGGCGCTAATATATTAGGGTAGGCAATTAAGTGTTTTATCTTAGATAGTTGGTCTATAACTACTATAATATTTATATAGCCTTTACTTATAGGGAGCTCAATAATAAAGTTAATTAAAATGTCCTTCTATCTTTGATCCGGAATAGGTAGTAGCTTTGAAAAGCCGTTATATATCTTATATAAAGCTTTAGCTTATTAGCAGGTATAGCAGCTAGAGATATACCTTTATATTATATTATACATATTTAGCCAGTAATATTCTTATTAGAGCAGTTCTAGGGTTTTTCCTTAGCCTAGGTAACCGGCTACTAGTAGGTTGTATACATATTTAAGGAGCTTAAGCTTAAGTTCGTTGTAGTTAAGTATAACTAGGTAGCTCATATAGTACAATCGGTCATTATAAGCTTTATATTTACTTAAAAAAATCCTTTTAGGGCGTCTAATACCATCTTTAATTAGCTTAAGCGTCTCTTAGATAAACTCGTTATTTAGGTATTCGTTAACTATTATCTATTTAATTAATTAATTAGTTATTTTAAGGATGTATATTATAACGTCTTTAATAGGAGGGTTAAATAGTTTAAGGCGAAGTAGGGTTTAATTATAGTAGGTACGCGCTTCTTCCTATACTAGCATATCTTATAAACATTAGGTTAGGGTATTAGGTTTTTAACCTTAAACACCTAGGTAGTATATAATTAAGAATTAGAAACAAAACAGATATTCTAACTAGCGGGCTTAGCAATAACTTAGCTGTTTTATAGTTATAAAGTACTATAGATTCTTATAGTTGCTAAGGACCTTAATTAGAAATCTGATGCCTTCCAGTTTTGGTTACTATTATTTAAAATATCTAATAATGGCTAATAATTCCTTATTATAGATCTCGTAGTTATATTTAGCTAGACTTAGTTATTTTAAAAAATATGCTATAGGGTGCAGTACTCCTTCCTTATTATACTAAGATAAAATACCTCTAGTAACGTAGTTAGATAAATTAGCTTCTATAACACTCTTTTAGTTTAGGTTAAAGTATTAGAATATAGGTGCGGTAGTACATATAACTTTTAAATAGGTAAAGGCCTTTTTATATTCCTTATTAAAGATAAAGGCTTTATTCTTTTAGGTTAGAGCTATAAGGGGTAAAACCAGAGCGGAGAAGTTGTTAATAAACCGTTAGTAGAAGTTGGCAAATCCTATAAAGGCTTTTACGTCCTTAACGTTCTTAAGTTCTTACTAGTTTATAATTACTTTAATCTTCTTTAGGTCTATTTATATGCCGTTTATAGAAATAATAAGTCTAAGGTATAGGACGTCCGTTTTATAGAATTTGTATTTATCTATATCTAACTATAAGCTAGCTCCATGTAGAGCTTCTAGGATAAGATTAACGTGTTTCTTATATTTAGTTAGGTTATTGCCATATACTAAGATGTTATTAATATAAGCTGTATAGAAAACGTTTAGGTAAGGTTATAAGGGATTATTTATAAAGTGCTAGAATAAACTTAGGGCATTTACAAAGCTAAACGGCGTTACTAAGTATTTAAATAGTCTATACCTGGTGCGGAATATAGTAAGCTATTTATCTCCTTTTGCAATACGGAGGCGGTTAAATACATAGATATGGTTAAGTTTTATATAGTAGCAAGCCTTACTTAATTAGTTTAATGTCTCTTAAATTAACGAAAGCGGATACCAATTTTTAATAGTAATAGCGTTAAGGGCTTAGTAGTCTATATAAAAGTGCAAACCGCCACTAGGTTTTTTAATAAAGATTATAGGTATAGCTATAGGCAAAGAGCTTACTCTAATAAATCCTTTACCAAGGTATTTATTTAAGTACTTCCGCAGCACTTAGAGTTCGTTTTAGGACATTCTATATAGGGGTCCAAATCCTAGCTGTTTTCCTTCTTTAAGTATAATCTTATAGTTATATAGTTAGTGCTCTACTAACTTATCGGCTTCCTTTTATAAAAATACTTCTAGATGCTTATGGTGGCATACTAGTACTTTTATAGTAGGGTTAGTGTGCTTCTTTAATATTAGGGCCTTTTTAATATTAGCTATTATAATAGCGAATATTATATATTTAGGTTTTCTAGTAAGTCGTACTAATGGGGTAGCTCCAATTATATAGATATCTAAGGTATTAAACAAGCTTAGGTTATCCTTAGTTTCTTATATAGTTTCTTATTTGGTTTTAGGTTCGGTATTAGGTATAAAGTTAGTATTAGATTTAGGTTTGGGTTCTTTAAGTATCTTTTTTATAGTGGAATACTAGTTCTTCTAGTACTTTTGTATATTAAGCTTAAGCTTCTGCTTGGCTTAGGGTGCAGCAGTTAAAGTTAGTGCGTATAGTCTAGGGTAATTTCTAGGTTCTTAGTGGATATTAGTGGAAATCTTATATTAGTAGAATTTGGTGGAATTATTGGGTTAATAGAATTAGGTAAGCTTTTTAGGTATAGGGTGGACGTTAGTAGAAATCTTATATTGGTGGAATTTAGTAGAATTCTCGGATTAGTGGAATTGGGTAGACTTTTTAGGTATAAAGTGGATATTAGTAGAAATTTTAGACTAGTAGATCCTGGTGGATTTTTTAGATTTTAGTTTAGGGTCTAAGTAATAAGTTATAAGGCACTTTTACTTGCAATAGGGGGCGGTAAATAGAAGCTTAAAGTTATTTTAATTAATGGTAACCTTATATAGCTTTATCTAGAGTTGTTTAAGAATTACTAAGTAACCTAAGGTGGTAATGAAAAGCCTAATTAGTTCTTTATGGTTTAGGTATTAAAGTCTTAGGGCCGCTATATAAGTAATACGGCCTAAAATAGTACGTTTGCTATTAAATCTAAATATATTAATATGCTAGTTAAGGGGTATTAGGGTAAACTTATTATCTTATATAAAGATCTTATTAATAAATCCTATACTACTAGCTCCTATATTAATTAGGACTTAAATATTAGCCTATTAACCTTTCTGCTAAAGACAGTAGTTAATAGCTATACTATAATCCCAAGAGTTAGGATTTGCAATATCTAATATATTTAATAAGATCCTGTAATATAGCTGTCTTAAAAAGCGACTTAACTCTAGGATACACCTTTTAGTAATAAGTAGGAAGGGGTTCCTATAGAACGTTAGTTGTAACTTTATTCTTATAAGTAGTATTTACTAAATACAGGGCTAGAACTAGGTAAAGATTGGGGACAGTAACTAGAGAATCAGTGTAGTAAACAGCTACTAGTATTGGCCGTTTATAAATTCTTTTAAAAAGGGACGGAGCAGTAGCTAAAGATATAAGCGTCACTTCTACACTTAAAACAGAGGCTATATTTAATACGTCGCTCTTATTTAGCAGATCCTTTTAGGGCATAGAAAAGGGTCTTAGTATTAATATCTATGGCGTCTAAGTCCTTGCGGGTCTTAGGCGGTTAGGGGGCAGAGTATTAAGGTATATATTTTAGGGCAAGGCGTAGTAAGTCGTTATATAGGCTATTAATAATTTTAGCGTAGGCAGTAACAGTACCTAGCAGTTTAACTCCTATAAGAGATACTTTTAGTTTAGGGTTTAGGGATTCTACTAGGCGATTAATTAAGGTAGGTTTGTTCTATCTAGTCTCCTTAGTATAGCAGTGGAATTTAGTAAAGTATAATAGGAAGTTCTTAGAGCCCTATATTATCTTATTTAGTTTCCTTTATAATATAGCAACTTAGTTAGAGTTGCTATAAGATACTTCTAGTATAGTAACTAGTTTCTTTACCGTACTTAGTTGGAATAGGTATATAGTATCCGCGGCATCTTCTTTTAGGCGGCTTATAGCGTAACAAAGTTAACTGTTAGGGATAGGGTAGCAATTAATATTGCTACTTAGCTTGTTCTAAAGTTGGTTAAGGAAAGAGTATAGCTTATTTCTCTTACTAGAATAGGCGGGAGGATTAGGGAGGCATTTAAATACCTTTTTTTAAGGGTATTAACTAGCGAATTTGGGGTTAAGGAGTTAGTTTTAGATGCGTTTTTCCCATCTAGTGTTTATAGGTTAATACTAGTAGGGATAGGTAGGGGCGACAGTATAGCAGATAGTGGGTTATAATAAATCTCTTTAACTTCCTTTTTTAGGGATTAGATTGTCTTATAATATTAAGCTTCTTATTAGGTAAGAGTGTCTATAAAAGCCTCTTAGAGACTTTTTATTTGTTTAGTAAATAGGGCGTATAGGTTATTTATAGATAAGGGGGTTTCTGGGTTATTCTATATATTAGTTAGGGCAGGATGGAGTATATAGTTTAACGCAATATTGTGTTATAGAGTAAGTATAAATAACAATAATATATAGCAAAGTAGATATTATTAAGCTATATATATAAACTATATAGTAAAGTCAAGACTTTATATAAGGAAAGAAGGTAAGAAAATAGGAAGAAAGGATATATATTATTAGTTTAGTTGCTTAGTTAATACATATACAGAGCAGAATAGGATTTAAGTAGTAGTCCTAGTAGAACTTGGCAAGATTTAATAGACTTAGCAGAATATAGCAGAATGTGGTAGATTGCTAGCAAATTGCTATTAGATTACCGTCTTGCGGTTAGTCTCTTCTTACTATATTAGTGGAAATAGGTAGATATATATAAGGTGTTATAGAGGTCTATATAGTCTATATACCTAATAGGCTCCTAATAGAAAGCTAAGTATAAATATCTTCTAGAGATCCTGGCAGCCCTAATAGGAGCTATTAAAAGCCTATTAGTACTATTAAAAGGCATAAATATTTTCCTAATATATTATTATGGGATAACCCCGTAATACCTTATATATATCTACCTATTTCCACTAACTAAATAACTAGAGACTGACTATAAGATAGCAATCTACCGTATTCCGCCATATTCTCCTAAGTCTATTAAATCCTACTAAGTTCTGCTAGACCTACTGCCCAAATCCTATTCTACCCTATATATATATTAACTAAGTAACTAAGTTAATAATATATACCCTTTCTTCCCGTTTTCTTACCTTCTTTTCTTATATAATGTTTTAACTTTACTATATAGTTTATATATATAGCTTAATAATATCTACTTTATTATATATTATTACCGCTTTACTTACTCTATAATACTATATTATACTAACCTTATATACTACCCTCTAAAATATAAAACGACCTTAAAGCCCCTATAATAGCCACTAGTATTATATCTACACTCTAAAAATAATTAGTAAAGATATAGAAGTCCTTTATAGACGCCAATTTATAAAACCAAGCCACTTTAACTTAATAATAAGCTAAATAAGAAGTATAACACTAGTAATTAATTAAAGACGTCTAAAAAGAAGTCCGTATCCTCAAGATGCCTATACTAGGACTTTAAGACTAAATACTATTTCTAGAGATAAATACGTAAAATAAAAGTCCCAAACTTATAGTAGTTATTTACCCTAAACTAACTACTATATTATAACGATCTAAATAACTACTAAACCCTTTAATATTTACTAGTAAATAATAAGAACTCCAATTATTTCTAAGCTAGCATAAAAATAAGATAACTAGTAATGCTAACTACTACCTAACTAAAGCTAACCAACTCTATTACGCCCTAAGTTAACTAAAAGAAGATTTAGCTAACTTTATTAAACCTTTTTAATCAAACTTAGTATAAAGCCTAGTGGTACTTCTTAAAGCTATATATAGTAACCTAAACTACTAAGCTACTATTTAGAAGAAGATAAACTATATAGCTTAAGGAATAAAAAGCTTTTTAGTATACTTCTCTAAATTTAACCGTTACGTAAAGGAAATAGGCTAGAATAACTCTGCACTAATTAATAGCCTTATTAAATCCCTAAGCCTAAAACTAAAAACTTCCCTATTTGGCGTAGACCTATTAGGAGTACTTAATGTCTATATAAATGTTATTAATAAATGGTATAATAATATACTACGCCTCATACCAAAACTTACTCTTTAATATAATATAACAGCCCTATAAATATCTACTAAGTTATCGTCTTAGCTGAAATACCCTAACGCCATAAATATTAACACTAGGACCCTAGGATATGCCCTACTAGGGTCCTCTAAATAAGAATAATACACTAAGCTAGGCCTCTGCTTTAAATATAGAAGTAGCTCCTACTTCTTTAACCACTACTCTATCCCTTTTTAAAAAGATCTATAAATAGCTAACGCTATTAGTCGTTTACCGCCTTAATCCTCTAGCTATCGCCCTTAATTTTCTCCGTCCGTCTCTAGTTCTTTATTTAGTAAGTACCACTTATAAGGATAAAGCTATAACCGATATACTATAAGAACTCCACCCTAATTGCCTCTAAAAGGAAAATTTAAGAGCTAAGTTGCTCTCTAGGACGGCTCTGCCTTAAAATCTTATTAAATACCTTAAATATTACAAACTCTAACTCTTAGGATTATAGTATAACCGTTAATTGTTATCTTTAGCTGAATAATTAATAGGTTAATGCTTAAGTCCGAATTAATATAGGAGCTAGTAGTATGGATTTATTAATAAGATCTTTACATAAGATAATAGTTTTACTTTAACCCCCCTTAACTAGCATATTTATATATTTAGATTTAATAGCAAACGTACTATCTTAGGTTATATTACCTATATACTATTTCTAAGACTCTAATACCTAAACTATAAAGAACTAGTTAGGCTTTTTATTACTACCCTAGATTATTTAGTAATTCTTAAATAACCCTAGATAAAGCTATATAAGGTAACTATTAATTAAGATAACCTTAAGCTTCTATTTACTACCTCTTGTTATAAGTAGAAGTGCCTTATAACTTACTACTTAGACCTAAAACTAGAACCTAAAAAATCCACCAGGATTTACTAGTCTAAAATTTCTACCGACCTCCACTATATATATAAGACTTCTGCCAATATCTACTAAGGACCTAAAAATTATATTAAACTATATAAAATAATCCTAACTATTATACCGTCCCAAACTAAATAGAAGATTAAGCTTAATATATAAAAGTACTAAAAGAACTAGTATTCTACTATAAAAAAGATACTTAAAGAACCTGAACCTAAATCTAATACTAACTCCGCACTTAATACTAAACATAAACCTAAATAAGAAACTAAGGATAATCTAAACTCGCTTAACACCTTAAATATCTATATAATTAGAGTTACTCTATTAGTATAACTCGCCAGAAAACATAAATATACGATCTTTACTATTATAATAGCCAGTATTAAAAAGACCTTAGTACTAAAGAAGTACACTAACCCTACTATAAAAGTACTAGTATGCCACTATAAGGACCTAAATATATTTTTACAAAAGAGAGCTAATAAGTTAGTAGAGCACCAACTATATAACTATAAGGTTGTACTTAGGGGAGAAAAATAGCTAGGATTTGGGCTCCTATATAGAATGTCCTAAAACAAACTCTAATATCCTTTTTATAGGTACTCCTAAATAAACTCTTTAAGTACTCTTAACTCTTTTTTAGTTAGCTTATAAATTAGAAAAAACTTTAGACTTATTCCTAGTTCTAGTTCTATTTTATAGTCCCACGCTATATACTTTAGTAGCTTTTTACTTTCTAGGCTCTATAGCTTCTTGCCATACTTATAGTATCTCTTTAGTATATAACTTAAGCTTCGTTTAGTCTCCTTATATATTGCTCTAACTTGGTATTATACCATTTTAGTTACTTATTACATTTTGCGTTATTAAGTATCCTTAATATTAACCTAAGATTAATATAAAAGTCTAAAAAGGAGCTCTTGCTGCACCCGGCCCAAAAAGACCAAAACCAACCAAAAGAACCCTGAAAATCCCCCAGAGAATCCCCCTAAGATGCATGCATTGCAGGGGAGGCACACGTTGAACGACGGTGGTTCGCACTTGCGCGTGACTGCCAGAACCATGCCCAGCAATGGCCCTCCACAACAAAGACGGGCGAATACCACACCACAAAGCGGAAATACCTCTATTAAGAAAGCATCTAATAAAATATAAAGCCTATTAGACGCGTCTAGTATCTAGAATTACGGGGGAGTAACTGTTAGCCATAATAAACTAACGCAGCAAGTAGAATGGCTCCGCTAGTCTAGTAAACCTTAGGCGCCCCTCCAGCAAACCCTTAATTAAATCCTCCAATGGCTAAGCAAAATTAAAAATAAACAAAACCCCCCCTTACTAGTAAACCGCACTTAGGCCGCCGTAGCTGCGCTTCTACAGCATAGGGAACCCACCCCCTATAAAACAACAACCGGGTATATAATTACAATACAACCAAACACAGAAAAAGCAGAGGGGCTTAGGGGATAATTAGAAACAGAAGTCCTTATAAAGATTTACAAAGAGGTCTACAACGCTATCACAGTCCAATACCTTAGGAGCGGAGACATCAGAGTTACCCTAAAGGACCAATAGGCAAAGGAACAAGCCGTAAGGGCAGGGGACAGGCTAGGTAAACATATTAGCATAAAAGTACTCTATAAGGATTACCCAGTCAAAGTCCTAGCGGTTCCTATAAGCCTTAGGGTAGAAAAGAGATACTAGGCGGATAATACAGCAATTATACAAAAAATAGTAAGATAAATGGAACACTTTATTCCAGGACTTAAGATCACCCAAATCCAATAGCTTTAACAGGAAAATACAAACTAAGCATATAATAAGAACAACAAGAGAATATAAGGGTCGCCAAAGACTTACTAAGGAGACACTAGATAAACGCATGGCTTCCTTATCATCAGCACATATATACTAGGAATGCAAAAACTCCTTATTTAAAAAGGAATAATTATAAATGGCCTTATATACAACATAAGACTCTACAACCACAGACTACGCCTAGAATAATACTATTACTATACATAATAGGGACACACCCAAACCACATACGCAGCACAGGTGTGCTGCGGCCACTATACAGGCCCCCACAACACAAAACACTGCTTAAACCAAACCCAAATAAAATGCGCAAACTGCCACCAAAGCACACACAAGGCGTAGGAGGGAGAAGACTGCATTAAATACAGGAGATGGAAGGCAAGGGCTTAACAGCCACAGGAATAACTGCACACTAGGTTATATAAATAGAAACAACAGGCGATAAGCTAGGGGGACACAGGTGCCTTCCTAACATTTCCTACCTTTAGTAATAGGGGGCTAGGCCAGCCATCCCAAGCCTTAACGGGCCAGAAGCGGCGCCGCGCGATATTACTAGACCAAATAGCGACACAAGGGTTATAGGGGACATAAGGGTCATAGGGTACACAAGGGAGAGGACGTCCCATAGGAAGACCCCTATAGATATCCACAGCAAGCTTAAGACCAGGATAATTAAGAATTAGACTTAACGCGGCAAATATAACATCCGCAGCCAACCCATAAAGGGCACATAGCCAACTAGTAAGATTAGGGGAAGAACTAGAGACAATAACAAATTTAGACATAGAAGCGCTAGTAGGAACACAAGACATAGAAATAAAAAGCTCCATACAAAATAAGTAGCAACTAGGGTATAGACATAAGAGACAGAAGTTCTAAATATCCTAGAGAAAGTAGAAATAGAAGAAGCGAGGAATGAAGGAGAGACAAAAAACCCTTACTAGGGGTCCGCCACCTATCCATTATACAGTATAACTGCGGCAATACAAACCACCGTCTCGCAAGGCCCCTACTAGATAGTCTAGACCCAAAGAAACACTATATCCTTACTATATAAGAGCCGTATTACAATACCTACATATAATTAACATACTGCCCCTAAGGATTCCAGCTCCTATACAAACCAAAAGCAGCCATACACGTGTGCTTTATAATTAGTAAGGCTATCAGCCTATCTTTATAGTTATAGCAGGCAATTAACCCAGATATTGCAGTTATAACAATCCAAACATATAGGGGACCGGTACAAATTATTAATATATATAACCCTAGGGTCAAAGGCGTCCCACAAACAGAGAATATTATATTAGTAATAAGCTTACTAGAAACCAAAGGCATAGAGTCTATTCTATTAGGAGATATAAACCTCTACCACCCATAGTAGGGAGGTATCTATGTTGCTGCTAACTAATAGGCAGAGTGCCTACTAAGAGCCATAGATATCTAGGGCCTTAAGCTAGCCACCCCCCCCAGGAGCAATTACATGGCAATAAGGTACCGCCAGAAGTATAATTAACCTTATATTTATAGACGAAGGCCTATACTAGAGACTTAAAAGGTGCAACCCTAAAGAAGAATAGGTACTCGCCTTAAACCATATCCCTATCCAGATATAACTAGATCTAGATATTAAGGCATAACCAAACAGTAAAAGATATGTAATAAGAAAGCTCAAGACAGACAGTTTTCTTAGTATAGTTAAACAATAACTTTAAAACCTAGAAGAAATCCACCCAATACTAAACAAGCGAGGCTTATTAGCCACCCCTAAGGAAATTAACCAAAGACTAGAAAGGATCCAGGCAGTAATTAAAAATAGGCTAGAAGAGCACTACCTAGTCTTAAAACCAGGCCCCTACACGCAATACGCGTGGTCCATATAATACGCGGTTTTTATTGCTAGCCAACAATAAGCAAGAAGGAAATACACAAGCAGCCACAACCCTAAAGATAAGAGATAATATAAAGATATAAGAAACCAGTTAAAGAATACCCTAAAAAAAGAAGCAAGGAATAACTGGAGATAGTTTATAAATAAGCACACTTCTAACCCAAGCCTCCCCCATAATAAGGGCCTTTGGGCCATAGCAAAATAGTTAAAGAAAAAGGCAGGGCGCCTAGCAGAAGACCCACACCTACCACCCCTATAAAGAGCAGGGGAAACATAGGCCACTAATAATAACAATAAGAAGGTAAAGATCCTTATAAAAAGGTTCTTCTCCTAACCAGCTCTAGCAGACCTTAGTAACATTATAGGTAAAACACCAGTAACTCGCCTGTGGGTTAACAGCGATATAACAATAAAGGAAATGGCCAGAACTATTAGCCGCCTTTTAAACAATACAGTACTAGGACTAGATAGAATTCTAAATAAGGCCTTAAAAACCTATAGACTATTTATAGCACCTTGGGTTACAGATATAGCTAAAGTATACTTTGCTATAGGCTACTACCCGCAACTTAAAAGATCCATAACAACGGTTATTCTATAAAAAGAAGGTAAAGCAGATTACTTAATTCTAGGAAGCTACCGCCCTATTGCCTTAGAAAACACCCTTAGCAAAATCTTAGAAAGGGTAATAGCGGACCATATAGCAAATATGGCCAAGGAACACGCCCTATTACCACAAAGTTAAATAGGGGCAAGAAAGAACCGCTTAACACTATTAGCACTTACGCTACTCGCTACCACTATTAAGTCTGCATAGGCGATGCGAAGGGACTTTATAGTATTAATACTTAGCTTAGATATTAGTGGTGCCTATAATAACATACCCCACAAGCGCCTTCTATATATCCTTAGGGTAAAGGGCTTTCTAGAATGGATTATATAATTTATTTAAGGGTTTATAGGCCAGAAAGAAACATTACTAGTCTTTAGCGGATACTAGAGCCCCCCCATTACAGTCGCAATAGGAATACCATAAGGATTACCCCTCTTACCCATACTCTTCTTTTTCTTTATAAGCAACCTACTTAACTCCTTTAAGGAAGGGGCAACCTAGGGGATAGGCTTTGTTAACAACATAAACCTAATTACATATAGCCTAACAGCCGCAGAGAATTGCAGAACACTAGAGAAAGCCCATAACACCTATATAGAATAGGCAAAACAACACAGAGTCTAATTCTTACTAGAGAAATACCAGCTAATCCACTTTATAAGAAAATGCAACCAATCTACAGATCTCTAGCATGTAATTTATATTTAAGGCTTTAGGGGTTAACTAGTTTAAGGCCTAAGAGTATTAGGAGTATAGGTAGACAGTAAGCTCTAGTAGAGCGCATATACATTATAAGCGGCCCGTAAGGGCCAAGTATAGTATATTATAATGTCTAGGATTGTTAATTCTATATAGGGTCCATGCTTCTAGAGGTTACGCCTACTATATACAGCAGTTATCCGGCTAACCATAACGTATAGATCTAGTATTTGGGCCATAGAAGAATCTAAAAAAGGCCCCCCTAAATCACTCCTTAAACCACTCCAAAAGGTCTAAACAGCTTGTCTCTAGAGTATAACAGGCGGGTATAAGCAAACGGCCACAGCACTGCTTAAGAAGGAAGCTAATATCCCCCCCCCTATAATTATATATTAAAGCCGCTGCAATGCAAAGGGTACAAAGGGAGCGCAACTCTAATATTATAAAGTATATTAAGACACGCCTAAATAAACTATAGAGTAACCCTAGGGTGCCCTACAGGAGAACAAACCAACAACTCCAAAGTAGGGAAGATATATTAGAGAAACAGGTAAAGAAAGTAGAAGAAGAATGGTGCCGTATTAGGGCCTAGGCCCATATAGAGGAGGAAGGGAGACGCGTAAAAGATTAGTAAAAACAATAGCAAGAGAGAGAAAGGAGCTAAAGTAAAGCATAAAAAAGCACCAGAAAACCATCTACTATAATATAACACTAGTTGGACCAACACTGGAGAGGCATATAGGAGTTAAAGGTATAGAGGCTGTCTTAGATAAGAGGAACCTAAGCCATAGCATAGTTAACACCATAGGGGGTAAACACCTAAAGGCTCCAAGAAGGCCTAACAAAGGTGGAAAACACAATAGCAACACTCTTAAGAACAGGAATAATAGGACTAAAAGATTGGCTCTACTGGGTGGGTGTTCTAGTAGGTAGCCCAAGATGCAAATATAGCTGGCCAAGACAGACACCAAAACACGTAATACTGCTATACCCCCTATACACCAACCAAGAAGCAATGCTCTTAGTAGCTAGCATAGAGAACTATAATATACTACTCTTAATATAAAAAGGTCCTAAGGCGGTTACCCAGTAGCTTATTAGCTAAAATATACTAGACCAGTTCCGGGTTGCAAAGGAAATAGTAATAGAAGGTAAAGGGGCAAGTACTAGGCGCCCCTTAATAACTCTACAGTAGTAGAGTTAAGTTTACAATACTAGCGCATCCGTAGGCTTGTTACGGCAGCAGTGGTTCCCAAGGAGGTTATAAAGTAAGGTAGTAGAGCACCATAGGTAACTCGTAGGCACCCCGCATACGAGTCCCAAAAGGCGGGGAGATAGATCACAGGGTTTTCTCATTTTCTTAAATAGAGTTTTCTCCCCATATATAAATAAGGAGTAGTCCGCGTGGGCCCAATAGGGATCCGAATTAGACGTTAAGTAATGAATAATTATTATATTAACCTAACCTATAACCTAATTAATTTTTAAATTATATTCTTATAACCAAGGTATCCCTAATATTACTTTATCCCGTCCTAATAGTAAGATATTAAAAGACATTATAATTGGTCTTCCTTTAATGGTTATTTAAATAGGTCCTATTTTAAGATTAATAATACCTCCTCTATAGGCTATTGGATCTTCTAAAATTGTTACTAATAGGTATAGATACTCCTTTTATTTATAAGGTAATCCTAACTAATATATAGTTTCTTATTGCTCTACTATTTATTAGCGCCTTAAACTTTTGATCCTACTAATTTACTTATAGATTTAAATGTTGTCCCTAAATTCCTTTAAGGGTTTAAGGCTCTACTACTAGCTCCCTTTAGTTTTATAGGCCTTTCCTTTTCCCAATTCTTAGCTTAATCCTATTTATACTTGGTCTGCTTTTAGCTAATACTTTATTCGCTTCTTTTTCTTAATATGCCATAGATATATCTTCTCTAGACATTCCCACTACTACTATCCGTTTAGGTATTTTTCTGTAAAAAAAATCTTTCCAATTAAAGTATTAAGTTATTTAACTTCTAAACTTTTACTATATGCTAACTATATATAAAATTAGCATATCTATACTTTTCTTTATCTAGTACTACTATATTCTGGTTAGGCACTTTCTATTTTTTGCCTTTAGCGTTTTATGTATTTCGTATAGATTATCTATATATATAATCTATAATATGCTAGGTGCTTTAGGTTAACTCTTAGCTTATTACCCTCTTTAAGTCTAAGCCTTTATCTAAGCGATTTAGGCGTTACTACGCTTTTACTGGTACTAAGATTTACTATATACTTCTCTAGTCTTCTATTTACCTCTCTAGATTCTTTAATATTATAATTAATGTTCCCTTAATATAACTTATTTATTTTTCCAAAATTGCCTAATTTAGTATAACCTTTTCGTCTAGCCATATATAGAAATCTTTCTATTTATTATTCTTTTGTTACCTATACTATTTTTAATATAGCTTGATTAACGTGTACAATCTGTCTATAAAAAAATCTTTTTATTACTGCGTTGTAATAACCTTTAGTATATTATTCTTTAAATTTAGTAGGGATCCCTAGATCCTCTTTATATTCTAGTTTATCTAGCTATTTAGCTCTTAATATACCTACCCTTGGCCTATTAGTAACCTTTATATAGGTACTTTGCCCTTTAGATAACCTAGTATACTTAACCCTTAATACTCCTTTTATTCTTACCACTATAGACTTATCTCTTAAGTGTTGCCCAGTTTTCTCCTAGTTTACGTTAGCGAAGTAGATTCTTAAAGTTCTTATTGTTCTTAATCTCTATATTATCTTTTTAACCTTTAGGCTAAATACTACGTTTACTTAGAATTATTATAGTCCTTGTTTATTCTTCGAAATCTTAGCTCCCTAGAAATCTTTATCCCTAGCTTATTTATTTGTTTAAAAATTAGGCCTTAGCTTTTAACTATTTTTAGGCTGTCTTCCCTATGCTTCTAGCTCCCTTAGCTATCCTTATCCAATTTTTAGGATCCTAGATTATCCTTATCTTATTTTAAAAATCTTAGACCTATAGCCTTTTGCCTTTATTAAGTGGTAAGTTAGCACTAATAATTGTTTACCCGCTTAGACCCTCTTAGTCTTATCTCCTTCCGATTTATAAAGTAATAGACGTAGTATCTAATGGAGTTTCGATCCCCGTTACTAAACTTTACTCTATAGCGGTTTTAGTCTCTACCTCTAATATAACTATTCTAAGGTCTACGTACTTCTAGTAAGCCGCCTTTATTACCTTCTTATTAGTAAATGTTTTACCTAGTTTAAATTTATTGTCCTTAATGTCCAACTGGTATAATAGTTTATTAGTTCTTTTAAATTCTTAGAATTCTAGCTCTTGTGGCTAATAGCTTACGCATACTTAGCGTCTTTATAAATTTGGTATGCGTTATTATAATAAAACGTAAAATGTTTAATTAAACATTTCTTACTTCTACGTAACACAATTATATCCGCTTTATTATATTCTAACAATCCAGTGCCCTTTACCGCGTAGTTACTCTAACTACCTCTATAGTCTGTAGCGAAATAACCTTATTTTCCGCAATTTATATAAGCTCCTTTTTTGAACTATTTGTTTTATTATAAAGTCCGCCTAAATATCTTCTGCTATTAATATCCCTAATTTAATCTTTGCTTCTTAGTTCTATAATTACTTAATCCTTAATCTTTAGGTTTCTATAGTTTCTTATTCCATTTCTTATATTCTTTAATACCGCTTAGGTCTATTAGCTCTAGTCTACTATTCTATAGTTTTAATACTTACTATAATACCCGGTTCACCTATTCTAGTTTTATTATACTCTTACTATATATTTTAGCCTAATTGTATAATTATAGCACCTGGTGTACCAAACGCGTACTTACGCGTTTAGTGCACCAACTACTTATTTATAAAGTGCTGACTAATCAGGGGGAGGGCGCGTCAGTATATAGACTACGTAGTCTATTTTAATAGAATCGACAGTTACCACCATCCAAACGAGCATACGATACTATATGTATTTCGTGCCCCTGGATATAACTCACTTGTATTATTAAGTTGATACAAACACTGATCAGTAAGCGCGCACAGATTAGCAATCACTCGACACCTCCCCCCGAGCGATATACGACAGCGACCACCCGTTTATATCCTAGTACGACCTGCTAGAAGGTCGGAAGTTGGGGATTACGGACTATATCACCATCTCTGTATACTTATTTAAGTCTTAGTACGGTTTACCGGAAGTTTATAGACATAAATACAGACCTTTACGGAACCCCCTGCCCTCCTGTGAACCATTACAAACCTGTTAATCGCCTTTACGGACCATTACAAGACCTCTCGAACTATTACGGACCCGTTAATTGATTTTACGGACCGTTACAAGACCTCCTCCACCCGCTATAAGCCACTACCACCCGCTATAAGCTCCTCTTGACCCGCTACAGCTTATATAGACATACTACGCTATATAATATAGTAGATATAAGTAAGCAAATTAACAAAGGTTAAAAGAAGTGGAGTTAGGGAGTCGACCTTACATCTGCAAACGGCGTTAACGACTACATTAATTTCAAAATCCTTAAATACGGACACTTTAAGCTTTTAAATGACGATCTATAGGAACAATATAAGGAAGACTTTATGGACTTTACAGAAGCTATTTTTAAGGCTTGCAACCTTATAACTACCCGCAACCTACAAATCCTCTTGCGTAACCAAGGTATATAGGTTAAAAAAGACAAGCGAGTTACTATTACACCATCTCTATACAATACCCTATGTAAAGAGGACTAAACAGAATAGACTAAAGAACAGATCCTAGATCACATTAAAACTAGTAGACTCTTTGCCTCCTTTAAACTTAATAGGATCTCTAGCCTTATACCTAACCCATTTAACTAAATTCGCCCTACAGACCTAAGTGGTTTTAGAATTAATCTTATGGGCTAGAGTACACCTAAACAAGCTGTTAATAGCGCTCTGCACCACTGCAACGGGCTAGATATAACCTCAGTTCATGACCTCTCGCTCAATTCTGAAGTCCTTATATGGCGTAAAAGCGGCAATTGGACCGGACCTTATCGTTTACTGGCTGTAGAAAACGAAACGTGCTGCGTATAACTTCCTAGCGGACTGACTAACTTCAGAAGCACGTCTGTAAAACCCTATTTTCGGTCCGAAAACACCTATAACGTTAAACTAGACGAACCGGAAGCACCCCTGCCCACTTTAGAAGTCCCCCGGAAACCTACTAAACCTGCCGTAAAGCGTGGTCGAGGACGCCCCCGAAAGCACTCTATAACTAAAAACCCTATAATAGAGAATCACCTAACCTCCGCAGGCACATCCATAAGACAACCCCCACCGCGGATATATTAGTTCTAGTACAGGAAACCCATTTTACGGACTCACGATGTAAAGAGATCAATGGACTACTTAAAAAGGGTGTCTTTGCGGTTATAATGGAGAAAGACGTCCCACAAGGCGTCCGTATATTCAACTTACGCTTTGTTGACGAGATTAAGCACCCTAGTACTAATAAAGCCTTTAAGAAATTAAGGCTTGTTATACAAGCTTACAACGACCAAGGAAAGGACTTAGTCCTTACGCAATCGCCCACAATTCAACAAGTCAGTTAATAGATTATACTTATACTTATGCCTAGACTATAGCAAACCAAACCCATAGCCCTTTACTTACGGGATATCTTACAAGCCTATATGCAGTCTAACACCTACCTAAGTAGGGACATTTTTATACAACCACCCCTTAGGCTTAACTTGGAATTAGGAATAATTTTATGGGTTATAAAACCCCTTTACAGAGTACCAGAAGCTAGAAACTATTGGTTTAAGACGTATTACTAGCATTACGTCTATAAACTTAAGATGGAGCAGTTAACATATAACCCCTGCCTCCTATACTCCCTATTAAACGGCCTTGGTATTGTTGGACTCTAAATAGATAATACCCTCTTCTTAATAGACCAGACTTTTGCGGATACTAAAAAGACTAAACTATAAGAAGCTAAGTTCCTAGTAAAGCCATAAGAGTAGTTAACTAAGCAGACTCCAATTAAATTTAATAGAGGTTTAATTATATAAAAGGGCAACTTAATCTAGCTAACTTAAGAACGCTAAGCTTTAAACCTAAGGCTTGTTATAGTAAAGCCTACGGACCTTACCAGTTCCCGCGGAGAAACCTATAAGACCATAAATATAAAGGACTAATACATTGTATAGCGTGCAAGAGGCGCCTACATTACTATAGTCTTTCAACCTAAATCTGCCTATAATTTATCCTTTGCGGCCTAGGTAACAGATCCGCAAGAGGAAAATATTAAGCAGCTTAATAAGCGTATTTAGTGGCAAATTAATAATGCAATAAGAGGACTTACTTTTATACCACTAGACCTGAATTCCCTTAGCGTACTAGTATTTATAGACGCCTCCTTCGCCAATAATAGAAACCTATTATTATAAATTGGCTTTATAATTGTACTTATGGACCGTAATTAGAATGCAAATATACTATATTAGTCTTCAATTAAATGCAAATAAGTAACCCGCAGTATACTAGCTTCTGAACTATATGCACTAGCTTATAGCTTTAATATAGCAGCTGCAATCAAATTAATAATCCAGAAGATTCTATAATTAGAGCAATTACCCCTGGTTCTATGCACTGATTTAAAGTCCCTTTATAACTGCCTAGTTAAACTAGGTACAACATAAGAGAATAGGCTTATAGTTAACCTAATATGCTTACGTCAGGCCTATAAATAATATAAGATTACAGAGGTCAAGTAGATTGGCGGCGGAGACAACCTAGCAGACGCCATAACTAAGGCAAAGCCGTGTTAAGCTCTTAAAACTCTAATTAACATAAATAAGCTTAATTTAAAGGTTATAGAGTGGGTGGAACGAGACTAACGGAGTACTTATGGTTCATTTACAATCCGTTAAAAGGCTATACGGTTCATTTACGGCCCATTGGAAGGCCGTACGGTTTATTTTACGGACTATAAGTAGGACTTACAGCCAGACTAAAGTATTGTTTGGGAGGCAGCCTAGAAGGCACCTTGGGAGGGATTTCTTATAGATTTCTTTTATATTTTACGGTTCTATTAAAGCAATTACGGAGGCTATATATAAGTGGGTCTATTTTTAGGTGCCGCTAGTGTATAATTACAGCACCTGGTGTACCAAACGCGTACTTACGCGTTTAGTGCACCAACTACTTATTTATAAAGTGCTAACTAATTAGGGGGAGGGCGCGTCAGTATATAGACTACGTAGTCTATTTTAATAGAATCGACAGTCACCACCATCCAAACGAGCATACGATACTATATGTATTTCGTGCCCCTGGATATGACTTACTTATATTATTAAGTTGATACAAACACTAATAAAGCCTATTATCTACTTTAATCGCTTAATTAATTAATTCCCTTATAGTTGTTAGATCTTTTATAGATATTATTATCGTTTAAATTTTTACCTTTAGCCCTCCTCAGTACTATACTATTAACGCCTCTTTATTCTATCTAGTCCATACTACTAATATTTAGAATTGCGCTATATTGTCTATTGCTAACAATCTTTATATAAGCTTAGATAACTTTCTTTCTATAGTTATAATTAATTTCGGATCTCTATATATCTATATAAGTCTATCCGAAAATCCATTCTATATTAAAAATATATACCAAACTTCTATATTACTAGTTTCACTAATCCTATTTACTTATACCTCTATAAGGTAGGGTTTAAACTATTCTAGTGCCTAACCTATTAAGAATAGTCCTACATACGCAACTTAGTCCAATAGTGTAGGTAGTTTAGCCCCCTTATATTGTATCTTAAGCTTTATTTACATAAGAAATCCTTTAAGCTTTAACTTTTCTCCTAAGAATCGTTTAATTAATAGCATTTTAATCTTGTCGTGCTAACGCCGTTAAGCTTTGCCTTAAAGCCTACTTAGTTAATATTAATACAATCTATTACTTCTCTAAGTTTTTCTATTGTAACTATTTATAAGTCGTTGGTTCCCTTTATGCTTATATCTCCCTAAAACCTAAAGGTTAATCCTCCTTGTAACGGAACCTTGTAGCAAGAACTACGGTGGGTCCTATTATTAGGCTAGGTGTGTAGGTAAACAAGAAGTCAACAATGTAATAATAACTGGTGGAGTGGTTGCCTAACAGATTAACTCTAATTATATTCTAAGATTTACTACAAAGAGAGAACTATCTGGGTAGGGACTATAGTCCCTTAAATACACAACCTTACGCCTAAGAAACCCCTTCGCTCCGTAAGGTATGTATGCTCTATCTACTCCGTTACAGATTATATAGATTATATAGATTATACAGATTACACCACGTGACCTTAGCTACTATTCCTCGTTATATAGTTCTACTAGATCCATCCTAGACCGTGCTTATATTAACCAACTAGCTTCTACTAACTCCTCTCTAAGTAGTTATAATATCGTACTTAAGCTGTCTGTAATACTATCTCCCTCCTCTTTATCTTTGTTCTTAAAGATTCCTAACATCTCCAAGTCGTCTACTAGAGGTGTAATGTCCGTTTAATTAATCTAGTTAATATTTTTACTTATTATACCTAAAGCATCTTCTTCCTCTTTTACCGCTCATCGGTCTCGTACCATTGCTGCAATATTGTCTCTTAGTGAGATAATGCCATCTCTATGTTCTTATTGTGCAAAAGAGGGGCTAGTTTACGTTGCACTAGCAAGTCCTTTATCTTAATAACCCTCTTCCTATTTAGAATGCACTAAAGCAAACATTTGTTTATCTTATGACGTTCGCTCTATCTCTAACGCTAAGTGTGCGCGTCCTATAACTCTTAGTAGTCTTTAAGTTCCCTAAGTAACTTATTGTAGGGTCTTATGTTTAATCTGCCGCTAAGAAGCTTAACAACAAGCTGTTAGTCGCTTTGGCAGAGCTCTGTTATTCTCGCGACACAAAATAAAAGGCCGCTGACGCTTAATAGCAAGCTCTTAACTCTCGTCTAGCTGCTTCTACTTAGTTAATCCGTCTTAAGAAGGTTCGTAAAAAGGTTCATTCTAAGGAGTAGAAACTTGTTTAATAAGGTCTGTCTAAGCTAGGTAATAAAAGAGTAGAGTTTCCAGAGAAGGAAACAACTCCGAGTAACGTGGTAGTTGCTCCTCTTAGGTCCCCCTTAGTTGACTTATCCTTTAGCGATCCTTTTTTAATGCTTCCTAACCTGCTTTTTTCTAATACTTCTATACCTTTCTTATAGCGTTCTCTAGGTTACTTAGTGGTTCCTAGGTAGTCTCACTGTAGCCTATCTACTTTACTTCATACTATATTTTATTATCTACGTCCTTATAACTAATAATCTTTAAAACTTGCTATTTGTCTTCTTTTTACCCTCTATACGTGTCTACCTTATAGACTGGTAGCTTAATATTCTTATATGCTAGCTCTAGCATTATAATATACTATATAGGGTAAATTTTTATTTTAGCTAGTAGGTTTAGCTTATACGTAACTAATAAAATTCTTTATATGATTTTAAAAGGTCCTAGTCTAACATAGTCCAACTTTTTACTTGGTCGTTAACTCTTAAAATTTTTGTATAGTAGCTATACTTTATCTCCCTCCTTAAGATCTGGTCCCTTAGATCTCTTAGCGTTATAGTACCTTTTTATTTGCTCTTATACTAGTTTAGCTATTTCTTTAAGGTCTATATAAAGATTTATTAAAGTCTCCATTCTTTACTTAGCTGTGCTACTCATTTTCTTTACTTAACGTAGCAATAACAATAACCTTAGCTTGTATCCGTAATTCGCCTTAAATGGTAACATTCCCATTCCTTCTTATAGTGTTATATTATACGCAAACTATATAACTAGTAGTAACGATACCTAAATTATTCTGTGCGTAATTAATATAGTACCTTAGATACTATTCTAGTGTCTAGTTTAACCTTTCTATTTATCCATCCATCTGCAGATAATACGCTATTAAAGTTACTACGCGAACTCCTTATTCCGCCAAAAAAACCTCCTAGAATGCTGCTATAAATCTTAGATCTCTGTCTAATATAATCTTACTTAGTGCTCTATATCTTATAAATACTTCCTTAATATAAATTCTAGTAATATCCTCTGCTAATATTTCTTCTATACACGCTATAAAGTACCCCTACTTTATAAGCTTATCTACTATTACTAAAATCGCATTATAATCTTATCCTATAATAGAATCTTTTAACTTTAGTAACTTAATAATAAAGTCCTATAATATAACCTCCCACGGTCTCTCTGGTATTTCAATAGGTTATAGCCCTCCGTATAGCTTATGCCTCGTTGGTTTGTTTTTTTAGTAATTTAGATATTCTCTTATAACTTATTTTACTAGTCCCCAGATTCCTTAAATAATATACTCCTTTTAAAGTCTTAACACTAATCCTATAGCTCCGTTGTGTCCTTAAGTTAGTCCTTTATAGAATGATTTAATAAACTCCTTTATAATAGATTTTGGAACATAGGTTACTTCTCTATTTTTATACTATTCCGTGTCCAGATCCTCTACCTATGCTTTTTAGATCTTTTATATCTAATTACTCTCTAGTAATTTATAGATCTAACCTTTTCTAGTTGCTATAATTCTTAGGTAATTATACCTAATTAATCCATCCTAATCTTTTTGTAGTAAAGCCCCTAATAGCTTTTCGTTACTTTATAGTTTAGCTTTTCTACTTAGAGTATCCGCTTATATATTATCTATACCCTTAGTATACCAAATCTTAAAATGGTATTTTGTAAGCATTTCCGCCTATCTAACCTATCTTTAATTAAGTTCCTTTGTTGTTAGGAATCCTATAAGGTTCTTATAATCCGTCTTAACTATAAATGGTTTTTCTATACCTTATAAGAATACTCTTTATTTCTTTAATACTGTAACTATACCTAATAACTCCTTGTTATAGATGTTATAGTTTAGTTCTAGTATTATTATCTTCTAACTATAATATGCTACTAGATGCTATGCGTCCTAATGCTTTTATAGTAAATATGCTCCTAGTGCGAAGTCTAATACATCTGTCTTAATAACTATCTTTAGCTTTAGTTAGTAGATTTTAAGGATTGGTTCCTAGGTAAACAACTCCTTAAGTTCTCTAAATAACTTCTTTTACTCTATTCCCTATACCCATAGCTCCTCCTTCTTTATTAGTCTTATAAATGGCTTAATGCTTTTTAACTACTATACCATGAACCTCCTATAGTAGTTGCAAAACCCTAGGAATAATTTTAACTATGTAATGTTCTCTGGTTTTTGCCAACTTACTATAGCTTTAACTTTCTTTAGGTCCATGCTAATTCTTCCTAGTTTAATAATAAATCTTATAAAATTAGTTTTTCTTATAAAGAACTTGTATTTCTTAATTGCTACTAGCATCTGTTCTTCTTATAGTCTCTTTAAGACCTATTTAACGTATTTTTTATGTTCTTTCTTACTCTCTAAGTAGATAATAATATTGTTAAGGTATACTATAATAAACTTATTAAGGTATTCTCCTAATATACTATTAATTCGTTTCTAGAACGTTACTAGTGCGTTTATAAGCCTAAACTGCATAACTAATAGCTTATATAGTCCTTCTTTTAACCTAAAGGCTGCCTTCTATTCGTCACCTTTCTTGATCCTAATTTAATGGTATGCCTATCTTAGATCTATCTTTATAAAGATCTTTATGTTACCTATCCTATCTTAGATTTTACTAATTAAGGGTAAAGAATACCTATCCTTTTAGGTAATACTGTTTAACTGCCTATAGTCTATACATATCCTAAGTTTTCTGTTTTTCTTTAGGATAAATAGTACTGGATATCCTACTAATAACTGCAATAGCCTAATATATCCCTTCCGTAAGTTCTTCTAGATAAACTCTTTAAGTGCCACTAACTCTATTTTAGTAAGCTTATAGATTGGAAAGAACCTTAGACTAGTTCCTAGCTCCAACTCTATCTTATAGTCCTATACTGTATACTCTAACAGCTTTTCACTTTTTAGTAACTATAACTTTTTACCATATTTATAGTATCTCTTTAGTACATAACTTAAGCCTTGCTTAGTCTCTTCGTATATTACTTTAACTTAATACTATACTAACTTAGTTTACTGCCGCACTTTACGCTATTAAGTATTTTTTATATCGACCTAACCTATAACCTAATTAACCCCTAGATTGTATTCCTGTAACTAAGGCATTCCTAGTATCGCCTTATCTTTTCCTAATAGTAAGATATTAAAAGACATTCTAACTGGTCTCCCTTTAATAGTTAACTAAATAGGTCCTATTTTAAGATTAATAATGCCTCCTCTATAGGCTATTATATCTCCTAAAATTGTTATAAGTAAATATAGGTGTTCTTTTTATCTGTGTGGTAACCCTATCCTTTCTACTACTACTAGTAATATGTGGTTTCTTATTACTCTACTATCTATTAGTGCTTTAAACTGTTAATCTTGCCACTTAACTTATAAGTTTAGGTGTTGTCCTTAAATTCCTTTAAGGGTTTAAGGCTCTACTACTAGTTCCCTCTAGTTCTATAGGCCTCCCCTTTTCCTAACTGTTAGTTACTAGATCCTATTTATACTTAGTCCACTTTTAGCTAATACTTAGTTTATTTCTTTTCCTCTATATACTATAGATAAGTATTCTCTGGGCAGTCCCACTACTATTATCCATCTAGGCATTCTTCCGTAAGGAATTTTCTAGGTTAAAGTATTAGGTCCCCTTAACTCTATACTTCTACTAGGTGCTATCTATATATATACTTAGCGTCTCTAAACTATTTTTCCTCTGGTGCCCAATATATCCTTACTAGGTATTTCTAATTTTTGTCTTTTAGTGTCCTATACATATTGCATACGTTATCTATATAAGCTATCCACGATAATATATAATGTGCTAGGTAACTTAGGTTAACTCTTAGCTCGTTTTTATTCTTAAGTTTAAACCAATACCTAGTTAACTTAACCACTAGTAATTCTACTGTGGGTACTAAAATCTATTACTTACTTCTCTAGTCCCTAAATCCTTCTTCTAGGTTCCTTAACATTATAATTAATACTCCTTTAATGTGACTTATGCGTTTTTCTGTAATAGGTTAATCTTAGACAACTTTCTTATCTAGCTATATATAAAAGTCTTCCTATTTATTATTGTATTATTGCCTATACCACTTTCCATATAACTAGTTTAGTGTATATAGTCTATCTATAAGAAAGTACTTTGTTATTACTACATTGTGACATCCTTTAGTATGTCTTTCTTTAAACCTAACTGGAATGTCTAGATCCTCTTCTTATTCTAGTTTATCTAACTACTTTGCTCTAGGCGTCCCTACACTAGGCCTATTAGTAACTCTTTATATAGGTGCTCTATCCCTTATATAACCTAGCATAGCTAATCTTTTGTCTAGCTTTTGCTCTTGCTATATAATAATTCTTTATCTAAACTTATTTATAGTTTCCTATTTTCTACGTCTTGTAGCTAGATCCTTAAAGTTGTCTTACTTCTTAATCTTTAGGCTAAACACTATGTTTACCTAGAACTGCTATAGTCCTTATTTATTTCTTAAAATCTTGGCTTTCTACTAACGTTCTTACTTATTCCCTAAACTTATAGTTCTTAAACTTACGTCCTGTACTTATTTATTTATTACTAAACTAAGTTACTACTCTTTCCTATCGGTTTTTATTCATTGTGGGTTCTTAAGCTATCCTTATTATATCCTATAAGTCTAGAGCTTTTCTTATCTCTTTATAAGAATCTTAGACCTATAGCCTTTTACCTTTTATAAGTAGTAAGCTAGCACTAGTAGTTATCTACTTGCTTAATTATCTCTAGATATTACTCCTTCTATCTTATAAAGCAATGAATGCTGTATCTAATAGTGTTATAATACCCGTTACTAATCCGCGTTCTATAGTAGTTTTAGTCTCTACTTCTATTGCATTACTAAGGTATAAGTACTCCTAGTTAGCCTCTTTTTCTTCCTTGTCGCTATTAATTAATAAGTACTCTAACTCTATTATTACTATTACTAATCTTTATCCGCACGTTGCTTTAACATCTTAATCTAGCTTATAAAGTTAATCTTATTCTTTATCTAACTCTCTAGTTCCTTTAAATCCTCTTAACTCTAGCTCTTATGGCCAATAGCTTACGCTATACTTAGCATCTTTATAAATTTAGTATGCGTTTTTATAACAAAACGCAAAATATTTAATTAAACACTCCTTAGTCCCGCGCAACATCCCTATATCTGCGTTATTATACTCTAACAACCTAGTGCTCTTTACCGCGTAGTTACTCTAACTACGTCTATAGTCTTTAGCAAAATAACCTTATTTTCCACAATTTATATAAGCTCTATCTTTAAACTATCTTTCTTATTATAGAGTCCGCCTAAATATCTTCTACTACTAAGATCCCTAGTTTAGCCTCTACTCCCTAGTTCTATAATTACTTAATCCTTAACCTCTAGGTTTCTATAGTTTCTTTATCTATCTCTTAAATTTTTTAGTACCGCTTAGGTCCATTAGCTCTACGCCATTCTATAGTTTTTAGCTTTATATTTACCAATACGTGCTCTACGCCTTATATAACTATAGAACTCTATCTTGCCCTTTCTTAGCTTATTCCCTTTAATAGATCCTATTATTAATCTTTATTAACTAATCTATTAAGTCTTATAGACTTCCAGCATCTTCTATTAGGATAATTACATCCTAGACTTTAGCCTTAAGTCCCTATTTATACTATGCCATAAGCGCTTTATTATTTCACTTAACCTGTATTACAAGTGTCTAAAACTATATTATATACTTAATTACTAAAGAACGTTATACCAAGTTTTAAAGCTTCTGTTTTACTATAGTTAATACTTTTAGGTCTCTAAATATCTATATTAGTCTTTCCGTAAACCCATTCCAACTAGTAAACATAAATTATATATCTTGGTTAGTAGTTATTATACCGCTAACTTATATCTCTATAAGGTTAGATTTAAACCATTCCAGTGCTCTTCCTATTAAGAATAATCCTGCATATGCCACTTAATCTATAGGTATTGCCAACTTTGCTCCTTCCTGTATAACCTTAAAGTGCATTTATATAAGGAATCCTTTAAATTTTAACCTTTCTCCTAAGAATTGTTTAATTAATGGTAACTTAACTTTTACTGCGCTAATTCCATTAATGCGTTCCTTAAATATCCTATTATTATCTAATAAGCAATTAACCATTTCCTATAACTAACCTCTCGTGACCACTTATAAGTCTGTATCTACCATACTGGTATCTCCTAATCCTAAGGTAGTTGTTGCCGTTGATGGCATCGCAACTGGTGCTTTAGGTGGCATATTATTTAACTTTGTTAATACTATAACTAGGTAGTAAATGTGTAATAGAACCTTATAGCAAGAACTATAGTAGGTCCTATTATTAGGCTAGGTGTATAGGTAAATAAGAAGTTAACAACGTAATAATAACTAGTAGAGTGGTTGCCTAATAGATTAACTCTAATTATATTCTAAGATTTACTACAAAGAGAGAACTATCTAGGTAGGGACTATGGTCCCTTAAATACATAACCTTACGCCTAAGAAACCCCTTCGCTCTGTAAGGTACGTATGCTCTATCTGCTCCATTATAGATTATATAAATCACACAGATTATACAGATTATACTATATAACCTTGGCTACTATTCCTCGTCACATGGTTCCACCGGATCCATCCTAGACCGTGCCTATATCAACTAACTAGCTTCTGCCGACTCCTCTCTAAGTAGTCGTAACATCGTACTTAAGCTGTCCGTAACACTCCTGGCGTTATTATATGCGCTGTCTTAGGTGGTATATTATTTAACTTTATTAATACTATAACTAGGTAGTAAATGTATAATAAAGCCTTGTAGTAGATACTATGGTAAACTTATTAATAAGCTAGGTATATAGGTAAATAAGAAGTTAATAACATAAATATAACTACGTCAGGAAAAAATTTACCAGCATTTTTACAGCATTTGGCGGCATTTGGCAGCTAAATGCGCATTTCACGCATTGTAACGTGTAGCGTATGGTATCAACTAAGAAGCGGCATACTGCCGCATTTAATAGTAACTAACAACGCGGTGCAGCTAATTGCGTAAGTAGTACCTTTATTCCATTAAGCTTTTTTTATACTTAATGCGCAATTAATATATAATGCCCTTCTCGCGTATTCCGTATATCTTGCTTACTTTAAATAATAGATAAGCATTGCTCTTCCTACGTACTTAATAGTAGCTAGCCAAATAAATAATATTATTTTAGATAATTTAACACGACAACGGTTCTCTTCTACCTGCCTATTTACTAACCTACTTGCCTACCTACCTATCTGCCTACCTGCCTACCTACCTATCTGCCTATCTGCCTGCCTACCTACCTACCTACCTACCTACCTACCTACCTATCTACCTACCTACCTACCTACCTACCTACCTACCTACCTACCTACCTACCTACCTACCTACCTACCTGCCTGCCTGCCTGCCTACCTACTTACCTACCTGCCTACTTACCTACCTACCTGCCTACCTACCTACTTGCCTACCTACCTACCTACCTACCTGCCTATCTGCCTGCTTGCCTACCTGCCTACCTATTCTACCTACTTGCCTGCCTACCTATTTGTCTATCTATTTGCCTACCTACCTACCTACTTATCTACCTGTTTATCTACCTATTTGCCTACCTACCTACCTACCTGCCTATTTACCTACTATCTATCTACCTGCCTACCTATCTGTCTGCCTGCCTACCTATTTGTCTATCTGTCTATCTGCCTGCCTACTACCTACCTATCTACCTACCTATCTATCTACCTATCTACCTATCTACCTACCTGCCTGTGTCAGTATCTAATTCAATTTAGGAGAGGGTCGGCCCGATTAAAGGTTTTAATTTGGTGACGGGCCGATATTAAAGCTCTAGTTCAATTCGATCGATCAATTGATTAAATCGTTTATAGTGTTCACTAGCTAGTTATTCAAACGGTCGTTGTCTGGTTCTAGTAATAGTCGTCTAGTTCTGGTAACGGTTGTCTGGTTCTAGCAACGGTCGTCTAGTTTTAGCAACGGTCCTTTACTAGCTGCCATTCTAGTGCCTCCCTAAGTAGGGAGGATGTAAGGAAGGAAGGAAAGGTAAAAATTAAGATGGCTATATAGGGGGTATACTTGACAGAGGCACATATTGTTAGAATTAAGCGAGAGATGCTAACTAAGCTCTAGACACGTCGCAAGAGCAAGCTCTATATGTCAATCTAGATAAATATTAACTATATCTACTACATCACGAATTAATCAATATTCATTATCTACGTTATCTCTATTATTAATTAGACCCTTAAGAGACCTTTGCTATAACCTTATAACCTTGTAATTCCAATAGGTTATAAGCCTGGGTAGCAATACCTCTCCTAACTTAAAAATTAACCCCTAAAAATAACCTTATTTACCTCAACCTCAATAACACCTATGTACAATTATAAGGCCGGTGAAATTGTTATTTTTAATAGAGACAACTTTGCAGACTAGGAGCGCACCTATAAGGCAGCCCTAATTATATTAGAGGGCTAGGATTTTATCACTGGTATAGAGGACCTAAATTATATTAATTTAGCTGATAGAAAAAGAAGATAAAGGGAAGCAATTAAAATTATCTATAATTTAATAGGAGACAACTGTTAGGAAGAGATGCGTGCGATAATAAAGGCGTACAATATTTAAAAAATGTGGGAAGGAATAAAGAAGTTTAACAAGGCTAATAACGAGGTCTATATCTTTAGACTTCATAGGGATTTTTATAGCACTATATTTAACCCTATAAAGATGTAAATTGTCAAGTTCCTTTATATACTTAATTAATTTAAGATTAATCTAGCTTTGTGTAAGGGATATTATTGCGGACACCTTAGGTTGCCTTTAGGACAACCTCTAGACGCCCCTTAGATGGTCGCCGGTTATATACCGGAGGCACGTGCCCGTAGTATATAGTCTCCATAATCCCAGAGGCCTTACCTCCTTAAGGATTTATCTCTCTTACTAATCTATCCTGTTCTATAATTGTGTCCTTATAGCCCCCTGTCTATAAAGTCCCCTTATATTTAAATCCTTCCTACTCTATCTAGAAGGGCAGCTGGCCTTAAGGACTAGATTATTTGTTTATATCTTTTATTTATATCTACTATCCTCCCTTAAAATCTCGTAATAACCTAAATAGAAACTCTATAAATACCTTATAGACAGCTGTCGCGCTAAGGCAGAAAGGTCCCTCTAACAGTAAGAGATTGCAATAATATAAATCTCTAGGTAAGACGGCTGAATAAGCCCTAATACCTAGATACACTAAGAGCTTAAAGACTTTTCATCGGGAAAATATTCGCAGGATGAGATTCAAGTAGACTTTGTTTTTCGCGTTTCGCGTAATTGACATGTAATTTGACTAACTTGACACGCAATTAACTAACTTAACACGCAATTGACCAACTTGACATGCAACTTAACCAACTTGACACGCAATTAACTAACTTAATATATTTAAAAGTTAAATAATACGCAGTTGACCTACTTAATAACTTTAAAAGCTAACTGCATATTCCTTAACATGCAATTAACCAACTTAAAATTTAAATAACACGCAGTTAACTAACTTGACAACTTTAAAAGCTAACTGCACATTCCTTAACATGCAATTAAGGTAATGTAATATATTATTTTAAAGTTGTATGCCAATTGCGCAAATGAATTTTTACTATTTTCTTAGCCTATAGTATGCTAGCTTATAATATATATTAAGATTAAAATAATTTTATATAATCTTATACAATCTTATATAATCTTATACAATCTTATACAATCTTATATAGTCCTATATAGTCTTATATAGGTTCTATACTAGCTTAGCTGCTTTTACTATTTATCCTGGCTTCTATATAATAACGCAATACAAGTTCCTTCTTTAAGAAAGTTGTCTAAGTATAGAGTATTATATTGGTCCTAATTAATATAATTATTGACGTAGTACAAATCTGGATAAGAAGTAGCGGCTAGAACAACATGCGCGCTTTATAGAATAGATGGCATTAAATAAAAGCAACTACCTCTAAGTACTTACCTAGTATTTACGCTCGAGCGCGGCTACCTTTTCACCTTAACTATGCTGTGTGTTGGATGCGGCAGTCTATAATTTAATAGCTAAAGCAGCTCTACCATAGCTCCAGTATACTGTATGTATACACCGTACTTATCTAACCTTTTAATATCTAGAACAGTAACAATTAGCTAAAGCTGGCCTATAAGTCTTCTACTTAACAGCGTGCGGCCTTTTCCAATACGGTTGCCGTTATCCATATACTCTTAGACCTATACATAATCACGCCTCCACTAGTTAGAACATTGCCAATTTAGTATGCAACGTACTACCTTACTAATTTAGCCCTTAAGGTTGGTTGCATTTTTTCCGTCTCGTTTCCAATAGTGGATAGATGGATATATTTTAACAAGTAGGCGCTTAACCTATAAGGGGTCCTTCTCTTTCCAGTCTATATTAAAGTTCTGGGCATGTTCGCCTTATAGCTTTCGCCTATACTCTTAGATAAATACTATAATGCCATCTAGAAACCCTAGGATTTTATAGCAGTTTGCTATATAAAATATATAAAGCCACGTCTTTAACCTAAAACGCCTTTAGACAAGATCTATTGCCCTATCTATATTTTCTAAAGGCCACCGAAGCTTTATAACTGCCAAATACTATATTAGTTAAGTAACCTACACCTCTAGACGCTAGAAAGACTATAGTATAGAATTACTATTTGTGAAAGCTATTTCGTCTTCTATTACTAGTACTGCTACCCGTTTTAAATTATAAGAGTAGATTTAAGATAGCGAATCCCATTTATTTATTAAATTATAAAACGCCTTAATAATGTAACAGTGTCTAGCTTCGCCATTTGCGCCAGTATAGTACCCATCTGCGCATCTATACAGGCGGATATTTTCCTCAAAATATATAAGGGTATGGAATTTTGGTATATTAAAATGGCCCATATTAGAATCCTTTGCCTTTAGACAGAAACTTTAAAATACGCCTTTAAGCATATCAATTCAATATAGGGCGTAGTGCATATATCGTAGTGTCTCCTTATCGTAGGTGCGATACTAAGCCATAATAACAAAGTCGCATACGGCTCTTGTAAAATGCATAGCATATAGTTCCCTAGACGACAGTAGTGGGGCTAGTATAGCAACAAGTTAACAAACTATGGCTTTTTATTCATTACCTATCTATTAAGTAACTTTACTAAATAACAGATTATTAAACCGTTTTAGCCTTATAAAAGCCAGGACTTGTCTAAAACGCTAATTAAGCTAAGCCTCTACAGATATATTTATTGTGGTTATCTTCGTCCCTTTTCTTTTTCTTTTTAGCTAGATAACATTGCCTACTAGTTTCTGTACCCATTTAATAAGTTATATAATAATACCCTTTAGAAGCTAATATAGAATATCTACTATTATGCCCTTATGGATGTTAAATAGGCAATAGTGCTATGTAAAATATTCTACTAGGTATACCTAGTTGTCTAAGAATAGAAGAATGTTCTCTAGTTGCTAGCGTTTAATCTATCTTCTTGTCTCCTTATAGGTGCGTAGTAGGTATTATTTCTCAGTTAAGTTCTTGCGCTTTAGAGGGGGGACCTAGCATATAGTGCAGTGCTGTTGGCTTTTAACACCTGTAAGCAGCACTTGTTCTTCATAGTCTGCCATTATTCTATATATAATTGGATAACATCGTCACATAAAATTATCTGCATATTAAAGGTCTACGCCGCTTTCTGCAAGATGCTCAATTACTATTATATTTTAGTTAATGGGATATAGCATTAGAATACTAAAGCAGGACTTACATTTAAGTATAGTTCTTATCGCCTTATAATATGCTTTACTTTTTATATTATTATCCTTTTCTTTAATAACTAGTATAAAGCTAATAAGGATATTTGTGGGGGATATCTATTGGCGCTAAACTTGTTAGTTAAGATTACTAATAGTAAGATATATAGGCTAGGCTGATTTATCGCCATAGTATATTGTTAGCTGGGTCTTATTAACTGCTATAAGTATAGGAACTACTATAGCACCGCTAGGAAGCTTACCTTATATCTCCCACTACTAGTCACCGCTGTATAGCTTATTATAGACTTAGTGGTTTTTAGCATTATAGAGTCTCTTTAGTGCATATACTAGTGCATCTTTAAAGGGTTAATGGCCAATTAGAAAGGCAATTATATTTATAATATCCTAGTAAAGAATATAGTATTCCCTCTGCTTAAAGCCTTTAATGTTCAATTCCACCTTATACTCTAATTAGAGCTATTGTTCATCTTATATACCAAATAGAATAGCAGTAATTAGTTCTTCCCATTAATTTGCAGATTAGAAGCTAAGCAGGCTATAAAGTGGGCTAAAGCAGGTATCTTTAAGCAGTGCGTTAACGTCTCCCTTTATACAGCAAATGCGGTGCAGCTATATTAAAAAGGCGTAATCAAACTCCAAACGAAAAGGATTATATGGTATACTTTAGCTATTATTATGTTATAATATAGTAATATCTAAAATTATCTAGCTAACTTACTATATATTATTATTGGTCTTATATGAAATTAGTTCACCCACCTTTATATTCTTAGTTGCTTCAAATGTCTCTACTCTAAGTAATAATAATAACAATATAACGCTTTTCTAATATGGTATACCGTATGGAGGCACTAGATGGGCATTCTACTTATATTCTACCGCTACTAGAGCGTACTCGTCGGTATCTGTGTTTATACTATCTAGTTGCGATCGCGCGTTATCTAACCAGTAAGAGTGGTGGAATTAATCGCAAATTGTAAGCAGTTAGGCCGCAATAAATATACAAGTGTTGTATCTCTCTTCGCGTGCTTTTTTATAGACGTGTTAATAGCTAGGCAGCCGCCTTTTACAGCACCATAGGTGTTAGTAAAGGCCGCTATAACTCTTAGGGGTATAAGAACACCATAGATAGCTCCGCTGCATTGTCGCTAATTATATATTAAACAATATGGTATTGTTTCCAGGCGTAAAGAGTGCGTATTATAGTACTAACAGTTAATTGCCGGTATTTAATCTATATAAGTGGCTTGGCTTTATAGCTGCTAAAAGTATACCTCTCATTTTCTTACCAGAACTAGTTACACTGAAGTATAAGTATAACTAGCCTGACACCAAGTTTAAGGACTTAAAAGAGTCCAAGGCAGCCGAACTAGATGCTAAAGCACAAGTATAACTAGCTTAATACCAAGTTTAAGGACTTAAAAGAGTCCAAGGCAGCCAGAATAGACGCTAAAGCGCAAGTATAACCAGCTTAACACCAAGTTTAAGGACTTAAAAGAGTCCAAGGCAGCTGAACTATACACTAAAGCGCAAGTATAACCAGCTTAACACTAAGCTTAATACCGAGTTTAAGGACTTAAAGAGTCTAAAGTAGTGGAACTAGACACTGTAAACTAAAGACTTAATAGTACCCAAAAAACCTTTATCCGTTTAAATAACAATATATAGTATTTTTAGGCAATGGCTATAGGACCATAGCTACGGCGAAGATATTATTTACCACTAATGTTACAGAGCCTAACAATATTAGCTATCTGGACCTACGGATTCTATTATTTCTATATAAGCTATAGCAAAAAAAAAAGGGAAGATTAAGGGTAGTGCTAGTCAAGTTAAGATAACTAAATGGGTTAGCACTTAGAACCATAATATCCGGTCTTAGGTATATAGAGTTTTAACTAATGTTTAACTTAAGCTGCCACCCGGAAGTCTTATATTTGTCGTTAGGGTAACGCCAGAGGGCTAGGCCGGATAATAGGTATTAGCAATAATATAGATAATTTAAAGCCTGCAAAGTAACTAAATAGAAAGCCCGTGTCTTATAGGCTAACTGTTTATCTTTAATGGCTTTTAAAAGTTTATTTCTAGAATTCCTTTTAATATCTCTAGTTTCCTGTTAAATAGATATATTAGTATAAGCCTATATACTACCAGGGTGCGGAAAGCTAAAATATAGTTAAAGCTCTTTAAATAATTTACCAGAAAAGAACGGGTTATTTAGGTCAGCCTATAGATTAACTAGCTTAACCTTAATATCCCACCCTAGCTTATAAAGATTAGGGCTATCTCCACCTAGTATATTACCGTCAATCTACGTATTAGCATCTCCCTTATTTATAGTAGTTAAAAAAGCTTTAGGTGTCTAGTCTCTAGAAGGCATTATAATATAGCTTTTAAAAGAGCCCACTTCGCGCTAGGGCACTAGACGCCATATTATAGGTAGAGCTTATAATAGTTATATAAGGCAGGATACATTTCTAGGCAGTATACGTTTGGAGAAATTAAGGCTAAGGCAAGCTTAATATAGCTGTGTTTTTAAAGACAAAGAGGCTATAGTATTAGTTTAGGTGGCTATAGAAGTTTAAAAGATTAAGCGAACAATGGCAGGAAATAGAAGAAAAAGGCGTGTAAATAAGAGTACAGTGTTATAGGGCTAGAGTAACAATAGCTATATTATAGATGGCTTAATATATAATTTGGACTATAGGACCTATATACAAATAAGTCTAGCGAATATCTTTAATATAAAGTGTAGTAGCTATAAGTGGGATCTAGGATACTAGTTTTAAGTTGCCTATGCAGTAGATATAACAGCTTACCCAAAAAAAAGTTGCTTTATCAGTAACATAGCTTAAAAATAGGTTATACTTTAGGTAAAAGGGTATCCTAAAGCCTTATCTTACGTTTATAGGATAAAATACCATATTATATTTCACTTTATTTTATACAATCTTAGACTTTCTATAATGTCTTAGATTATCCCCTACCTCTCTCTACTATACACTTTACCTTATCTTGCACTTATAGGATAAAATACCATATTATATTTCACTTTTTTTCGTACAATCTTAGACCTTTTATAATGTCTTAGATTATCCCCCTGCCTCTCTCTACTATGCATTTTACCTTACCTTACACTTATGGAATAAAATGCTATATTATATTTTACTTTTTCATACAATCTTAGACATTTTTTAATGTCTTAGATTATTCTAAACTTGTTCCCCTACCTCTCTAAAGCTGCTTCACTAACTAGTTATAATACAAAGAATAGAATTATTAGCTCTTTTATTATTATATATCTAGTCTAGTTGCTTAAGTATACCTATTAGGACATCTATTACCCTATCTATAACTCTTTGGCTTTCTATATAATATATACAACAACTAACATTCTGAGGCTTCTACTGCGGATTATACTTGTTTTTATATGCCTTACTATTTACATCTTGCAATTTTATTTACTTGGTTAGTAGCGCAAATCTTATATCTTATTTCGCTATATACCTTTCGTTCTGTTTCTTACTCCAAGTCTCACATTTTATTCTACTGCCTATATTAAAGCTTATATCTTATCCTACTTTTCATATTAAGACTCGCATTCTGTTCTATTTCTTATATCGCTCTTATATCACTCTTATTAGAATCCGCTATTATCTTAAGTTAACACTATTAGCACACCTTCTTATTATAACTGTTAGGATTATCTTATAGATTATTTCTAATTATCTAATATATTATCCGCTCTACTGTCTTTATAAGTCACTCCATACTATTCTACATAAAGCTTTTACCCGCTTATAAATATATAGGGTCCTTAACTATAATAGTAGCGCCACACCTAGACTCTAGTTGGTACTTAACTACTGCAACTAATAAGAACTTATCGCAAATAAGTAGTCCAAAGCTGCAGCAAGGACTCACGATTAATAAAAAAATATATAAAGAGATCCTCTAATACTGTGCTAGCGAAATCAATAAAGCGTCTAGCGGTAGGTTGCTAGCGTCTAGGCCTATATAAAATGGAGTTAAGTGTACAGTCTTTAACCTTCTTAACACTAAGTATGGGTATGTGTTTAAGAGATCTGATCTGCTATTAGAGTTTAAAGCTTTCACTATCGCCGCTAAAAAGTCTATATAGCAACACATAACGACCAATAGACGTGGAGGTATGGAGGTTATAATAGCTAATATTATTCTAAAGCATAGCACCTTGTCTTCTAGAGAGTAGTCTGTTAACTTATCTAGATTAAGGGCAACCTCTAAGGCTGCCTAGGTGCTTAGTAGTCTATCTATTAAAGTCCTATAATAGCCAAATACCACACCTACACCATTCTATGAAATGAGCTTTGCTGTGTATAGTTACCTAAATAAAATGCCATTAAATAGGGCCCCCATTCCATACGGATTTGTATTAAAAACTAAGTATAAGCATCTGTTATCCAATTATCCAGAGAAAGTTAATATATATTACTATAGATATAACAAGCTGTAGGCCGCAATAAGTATAAACTTCTTAGCGGATAAATATAGGGATAGCTAGGCCATAGTAGATCTAACCACTAGTATACTAATTCTTAACTATATAAACCTAGCATTTACAGTGCTTTCTACAAAGAAGGCTGGACTTGATATAATTATAATTAGAGTTAAAAATCCCAATTGGATTATAAAGCGTAAGAGACTTTACAACTTATATAAGATTATATAATATTATATAGAGTTATCTAACGTACGTTTATAGGTATAAGATTTAATAAGAGTAATTCTAAGTCCGACTCTAACCCTAATATTGCACAACCGGTGCCAACTAGGAGAAGAATAGGTATACCTACCCTAGGTTAAAGTAGTTATAAGTAGTTAATTCTAGAGTCTATACCACCTATATCTAAGCAGTTAAATCTAAAGCCCACGTTAACCCTAAAGTCACCACCACCTATACCTACTAGTGCATTATTAGCTATACGGCTGGCTATAATTAAAACTGCTTATAGCTGGACCTATAGTAGTAAAGACCAGCCCCTACTAGATAAATTGGAGCTCTTAAAAGGCGTAGATCTAAACAAAGTGCAAATATTTAAGACAATGCCATAGGATGAGATAAAAGGATGGTATAATAAATAGCTAAAGTTTAATCGCGAAATGTTTATCGATACATTATTTAAGGATATAAATAATAACCCTAACCTAATTTGTATTGGGGAAATTAATCTTAACTATATATAGGAGCGCCGCCACTTTAACGCCTTAATTAACCCTATTTTAACTAATAAGGAACTAGAAGATAAGCATAAGGATAGAATTAAGAAGGTTAATTAAGAAGCTAATCACCTAAAGGACATATAAGAAGCATACATTAACCTAGTATTATAGGTAAAGGCGCTGCGGTTCCTCTTGTTTCCGTTAACTATTTACAATACTCTTTAAGACGCAACCTTCCACTTATACAGCATAAAAAAGGGTAAAGCTATATAGATATATTAGCTGCTTAGTATTACCTATACTCTTTATAATTGTGTAGCCCTAGGTAGGACCTTTCTTGCGGATATGATGGGTTTAGGTAAAACACTTTAAATACTCTTAATCTGGTATACTAGCGTGTTAATAACCAAGATTAACCTTAACTGGCTTAATTAGGAAAATCAAGAAGGTAGAGATAAAAGTCTCTACCTTGCCCCTAGTATAGACAAACACCCATAGCTCCCTAACACCCAATGCCTAAGTTAAATAGATGGCATGCCACAGTGCTATTATATTAAGGGAAGTATTACTAGAAAATTCCTTTACTGGCTAGTAGGACCAACTATATACATTACTAGACAGAATCTACTGCCCTAAGCGGTTAAAGACGTTAAATTATGGTTTAAAACCTTAGAATTAAATAATTATATTCCTGGAGGCAAACTATAAGTTTATATACGCTATTCGGCTTTTATTAGGTCCAGTATAAAGAAGTACAATTTTATAGATAAAGATAAAGACATTCTTAAACCTATAAAATGCAAAGGAGAAGGCAAAAAGGTTTAGTGGAAAATGGACCTAAAATCGGCTTTGTATCTTATAATTACGACATTATAAACTTAGGCAACAACCTGGACCGCTTAGGAATAGTATAAGACTATTTTCAATCTCTATAGAGACGGTGGTCCTTATTATATTATTAGTGGGATTCTTACTAACAAGTTCTATATAGATAGGTTAGAGATAGGTTATCTAATAAAAATGGCCAAATAAGTGTATAATAATTAAGCAGTATTTCCTTGCTTCTAACGCCCGGGCCTGTCTTATAAGGATAGTAATAGTAAAATAGCCTACTATACCTTTTAACCTTTAGTAGTGTTTACTTCCAGTACGCCAACTAGCAAAGGTTTTATGAGTCTAATTCCTACCTTAGAAATTTTTAGGGCCCCTAATTAGGCGGATTGCCCAAATACAAAATTAATTAATAGTTGTAATATTAAAGCATTAATTAAATATAAAAAGCTAGGAGCAGCTAATCACTCTTCTTTTCTAAATAAGGTTATTATAGGCTTTAAAAAATACTCCTCTTTAATTACAAAGATCTTAATTATACACAGGATGGGGGAAGACTGATGGTTTAATAGGAGGGTAATTAATAAGCTACTACTAGTTGTCTACCAAGACTGCTATATAATAAACGATTTAATATTTAAGCTGTATATTAAGAAGCTCTGGCGTGGAGCATCCCTAAAAGCTTTTAAATAGCTAAATAAAGCTTTTAGACACTGGAAAGCTAAAGAAAGAAAAGAAGAAGAACCTATCTTTAATATAGATTAATTTCTAGAGGGAGCCGGTCGCTTATTAAAAAATTTTGCTATCTTTCTAGGCCTAGCTAAGATAGGAGATAAGTGGCAGGATATATAGTGGAAGGATAAGAAAAAAGTTAAAACAAAGCTAAGGTGGACGGTTAACAAGTTTTATAGCAAAAAATAGAATAAACCTTCGGACAAGAATCCACTTTGGAAGAATTAGAGCACAATTACTAACTCTAGGAAACTAAAGGGAATTATAAAATACGTTAATAAAGTACTTAAAAGGAATCCTAATAAAAGACTACTGTTTAGCAGTTACAAACTAGCGGCATATACACTATTACGCCTTATAAGTTAGCTATTAGACTGGTGGTAAACTATTACTAATAATATAATATAGTATTTCTATAAAAGGCTTGGCCAGTCTAAATATTTAACTATTTACTAGATGGAGTCTAGGATATCCTTAAAAGATTAGGAGGATATCTATAAAGCATTTTATATTCTAATAGGCGGTCCTTACTAGAATAACATAGTCTAGTTTCTTATTATTAACTAAAGGGTTAGAGGAGAGGGTCTGAATTTAGTCTCTACATATAGAGTCCATCTGCTTAAACTGGCGACAATAGTAGATATAGAGGTGTAAGTATTTAGCTGAGCTGCTAGATCTGGATAGCTAGCGCTAGTAGTTACTGCGTCAACAACATATAGTACGGATAAGTAAAACCCAATTAATATGGTTATGTTAGCAAGGCGTATAATAACTAAAAGGATAACAATTAATAAGTTCCACAAGGTATTTAAAGCTTAACCTACTTAGCAGGCTGATAATAATATAATGGAAATAGTATAGCTAGTGTAGTTAGAGCAGCGATTACCTATAATAAGAATATGTCTTAGCATAATACACACATATATAGATAATATGCAACTATTTAATATTTTGTAATATATTATCTTAATATTAACCACCGTATAACTAAACCTTAGAAAGTTTAAATTTAGTCCAGATTAATATTACTCCGGCTACTAACTACCGCGATACCTGTTAAGTAATCTAGCCTATAACCCTACCGACTCTCGTTCCTAATATACATTAATAATTCCTATTAAGGTATATCCTCTTTACTAATAGACTATATATATATGCCATCTTTATTATTCTAAAAGCCTAATTAGTATATAAGAGGATCCTCTTATAACCAAAAGAGTTTACTAAATTCACTTTCCTAAAAAGCGTTACTCTCTACAGATTAGGTATCCTAAACGTACTATCCTCTATACAGACTCTTTAGATTCCAGCTTTATATATAATAAGACGTCTATAATGCAAATAAGGACTATATAATAGCTTATACCAGGCCCGTTCGGTTTGTTCTAAATCTACTATATAGGGAAATTAATATCCAACTCCCTCTATATCTCGAATTGTTATAAGAAGTAAGACGGCATTAGAATAAATAAACTGATATTTATAACTACCGCTTTCATCTGCCAATTGTATAGTTGTAGCGTATATACGAAATCCCTAATAGCGAAGAAAAGCGTACCCTAATTATTCCATTTAATCTACCTCCTACCTTTTTCCAATAGGTGCAAGATATTGAATTAACCCATAATATAATACTGTACTGGAATAATTGACAAACCTAGCTCTATTAGATAAATGTGCTTAATAATAAGGACTAAAACCCCGTTGCTATTAAGCCCGTTATGCTGCAAAACAAAAGAGCTATTATTAATATTAGTACGTTTTAAGCGCACTTAATTAGCCGGCACTAATAGATATAGGTTGATAGACTACTTACCACTTCATATCTAATAGTTCTAAGAACAATAGGGCAAAATATACCGTTATTTATCATGTTCCTATAGACTACAACATTTAATTTATTATAGGCCAGAAATTTAACCTTAAAGACAAGCAAAAGGCAGACTTTTAGGATATGTTAGATATGTTACGGACAAAACCTTTATATAGCCTATCCGCATTAGAACATATTAATAGTAGTACTATACCATTAGATTTCGCTATTAGGCATTAGAGTAACTGAGTAACCTTAAGTCTTCCCCTTGTTGCCTGGCCCTAAGCCCTATTATATTGCTGAGACTTATTGCATTGTTAAGTCTTATTATATTACCGTTGAGCCTTATTACGTTGTTGAGCCTTATTGCATTGTTAAGTCTTATTGCATCACCGTTAAGCCTTATTATATCGCTGAGCCTTATTGCATTGTTGAGTTTTATTACGTTGCTGAGCCTTATTGCGTTGTTAAGTCTTATTGCGTTGTTAAGTCTCATTACATTGCTAAGCCTTATTGCGTCGTTAAGTCTTATTGCATTGCTGTTAAGCCTTATCACGTTATCGAGCCCTATTGTATTACCGCTAAGCCTCTTAGCCAGATCGGGCAATTGGACATTATAAGTGCGACTTTTAGGGGTAGTGGGTTTGATTCTTACTTGTTATATATTAAAAATATTAAAAAAGAAGGTCGTTTTCTATTAAATTAAGTATTAGCAAGGCTCCAAATTAAGCTTATATTTTTATACGTGTTTTATAACACCTAAAGTTATATATTTAACAAAATCTCAGCACTATATACTTAGTATATCAGCTCTTCCATGTCAAGTTTTAATTATATTAGGCTAGCTCTAAATAGCGAGGGGCAGAACGTACCATACCACTATGCTATAAGGACTTTGGAATATAATCTTATGGATTTAACTAAATTATAACCCCTTTTTAAACCTCACAATCAAACCAGATCCTTAGGGATAGATCCCTATAGGGAACGTTTAGTTGTAACTTTAGGAGCTTAAAGCTCCTTTAAACTCCAAATTAAATCTAAAGCTTTGTATACGCGCCCAATTAACAACTCCTTATAATATGGCGTCTCTACCCACCCTAATCGCGACGCTACTACAATCGCAGCTATATGTATTTTATAACGCCCTTATTCTAACTTTTATAATCGCGATAGTACTCCTTCCGTATAGGGTCCATACTTAGCATACTAATATAGCAAGGCACGACAAAGCCAGTCGCTATACTATATTAGCATTATAAAAGCTAATAAAAGAACCATAAGTATATAATATTTTCTAAATAGGAAGGTATCTAACTATTAATAGATTCCCGTTATTGGAACACCTTGTTTAGGTCTAACAGAATATTAAAGCACTATAATATATTATAAATAAGCCTTATACAGATCTTAGTTTAATTATAGCTATAGAGGTAAATAGCAGAATTGGCTCTATAGCTATAAGGCATAACTTCTAAGTAATAGAGGCCTAATAGGAGAGGTGTTTATTTAATTACTTACTAAAATCAACTATATATTATACAAAGTCAAATTCTAAGCCTTATCTGGAGCCTTACAGAACAATTAACTCAATTTTAGATTTAACCGAGCCTTAATCTAAAATCTTAGTTATTAGAAATTTGGGGTGTCTGCTACTGCGGTAGCAGAGGCACCTTAAGTTTAATACCACGCTAAGTATTATAACTTTCCTGCAGTGACCAAGCAACCCCAAATTAAGGCAATTATAGAACTTACCATACCACTGCGCTGTAAAGGCCCTTAGTTATAGTCTTATATATTTAATTAAAATATAAACACCTTCCTAAATCTCATAATTGAATATTTCTACATATAACACTATGCTAAGGATCACAATATAATTGCTTAGATATAGCTTTACTATAATGCAACAGCTCTATACCAATTAATTAATCTATGGCTCTAAAATCTAGATCTATAACACTAAAAATAAGCTCTAAGCTACTGATTTTACACTAGCAGAACGAAACTTAGTAAGAGATTTAGGCAGTAAAATTACTGCTAAGAGTTACTGCCTAGATCCTGGCCAATAAATACCCACAACCACAATCTTAGTAAATGGTAAAAAGTATATAGCAGTACCAAGACAATGGCAGGACAATATAAGACAATGACAGGATAATATAAGACAATAACAGGACAATATAAGATAATAACAGGACAATATAACACAATAGCAAGATAATAATAGGACAATATAACACAATACTAAGATAATAATAGGATAATATAACACAATGCTAGGACAATGCCAGGACAATATAACATAATAGCGGGATAATGCTAGGACAATATAGGACAATATAACACAATGCCAGGACAATAGCAGGACAATATAAGATAATATAAAAAAATAAAATACAAGATATAAAAAGAGGGAGCCCTAATACTTTTTCTTTTTCCTACCCCTACAGCCCTGGCGCCTAATGCAGTGTAATATCATCTGTCTGTATAAGCGATAGTATCAAAACGGTTACTTTAAGCAATATACCCAGATAACTGGTCTAGCGCATAGTTTGTATAACATATAATAATAATAAGGGGATCTCCTATTATTATATTGCTAAGTAACGCCTTTAAAGCCACGTTTTTCTAGTGCCTAGAGGTCCTTAGATTATTACAAGACGCTTTATAAGAACTTATTTTAGCGCAGTGGCTTTAAGCCCCATAGTAGTTATATCTAGCCAGTCTTTAAGAATGTAAACATTCTTAAATAAGGAAGCATCTTTAACAGCTATAATTAAGCTAAGATCTGTATAAGGCTTATTTATAACATATTATAGTGCTTTAACATTCTATTAAACTTAAATAAGGTGTTCTAATAACGGGAATCTATTAATAGTTAAATATCTTCTTATTTAGAAAATATCACACACTTACGGCTCTTTTATTAGCTTTTGTAATGCCAATATAGTATAGCAACTGACTTCGTAAAATCCAGTTCATTCCTTAACTATTGTCCATAATACGGATAAGTCAATCTTAATCTCTTTAGGTCTTAAAGAATAAGTCAACCTCTAGAGGATTCTGTTCTAATACGGCCAATAGTCTTGCCGCCGCTGTTACAAGTATATATTCCGTTTAAAAATTATTAGTCTTAGAAGTTAAAGCAACTAGAGACCTAGCAACTAGTCTTTTTAACTAATCCTAATAGATTATCTTCCCTACTCTCCTAAGTAAGAACACCACACAGATTACTAGCCCTTAAGGTAAAAATATTACTAAGCTAATATGGACCTTGCAGATATCAGGGGATAACTACTTTGGAATTATAGCATGCTTACCTATTTATATATACCGATTCCATTACTATATCCAGATTCCGGTAAACTAAAAGGGTCTGCTCTAATTTAACCCACTGCCTCTCTTAACAGTTTAATTATATCTTCTCTTAAAAGATTATACTAAGAGCTTAGATACTCCTTTATTAAGCCAGATAGACCTAAGATCTTATTAACTTATAGTAGAATATCTCCGTTTTCGCTAATAATATTCTAGCCCTTATTAGGGATATTAAGTATTTTGGCGGAGGTTAGGACCTCCAATTATACTAACCAGGCTCTACCAGTTAAGGGCTAACTAGGCGTCTTAAAGTATTAATAAATATAGTTACTAGTATATGTTAAGCTACCTAAAAGGGATTCATGTATATAGAACTATAGCGCTATAGCCTAGAGGCTGCATACACAGTATTATACATAGTATAATATAATAGAGATAAAAAAAAAATTATATATATATATATATAAAAAGTATTAACAAATCTGGGTACTAAATCAAGCTTGTTAAAATAGAGGAGATATAAAATAAATAGGAGGAGGCTTGTAAGTCTAGGTAGTATAGTAAATAGAGAAGCGTTTGCTAATACACTTATTTATTTCTTATAAGACATTTAACCAATTGTTTTATATATAACTAAACAATATAGTTACCTGTCTACATAATTCTGTATATTAGTCTTAGCGCGTAATTAAGACGTTTTTCCTACCACACTTCCCCTAACACTTCTAGAATTATGGCACTAATAATAGACCTAAGCCATAACACCAAAGACACTCTTAAGCAAGATCTTAGGGTTACAAATAAACAATATAATACAATCTACTATAATGTTAAAATTAAAATGTTAACATGTGGGCTCCTTAGACAGCCACTACGCTCCCTTATAAGTAAGGCATAAATACGGCAAATATTAAATAAAATCTCCAACAAATTCCTATCTATATTTCTAGGTTTACCTGAGAACCTATGTACTAAATATATCAAATAACTTGCCTAGCGCTGTAGCCATAACGCGACGCGTTAAATAAACAAAACGGCTTTTATTAGGCAAATTATAATAGGCAACCTAGTACTCCCACACTCCGCTATTACGTATTATCCACCAGCCGGCATACTAAAGGTAATAAGGTAGGAGGGAATACTAAGGTTATATAAAACAACAACAATACTAATCTAGTAGGCAGCTAACAAAGAGCTAATAATTATCCCTACCCAAAAGCTAGCGACCAGCAAGAATAACGCCCTAAATATACACATTAATAATCTAAGCTTCAATACATTTATAGACATACTAGGCTAGGATATTAACTTTAACCCTAAGAGCGAAACGCTTTGCTACTATATTAGTAATAAGATAGCCAGAGGACGAATTTAGCTTATAAACAAAGAGAAATGGCGCAGTACGGTTAAGGATATATTTCTACAAAAAATGGATAGGTTTTTATTTATAATAGAATAAAGAAGAATAAGTAGGTTACTACTTAAAGTTAATTCAGCGTTACTAACTCGTATTTATAGTCTACGCTGCTAGCTAAGAACGATGCAATTACTTACCCTCTATTTCCGCACCCTTGCCTTTACTAGACAACTCGCACTCTATATATATAAGAATAAGTAGAACTGGTAAACGGGTTAATACCAAGGCAATACTTAACCTATAGCTGTCCCAAAAAACCTCTCCTAGTTAAAAAAGAGCCCTTACTCTACGCCTTAACCTGTAATAGAAAAGGCGAAGGCAACTATAACCGTAGCATAGATTATGCGCCTTAAAGCCACTGCTTTATTTAGAATACTTGCTGGTTTAATAGATTACCACATATAAAGGTAAACGGCTTAATGTTAGAGCCCTTTGGCGTGCTATTAGGCAAGGGAGTTTTAGAACAATATAACCTAGGATATTCTTATAACTTATCCAGCATTCTTAAAACGCCTAAGGGGATTAGATAATAAAGCCTAAGGTTTATACCCATTCTTTCTAGTAAACTTGTTAAGGTAATATATGTTAACACCGTCCCCGGCTTACTTTTAGTATCTAATACCCAATCCTTATATCTATGCTTGCGCTTTCCTTGCCATTCTACTAAATTCAATTGCTGTTGCGATACATATATAGGGGATAGGTTAGGCTTACTATAGGCTAGTAGGGTTAATAACACGGAAGAATAACGTTAAATATTTACGGTAGAAATACTAGGTGTTGTATAAGGGTGTGGAATATAGTGATATAACTATGTAGAAGTGTTATTGCTGTCCTATATACCGCCTATACCTACCCTAGCATTATCTACACTAGCAAGCTGCATAGATAAGGTGGATAAGCTTTACTTTAAGCGCGAGATAGGTGTTAAACCTAGTATAGGTGGACTAGAATAAGGTATAGGATCTAAAAGCTAGCGCCCTAGGTAGGTAAAGTAGTTTAATAAGGTACCTCCCTGTTAAATTTAAACACGAGCCTTACTAGCCTACTACTTTTGTTGCTGGGATTAACGTTTAACCTTTTATATACGCATACCGTATCTACTAAGGGATATGCTAATAGAATAAAACAGTTTCGCGTATAATAGCAAATAGTATTAGACAATCTTTAACTATACAATAATATTTTCTTAACTACTAACTTAACGCAAATTAATAGGTCACAGTCGCGGCTTAACCGCAACCAGTTAGAACTAGCAGCTAATTATAACAAATACACCCCTATTTAAGTCATTTACAAGCACTATAGTAATAATACTCTTACTAATACTGCTATCAGTCTAATATATACTATACTAGTATATATTCTTTTAAGTTGTTAATTTATATACGCCCTAGACATTATAGAAACAGCTATAAGGTAACCTATTTTAGCTATAAGCTATACCTTCTACTAACTAGGCAAATATAGGAGTGTTACTATAGCAGGTAAACGTAAAAACGCGTTATTAAACACTTAAACTAGTAGTAAGAACCCTACTTTAAGTTAATATAGGACAAGGAAACGAGGACAACTGGTATAATTAACCTTATATCTCTACCTAGCCTACTGCTAGGAGTTGCCCACGTCCTAGCTAACGGAAGGAAGAATGCGCTAATAGAGAATAAGTATATAGAACCTAGCTAGAACAAGTATATAGAACCTAGCTAGAACGAGTACGTGGAACCCAGCTAGAATAAGCAATATTATAACTCTGGTCTAGTTATATCTAGGCGCGGAGAGGAGCAGGCACACAATAGACCCTATTAACGTCGAATATAATATATTAAGCTGGCTGATAATATATAGAATGTATATAGCCGCCTCCGGCTAAAAAGGGTATTATCCAATAATAAGAATAGCGACTCTGGTCTAGTTATATCTAGGCATAAAGAGGAGTAGGTATGCAATAAACCCTATTAACGTTATATATAATATATTAAGCTGGCTGACAATGTATAGAATGTACATAGCCGCCTCTAGCTAAAAAGGGTAATCTCTAATAATAAGGATAGTAACTATAAGTTTACACCTGCTTTTTTTATAAAACAACAGCAACTAAATATTAATAAATTTACTAAATCTGTTAATAATCTGGCAGTAGAACTAGTTTAGTTAAAGACGCAAAGTCCCAATCTTTTGGTTAAGGTAGGTTACACCTTTATATATAACCGGAGTCTAACTACAATACTTAATAGTCTCCTCTACCATTTGGCACTTGGCAAGCCCTAGTAAATAGAACACTCTCTTTACTATCTAACCGCCCACCGCTATAAAAAGCAGCATCTTTGCAATATACCTCCAGCTCTTAATAATTGCGTATTAGTTTAAAATACTCTCCTATATGCCCAATCCATACCTTACCGCGTAAACAATTGCGTGCTAGTTTAAAATACTCTCCCACGCGCCTAATCTATACCTTACTACATAAACAATTGCGTACTAGTTTAAAATACTTTTCTATATACCCAATCCATACCTTATCACGTAAACAACTAATATTTAGCTTTATATTCTCCCTAATAAGCCATGTTCGCCTAAACCTTAATATAGCTTCGTCCACAAAATAAGTAACTTCCCTTTAATATAGAGTATACTAATCTAGTGTTTGATCTAAAGGGGACCTGGATAGCACCAGGGAAAGTAAGGATAAGTTAGACTATAAAGACAATTTTAACCTAACTGCCGCGATATAGGCAAGAGAAGAGTACCTTTAGATATTATAATAGCGACGCACAAAAGAAAACCCACCTAAGAGATATAAGCCTATATTTGCGCTTTATAGGTCTATTTTACTAGCAAGGCTGGTAACTGACTTTAGGACTTATAACAGGCATCTTATTAACCTATAGTTTGACCGCTTTCCAGGCCTTATTAAGGATATAATAAAAAAGGTATAGTTAGAAGCTATTTTAAAGCAGCCGAAAGTAGTGCAAAAAAAAGCTAATCGTATTCCTGACCTGGTGTCCGCTCATAAGGTATCTATATACTGGAAATATTGTATTAAATTGTCTACTAACAATCTTAATATTATGTACAGCTATTTGATATAATAGGGAACTTTAGGAACTATGTAATTACAAAGGCTTATACAATTATAAGGGAGGTGTATAGGCTAGGGTTTAACGACACGCCTAAACTAATTGTAGAACTACTAACTAATTATAATTTTATTGCGCTAGATTACACAAAGGTATTTTGCCTATACTATTTAGTAAAATGCTAATAAGAGTTAATAGCTAAGTAATAACCGCTTCCATTCTAACGTGATAGTTGCTAGTATAGCTGGTATATTTCACGGTAGAGGAAGAAACGGCCTTGCCTAATTACCCTACTCTTATGATATATTTAAAAAGCTTACCAGTAATACTATTGCTTTTGTTTTAACAGCAATATATTATGCAATTAGGGAGTATAGAACTGGGTCTAAGGGAATAGATAACTTTTATAGCACTATTATTAGCGGTTAGTGTATATCCAGTGTTTTACTACCTATTATTATTCTCTAACCTATTGTAAAAGCCTATACTAACCTCTTAGGCAGCTGGAACCAGATGTCTAGAAAACGGCAATTTAGAATCTGGCTGCGGCTTCAGCCCACGGTTATTAAACATACTATAGGCCCAATACCGGATCAATTAACTATAGAAATTATTAAGGACCCATATAAAGATGACCTTAACGACCTTATAGCGGATCTAAGCGATAACACAAGAGAGAGGTTCCTTATAAGCCTTAGTAATAACGAAACTGACGCAATTATTAACTTAGGCTATTTATTGGTAAGCTGGGCTATACTATCTAATCTACCAAGTCTATCTCAAAGGGAGAGCTCTAGAGTAGGCCAGACTAGTCTACTAAGTCTATCCCAAATGGAGAGCTCTAGAGTAGGCTAGACTAGTCCACCAAGTCCGTCTTAAAGGGAGAGCTCTAGAGTAAGCTAGAAAATCTAGGGCCTTACTACTACTACAATATTTGCTAATTTAACTTTTAGAACTAGCTAAGTTCATTAGATTTAGTAGAATATATATCCTCTACCCTAGTATACCACTTTATCCTAAATACAGGAACCGGTGAGCCTAGGCCAGAAAGGTTTAAATCTAATAAGTCATTTGCATAATTCAAGCAGTACTATAGCCTTACAGAGGACAGCTATGGCTGGTATAGTAACAGAAAAGCAACATCAAATTTAATTAAGAATAAGGAGTAGTATATAAAGTTTGTAATATATGCTCTGGACTCTAGTATAGAGGAGCTAGTAGAGTTTTTAGTAGGAGATTAGGTATAGGACTTTCCATACTCTCCTATAGGATAACTGCGGCTTCCTTATTGTATATACTAGCTCTTAATCTACCTTTCTTTCGGCCTATATCTGCTACTCTTAGTAGCTACTTTTTGGCTATATATATGTGCTATGCTAGCA